>Ga0184619_10000218_pt1 | contig 19475 bp, 14 predicted proteins | sample PLM0_60_b1_FD_133146 | JGI IMG/M metagenome (GOLD analysis project Ga0184619, IMG submission 133146) | Groundwater sediment microbial communities from an aquifer in East River, Colorado, USA - PLM0_60_b1 | ecosystem: Environmental > Terrestrial > Soil > Riparian zone | place: USA: East River...
AAACGCGGCATCCGCCAGAGCAGCGACAAGCCGTAGGCAAACGAGGTGACGATCGTCCGAACGTACTTCACGCGCTGCAGAAGGCGCAGCGGCCCCATAAGGCGCGGATTTATCGGAAGGAAGCTTACCTCAAGCTCCGGGATGCTGGCGAGCCGCATGCGTAAACGCTGGATCTGCACTGCCTGGCCGCCCACGATTTCGAGCGACGGACCGAGAATGCAGATGCGAATTGGGCGTGTCCGCTTCATCCGTGTACCATCATTGTTTGCCGTCATGTGTGGGGATCCCGAAGCGTTCAGCAAGTACCCGTTCTCTGCAGCCTTCCCATCCCATTTTTCAGGTACTTTGCCGGGCGGAACATCGCCATTCAAGACGGCGAGTGCATGACGCAATATTTTATCTCTGCTGTTTCCAACGACGATATTCGTACCAACCTCGCAGGTAATTGGACGCTCCGTATTGTTGCGAAGCGTAATGCAAGGAACCCCGAGAACGGTCGCCTCTTCCTGCAGACCACCACTGTCGGTAATAACCATCTTGGCATTCAAGTTCAAGTGGAGAAGTTCGAGATAGCCAAGTGGATCCGTGATCAAGATTGAGATCGGGCTTCGGCATGCCGAGATCAACGAAAAACGTCTTGCTCATGCGCTCGTCGTAGTGCTGGCCGGTATGCACCAGGAGATACTGAAACCGCTTCGGATACCTTTGCATCGCTTCAATAATAGGTGCCATCTTCATGAAATTGGGGCGCGCACCTACCATTCAGCTGCTTTTTTTCATGAACCAGTAAAGGCGCTTGCCGAGTTGGAAAACCTTTGAGCCGCCAGTCACGTGTGAGCGAAACACATCGACGGCTTTTTGCTCAAACTTGTGTCGCAGGTATTCTAGCGGCTCACGCTTTCGATACTCCTCAAAATACATGTCCAGCTCCTCTTTCGTACGAGCAAAAGCATTATCCGAATACCGGGCCACATAGGGGGTGAAATCAGGATAGAGTTGGGATTTGGGCCACTTACCGTGCAGAGTTGTCTTCATGAAATTCCCGATTAGCAGATCGTCAAAGATCTGGTACTTGGTCGCAATAAGTAGAGAATTGCGTGGACATTCGAAAGTAATTCCCCGTCCGAATTTCTTCTTGTTGATTGGAATAACGTTATCCCGCCCACCTACACGAACATTGATAAAATCCAGGCAAGTCTCAAGGTGCTGAATCCTTTGAAAGTAGTCCGAAACTTGCTTCACATCCTCGGTCGTTAAAACGTCTCGCCAGTTATCGCCGAAGTGTTCTGGTTCATAGACAGTTTGCTCCGCCGCTGAAGGATCTATCTTCCGCCATTTGTTTGTCTCACAATCAAACCGAATGTACGCAGGCAGCAGTTCTGTCGTTTTTGAGTCAAATCCTTTGCCGTAATCGGAAAGATGGGTGGTGTATTCGTTGGCCCAGATGCTGTCTGTGCGCTGGTACTGGTGCATTGAACTGAACGGAATACAATATTTCACGCCCCAACTCTCGGCTGTTTGTTTGATAGTGATCCCGACAGGTAACTTCTTTGCCGCCTTGGGCGGAATGTAGGTACCGTCTTCAGTGTAGAAGTTGATCATGTCGGCATCGCCATGCCCGAAGAGAGCCAACAGGAAGGAGACGGTATACTGTTTGACTATTTTCCTGGCAAAGCGACCCCACCCTTTGTCGATTGAATCGTTGGTATTCACAATTAGGCGCCCGTTGACATCGATCAACAGGATCGCATCCTGGTAATAATCGGAAATGCATAAAATCCGCACGTGCTCTGAAAGCTTGACCCATTTCCTGTTAGGGAGGACCTCCACCGCATAACCCTGTTTGATCAGGTCACCTCGAATTCTCCCACCGACATGATCGGGCAGGAGAATCTGCTTGCCTTTAAACAGATGAAGCGAATCCCCGTTAAGGTGATCGGGGTGCCCATGGGAGAACCAGACAAATCGACACTTCTTAACCGCCTCAAGCTGGCCTGGAGGGATCTGATGCGACATGCGCCAGCTGCCAAAATATGCCGAGCCAGCCACCCAGGGATCAGTGGCCAGCAAAGGTTCCTGGTCGTAGACAATCAATGTGGCGTTCCCAATTGTGTCGAAGCCGATTCTCACTCGTACCTCTCAAGCGTTATCGCCGCGGAACCAACCGAAACCTGAGCATAATAAACGATCGGGGATGTGCCGGCACAGCAGCTCCAGCCAACCGACCACGCTCATCACCTGGAAATTGCGCTTGAAGCTAGCGTGCATCTTGAAGCGATAGATCACGCTGCTGCTGGCTGCATCGTAGCCCATTTCTTCTGCAGAGTTTCCAAACGCCCCCCTTTCTCCTGAACACTGGGTTCGTCGGTCGAGTAGAGTCGCGGCAAATGCCTGCCGGGTTCGTCGAGCAAGACGTCTGGCTGAATCGCTCTGAATGTATAATATGCAACAGGTTTGATCTGGACTTATTGATCAACCAAATTTGGATATGAATATTTGAAGACCATAAATACTCGATTCCTATTTTTTGATAGCGCAACACTGCCACCGATTGCGCCGATCAATCGAATCCACGGGTTTTCCATATGCGCGGTGTGCGAAACTGCCGTATGTGTTGGAGAGGTTCACGCCCAGCGGCATTTATCGTACTCTGACAAACGCATCGCCAAAGATACCGCCTCTGGCGTCATCATCGTTCTGACAAGGACCGCAGTGCCGCTGACTACGCTCTGACCGATTGCGAAAATTTACTCTTGTAGAATTGCTTGACCGCGCCAAACAGGCGCTGCGTTCGACGGCAGAATGCGTCCCGTACCTCAGGAACTGGGTTCTGCCAGGCGTCGAGAAGTGCTTCGCGATTGATTCTCCACAGTCCGTCGCGTTTGCTCGCCTGTGTCAATTGTTGCCGATGACCTGGGGAGGAGGAGGCGGAGATGACCCGGGGGGACGGCAGCGGGAAGAAATGCTTCAAAGTTCGGCGGACAGGGCCCTAGAAGGCTATTTCGACCTATTGGGATTCCAGCAGCAATTCTTCGGACGACCAATCGACTGGCACTTTGAGCCGATCAGTGGAAATCGAATCCCGTTGGTGCATTGGAAGCGACTGGATTCGTTAGCCGCTTCGAAAACAGGTGACAAGAAGGTGGTTTGGGAACTGAACCGGCATCAGCATCTGCTCGCGTTCGGTCGCGCGTTCCTGCAAACCGGAGACGAAAGATACGCCGAAGCGCTGGTAGATGACATTGGCACATGGACCAGCCAGAACCCGGCCGGGCGTGGGATCAATTGGGTGAGCAGTCTCGAGATTGCGTTTCGATGCATCAGTTGGCTCTGGTCCATTGCGCTGCTCCGAACATGGAGCAAGTGGCCATCGCTGCCTTTGCTTGATATTGAACGAGCGCTTTACGTTCAGGGCCGGCACATCGAGAGCTTTTTGTCGACATTCTCCAGCCCGAACACCCATTTGACCGGCGAAGCCCTCGGCCTGTACTACCTGGGTACATGTTTGCCTGAACTCGAGCGCGCCAAGCGGTGGCGCGATCTTGGACGGTCGATCTTGCTTCAGCAACTTGAGATACAGGTCCGTCCCGATGGAGTCTATTTCGAACAGTCCACTTGGTATCAGCGCTACACGGCCGACTTCTACATGCATTTCATCATACTTGCCGGAAGGGCGGGTGACCCGATCCCAGCCCGCGTTTCCGAGCGCCTGGCCTCGCTCCTGGACTACCTGTTGTGGATCACAAGACCCGATGGCACTTCGCCCCTTCTGGGAGATGACGACGGTGGCAGGCTGCTCAAGCTGGAAGCGTCCGCTCCCAACGACTGGCGAGCTGTGTTGTCCAACGGGGCGGTCCTGTTCGGGCGCGGTGACTATAAACACGTTGCAGGCGAGTGCGCCGAAGAGACCTGCTGGTTGTTCGGGCGGGATGCGAAGGAGAGGTTCGAGCGAATCCCGGCTGCGCCACCTGAGGGAAGCTCACGCGCGTTCGTCGACGGTGGCGTCTACGTAATGCGCAGCGGCTGGGCCCCCGGTTCGAATTATCTACTGGTCGATTGCGGTCCACACGGTGTCATGAACTGCGGTCACTCGCACGCTGACGCTCTCGCTATCGAGGTCGCTGCATTAGGGACCACCGTTTTGGTTGACCCCGGAACATACACCTACACCGGTTCGGCTGAGTTCCGGGATCTGTTCAGGTCCACAGGCATGCACAACTGCCTTACGATCGACGGTCTCTCGTCGTCAGTCCCGGCCGGACCCTTCAAGTGGGAACACGTCGCTAACAGCACCATGCACTGCTGGCACGATCACCCGTGGTTCACGTACTTCGAGGGCAGCCACGATGGGTACCGGCGGTTGCCGGATTCGGCGATCCACACACGGAATCTGCTATTCGTAAATCGAGAGTACTGGTTCATGCTTGATCGCGTCGATGCCAAGGGCGAACATGAATACGCAGTTCATTTCCACGTGGCTCCAGGTATTGATGCAACCCTTCATCATGGGTCCGGGCGCCTCGAGGCTCATCAAGCCTCGACAACTCTGGATATTGTTTACCCTGAAGGACTGGGACTCTGGAACGTAGCCGATGGTCTGGTCTCCCCCCGTTACGGAGCCAAGGTAACGGCTCCGCATGCTACATATTCTTTGCGCACTGCGGGCCCGGTGGAGTTGCTCTCGGTGCTGTTTCCGAGGAGTGCCGGCCGGCCCCCGCCGGAAATCCAGAAATTGAATTCTGGGCGCGGGAAAGGGTTGGTTGTCGCTACGTCACGATTCCGCGATTTCGTTCTCTGGTCTGCGGACGCTGTTGCTTCAGAGGGCCTCCATGCAGTCGACTTCGAGTGGGTGTGGATGCGTCGATCCACAGACGATCGCCTTCTCGAACGGGCGGTGTTCTTGCACGGGACTTGCGTTTCAAGCGACGAAATCGACGTGACAACGGAATGGACCGTGGAATTCGCGGCAATTTCTGTGCAAGAAAGAACCTTATCGATTGATGTTTTCCCCTCGGTGGGAATTCGAATCCGCCCGCCAGTCAACATCGACCGTGTTGTAGTCAACGGCAGGACGCACGTGGCGGGCGCCGGTGCAACTGTGAACGTCATGAAGCACGACGTGCCTGCGCTGGACATGCAGCGGAACCAGACCGACCGTTGTCGACATGTGCGGCATTAGCGGAATCGCCCTCTCCAGTCATCGCCCGGGCGATGTGGATCAGGCGATGCTCCTGCGGATGCGAGACGTCCTGCGACACCGTGGCCCGGACGATGCAGGCATCTTCATCGAAGGCCCAATCGGCCTTGCGCATCGCCGCCTCAGCATCGTCGATCTCGCGACGGGGCATCAGCCCATGTCAAACGAAGATGGGTCGGTGCACATTGTTTTCAATGGAGAGATTTACAATCACGCAGAGCATCGACCCGGTCTGCAGGCCAGAGGCTATGGGTTCGCCACGCGCTCGGACACGGAAGTCATCGTGCATCTGTATGAGGAGTACGGGGACCGCTGCGTCGATTATCTGCGGGGTATGTTCGCGTTCGCCATCTGGAACCAGCGAACTAGGGAGTTGTTTATCGCCCGCGATCGTCTAGGCGTGAAGCCGCTCTATTACGTTCACGCCGACGATGGGTCCCTCTTCTTCGCCTCGGAAATCAAGGCGCTTCTGGTCGCCAACGCGATCCGCCCAGCGCTCAATGTCGCTGCGCTTCCCGAGTATCTCGCCAATCGAGCTACCGGCGGCGATACGACGCTGTTTTCCGGAGTGCGGCGACTCCCGGCGGGGCATACGCTGCGGTGGAAGGACGGGAAGGTTGCGATCGCGTGCTACTGGGATGCTCGTCCCGATGATCGAGAAGACGGTTCACGGTCTGTAGCTGAGCACATCGATGAATGGCGTGAGTTATTCCGGACGTCCGTCAGGCTGCGGCTGATGTCCGACGTGCCGCTTGGCCTGTTCCTTTCGGGAGGTATCGACTCATCGGCCATCGCCGGTGTGATGAGCCAGATGGTCGCGGAGCCGATCAAGACGTTTTCAGTGGCCTTTAACTACCCCGAGGCAAGCGAGCTCGAATATGCGCGGCTGGCGGCGCAGGCCTTCCGGACGGATCACCACGAGGTCCTTGTCGAGCCATCGGATTTCGCGGCGGCGCTCCCGCACCTGATCTGGCACGAAGACGAGCCGCTCGGCCACCCGGCGAGCGTGCCGCTTTACTTTGTGTCGCAGCTCGCGCAGCGGCACGTTAAGGTAGTCCTGACCGGCGAGGGAAGCGATGAGCTCCTCGCAGGTTACTACCGCTATCGGACAACGCTATTGAACCTTTCCGCGGGACGGCTCTACCACCGCTTCTCGACGGATGGCATCAGGCGCCTCGTCCGGGGTGTCGCGGCCGGCCTTGCGCCAGACTTGCTCGCGCGCAAGTTGCCGCGGACGTTTCTGTGGCGTTCACCCGATATCGAGGCGCTTTACTTCGACAACTTCGCCGTGTTCACGCGCGACATGCAGCGGAATCTGTTCTCGAAGGATCTTCAGGGTCAACTCGAGCAAGTGAACCCCTACGCCGGTATGCGGCGCTACTTCGAAGCTCCTTCATCGGCGAGCCTGCTCCAGCGGCTCCTATATGCAGATCTGAAGACCTACCTGCACGAACTGTTGATGAAGCAGGACCAGATGAGCATGGCCGCGTCAATTGAAAGCCGCGTTCCGTTCCTGGACCACAAGCTGGTCGAATATTCGACTGCGCTCCCGGACCGGTTGAAGCTCCGTGGCTGGACCACCAAGTATGTGCTCCGCGAAGCGATGAAGGGCCTGCTCCCGGAATCGATACTCCGGAGGGGTAAAATGGGATTTCCCGTTCCGCTCGGACGCTGGTTTCGCGGCGAATTCCGCCCGCTGCTGGACGAGTTTGTCGTCGGGGAGCGTACGGTCGCGCGCGGCCTCTTTCAATATGATTTCCTGCGGCGACTCGTGCAGGAGCATGCGGCTGGTACCGCCGATCACACGGAGCGGCTGTGGACGCTCGTTAATTTCGAAATGTGGCAGCGTCACTTCCTCGACGGCGAGCCGCTGAAGGGCGCTCTCCCACAGGTCGAGGAAGTGTCTCGCGCGAGGTGAAAGATGTGGGACTGGGCGGGGTATATCCTCGAGGACTTTCGATTCGACTTTGCCGCCGCGTCCAAGGTCTTGGACGTTGGTTGCGGGGAGGGAGTACAGCTCTCGAGGCTTGCGGCCGAAGGCCTCTGGCCCTGTGGGGTCGATCCGTCGATGACGGCGCTGCAGAGTTGCAGAACACTAAACCTGTCGGTCGTGCAGTGCAAGGGCGAGCGTCTTCCGTTTTTGTTTGAGTCATTCGATGGAGTTATTTGCAAAGTCGTGCTTCCCTATGTCAACGAACGTACGACGATAAACGAGATCGGACGGGTGCTGCGACCGGGAGGGGTGGCGTATTTCGTTTCGCACGGAGCCGGCTATTACCTGCGATACCTGCTGCAGCCCTCCCGCTTTGTCTTCCGCATATATGGAGCGCGCGCTCTTTTGAACACGTGGCTTTGGGCAATGACAGGGCTCGTTCTGCCCGGTTTCCTTGGAGATACAACGTATCAGTCGAGAAGGCGGCTGCTCGAACGCTATCGGGCCGCAGGCCTGGAACTGGAACGCGAATTTCCAACACCGAAGTATCTCGGTTTTCCAGTATTCTTATATGATCGCGTCAAGAAGTTCGGTTCCTAGCTGGCAATGTTGGTGATTCTCTTCCGCGACTTTTCTTCAGATGGCGCCCACTTAGGAACTGCTGGTCTGCGACGGCGAAACAATCGTATTTAACCTGGCGGATGCATCAGTCGCGCGATCTCGACGCTATGCGAGCCCACATCGAAAGCAAGGATGAAGTCGCCGCTGGAATAGCCATGCAGAAGACTAAACTGAGAATTGGTCTGCTCTTGGATGGAACGGAAGTCGCCGCATGGGAATATCGCATGATCGAGATAATCAAGCAAAGCGACTATGCCGAGATTTCGCTTGTCGTACAGAACACAGTTCCCGGCGAAGAGGGGCGGCTTACATTATCGAAGATCGTAAGCAAAATTCGGTCGGGGCGATTTTGGAGTGCAGTCATTCGCCAGATTCTGATTGCCATGGAGCAATGTGTCGTCAATAGGCGCCATCGTTTGCCGAACGCGGAGACAATTGATGCCAAGGAGCTCCTCGCTGGTGTAGAAGTACTAAGAGTTCACCCGCGACGCCAGCGACTCTCCGATTACATCGAGGGCGATGAACTGACCAGCCTCCGCGCGCGCGGCATCGATGTTTTCATTCGGTTGGGCTTTCGAATTCTGCGGGGCGGTATTTTGACCAGTGCGCGCTACGGTGTCTGGTCTTATCACCATGGCGACAATCGGGTCAACCGCGGCGGCCCCGCCGGCTACTGGGAGGTTATGGAGTCATCGCCCGAAAGTGGTTCGGTACTTCAGATACTCACGGAGGATCTCGACGCTGGCACTGTGTTGTATCGATCCTATTCCTCGACCAATGACATGTCCCTGACAGACAACAGGAGCAATGTCGATTGGAAAACCCTGCACTTCATCCCTCGCAAGCTCAAGGAGTTGCACGAAGAGGGCGAAGAGACATTTTTCGCCAAGGTGAAGGAGAAGAACGCCCACCCCCAGTTGTATGACAGACGGCTGTACAAGGCTCCTACCAACGGCGAACGCTGCGTTCTTCTGTGGAGAAAACTGTTGCAGAAAGTCAGGCGCAAATGGGACGACACATTTTATTTCAGGCAGTGGATGCTTCTATACGATATTCGTGAGGGAATTTCCACCTCTCTCTGGCGCTTCAAACACATCACCCCGCCAAAGGACCGCTCCTGGGCTGATCCTTTCGTCGTTGCCCGCGACAACAAGTACTACATCTTCATTGAGGAGGTTCTGTACGCCACGCAGAGGGGCCATATTTCCCTCATCGTGATGAACAAGGACGGCAGCTGGGAGTCTCCAGTGCGCGTTCTTGAAGCACCGTACCACTTGTCCTATCCGTTCATCCTGGAATTTGAGGGCGATCTATACATGGTTCCGGAAAGCAGGGGCAACCGCACGGTTGAACTTTACAAGTGCACGGCATTCCCTCGTAAATGGGAATTTCAGAAGAACCTGATGGAAAATTGTCAGGCGGTTGACCCTACCCTGATTCAGTGGCAAGGCAAATGGTGGTTGTTCGTCAACCAGATGGAAACCGAGGGGATTTCACCTTGGGATGAGCTATTCCTGTATTACAGCGATAGCCCATTGTCCGGCAATTGGACGCCTCATCGACGAAACCCGGTTGTCTCCGATGCAAGATCGGCGCGTCCTGCAGGCCGTTTGTTCGTGCGCGATGGTCGTCTATACAGGCCATCGCAGAACTGCTCGGGTCACTACGGCTACGGTTTCAACATCTGTGAAATCACGAAACTGACGGAGACCGATTTCGAAGAGAGGATAGTCTCGAGAGTGGAGCCCAAATGGGACAGGAATGTCGTCTCCACTCACACCATCAATTATGAAGACGGCTTGACGATTATTGATGGTCAGTTACGTCGCAGAAGATAGTGGACCTCGTCCAATCTATTTGAGCCGCAGGTTCTGGGGAGCGGGGGGCGGCCCAGAGGGCGGGGGCGAGCCCGCCAGCGGAGATTGAATCGCGTAGAGGTCCGCATAGCCTGTGGGTAAACTCATGTTGTAGTTGCTCGTCCACATCACCGTAGACCCGTCCCAGGAAGTACTTACCCGCGGCTGGGTTCCATACTGTACAGGCAAGTTGCGCGACCGATGATGAGCGAGCCGCCTGACTTCCAAGGTGACTACATTCATGGCGATAATCTCCTGCTTGTAAGCGGTCCAGCCTGACACCGCGTCAAGGAAAGTGTCCGCTTTGGATTCGGTCGACATGAACGCCCAATCCGCGAGGGCCCCCTTGGAAACTGCCGAGAAATGTCCATCGTCATTCCATGTCAACGGTGCCAACTTCTGATTGTCGGCCCTCTGCAACGTCGCCGAGCGCCCCTGTTGGTCGAGGGTAATATCTACGCGGTAGGGGGAACCGATGTCGTGACACTCGAATGTGACGAAATAATTCTTGCCATTCGACGCCGAGACGAGGACGCCGTGATCTCCGCACAAACCCCAGAACTGTGTTGGGGTGCTTCCGATGCTCTGCGTGTTGTGGTTGATCGCGTATGAATAGTGCTCTTTCTGGGGGGTGGCCGTGGGCCCTGCCGCCGTTACCATGTAGTTAGCATCCGGCGTGATCGACACCCACCCGGTCGAACTGAGCGGTGTCACCGAGCCCGCATAAATGACATCCAGTTGGCTGTCCCAGACCTTGTTTGTTCCCCCGTACCGGACGGTGAAGTAGCGACCGTCCCTGCTTTGAATATTGAGCGACCCACCATTTGCCTGAAGCGTGGCGGGGAAGGTCTTTATCGTGGTATTGGTCTGCGCCGCCAGATTGCGGCGCACCAGGTTGGCTCCACTGAAATAGTAATACTTGTCAGGATCGATCGCGTCCCAATAATTTTCGGAGTGACTCAATCCGACCGGTTGACCAGTGTAAATCCTGGCGCCCGTCGCGATCCGGATGATGTCCATGCCGGAAGGACCTTTCGTAAAGCCAAAGCTGCCGTTCGCGTTGGACCAGTGGTGGGAATAGATGTCATCCTCGTTTGCTTTTCCGGTGATGTCCGTCAATCGCCGCACAACTGTGCCAAAGACGGGATCGGTATAGGTGCCCCCGACCGCGGGAAAGCCTGGCGTGCCAGGCATGAATGTATTGTAGGCGTAGGGGCCCGTCATTGGCGGAACATGGATGCCGATATCGGTCAGGTAAGCATACGTGGTGCCTGTCAGAAGGATGGCTGAAAACAGGAACCAGGCGATACCCCGGCTGAACCGACGTTGCGCCACCCAGTGAGACACCTTCGTCATTTTCATTGGTTTGCCCCCGGTCGAAGATAAATCAGGGAAGGGTCGTGGGAACTTCGTTCGAGTAATCACTTTCATTATTCGCCGTATCATAGGCCGTCACTCCGAAATAGTACGTTGTCCCGCTGCTCAGTCCCGTCAGCGTATAGGTTGGAACATTCCCTACGCTGAGTCCTTCCCCAGGGGCTTGGAGATACGTTCCCGGGGCGAGCCCATAATAAAGTCGGTAACCGACAAGACTCGGTTCGCTCACTTCATCCCACTCCAAGGTAACGCTGGGCGGCGTCGGACCCGGGCTGCTGCCCCCGCAAGCGATCAACAAGCTCGCAATTGACAATAGCAGCAGGGCGCCTGAATAACGTCGGGCAGGGCTCTCGCAATCCGCCCCGCGCGACGGTGTTGTGCAATTGAAGCACGCCTTATGCATTTGTCATACGCCATTGTGCACTTGCCATATTCCATTGCATTCCTTGTGCGACAGAATTCACGTTTCCAGGCGAAATTGTCCGGCGACGCGCCGGCGATTGCGGCGCTCCCGCACATCGATCGGGGTCCGCAGGGCGAGGCGTGTCAGCGGGTACTCTTCAAGCGGCTGGAGGCGGGTCCCGAATTCGGATCCCCAGCCCGGCTTTGGACGGGGTCTCGCAAGGACGCCTCGATTGCCGCCAGGCTCATCCTGATGGACGCGAGCATCGGCAGCAGGTCCTTGAGCATGCCGGCCTGCTCTGCAATCGTCGCCAACGACCGCGACTGATCGCTCAGGACGTCGTGCAGCCTGCTATCAAGGGGGCTTGGGGCCAGCTTCTGGCGACGCTGGTCAACGCGTTCGGAGTAGGACGGCCATTGAAGTTCGCCCGCGGCTGCCTCGACCAGCTTCGCCGTGATTTTCGGGAGGTTGTCGGCATAACCGCAGGTCAGCGCCGCATCGCACAGGGTGTTGATCAGGCGCGGGGTACCCCCGGTGTACTTGTAGACGACGGGAAACGTGTCCCCCAGGAACAGCATGCGGTCCGCCGCCCCGGCGGCGCTCAGCCTGAAGAGGATGTATTGACTGAGCTCCTGCTCGCTAAGGGTGGGGATGTCGTAGCGCAGCTTCACGCGCTGAATCAACTGCTCCATGTCGGGACGGTCGAGGATCTCGTTGAGCTGCGGCTGCCCGACGAGGATCACGTGCAGGATCTTTTCCTTGCGCGTTTCCAGCCCTGAGAGCATGCGTATTTCCTCGAGCACTTTCGGGCTGAGATTGTGCGCGTCATCGACGATCAGCACGATTTGCTTGCCCTGCACGAACTGCTCCAATAGGAAGGTATTGAGCATGTCGAGCAGCTCGACCTTCTTCGCATTGAACGGCTTGAGTCCGAAATCCACGAGCATCGCCTGCAGAAACTCGAATTCGTCAAGCTGCGTCTGGAATATCTTCGCAACAACCACGTTCTCGTCGAGTTCCGACAGGACCTTCTGGATAAGCGTGGTCTTGCCGCAGCCGATTTCTCCCGTGATGACCACGAAGCCTTCGCGATTCCACACGGTGTAATCCATGTAAGCCTTGGCGCGGGTGTGAGCCTCGCTCATGAACAGAAACGCGATGTCCGGCGTGAGCTGGAACGGTTGTGCCTTCAGGCCGAAATGCTTGAGATACATGTTCGTTTACCGTCTGGATGATGCGGCATAGAGTAGCCCGGTACTATAGCCTAAAAGCAGCATGACACGCCTGTCCACAAAACTCTGCAGGGAAACATTGCTTTCGCGGTCCATGAGTTTACCCTCGGCCGAGACGGACAGGGTGCGAGTAAGTCCGTAAGTCGTGCCAAGGATGCCGGTGCGCTCCGTGTCTCGTTCGTCGAGACTCGGGAATATGCGCTTCAGATAATTCGCAGAGGCATAGATGCGCACTGCATCGGTTTGGACCCAGGTCAGGGCAAGGCTTCCGCCCGCTTCGCGGTAGTTCTGGTCCACGGTGTTGATGTAGTCGACGCGGCGCGCGTATCCCTGCAGGGTGTACCCGATGCCTCCGCTCTGCGCAACGTAGATGAGTTCGCCGCGCCGGCTGCGATACACGTCTCCGGTGGCCACGTTGGATCCCGTGAGCGGTACTGCCGCCGCTGACTCAAACGGAGTCGCCGGCGTCAACGTCGAAGTCGCCTGGGCCACCCCACGGATAAGATCGGTCGCGGTATCCGAGATCTGGTCCGAGAGGTTCAGTCGCACCGCCGCCTCGGAGGTCAACGCATGCAGTGCCGCTACCCGGACGAGTCGTCCATTCGTTTGATCACCGCCATATCGCTGGATACGCGTGGTACCCCCCTCGAGAATCAGGCTGTTCAGCGGTGAAAGCGTTTCGTAGCCCAGGGATAGATCCTGCCGGAGAAAATTCGGGAAGAGCGTGGGGGGCGTGAAATCCACGCGTGTCGCTTCATAGTTGAGGGACAGTTTTTCAGGTTCCGACAACCGGTGCAACCAGCGCGCATACCCCGCGTAGCGCTGGTTGTCTCCGGGACCTTGGATATCGTAGCGACCGTATCGGGCGCCGATCACCGGCATGTTCGTGGGATCGACCCGAAAAGTAAGCTCGGGTCCGGTGCTCAGGAAATTGGTCCTGACGCGGTTGCCCGGAGTGTCCGGAGCCGTAAGATCGAGGAGCGACTCCCCCGCGAGGTCCTCCACCGTCCAGGAAAGCCGCTGCGGCGCTATGTTCCACACAGCTGCACCGTTCAGGAAATAGGCCGTGTCGTTCTGGTAGGTGTTGCGGGCGAAGTTCCGCCTTTCCACCTGCGCAAGGAGTCGCGCAGTCAGGTCAACGGTGCGTTCTGCGTAGGCGAGCCCGCCGAAGAGCTGTTCCGTCCATTCAACGCACGGAGGATTCACGCAGCTTGCGGTTATGGAGCCTCGAGTGATATTGCTGTCGTTGGCCAGCATGAACCCCGCGCCTAAGGCGTACTGCCCGGCCAGAGCCGGGGCGCATCCGGGATAGGTAAAGGAAAGCGCCGCAACGCAGCAGGCCCCCAGCCAACGGAGGCTTGCGCGACACGCATCGCCCGCCCGAGACTCCTCGCGGACTGCCGGCGCCGGAACCGGTTGCCGCGAGCGCGGTTTCGGGTTGCCGGACGCTTGGGGATCAGCGAATCCAGGGAATCCGCGGTTCGTCGTTGAAGACAATGCCAAGCAGTTTTGTGTTACTGATTGCGCTCAGGCCGCGCTCGATCTGCGCGTTCGTGGCGCGTCCGTGGCGGGCAACGACGAACACGTAGTCGGACAGTTCGGAGAGAATCCGGATATCGGCGATATCCGACATCGGGGGACCATCGAGGATGATGAAGCGCTCGAGGTAGCGCTCGCGCAAGGAATCGATCAGGCGCCGCATCTTCATGGAAACGAAATACTCCGCGCGAACCTTGCGCAATTCGCCGGTCGAAATCGCGCGAAGGCGCGCGATACCTACCGGGTGGATGATCTTGGATACGTCGAGTTCCGGATTTTCAAAGTAATCCGCCAGTCCGGGCAGCGACGCGTTGAAAAGGAGTCGCTGAACACTCGGATTTCTGAGATTGCAGTCGACGAGCAAGGCTGTCTTCGCGGAATCGAAGGCAAACGCGGCCGCGAGGTTCCGTGCGATGAAAGTACCGCCGTTACCCTCGCTTACCGCGGCAACGAGAATGACGGCATTTCGTCCCTCGCTCTGTTGAATGATCTTGGTTCGCAGCTCGCGGAAGACCTGGACCGCGGGCTCCTCGGTATGCTGGGGGTGGATGATACCTCGCTCCCAGAGATCGTCCGCGTCCAGCAGCCTGCGTTCGCTCCCGGCCATGAGAGAGATGGTTTCGGGAAGGTCGATTTGCCGTCCCACGAGGGCCGTCCACGGCGCGGTCCTTCCTCCTTCAGCCGCGGCAGGTACGATCTGCAGATTTCCCCGTTCGTCTCCAGCTTTTTTCAGCGCCTTCTCGATCTTGCTCATGTCACAGCGCTCCCAGCAAACGCACTACGGAGAGTGTCGCCGAAAGGGCAACTGTAGCGGTAACAACCAGCGCAAGTATCACCAGTTCCTTACGCAGACCGATGAGGGCCTCTGGACTCCAAAGATGAGGCACGATTGCCGCGACCGGGACGCTGTGTCTCTGCGAAATCGCGCTTGCCATTCGAACACGAGGATCGAATCGCATTCGAGCATAAAGCAGTCCAAGGGGAACCAGGATGCCGAGCACAAGACCGCCTAGAACGAATTGCCAGAAACGCGGCCCGCTCGCCCGCGGCGCGGGGGCTGCCGGCTCCAGAATCCTGAGAGTCAGTCCCAGGCTGTCGCTGTCCAGATTCATCGAAACTCGTGCCCGCTCGCGCCGACGCAGCAGGTCTTGATAGATGTCGCGGTTGATCTGGTAATCGCGCGTAAGTTCGGCCAGGCGCGCGTCCCCGCCGTGCAGGTCCTTGCTCCGATTGCCCTCCTCCCGCAACAGCCGCTGCGCCTCAGCGATACGCGATTTCAGCGCGTCGATCGTGAGCTGATTTTGTGACAATTCCCGGCGCAGCTGCTGGTAGACCGGATTGTTCACGACCGTTTCGTCCGGGTCCATGCGCTCGGATGGTTTTGCCTTCTCGCGGCGTTCGCGCTGGACACCGGCTTCCGCCCTGAGCTCCTGTATCTGGTTCTTGAGTTGAACGATGTCCGGATGGGTATCGTAGAAGGTCAGCCGCAGCGTATCGAGCTTTGCCTGCAAATCGGCGATGCGTGCCCGGAACTGTCCTTCACGGGTAGCCGAAACGGTCACCTGGGCTTCGCCGTTCACCTGCTGCTCGAGCGACGCGCGCTTCATCTCGGCCTCTCGCAGCTCCAGAGTCGTGTTCTCGATGCGCGTATTGAGCGCAATCAGCCGCGCGCTGAGTTCGACTTCGCCACCGGGGCGTGCATCCAGGTTCGACGCCCGCAACTGTCTGAGTTCGTCTTCGGCGATGGCGAGCTTGTGCTGGTACTCCTGCGCCTGCTTGTCGATGAATTCGAATGCCGCGAGAATCTCCGTCTTCTTTTCGGCGACAACCTCGGCGATGAACAGTTCGGCAAAAGCTTTCGTCACGAGATACGCGCGTTGCGGCTGGTCGTCGCGGTATTCGATGTTGATGATCGCCTTGCCTCCACCGGGTGCGTTGGAGAACGTTGTGCGCTTCTTGATCTGCTCGATGAGCCGGTCCCGTTCCACGGCGGAAGGGCGGTCCTTCATCCATCCGCCCCGCTCAAGAACGTCGCCCATGATCTTGCGACTGAAAATGACTTCGCGCGCGTTCTTGCCGCGGTCGGCGACATCGGTCGCCACCGCCGCCCCCAGCATCAGCGGCTGGATGACGTTCTTGTCGTCTACGAGTATGCTGGTAGCCGACGTATAGGTCCTCGGCCAGACGAATCCCGCCGCCAGCGCCGCCAAGTTCACAACCACGAACAAGGCCACGAACAGCCGGCGCGAGTGGAAGGACTCGTTGACGAGCGTCTTGGCGATCTGTTCCGGATTCATTTCCACGGTGGGGGCTTTTTCTGGGAAACCGTTGGCGGGCGACCCTAGAACAGACGCTCGGGGACGGTGATCACATCCCCCGGCCTGAGCAAGTAATTTGACTCGAGCCGGCCCTTATTGAGTATGTCGCCAAGATCGATCTCGAATACTTCCGTCTTGTTCTTGACCTTGCGGTACAGCCTGCTGCGATTGGGCGAGGAGAAGTCATTGACTCCGCCGGCCTCGAGCACCGCGTCGAGCACGGTCATTCCCTGGCGGTGAGATATCGAACGCGGAGTGCGTACGGCCCCGGTCACACGCACGCGCGACAGAAACTCGTGGGAGCGCAATTCCGTGAGGATCACTACGACATTGGGCTCGCGAATGTACTCGGACAGCCGCTTTCTGATGATTTCAGCGACCTCGCTGGGCGTGCGGCCGCCGGCTTCAACGTCACCGATGATCGGCACCGAGATTTTCCCGTCCGGCCGCACCGGTGCGGTCACCGACAACTCCGGGTTGCGCCATACCGCGATCTGCACTCGATCGTCTACGCCGATACGATAACTCCCTTCGAAGCCGGCGAACCGTTGAGCCGTATCGTCAGCGGACTCCGCAACCCGGGGCACAGTCTGGCAACCGGCCATGATGAATGTCACCACAAGCGCACCCGCCCAGCACCACTGTTTCATCTCAACACCCCGCGCGGGATCCTTGATGTCTCGGTCCGAGCTTCGTCGCCTCCCCCAAGCCGACAACGAGACGGCAGTTCGTGACTTTAGCACCTAGCGCGCGCCCTGGCCAAACAGAACGACCTGCGCCGTCTGAAAGAGTATGACCAGATCCAGGAACAGGGAGTGGTTCTTCACGTAGTAAAGATCGAATTGCAGCTTCTGCACCGCGTCGTCCACCGACGCCCCGTAGGGATAGCGAACCTGCGCCCACCCCGTAATGCCCGGCTTCACGGAGTGCCTGCTCGCATAGAAGGGCACTTTCCGGCTGAGTTCGTGCACGAACGGTGGACGTTCCGGACGCGGGCCGACGAAGCTCATGTCGCCGCGCATGACATTGATGAGCTGCGGCAGCTCATCAACTCGCGTCAACCTGAGGAATTTTCCCACCCGCGTAATGCGATCGTCGTCTTTCTGGGCCCATCGCGCGACGCCATCCTTCTCCGCGTCGACACACATGCTGCGAAACTTGAAAATTTCGAACACCTGCCCGGACTCACCGACCCGCTTCTGCCGATACAGAATCGGCCGGCCAGTCTCAAGCCAGATTGCCAACGCCGCAATCAGCAGGGTCGGCAGGGTAACGAACAGCATCGCTCCGCTTACTGAGATATCGAATGCACGCTTCAATAGCGTATGAACGGTGGTCCTGGAGAATCCCTCGGAAAAGACCATCCAGCTTGCGCTCAGTGAATTCAGCTGGACATGGCCGGTCTCCCGTTCGAAGAAGGTCGGCAAATCTACAATGCCGGTCCCCTCAAGCTTGCACTCCAAAAGCTTGGACATGGGAAAGTGTCCATTGCGCCTGTCCCTCACTCCCACCACGATCTCGTCGATTCGGTGCTGTCCGACGAGAGAGCGCAAGGCATTGCAGTCGCCAAGCAGCTTGGACTTGTCCCGCCCCGGCTGCTCGTCACCGCACAGTACGAAGCCAACCAGATGAAATCCTGCGCGCGAACCGAGCCTGCTCAACAATCCTTCAACCTCGGCCGCGCGGGATCCGCTCCCGAGCACGAGAACACGGCGCTTCAACGTTTCGCTGTCGACAATCCGGAAGAACACCGCCCGCGCCAGCATCGTGAGGATCAGCGAAAACAGAAGGCTCAAGGCCATGATGCCGCGCCCAAGGAAACTCGCCGGCATGACGTAGAAGGCGATCACCATCACCACGGCCCCGGCGGGGTAGCTCGCAAGGAACCGCACTTGGTACTCCCGGTCATTCTTGTGCAACGCCGAACCGTACAGACCGAAGGCGATCATGACGCCCAGCATGACAAGCGAATACAGGAGGGCCCGCGGCAGCGCCCACCCATAATCCCCGCTGGGGGAATAGATTACGAAGTGGATGTCCAGGAAGCGCAAGGTCCCGGCAAGATAGACCGCGCCCACGTGCATCGCCGCTTCTACCAGCATGAGTAGCACCAGCGGCAGCGACACGTAATGGCCGAAAATACGAACGCTCACTACGCCTCCCTTCTACAATCTAACGCCCCGTTGCCGAACCTCTTTTCACCGATCCCTACCCTAAACCGTATAGTCCGTATAGTCCGTTTGGATCGGTTTTCTTGTGCCCTTCTACCGGCTTCACGAGGGGTGTTTATCCTAGGCGATACAGGGTTTCTCCGCAACTGGTTGGTAGTGGTCCCACTACCTAGTAACTACAAATCGCAGGGATCGCGCCGATCTCGGTTCTTCCATGTCCTGGGTTGCGCTGTCCGCGTACACGCCGCAGTTTTTCCTATAACATTCAAGGTCTTCTGAAAGTTTTCTGCAGTGTCAGGCAAGCGGTCGAAACTGCCTAGGGGACAAGGCCGAATCACCGGTCGCGTTGCGCCCGCCCGGTTTCGTTGTCGTTTCTTCGGCAATGGGGTGAAAAAAAAACGGCTGACGTCCCTCAGTCACTCCAGATCCGACCCGGGCAAAGCGCGGGTGCCGTAAGGACTACTGGATTGGCGGAGAGGGTGGCTAACCTGTTTCGGCTCATGTTGCTTCAATTTGAATCATAAGCGCTTGCTCTTGCGCGATAACGGGCTTTTCGTTGCCCCAGCTCGGCGCGGTCAATAGCATGAAGTCTCACGCCGATTGATGGGAGGGAAGATGGGAAAGTTCAAAGCACCGATGCCAGAGCGCAGCTTCGCGCGACTCGCGAGCGAGAAATCGAGCAAGCGACGCATGCATGCTGTCGGAGGGATTCGGGGGCTGTATCTATGCGTCGGCGGAGCGCGAGCGCGAAGTTGGCTCCTGCGCTACTCGTTCGCGGGCGAGCGCCGGCACCTCGGGCTCGGGAGCATTGCGGATCTGACGCTCGCT
>Ga0184619_10000219_pt1 | contig 19443 bp, 15 predicted proteins | sample PLM0_60_b1_FD_133146 | JGI IMG/M metagenome (GOLD analysis project Ga0184619, IMG submission 133146) | Groundwater sediment microbial communities from an aquifer in East River, Colorado, USA - PLM0_60_b1 | ecosystem: Environmental > Terrestrial > Soil > Riparian zone | place: USA: East River...
CGCCAGACTAATTCCGGCAAGCAACAGGTAGATAATGACAGTGATACTACGAGAGCGCGCAGCTCGGTCTGGATTACCTCGTCGCTCGTTGGTTCGGCGCTTTTTGTTATTCGCTGTGAGGCGGCGAATTGCCATTTGTTAAACTAGGGTCTCGCAACGGCTTTTGTTCTTGGTAGAGTGCAATGTTGCCTTCGAGTTCGGTAGCCAGTCCCGGGTTTCCCTGGCTATTGGCCAGTTCAATCCCGAGCTGCGCAGCCTGAATTGCCTTCGAAAACTCGCCACTTTCGGCATAAGCTGCTGCCAACGTGCGGAAAAGTATCGGGATTCTGCCTCCGGAGAGGCGTAGGGCTTGCTCCGCCAGTCGAACCGCTTTTGGTCCATCTCGAAGAGACTGGTCTGGGGACGTTGCAAATACCCACGCAAGATTGCTCATTGCATTCCCGTTGTCGGGTTGAATCGCCAATACCTTCTCCCATTCTTCGACACCCTCAGCAACACGATCTTGCTGGGTAAGAACCGTGCCTACGATGTTGTGGACCTCTATGTTATCGGGTTGTAGTTGGAGTAATTTACGGTAGTGAATCAACGCATCGGCCACTTGACCTTTTTGGAGAAGAGCCTTTGCCAGATTCTCATGGGCGGGGCTGTTGTCTGGCCGAAGATCCACGGCCGCTTGCAGAAGCGAAATAGCCTCATCCACTTTACCCTGCCGCAAAAAGACGATGCCGAGGTTATTTTCAGCAACATCATTGTTGACCGTTACTGCAAGCGCATGCCTAAACAGTGTTTCGCTATCGCGCCAATACGAGGTCTGAACCCATGCGCACAAGGTCAAAGCGCCGATGACAAGTATTGCAGCAGTGCTCAAAGTTGCGCGTCGATATCGATACAAAACGGTCAAGTCAACCACCGCCCAGGTAGCTGCTATGTACAGGCCAATTTGAGGTAAATACGTGTATCGATCAGCGCGGCCCTGCCATCCTACTTGCACCAGTCCGATCACCGGGACAAGCATTCCCAGATACCACAACCAACCTGTAAGCAGGTACGGTCGACGTGTTCGCAGAGCAATAGCTGCCACCGTGATACACATTAGAACGAGGAGACAGCAGGCGATTTCCCAAAGGGGTAGCCGGTTCTCCGGATGCGGGTAGAACACTGCGAGGTTCACCGGCCAGAGCATCTGCCAGATGTAGAGGACATAGCTGACCACAGCGTTGTTGATTCGTTCGAATATCGGCAACTCCTCGGTCTGGCCGACCGCGCCTTTCTGAACAAGAAACGTAATGACACTTGAAACAGCCGACAGCACGATCAACGGGATTTTCTCCCCGACACGCTTCCACAATTGACCTTTGATTCTATTGAGAGGCCAGTAGTCGAGAAGCAAGAGCACAAATGGCAATGTGACCAGCATCGGCTTAGACATGAGTCCGCAGGCGAACAGGAATACCACAACCAGATAACGTCTGACCCGAGGTACACGCACATAATTCACGTAGGCGAGCAATGTCAGCATGAAGAAGACACCGCTCAGCACATCCTTTCGTTCCGCAATCCAGGCAACCGATTCGACACGCAACGGATGAATTGCGAACACCGCCGCAACAAAAGCGCTTCGCCAAACCGCTCCGGTCATCTGTTGCAGCGCTAGAAAAAGGAGCATCGCCGCCAGGGTATGGAGGAGGACATTTGTAAAATGATGCCATCCTGCCTTCAACCCATATAGCTGGCAGTCGAGCATGTGCGAAATGGTCGTCAGCGGATGCCAGTTCAGGGAGTGGATATGTGTAAATGCCCAGGCAATACCGCTGATGCTAAGACCACCTGTTATTTTCGTGTTCTCATAAACGTAACGCGGATCATCGTAGTTAATGAAGTCGTGCCAGAGCGTTTGGCTAAAAACAACCCAGGTAAGCACAGCGAGAGAAAGGCAGATGCCGACGGATAGCCAGCAGCGGTTCGGTGTTGTCTGCATCTTCAAGAAACGACAAATGAGAAATGCCGTATGTCAAAGGAATGACGAAACCCAAATACAAGCGGGTTGCAGACCGGCTTCGTCATTTCTTTAGGACTTCCTCTGGTAGATCAAAATGTATTTTCCGAGCTGTGGCACTGATTGCGGCACGTTATCAAAATAATAATCTGTCTTGTCTGGTGACACCATGTTCACGAACCCCACAACGGTATAGTTTTGCGCTGCATATTGATTAGCCCAGTTGAAAATCAACCGCTCAGATTCCGGCCGTTCCAGCCACGAATCCGGCATCACCACGGAGATAAGAAATTTGGGACGGGCACGTTCAACCTCCCGAATCATTTCTTGCTGCATTTGAGTTGCATACTTCTGGGGTTCCATAAGGCTGTAAGTGTAAATGTAGCCGGTTGCGGAATGCCGGTCGGAATAAAGATAAATCTGCGGCTCGGAACCCAGCACGGCGATCGTGTCATTTCGAGTTGTATGTTCTCGCAGATATTCCGCAATTCTGATGGATTCCGCGAAGGGACTCTCTGGATAAATCATTCGAGACGCATCGGCTGACGATGCTTCAAAAAAGAACTTTCGTTCGGCGAGAATCGGCCAAACAAGAGCAAATCCCAGGATTAACATGGGGATAAATCGCACTACGATTAATCGATCTGCACTGAGATCTGACAATCTGCTGATGGCAACGCCCGCGAGTAGCGAAACAGCCGGAAGCACCAAGATGAAATAGTGCAATCGAAAATAGAATCCCGGGCATAGCGCCAATGCAGAGCACAAAAGGAAGCCCAACAGAAAAGGTGCGATGGGACGTGTTCGTTGCTCCCACAAACCCGCAACGAGTCCGATTGCAGCCAGTGCCCAGATCGGCCAGCCGGCAACGAGGACTTCTTTTACGCTGTAGAAGAAAATTCGCGGCGCTTGACTGAAGGGAACGACGCTGCCGTACTGGCGCGCGTAATCGATTGTCCAAAACCAAAACCTGTCGAACACGCCGATGCGCCAGAGAAGCAGGCAAGTAATTCCCAGGGGAAGAATTACACCGGCGCTGAAAATCAGGGTTCGCAGAAGAATTTTTTCAAGGCGGAACCGACGGTGAAGATTGTTGGAGACGAGATAAATCGCTCCAAATAGAGCAAAGAAAACAGCCGGCTGCTTCATTAACACTCCAAGGCCGAAGAGCAACCCACTTGTGAATAGGCATCCATAAGCTTGCCGATCTCTGGCTTTGAGCAGAAGCCATGTTCCGCCAAGCACCGGGAGCAACACAAAATGTGTGGCGTGGCCAGCAAACCCCAGCACGGAGGGGCTTACAGCGAGCACGGCATAGCTCATTCCTGCGGTAAGTCCCACGACAGAATTCACAAGTCGGCGGCCCAGTAAAAAGATCAAAATGATCGTAGCTGCGTTAACAAGAAGCAGTCCCAAATGGATTCCGGTTATTGTTTGTCCAAAGATCGACATGATTGCGGCGTAGGCTGCATAAGTGCCCGGGAACTTCATGTTGTAAGCGAGCGCGTATGGTGGAACACCTTGCAAAATGAGTTGTCCGGCATAAGCGTATTCGCCTTCGTCGCGCTCAAGTGGAACTCCAAGGAGTCGAATTCTGATGGCAATAACGAGGCCAAAAACGATTACGGCCAGAATCCACCACCCAGCGCCAAGGGCCTTGCGGCTATCGTCAATCTTATGAGTCACAAAAGCTGCTATTTCGACGAGAAACCGGACGTTGCAACTCGGGCATTTGAAATTCGCCCGCTCCTAACATCCCTGGGAGTTTTCCGTCTCCACAAAACTTCGACGCGGGAGGAGCCCATTTTCCGTTGATTCGCGTGACTCGCCCCTAGTTTATGCGTCAAATCGCCGAGCCCTTTTTTCCTTCTCGGCGTCGCGCGTTCGTTTTTGCTCTTGTGTTGGCGGTTGTGACGATCTTTGCGTATCGGCCTGCATGGAACGGAGGTTTCCTTTGGGACGACGACGTTTACATCACCAACAATGAGCTGCTAACGGCGCCTGATGGTCTGCGGCGAATCTGGTTCTCGCTCGATTCCCCTTCGCAGTATTTCCCGCTGGTTTATACAACTTTTCGCGTCGAGCACGCCATTTGGGGCCTCGATCCAACCGGATATCATTGGGTGAATCTCCTGCTGCATGTCGCCAACGCCCTTCTGGTGTGGTTGGTCCTGGCGCGGTTAAAGGTACCAGGAGCGTGGCTGGCTGGAGCAATTTTTGCTCTGCACCCCGTGCAGGTGGAATCAGTCGCTTGGATCACGGAACGGAAAAATGTGCTCATGGGCTTTTTCTTTTTGCTCGCGCTACTTGCCTGGATTGCATTCGTTGACGGAAGGACGAAACGGCCCTGGCTGTTTTATGGACTCGCCCTGATCCTTTATCTACTGGCACTGTCGGCGAAGACAACGGCCTGCACGCTGCCTGCGGCATTATTCTTAATTCTGTGGTTGCAGAGGACGCCTATCCGTTGGAAGCGAGTTTTCCAGATCATTCCCTTTCTTGTCCTTGGCATCGCCATGGGCATGTTGGCGATGTGGTGGGAGCGGTACCACCAGGGGACGAGTCGTGCCGTTTTTACGTTCCTGAGCCCAATCGAACGAGTTCTCGTCGCTAGCCGTGCCGTTTGGTTTTATCTCAGCAAACTCATCTGGCCATCTAATCTGACATTTATTTATCCGCGATGGGATATCGCGCCGACTCATCTGCTCAACTATGCGTGGCTGTTAGCGGGAGTTATAGCATGCGGAGCTCTCTATTTTCTGCGTCGATATTGGGGGCGCAGCGTCGAGGTCGCGGCAGGATTTTTCGTTGTGACCCTGAGCCCGGTGCTGGGGTTCATCATGCTTTACACATTTCGCTACACGTTTGTAGCCGATCATTATCAATACCTCGCCTGTATTGGTCCGATTGCCTTGGCGTCTGCTGGTCTGGCCAATTTGGCCGACACGTTTAAGAACGGTCGCGCCTTAATCTTAAGCACGGCGCTCTGTGTGGTGGCAGTGTTGGCAACACTGACATGGCGACAAGCTGCAATGTATGGCGACATCGACACGCTCTGGCGCACGACTCTGGCCAGAAATTCCGGTTGCTGGATGGCTCACAACAATTTGGGCATGGTGCTATTCGAGAAAGGCCAGCTTGACGAGGCGATTCGTCATTACCGGAGGACGCTCGAAATGCAGCCTGACTTTTGGGATGCCGATTACAATCTTGGCACCGCCCTTCTGGGCAAAGGCCAAGTGGACGAGGCAATTTTCTATTGCGACAAAGCGGTCAGGATGCAGCCAAACGATCCAGATGCTCACGTGGCGTTCGCCAATGCTCTTCTTCAAAAGAAACGAACCGACGACGCGATCGCTCACTATCAAAAAGCGGTGGCAATACGTCCCGATTACTTTTTTGCCCGTTATGGTCTCGGCCATGCTCTGCTTGAGAAAGGGAAGCTCGATGCTGCAATTGAGCATTCCCGGGCTGCCTTGTTGATCCAGCCTAATAACGCAGACTGTCACACGGTCTTGGCCATTGCTCTTGATGAAAAAGGTCAATGGGCCGAAGCCATCCAACACTACGAAAAGGCGTTGGAGATTTCTCCTCAATCCATTTCCGCCCTGAATAATCTGGCGTGGTTGCTAGCCGCAGGTTCCAACGCATCATTGCGAAACGGAGCCAGGGCAATTCAATTTGCCCAGCAAGCTGACCAGCTTTCCGGAGGCACCAATGTGCTTGTGCTCCGCACGTTGGCAGCGGCGTATGCGGAGGCCGGCCAATTTGGAAAAGCGATCGAAACCGCCCACGCTGCGATGCAGCTGGGGCAGAGTCAGCGCGATGATTCGTTAGCGACCGAGCTTCAGCAAGAGATCGCGCTCTATGAGTTGGGGTTGCCTTATCGCGAAATGGCGAAATAACGACGGCATAGGTAAGTCAAGTGACTCGCGATTCGTTACCCGCCTCAGGCGGGGATAAAACGAACGATCCAACGGTTCAATGATTTAAGCCTTAACGCGGTCAAGGCCGTTAGAGTTCATCGCGCAGAATCTCGAACACTTTTGGGCTCTCCACTACTCCTGTCAGAGCATCTGTCCCGGGGCCATTGCCAAACGCGACTACGTCTTCAACAGTGACCAGTGCAGATTTCGTGTAAAATGTGGCTGGCTCCGGCTGTTCCGCCTGAGGTTGTTTGCTCGGATTTTCGTCCTGTTTACCGGGTATTTTCGCCGCTCCGTACGATTTATCGCCATTCGGTCCGGTCGCCCAGGTAATCCAAGGCTGACCGGCAGAATTAAAGCCTAAGAGGGCAATGCCGCTGTCTTTACGAAAAGGAAATCCATTCAAGTTCAGTCCCCCGATCGCTACATCGCCGCAGACTACAATTGTCGATTTTTCTCCTCCGTAACTTCGTGCAACGCCGACTGCACGGTCCAGTTCGACCGTCTGGCCGAGGGTCCTTTCCCCATTGTTTTCCTGTGCTGCTTTTCGCATTAGTCCCGCATCAACCACCAGCAGATAGCCGCCGACGTTGTACTGGAGTAATTGGATTGCTCGCCGCACCATATCCGAGAGGCTCGGCTGCTGACTTCTTTCTTCTACCTGGTTCACAAACGCGAGGTCTTCTTTACTAAAAACGCCGACCAGTTTCGGACGGCGCCACGCGGGAACCGCGTCCAGTTCGGCTCGGGTTCGAACAATATCGAACCCATTGCCACGGAGTTCGAGTAGGAGATCGCGAGTATCCTGCCTCTCTCCGCCTTTCCTGGTTGGAAGAAATTGCGCCGCGCCGCCGCCCATTGCGATGTCGATATTTCCACGATCCACAAACTCAGCTGCGATTTTCTCGGCATCGCTCGACTCAGCGGGATGGGCATAAAAGGCCGCGCTGGTAGGGTCAGTAAGCTTTGCATCCGTTACGAGTCCCGTGGCGCGCCCGTATTCCCGGGCCAATTCAACGATGCTCCTGATCGCTTTCCCGTCGACATTGATCGCAATGGCGCGGTTTGCCACTCTCTCACCAGTCGCAATTGCCGTTGCGGCAGCTGCCTGGTCCGGGGCTGCGAAATCCTTTGAATAATTCATGACCAAAGCGGCATGAGCCATTGAGTCCACATTCAGGCGCGTGCCAGCGCCAGCAGCATAGGCGCGGGTTGGGGCAATCCGAGCAGGGGAAAGGCCTTCTCCAACAAACAATATAATTCCGAAAGGCTTCCGGATCACCCAGTGTTGAAAATAAAGAACGCCAATTCCAGCAAAGGCGAGGAGACAAAAAAGCGCCAGCAACTGGTTACGCCACTTCATCACCTTCCCTGTAGCGGCGGTCTACGACTGCCGCAAATGAAGCTACAAACAGAAGACGGAGGGGGCTGAGACGATCTTGATGACACATGGGAGTGTCAATTTATTCGCCGTACCAGCAGTTCTCGATTGAAGAAAGAACCGCTTGTCGTTCTTCTCATTCATCGGCAAAGTGCGCGACGTATGGCTGGTCCGGTAATGCTTATCATTCGTGACGGCTGGGGCATTAATCCGGGCGGCCGGGACAAGCGCGAGGAAAATGGCGACGCAACTCTTCTCGCTTCGACTCCATTTCACGACAAGCTCTACCGGGATTATCCAGGCTCCAAGTTGAGCGCAAGCGGAGGCGACGTCGGTCTGCCGGATGGACAAATGGGCAACTCTGAAGTCGGCCACCTAAATCTGGGAGCTGGTCGAATCGTTTACCAGGATCTGACGCGAATTAATAAGGCAATTAAGGAGGGCGAATTGACGCGCAACCGGGTTTTGCAGGAAACGTTTGCCAGAGCACGCGGCCACCGGCTGCATTTGCTTGGACTGGTTTCAGACGGCGGTGTGCACAGTCATTATTCGCATATGATCGCTCTTGCGAACGCGGCACATGATGCAGGCGTTGCGAAGATTTTCGTTCACGCGTTCACCGACGGGCGCGACACGTCGCCCACCGGTGGCGCCACTTATTTGAAAATTTGCGAGAAAGAACTTGAGAAAAGCGGCGGGCAAATTGTCACGGTGGTAGGCAGGTATTTTGCGATGGATCGCGATCGGCGTTGGGACCGCACCAAAAAAGCGTGGGACGCCGTTGTTCTCGGTCGCGGCGAAATCTGCAAATCCTCGCCCTGGGCGGCAGTGGATCAGCAATATAGAAACGGCAAAACGGATGAGTTCATGCCGCCATTGATTTTTTCTCACGCAAACGAACAGCGGGTGCGTAATGGCGACGTGGTTCTGTTTTTCAACTTTCGCGCCGACCGGGCGCGTCAATTGTCGCAGGCATTTTTGCTGAAGAATTTCGATGGCTTCGACCGCGAGGTCTGGCCGCAAGTGGAGTTCGTCACGCTGACGCAATATGACGTGACTTATTCTTCGCCGTTTATTTTTGCGCCGCAAAAGCTTGCCGACATCCTGGGTGAGATCGTCAGCGCCGCCGGCAAACGACAATTGCGCATCGCCGAGACGGAAAAGTACGCGCATGTCACCTATTTTTTTAACGGAGGCATCGAGAAGCCATTTCCAGGAGAAGACCGCAAATTGATCCCTTCGCCAAAGGTCGCGACCTACGATTTAAAACCGGAAATGAGCGCGTTCGAAGTTACTGAGGAATTACTCTCGGGGATGGCGAACTACGATCTGATCATACTCAATTTCGCCAATGCCGACATGGTCGGCCACAGCGGCGTTGTCAAAGCGGGAATCAAAGCCGTAGAGAGGGTAGACAAATGCATGGCGCGAATTATTCCGAAATTTCTCGAGCTTGACGGCAAAGCCATTGTGACTGCCGACCATGGCAATTGCGAGCAGATGCGCAACTCTGATGGTTCGCCCAATACAGCGCACACCAGCAACCTTGTACATTTCATTTACGTGGCCAACGATGCTGCACGATTTCGGTGCGAAGACGGAATTCTGGCCGACGTGGCGCCGACTCTTTTGTTTTTGCTTGGACTGCCACAACCGAAGGCGATGACCGGGCACAATTTGCTGGTGCCGATTTCCCAGGGAAACGATGGGAATTAGTATGGGTAGGGCGCGTCACTCCGTGCGCGCCTTGGCCGGAACCCGGAAAGCGGCGTGCAGAGGACTGCCCGCCCTACCTGGGCGTGACGACTCGCTGTCCGTTGATAGAGCGTGTCCCTCCGAGCGCCCGGTGGCTAATTTAACAGGATCGATAACGTTCCGCGGCGACAATCTCGTCGAATGTGATTTTTAATTTTTGATTAATTGCGCGTGTCCCAGCCAGGGCGATTCGGTGCAAAAGCCGAACATGATACTCTGCCGTCGTTTCGTGCCAGATCGGTTTACGGAGGAGCTTGAGCGCACCGTCGGCTTCGACAAGAGCGCCCCAGCTGACAGGAATCTCCGAATCGCGGAATAAATAGTCAGGTAGAACGAGGAAATACAAATTCGCGCAACGATAGCGAAGTAATTTGTCGAACTTGGTGCAATCATAGAGACGATGCTGCAAGGCACGCAGCTCACGCAAAATTCGCGCGTAACCACGGTGACCGATCGCGGTGAAATCATGCAAGTCGAATTCGGGAAATAGGGAATCACCGTTCCGCAGGTTCGGATAGTGCGCGCGGAGGCGCCTTTCGAGAAGCTGGCGGCGTTGGCAAATCGTCTCGAGTTGCTGGCGGGCATCATCGCTCTGGCAATTATCTCGCCGCAAATCGCAAAGTGCCTGTTTACACTCAAAAATCGCCGTGGATCCAACCCTCTTAGGCGTCAGGCGATATGCAGCAACGTCGGCACGATACCGGCATTTTGGGAGGCTCACTTCCATTGCACACGCCGAATAGCCCTGGGTCTGCGCCCATAAAAACGCCAGCCGCTTCAGCCGGGCGTGTCTCTCAGTTTCGCCGTGCGCCCGTTTTATTCCCGCAGCCATCTCGCGAGTTCGCGTGCCCAATAGGTGACAATGATGTCTGCCCCTGCTCGCTTAAGCGCAGTCATGATCTCGAGAACGGCATCGCGCTCGTTCAGAAGGCCTTTCTCGACGGCGCTCTTGACCATCGCATACTCGCCGCTCACATGATAAACGGCAGTCGGTTTTCCAAATCGCTCACGAACACGCCACAAAATGTCCATGTAGGGCAACGCAGGTTTTATCATCACGATGTCCGCTCCTTCGTCGACATCCAGCGCTACCTCACGCAAGGCTTCCTTTGCGTTGGCAAAATCCATCTGATAAGAGCGGCGATCGCCGAACTGCGGCGGGCTCTCGGCAGCCTCGCGGAATGGCCCGTAGAACGCCGATGCGAATTTGGCCGCATAGCTCATAATTGCAGTTTGATCGAATCCTGTGGCATCGAGCGCTGCGCGAATTGCACCAACGCGGCCGTCCATCATGTCGCTCGGTGCCACGATATCCGCGCCAGCCTCGGCGTGAGAGAGCGCCGTCCTCACTAGCAACTCGACAGTCTCGTCGTTGAGAACATGGAAACGATCTCCGTCGATGCGTATCACACCACAATGACCATGGCTCATATATTCGCACAGGCAGACATCACTAATAGTGACAAGATCCGGGCATTTTGATTTAATGGCTCGCAGCGCTTCCTGGACGATTCCGTTTTCAGCGTAGGCGCCACTAGCTTGTTCGTCTTTTTGTTTGGGAATTCCGAAGAGTAGAAGGGCTTGAAGCCCCAGGTCCTGAGCGGCTTGCGCTTCATCGGCAGCTTCTTTTACAGACAACTGAAAAACCCCTGGCATGCTGGCGATCGGCCTGCGCTGCTGCACCTTTTCACTTACAAACAGCGGCAAAACGAAGTTGTGGGCGTTCAAGTGTGTCTCGCGCACGAGGTTTCGCAGAGCAGATGAACGCCGCAAACGACGCGGACGGTGCATGAGTTTTCTCACAATGCGACGCTAAGCGTTGCGAAAGTGAGTCGCAAGCAAGCAGGAACCGGCGTCCCGGCATATTCCTTGAATGAATGGGACGCTTGACGGCACATCGCGTTAGGTGTCTGCATCTTGATCGTGGCGCGCGGCTCCGATTACCTGTTAGTCGATATCAGCAATTCATACGCAAAATTTGCATTTGCGTCTACAACCCGAGTCTTCGCGCCGACGCGGATCGTTACTGCCAGCCTTTCAAGTGGCGTAATCTCCGGATTTCTCGGAAAACGAAATGTGAGGAAGGTGATCGTCTCCTCGGTAGTGCCCCCGAAGGACTCAGCAATTCTGAAAGCCGTGGGAAAAACGAAGGTGCTCTGGCTGAACTGGAAGCTGAAACTTGGCGTCGAGATTGATTATCCTAAGCCGCGATCGATTGGCGCGGACCGGCTGGCGAACGCTGCGGCCGTCACAGCACTTTACGGTTGTCCCGCGATCGTGGTGGATTTCGGCACGGCGGTGACCTTTGATATCGTGTCAGAGCGCGGGGCCTACATCGGCGGCGTGATTGCGCCAGGGCTCGAAGCGATGACTAATTTCCTTTATCAGCGAACAGCGCTTTTGCCGGAGCTTTCATTGAAAGAACCGCGACGCGCGATCGGCAAATCGACAATTCAGGCGATGCTTTCGGGGGCCGTCTTCGGCTATCGCGGATTGGTTCGCGAAATTCTGGCGCAAATTACAGCAGAGCAGTTTCCGCGTAAAAAGGTTCACGTCGTGGCGACTGGCGGATACGCGCGCCTGATCGCGCGAAGATCGCCCGAGATCGGCGTGGTTCATCCAAACCTTACCTTGGAAGGATTACGGATTGTGGGGAACCTCAATGACTGATTTATGGCGGGCAGCGTGGTGGCGCCCTTACTATTTTTCGCGTATCGATTTTTCCGAAGGGAGCCGAAAAATCGGTCGCCCGCAGCAACTTTCCACTTGTCAGACACGCTGAATAGGGTTTCAATCGCTACTTCATGAGAGTCTGGGGGATGGCGGCGCTCGCCGCGATGGTGCTTAGGTTATTCGCCGCAGATTCGTTTGGAGCGGAAAATGTCGCCCCGACGAAAGCTGAGCTGGAGGAAATGTACAACGCTGCGTTCCGCGCGTTTGATTCGAACAAATTTGCGGAAGCACTCAAACAACTCGATGCCATAGATGCTCGCCAGCCTGATCTTGCTGCGTCAAAGAACTTGCGCGGCGTGATCCTGATGCGCCAGGGCAAATACGATCAGGCAGAAGCAGCTCTCCAGGATGCTTCCCGAATCGATCCTAAGTTTTGGAACGCGCGCTTCAACATGGCGGAGATCCCATTTCTTAAAAAGGATTGGGCCGAAGCGCGGAATCGCTTCGAGCAACTTCTTTCGAGCGGTGAATCCGATCTCGCAAAAGAAGCCTCGCAGCTGATCCAATACAAAATCCTGCTCACGTATCTTCTGGAGGGGAAAGACAACATGGTCGATTCCATTCAGGCCAAGTTAGAGCTATCGCCTGATACGCCGGCGGTTAACTACGTGAAGGCAGCCGTCGCGCTGCGACAAAAGAATCAGAAGGAAGCGAAAGATTGGATCAGTGCCGCGGAAAAGAATTTTTCGCCGCAACTGAATAAACTTTTTGCCGAATCGCTTTACGAAGTTGGATGGTTGGAAAAGCCCGTCGGCGAAGCGCGGCCTTCGTTGCCGCTGATGACGGCTGCTGAGCGCTCGGAAAAATCGAAGGCCACCGCCCGCGCAAAGTTTGAGGAGGCACAGCAGGCGCTGCGGCAGCGCGATTTGGCGGCAGCTCTGAAACTGGTCGATGAAGCGGACCAGGCAGACCCGAACCAGGCCGCGACGATTAATTTACGCGGCGAGATTCTGATGCAGCAGGAGCAGTTCGACCAGGCCGAAGCGGCATTCAAGAAAGCAGCGAAGCTGGATCCGAAACTTCGCGAGGCACAATACAATCTGGCGCAAATTCCCTTTAAGAAAAAGGAGTACGCGAAAGCGCGAGACCGTTTCGAGTCCTTGTACAAGCGCACGCCAGGAGGCGATAAGAATCAGGCGGCAGAGCTCATCAAATTCAAGATTTACATGACGCTTTTGCTCGAAGGAAAAGAGAGCCGCGCACATGCAATGATGGACGAGTTCCAATTTACCGGGGACACCCCGGCATTGTACTACGCTCAGGCCGCTTGGGAATTTCAACACAACAATTCAGAGAAGGCCGCCGATTGGACTGCTTCAGCCAATAAGATTTATTCGGCACCACTAAACAGCGTTTTTGCCGACGCTTTTTACGATGCTGGTTGGATGCAAAGGCCTCCGGCAGAGAGCATGCCGACACCCGCGTTCGACACCGCCCAGGCTGAGGGGAGTCCAGCAGTCGAGCCGAGTCCTATTCCGGACAAGGTCTTTGCTGCAAACAGCCAAAGTGAGACGTCGAAAAGTGAAGGGCTGGCTTTGAGCTCAACGATGACCGCACCCAGTGCGGGACTGGATATTGCCGGCGCCGGATCAACCACCGGCCAACCTTCGATTTCCTCGTCGAATGACTCGGCGTCGGGAACCGGCGCTCAGCCCGACCAGCAGCCGACCTCGGCATTGCCAGCAGGTGGCAGCGATTCGACGGCCGCTGCCGCGGCCGCGCCCGCTGAATCGCCGCAGACTTCACCTGTTTCCACGGAACAAAATGATCAGCCGGCCGTCGCTCAAACGAGCGCTTCCGCGAGTCCCGTTGTAGAAGTTGTTGCTGCCAAATCTGCGCCGTCCGGCGTTCTGGCAAGAACCAGAATGTGGGTTGTCGGAGGACTTCTTCTAGCGGGGTTGCTCATACTCGCCTGGGTGACCGTGCCTTCGCTTCGTCGTGGTTATGCCTTCAATGTCCCAAGGTATTCACGGACAACCTCTGCCGCCGCGCCTGCGCTGTTTAAGCCCAGAACGTCGGCAATGCCGCAAAAGAAAACTTTACAGAGCAACGGCTTTGTCGGAGGGCCGCGTCAGATTTCGCTGCAATTAAAGGCGTCGAAACCGTCATTGCGACAAGGCGCTGTTCCTTCGGGCAACCTTAGTGATGGTTTTAATCTGACCAAAAGCCTCAAAGTAAAGCCGTCACGAGAGTTGGCCTATCAGATGGGAGCGCAAGATCGCGAGGTGTCGCTCGTTGAATCAAAGCCTGAATCATCCGTGGGACCAATTCTCGAACCTGCGGCAGAGAACGGGGAGAGCTTGCATACAGACACTACCGAGACGGCTGAGATGGCCGGGGTTTCAGCGATCAATGAATTGACCGAAGTCACCGCTGCAGCGGAGCCACAAGCAATTCCTGCGATTCCCGAAAGCATTGAGGAAATTACGTGGCCCACACAAGAGGCGAGCGATGCATTCGACGGCGCGAAAGAAACCTCGTCGTTTGAGGAGGTACCCGCTGAGATACAGCAAGCTGCAGAAATCGAATTGCCCGCCATGACAGGATTGACCGAGCTTCCCGTTGAATCGGTGAGCCTTGAACAACCGCTGCCCGACGAAACAGTTTCACCCGTGATTCCCACACCAGTGCTTGCACGCGCTGCCACCTTGCCCTCTGATCTACCAAGGGTCGCTTCCGAAGAATCTGTATTTCCGCAAACAACAACACCAGCAATCATGCCTGAAACAACTCAAACCCCAACCGCTCCCGTAAACAAAGCCCCGGCCCCGCCGATGGCCAAACCGCAACAACCACCTGCCGCGATGCAAACATCCGTGCAGCTCACTTTCTCGTTCGAGATCGCAGCCATGCAGTTGACACCCAGTTTTAAAATGGGCGCCCTTAAGGTGCGTCCCATATCGAAGCTGGTAACGATGCGATTGCCCTCGTCTCAGCAATCTCAGTCGGCTCTGAATTTGCAGGTGAGCTTCGAAGTGGCAAAGATTCAGCCGGCCTCAGGAGCGCTCGGCAGGCTCCGAATGGTTCCGTCTCAACAGCAGAGACCCACACCTGGTGGTTTGCCATCATTCACAGTCGCGGGAATGCAGGTGGTCCCCAATTCTGAGACTGCGCCAGTCCAACTCACGCCTTCGCAACAGGGACGGGCATCTGTCCTCGTCACGGTGCCATTCCAGATTACGACGCTGGAGTTTGCGCCTTCGCTCGAAATTGCATCTGTTATCCTAAACTCGAATTCCAAGCAGGTGGCTGTTCAGTTGCCAGGTGCCGGACCGTCCCCGACGGACGGAGCGCCAATGTTTGAAATAGCAAATCTGGAACTCGGCGAAGGCGGAGAAATCGGCATGATGCATCTACATCCTGTCAGCGCACCAAAGCGAGCCTGACCAGACGAGCCCTCCTAGGCGGTCAGCGCCAGTTTAGCGAGCGCAGTTGTTTCGGAAGGAACACGCCGTTCTTTCGAATCAGCTTACCGTCGAAATAGACTTCACCGCCGCCGTAATCGGGCCGTTGAATGCTTACCATATCCCAATGGACCTGGCTTCGGTTTCCGTTGTCCGCTTCTTCGTAAGCTTGTCCGGGTGTGAAATGAAACGAACCGGCGATTTTTTCATCGAATAAAATGTCACGCATTGCATGTAAAATGCGCGGATTAAATCCGAGCGAAAATTCACCGATGTAGCGCGCGCCCGGATCTGAATCGAGAATCTTGTTCAGCTTTTTTGTCTCGTTGCTTGTCGCGCCAACTATTTTTCCGTTTTTGAATTCGAGACGGATGCCATCAAACGCGATTCCCTGATAAATGCTTGGCGCGCTAAACGTCACATGTCCCTCGACCGAATCTCTTACCGGGCAGCTGAACACTTCGCCGTCGGGAATATTGCGATCGCCACCGCAGATCACGGCTGGAATCCCTTTTTTGCTAAACCTGAGATCAGTGCCGGGACCTTTGATTTCGACTCGGTCCGTCTTTTCCATCAATCGATGGAGCGCTTTCATGCCGGGCAGAAGTCTCCGATAATCCAGGGTGCAGACTTCAAAATAAAAATCTTCAAACGCCTCAGTGCTCATTCCAGCAAGCTGTGCCATGGATGGAGTGGGCCAGCGCAGAACCACCCATTTGGTTTTTTTGACTCGCTGATCCTGTACCGGTCGCATTTTCCTGGCGATTAATTTCATTGTCTCCGGCGGCACATCAGATAGTTCTGTGACGTTGTTGCTGCCGCGCACTGCGATATACGCATCCATTTTTTTCATTCGCGCCAATTCGTGGCTTGCCATGAGATTGAGCTGTCTGTCGGAGGCCTCCAGCGCCAGCGCGCGGTTGACTCGGGCGTGATAGGTCTGTGCAAATGGCACTCCGCCCGCTTTCCGCGCCGCGCGTATCAGCGCGATCGTCATTTCGTCGGGTATATCGAATCCCTCGATGAGGACCGTTTCATTGCGTTTGAGACGCGTGGAATATTGCACCAGAAGTTTCGCGAGTTTATCAAACCGGGCGTCGTGCATAAGGCCTATCATTCCACCAGCCTCGTCGGACGCAACTAGCTGATGCTACGCGCTCCGAATAAATTTCGCTGCAAAAGCGCCATCGAAACCGTCTCGAAAAGGAAGCGAATGCTTCTCTTCCAGAAGACGAGGAGCCAGCGGACCGTCGAGAATTCGGCGCACCACTTGTTGATTCTCCTCCGGCTCGAGGCTGCAGGTGCTGTAAACAAGTACACCCTCCGGCTCTAATAATGGAATGAGCGCGCGCAGCATTTCCAGTTGCCGCTGTTGCATGCGGGGGAAATCGCCCGGTTGTAATCGCCACCTGACATCCACGCGTCGTCGCATTACTCCGGTATTGCTGCAAGGCGCATCAAGCAGGATGCGATGGAATGGCGCCATTGAAGCAATCCGTGCAGGGACGTGACCGCGCGTCCAATCGTGATCAAAAACGTGGACGATCCCAATGCCGAGGCGCGCCATGTTCTCCTTCAGGGTCTGCAGTCGCGCTGGGTGTCGATCGCATGCGACGATTGTCCCCCGGTTTTTCATTAGTTGAGCGATGTAACCGGTTTTCCCGCCCGGAGCAGCGCATGCGTCGAGGATCCTTTCTCCAGGCAGGGGATTCAAAATCTGACAGGCGATTGAGGTGCTTGGATCTTGAATGTAGCAGTGGCCTTGACCGACGGCGCCTGTCGGCAACGCATCAAAGTCGATGAACTCGGGGTGACGCGCGACCAGTCGCGAGGTCGGATAAAGTCCGAGAAATTCTTCGCGATCGATTTTTAGTTGATTAATCCGCCCGTAGACGGGCGGGGGAAGATTGTTCCATTGGCAGAGTTCTTCCGCGTGTTGAGCCCCGAGATGCTGCTGCCAGCGCTCGACAAGAAATTGTGGATGCGAGGTCCGAACAGATAGGGGCTCTCCATCCGCATTTGCCAGCAACTCGCTCTGCCGACGAATCGCGGCGCGAAGCATGCCATTCACGATTGGTCGCTGTCTTTGTGGAACGAGCCCGACACTCTCATGGACCGCCGCATGTGGCGCAGTCTTAAGGAGGAAAAGCTGATACAGCCCCAGGCGCAGAACATCACGAAGCTCGACATCGACCTGCGAACTGCGCAGGCAGCTGATCCAGAAATCCAGCACCGTTAGATTACGCAGGACGCCATAAACGAGTTCCAAAACAAACGCGCGATCCGAATCAGCCAACTCCGCCTTTGCGAGAAATTCCGAGACAATCGAGTCGGCAAACCGCCTTTCTTTTCGCCATGTGCGCAGCGCCTTAAGCGCAATTCGGCGAGCAGACAGCCGCGCCATATTTTGGAAAGACTGTTATTGCGGTTTTACGCTGGCGCGCCCAATCGAATAATAATGAAAGCCCAGTCGCCCCATCGTTTCAGGGTCTAACAGATTTCGCCCGTCGAAAACGATCGGCGTTCTCATTTTTTCTTTCACTACCGCGAGGTCCACGTTGGCGAATTCGTTCCACTCCGTGGCGATGACCAGCGCCTCGGCATCATTCACTGCTTCAAGGGCTGATGACACGAATTCCGCGTCGGCCATCGCTTTGATAGCGCGGGCTTTCTGCATTCCCTTTGGGTCGTAGGCAATGACATGTGCTCCTTCGCGCAGCAGGGTTTCCACCAGATCGATTGCGACAGACGAACGAATATCGTCTGTATCGGGTTTAAATGTGAGACCCCACACTGCAATTCGTTTTTCCCGCAGCACCCACAGCGTTTCTCGAAGCTCTTTTAGAAAACGCTCCTTCTGAGCATTGTTAATGCGCTGTACTTCCTTGAGCAAGTTAAACGGAACACCAATTCGCTCGCTGATCCTGATGAAGGCAGCGATATCTTTCGGAAAACAAGAACCGCCATATCCAATTCCAGCGTTAAGAAAATCGCGGCCGATTCGGTGATCCATCCCGATTCCGTCGGCGACTTTTTCAACATCGGCGCCGCTCGCCTCGCAAATCGTTGAAACCGCATTGATATACGAAATCTTCAGTGCCAGGAATGAATTCGCGCAATGCTTGATGAGCTCGGCGCTATTGATGTCGGTCACCAGGATAGGCGCCATAAACGGCTCATAAATCTTCTTCATGAGGTCGACGGCGCGTTCACTTTGGGCTCCGATCACGATACGATCAGGCTTCATCAGGTCGGCTACCGCACAGCCTTCGCGGAGAAATTCAGGATTACTGACCACGTCGAAGTCTGCGCCATGGCGGTTGTACCTTTTAATTGATTCAGCCACTTTTTCGCCCGTTTTTACAGGGACGGTGCTCTTGTCAACAATCACACGGTAATCGGTGAGGACTCCCGCGATTTCACGCGCGACTTTCTCCAGGAAGCTAAGATCGACATCGCCATCCGGTTGTTGTGGTGTAGGAACGGCGATAAAGACAATCTGCGAATTCTTCACGCCCTCCTCTATGCTGCCTGTGAAACGCAGCCTCTGCGCCGACACATTGCGATGAATTATTTCCTCAAGCCCGGGTTCATAAATTGGCACCTCGCCAGCTCGCAGTTGCTTGATTTTCTGGGCATCATTATCGACGCATATGACGTTATGCCCGACATCGGCGAAACAGGCGCCAGTCACCAGGCCAACATAACCGGAACCGATGATTGCAAGATCCATGATTGAGGAATGGTGCGGGCGAATTACCTGCGGCACAAGTGGAACAAATCCAGGCCATCCGGAATTGTTCGCCTGCTTTCGTTCATTCGCCTTCGGACGAAGGATCGAAGTTCAAATCGAATCCAAATTTAGGGAATGCTTTGAGCGTTATGGTGAAGAGGACGCCGTACTCCTTCGATCCGTTATTGTCGCGTATGATGCCACCGAACGAGGCTACCCAGCTCGATAAGTCTCGATAGATTGAGTAGCGCTGCTGTTCGAGGATCCCGGTTGCCCCTTCGTATTGCTCCTGGACTGCAACGCCCCAATTGTCGTCGATACGGTAATATCCACCGACAACAAACAGGCTGCTGTCCTGGAAAAAGGGATTGCCGTTCAGATAACGATGCGCAACGGTCAATTGCAGGTTGGACATTGGCTGGACGTTTGCGACCGTGTCGACTTCTGTAAACCCCTGATCGAACGCGGGCAGTTGTGAATTGATCGAGAAAGATACCCACGGCAGCGGTTGAAAA
>Ga0184619_10000220_pt1 | contig 19420 bp, 13 predicted proteins | sample PLM0_60_b1_FD_133146 | JGI IMG/M metagenome (GOLD analysis project Ga0184619, IMG submission 133146) | Groundwater sediment microbial communities from an aquifer in East River, Colorado, USA - PLM0_60_b1 | ecosystem: Environmental > Terrestrial > Soil > Riparian zone | place: USA: East River...
GTGATGCCGGGGGACAACGTGAAGATGGTGGTGACGCTGATCGCCCCGATCGCGATGGAGCAAGGGCTTCGGTTTGCGATCCGCGAGGGCGGCAAGACCGTGGGCGCGGGAGTCGTCGCGAAGGTGATTGAGTGAAGGCGGGACACAGGCCAATAGCTCAACTGGCAGAGCGTCGGTCTCCAAAACCGAAGGTTGGGGGTTCGATTCCCTCTTGGCCTGCCAAGGAACGTACGGGGTGCGGGACCGTGGTCCCGCTCGAGTAAAGGCGGATGGCGGACAAAATCAAGGTTGCGATAGCGGTGCTGCTGCTGATCGCGGGCATCGCGGGCTTTTATTTCCTCTCGGAAAGCCCGATGGTGCTGCGCGTGGCGAGCGTGCTTGCCGGCATCGCCGCGGGCTCCGTCGTGGGATGGACCACCGAGCCGGGAAAGCGCTTCTTCGTGTTCGCCCAGGAAGCGGTGGTCGAAACGAAGAAGGTGGTGTGGCCGACGCGCAAGGAGTCGCTGCAGACCACCGGCGCGGTGTTCGCGTTCGTCGTGGCCATGGCGGTGTTCCTTTGGCTCACCGACAAGAGCCTCGAATACCTGATGTACGACGTGCTTCTCGGATGGAAAAAGTAGTTATGACCGCTAACGCAAGCAAGCGCTGGTACGTGGTGCACGCCTACTCCGGATTCGAGAAATCCGTGCAGCGCACGCTTCTGGATCGAATTCAGCGCGCCGGCATGCAGGAGAAATTCGGCAAGATCCTGGTGCCGACCGAGGAAGTCGTCGAGATGAAGGGCGGGCAGAAGAACATATCGGAGCGCAAGTTCTTCCCCGGATACGTGCTCGTGGAAATGGACATGACCGACGACGCCTGGCATCTGGTGAAGAATACTCCCAAGGTCACGGGTTTCGTCGGCGGGGCGCACGGCAGGAAGCCGCCGCCCATCAGCGAGAAGGAAGTGAAGAACATCCTGCAGCAGATGCAGGAGGGCGTGGAAAAGCCCAAGCCCAAGGTGCTGTTCGAGATCGGCGAAGCGGTACGGGTCAGGGAAGGCCCGTTCACCGACTTCCACGGCACGGTCGAAGACGTGAATTACGACAAATCGAAGCTGCGCGTGTCGGTGACGATTTTCGGGCGGGCGACGCCGGTGGAGCTGGAATTCGGGCAGGTTGAGAAGGCGTGAAGGCGATCGGGGAGAGCGCGGACTCGCGCTCGCACGGACCCCGCTAGGAGAGCGACATGGCTAAGAAGGTAGTCGGATTCATCAAGCTGCAGGTGCCTGCGGGCAAGGCCAATCCCAGCCCGCCGATCGGGCCGGCGCTCGGGCAGCGGGGCCTGAACATCATGGAGTTCTGCAAGGCGTTCAACGCGCAGACGCAGAAGACCGAGCCCGGCCTGATGCTGCCGGTAGTCATCACAGCCTACATCGACAAGAGCTTCAGCTTCATCATCAAGACTCCGCCCGCGACCGTTCTCATCAAGAAGGCGGCCGGAATCGAGTCGGGCAGCAAGACGCCGCACACGGACAAGGTGGGGAAGATCACGCGCGCCCAGGCCGAGGAGATCGCGAAGGCCAAGATGCCCGATCTGACCGCCGCCGATCTCGATGCGGCGGTGCGAACCATCGCGGGCAGCGCTCGCTCGATGGGCGTGACCGTGGAGGGCGTGAAATGAGCAAGCTCCCGAAACGGAAACAAGCCTGGGCGAAGCTGCGCGAGCACAACAGGAACTACCCCGTGCTCGATGCCTTGAAGATCATCAAGCAGGCGGCGGTCGCGAAGTTCGACGAGGCCGTCGATGTGGCGATCAATCTCGGCATCGACGCGAAGAAATCCGACCAGACCGTGCGCGGATCGGTCGTGCTGCCGGCGGGAACGGGCAAGAAGATACGGATCGCCGTGTTCGCGCAAGGCGACAAGGCGACTGCCGCGAAGGAAGCGGGCGCCGACATCGTCGGCATGGAGGACCTTGCCGAAAGCGTCAAGGCGGGGAAGCTCGATTTTGACGTCGTGATCGCGAGCCCCGACACGATGCGCGTGGTCGGGCAATTGGGTCAGATCCTGGGACCCCGCGGGCTGATGCCCAACCCGAAGGTGGGGACCGTGACGCCCGATGTCGCGGCGGCGGTAAAAAATGCGCGCGCCGGCCAGGTGCAGTACCGTGCCGACAAGTCCGGCGTCGTCCAATGCTCCATCGGGCGTGCGTCTTTCACCCCCGAGCAGCTGCGCGACAACCTGGTGGCGCTGGTCGACGCGGTCAACAAGTCGAAGCCTTCCAACGTGAAGGGACTCTACCTGCGCAAGGTGTCGGTCTCTTCGACCATGGGGCCCGGGGTGCGGGTGGACGTGGGGAGTTTTGGCGGCGGCGCGACGGCGCAGCCTTGATATGGAGTATGGATACAGGACTTTGGGCCATCGCGCGGCCTGCACGGCGTGCGGTGGGTTATCAAAGACCGTAGGAACCGAGAGGTTCAATCGGCAGGAGAAATCGATTTTGAAACGTCCTTCCGTCCTACGCAGATGGCGAACCCCATGCAGGATTTTCCTGAATGCAAGGTCGCCGTGGGTGCCGCAAGTCTTGACGACGGGCGGCTTTGACAAAATGGAGGTAGACCTTGGGTCTCGATCTTGACAAGAAGAAGGCGGTAGTCGCCGAAATCTCCGCGCAAGTCGCGAAGGCCAAAGCGATCGTCGTCGCAGAGTACCGTGGTCTGGAAGTAGGCCGCATGACCGAGCTGCGCGCGAAAGCGCGCAAGTCGGGCGTGTACCTGCGCGTTCTCAAGAACACCCTTGCGCGCCGCGCCGTCGAAGGCACGCCGTTTGCCGGGCTGTCCCAGCACATGAAGGGACCGCTCGTCTACGGCATCTCGCCCGACCCGGTGGCGACCGCCAAGGTGCTCAACGAGTTCGCCCGAGCGAACGAGAAGCTCGTGATCCGCGCCGGCGCCATGCCGAACGCCGTGATTTCCGCCAAGGAAGTCACCGCGCTCGCGTTGATGCCGTCGCGCGAGGAGCTGCTCGCGAAGCTTTTGGGCACGATGCAGGCGCCGATCGTCAAGTTTGTGCGCACGCTGAACGAGGTGCCGGCGCGCTTTGCGCGCACCCTCGCCGCGGTCCGCGACAAGCGACAGGCGGCCGGCGCGCAGTAGCGCGCGCTTCCCTACCGGTTAGAACACTGATTCAGGAGAAACGAAATGTCCGTAGCAAAAGCAGAGATTCTGGATGCGATTTCCAACATGTCGGTGTTGGAGCTTTCCAATCTGATCAAGGACCTCGAAGAGAAGTTCGGCGTGTCCGCCGCCGCCGCGACGGTTGCGGCGGCCGCACCGGCGGGCGGTGGCGGCGCCGCCGTGGCCGCGGAAGAGCAGACCGAGTTCACGGTCGTGCTCACCGGGTTCGGCGAAAACAAGGTCAACGTGATCAAGGCGGTCCGCGAAGTCACGGGCCTCGGCTTGAAGGAAGCCAAGGACCTGGTGGATGGAGCGCCCAAGCCCGTCAAGGAAGGCGTGTCCAAAGCGGACTCGGAAGCGATTTTGAAGAAATTGATCGACGCCGGCGCCAAGGCCGAGATCAAGTAACGACGGCCAAACGATCTTGCACCACAGAGCGCACAGAGAGCACGGCGAGTTGTATCGGTTTTTCCCCGTGTGCTCCGTGATCTCTGTGGGTCAGGAGTTTTCACCGCGCAGAGCGCAGGTGAGAGGGGGCGGAACTTTCCGGGCCGCCCCCTGTCACCTTCCCTCTGGCTTCGAGACGGAGCGTCCATGACCACCGCCGCAACCTATTCATCTACCGAGAAAAAACGCATCCGCAAGAGCTTCGCCAAGCGCGCGAGCGTGCTCAACGTGCCGTTTCTTCTGGCGACCCAGCTCGAGTCCTACGCGGCTTTCCTGCAGGCGGCAGTGATTCCGGAAAAGCGCAAGAACGAAGGGCTGCAAGCGGCTTTCACCTCGATCTTCCCCATCTCCAGCCACTCGGGGAACGCGCGGCTCGAGTTCGTCAGCTACTCGCTCGGTGAGCCGCCCTTCGACGTCAAGGAATGCCAGCAGCGCGGGCTGACCTACGCGAGCCCGCTGCGCGCCAAGGTGCGCCTCACCATCATGGACAAGGAAGCCTCCAAGCCCACGGTGAAGGAGGTCAAGGAGCAGGAAGTGTACATGGGCGAGATTCCGCTCATGACCACCACGGGCTCGTTCATCATCAACGGCACCGAGCGTGTGATCGTCAGCCAACTGCACCGCTCGCCGGGTGTGTTCTTCGAGCACGATCGCGGCAAGACGCACTCGTCGGGCAAGCTGCTCTTTTCCGCGCGCATCATCCCGTACCGCGGGTCGTGGCTCGACTTCGAATACGACCCCAAGGACTATCTCTACTTCCGCGTCGACCGCCGGCGCAAGATGCCGGTGACGATCCTGCTCAAGGCGATCGGCATGACTCCCGAGGCCGTCCTCGCGGCGTTCTACGATTTCGATACCTTCCAGCTCGCCAAGAGCGGCAACCAGTTCGAACTGGTGCCCGAGCGCCTGCGCGGCGAAGTCGCGCGCTTCGACTTCGTCGACAAGGCGGGCAAGACGATCGTGCAGAAGGACAAGCGCATCACCGGCAAGCACATTCGCGACATGGAGGCCGCGGGAATGAAGCGGATGGCGGTGCCGGACGAGTTCCTGATGGGCCGCACGCTCGCGCACAACGTCATCAACAAGGAATCCGGCGAGATACTCGCCAACGCCAATGACGAGATCACCGAGCCCTTGCTCGCGAAGCTCGCCGAAGCGGGCATCGAAACGATCAAGACCGTCTACACCAACGACCTCGACCAGGGCGGTTACATCTCGCAAACGCTGAAGATCGACGAAACAGCCGACCAAAGTGCGGCGCGCGTCGCCATCTATCGCATGATGCGCCCCGGCGAGCCGCCCACGGAAGATGCGGTCGAGACCCTGTTCAACGGGCTGTTCTACTCGGAGGACCGCTACGACCTTTCGGCGGTCGGCCGCATGAAGTTCAACCGCCGCGCCTACCCGGAGAAAATCGACGAAAGGACCCCCGGCTGGCTGCGCCGGTTCTATGCCCGGGTCGGCTCGCAGGGAGCCGAGGGGCTCGGGACCCTCTCGAACGACGATATCCTCGCCGTGGTGGGGATCCTCGTGGAGCTGCGCAACGGGCGGGGCGAGATCGACGACATCGACCATCTCGGCAACCGGCGTGTGCGCTCGGTGGGCGAGCTCGCCGAGAACCAGTTCCGCGCGGGATTGGTGCGGGTGGAACGGGCCGTCAAGGAACGCCTCTCGCAGGCGGAGTCCGAAAATCTCATGCCGCACGATCTCATCAACGCGAAGCCCATCTCCGCGGCGATCAAGGAGTTTTTCGGCTCGAGCCAGCTGTCGCAGTTCATGGACCAGACGAACCCGCTCTCGGAGATCACGCACAAGCGGCGCGTATCGGCCCTGGGGCCGGGGGGCCTTACGCGGGAGCGCGCGGGCTTCGAGGTGCGCGACGTGCACCCGACTCACTATGGCCGGGTGTGCCCCATCGAAACGCCGGAAGGCCCGAACATCGGCCTGATCAACTCGCTCGCGCTCTACGCCCGCACCAACCGGTACGGGTTTCTGGAGACGCCGTACAGGAAAGTCGTAAACGGCAAAATCACGAACGAGATCGATTTTCTCTCGGCGATCGAGGAAGGCAACTTCGTCATCGCGCAGGCGAATGCGCAAATCGACAAGAACGGCAAGCTCGTCGATGGCCTGGTTTCCTGTCGCTTCAAGAACGAGTTCACGCTGGCGACCGCGGACCGTGTCCAGTACATGGACGTGGCCCCCTCGCAGATCGTTTCGGTGGCGGCCTCGCTTATCCCTTTCCTGGAGCATGACGATGCGAACCGTGCACTCATGGGCTCGAACATGCAGCGCCAGGCCGTTCCCTGCCTGCGGCCGGAGAAGCCTCTCGTCGGCACGGGGATCGAACGCACCGTCGCGGTGGACTCGGGCACGGCGGTTCAGGCGTTGCGCGGCGGCGTGGTCGATTACGTCGATGCGAGCAGGATCGTGGTGCGCGTCAACGACGACGAAACCGTCCCGGGAGACGTCGGCGTCGATATCTACAATCTGGTGAAATACACGCGGTCGAACCAGAACACCAACATCAATCAGACGCCCCTGGTGAAGCCAGGCGAGCGCATCGCCAAGGGCGACGTCGTGGCCGACGGTGCCTCGACCGACATGGGCGAGCTCGCGCTGGGGCAGAACATGCTGGTCGCCTTCATGCCCTGGAACGGTTTCAATTTCGAGGATTCGATCCTGATTTCCGAGCGCGTCGTGGCGGATGACCGCTATACCTCGATCCACATCGAGGAGCTGACGGTCGTGGCACGCGACACCAAGCTCGGACCCGAGGAGATCACACGCGACATTTCCAACCTGTCCGAGGCGCAGCTCTCGAGGCTTGACGAGTCCGGTATCGTATACATCGGAGCGGAAGTCGAGGCGGGCGACGTTCTGGTTGGCAAGGTGACGCCCAAGGGCGAGACCCAGCTCACGCCCGAGGAAAAGCTGCTTCGCGCGATTTTCGGCGAGAAGGCTTCCGACGTGAAGGACACGAGCCTGCGCGTACCCTCCGGAATCTCCGGAACGGTGATCGACGTGCAGGTGTTCACGCGGGAAGGGATCGAGCGCGACAAGCGAGCCGCGCAGATCATCGACGAGGAACTGAAGCGCTACAAGAAGGACCTCGCCGACCAGATGCGCATCGTCGAGGGCGACGCCTTCGAGCGGATGGAGCGGCTGCTGATCGGCAAGACCGCCAACAAGGGGCCGAAGAAACTCGTCCGCGGGACCAAGATCACGAAATCCTACCTGGAGGGCGTCGAGCGCCACGACTGGTTCGAAATCAGCCTGGCGAACGAGGACGCCGCGCAGCAATTGGAGAGCCTGAAGGAGAGTCTCGCGCAGACGCGGGTGAGGTTCGACGTGGCGTTCGAGGCGAAAAAGAAGAAACTGACGCAGGGCGACGAGCTTCCTCCGGGCGTGCAAAAGATGGTGAAGGTCTACGTCGCGGTGAAGCGGCGCCTTCAGCCGGGCGACAAGATGGCCGGCCGCCACGGAAACAAGGGCGTCATCTCGAAGATCGTTCCGGTCGAGGACATGCCGTGCATGGCCGACGGCACGCCGGTCGACATCGTGCTCAATCCGCTGGGCGTGCCTTCGCGCATGAACGTCGGCCAGATTCTCGAAACCCATCTGGGCTGGGCAGCCAAGGGCCTGGGAGTGAAAATCGGCGAGATGCTCAAGGCGGGCGCCAAGGCCGTGGAGGTGCGCAAGTTCCTGAACCGCATCTACAACCACGGCGGCAAGCCCGAGGACCTGAGCGGACTCTCCGACGAGGACGTGATCACGCTGGCGGGGAACCTGAGGGAAGGAGTCCCGTTTGCGACCCCCGTCTTCGACGGCGCTTCCGAGAGCGAGATCAAGGAGATGCTCGAGGCGGCGGGGCTGCCGCGAGGCGGGCAGGTGACCTTGCACGACGGCCGCACGGGCGACCCCTTCGACCGGCAGGTGACCGTGGGTTTCATGCATATGCTGAAGCTGCATCATCTTGTCGACGACAAGATGCATGCGCGCTCGACCGGGCCGTACAGCCTCGTGACCCAGCAGCCGCTCGGCGGCAAGGCGCAGTTCGGCGGGCAGCGATTCGGCGAGATGGAGGTCTGGGCGCTCGAAGCCTACGGCGCGGCGTACACGCTGCAGGAGATGCTCACGGTCAAATCCGACGACATCAACGGCCGCACCAAGGTCTACGAGAACATCGTCAAGGGCGATCACAAGATCGACGCGGGGATGCCGGAGCCCTTCAGCGTGCTGGTGAAGGGAATCCGCTCGCTCGGCATCGACATCGACTTGGAGCGTTTCTGAAAAAGATTCGCCTTTCGACACTCGGCGCATGTGCGCCGAGTGTCGGTGAAAGTCTGGAACAGGAGTAACAGATGAAAGCACTGCTCGATTTGTTCAAGCAGGTCACGCAGGAAGAGGAGTTCGACGCGATCAAGATCGGGATCGCATCGCCTGAAAAGATCCGCTCGTGGTCCTACGGCGAAGTGAAGAAACCCGAGACGATCAACTACCGCACCTTCAAGCCGGAGCGGGACGGCCTGTTCTGCGCCAAGATCTTCGGGCCGATCAAGGACTACGAATGCCTGTGCGGCAAGTACAAGCGCCTGAAGCACCGCGGGGTGATCTGCGAGAAATGCGGTGTCGAAGTCACGCTCGCCAAGGTCCGTCGCGAGCGCATGGGGCACATCGAGCTCGCGAGCCCCGTCGCGCACATCTGGTTCCTGAAAAGCCTGCCCTCGCGCTTGGGCCTCGTGCTCGACATGACGCTCCGGGACATCGAGCGCGTCCTCTACTTCGAAGCCTACGTCGTCACCGACGCGGGCATGGTCAACGACGACAAGATCAAGCGGGCCAAGCTCCTCTCCGAGGAGGACTACCTCGCCAAGATCGAGGAGCACGGCGACGATTTCTCGGCCAGCATGGGAGCCGAGGGGATCCGCGAGCTGCTGCGCGCGATCAACTTGAACGAGCAGATCGATACCTTGAGGAAGGAGCTCGAAGCTACCGGCTCCGACACCAAGATCAAGAAGCTCGCCAAGCGCCTCAAGGTGCTCGAAGGCTTCCAGAAGTCCGGCATCAAACCGGACTGGATGGTCATGGAAGTGCTGCCGGTGCTGCCGCCGGAGTTGAGGCCCCTGGTCCCGCTGGACGGCGGGCGTTTCGCGACCTCCGATCTGAACGACCTGTACCGCCGCGTCATCAACCGCAACAACCGCCTCAAGCGCCTCCTCGAGCTTAAGGCGCCCGAGATCATCGTCAGGAATGAAAAGAGAATGCTCCAGGAAGCGGTGGACTCGCTGCTGGACAACGGCCGCCGCGGCAAGGCGATGACCGGCGCCAACAAGCGCCCCTTGAAGTCGCTCGCCGACATGATCAAGGGCAAGGGCGGGCGCTTCCGCCAGAACCTGCTCGGCAAGCGCGTCGACTACTCGGGCCGCTCGGTGATCGTGGTGGGCCCGCAGCTGAAGCTGCACCAGTGCGGCCTGCCCAAGAAAATGGCGCTCGAACTGTTCAAGCCCTTCATCTTCAACAAGCTCGAGATGCAGGGCATCGCCACGACCATCAAGGCCGCGAAGCGCGAGGTCGAGGCCGAGACTCCGGTCGTGTGGGACATCCTCGAGGAGGTGATCCGCGAGCATCCGGTGATGCTGAACCGGGCGCCGACCCTGCACCGCCTCGGTATCCAGGCCTTCGAGCCCGTGCTGATCGAGGGTAAGGCGCTCCAGCTGCACCCGCTGGTGTGCGCGGCGTTCAACGCCGACTTCGACGGCGACCAGATGGCCGTGCACGTGCCGCTGTCGCTCGAAGCGCAGATGGAGGCGAGGACGCTGATGCTCGCCTCGAACAACATCCTTTCGCCGGCGAACGGCGACCCGATCATCGTGCCCTCGCAGGACATCGTGCTGGGGCTCTACTACGCCACGCGCGAGCGCGTCAATGCCAAGGGTGAAGCCATGGTGTTCGCCGACGTGACCGAAGTGGCCCGTGCATACGATTCCGGGAAGGTCGAGCTGCACGCAGGGGTCACGGTGCGCATCCGCGAAGCGGAATTCGGCCCCGGCGGAGAAAAGATCGAAAGGCTGGTCCGCCACCGGACAACGGTCGGCCGCGCCCTGCTTTCGGAAATTCTTCCCGTGGGACTACCCTTTGAATTGATCAACAAGGCGCTCAAGAAAAAGGAGATCTCCAGGCTCATCAACGCGGCTTTCCGGCGCTGCGGGCTGCGCGAAACGGTGATTTTCGCCGATAAACTTATGCAGGCCGGATTTACGATCGCGACCCGCGCGGGCATTTCCATCTGCGTCGACGACATGCTGGTCCCGACCCAGAAGCACGACCTCATCACCGCAGCCGAGGGCGAGGTGAAGGAAATCGAAACCCAGTACACCTCGGGCCTGGTGACCGTGGGCGAGCGTTACAACAAGGTCGTGGACATCTGGGGCCGCGCCGGCGACCAGGTCGGAAAAGCGATGATGGACCAGCTTTCCTCGGAGGACGTCACCGACCGCAAGGGCCAAAAGGTCAAGCAGGAGTCGTTCAACTCCATCTACATGATGGCCGATTCCGGCGCGCGCGGCTCCGCGGCCCAGATCCGGCAGCTCGCCGGCATGCGCGGCCTGATGGCCAAGCCCGACGGCTCGATCATCGAGACGCCGATCACCGCCAACTTCCGCGAAGGGCTGAACGTGTTGCAGTACTTCATCTCGACGCACGGCGCGCGCAAGGGCCTCGCCGACACCGCCCTGAAGACTGCGAACTCGGGGTATCTCACGCGGCGCCTGGTGGACGTGACCCAGGATCTCGTGGTCACGGAAGAGGACTGCCGCACCACGAACGGCGTTGCGATGAAAGCGCTGGTCGAAGGCGGCGAAGTGGTCGAGGCCCTCAGGGAACGCATTCTGGGCCGTGTCACGGCCTCCGATCTGCTGCACCCTGAAACCCAGGAAGTGCTCTACAACGCCTCTACGCTCCTGAACGAAGACGAGGTCGAGAACATCGAGGCGCTCGGCATCGACGAGGTGCGGGTGCGCACGCCGCTCACCTGCGACACGCGCTGGGGCTTGTGCGCCGCCTGCTATGGACGCGACCTCGCGCGCGGTTCCTCCGTCAACGTCGGCGAGGCGATCGGCGTGATCGCGGCGCAATCGATCGGCGAGCCGGGAACCCAGCTCACCATGCGCACCTTCCACATCGGAGGAGCGGCCTCGCGCGCCGCCGCGGCGAACCAGGTCGAAGCGAAGTCGAACGGCACCGTTCGTTTCACGCCGCAGATACGCTACGTCACCAACCCGAAGGGCGAGAAGGTGGTGATCTCCCGCACCGGCGAAGTGCTCGTCACCGACGACAACGGCCGCGAGCGCGAGCGTCACAAGGTGCCCTACGGTGCGACGCTTCTCGCAGCCGATAGCAAGCCCGTCAAGGCGGGGCAGACGCTCGCCTCGTGGGACCCGCATACCCGCCCGATCATCACCGAGTACGGCGGCCTCGTGCGCTTCGAGTATATCGAGGAAGGCGTCACCGTCGCCAAGCAGATCGACGAGGTGACGGGCCTCTCGACGCTCGTCGTGATCGACCCCAAGCGCCGCGCCGCCGCGGGCAAGGGCCTGCGTCCGCAGGTGAAATTGCTGAACGAATCGGGCGAGGAGATTCGCATCGCCGGCACCGACCATCCCATCACCATCACTTTCCAGGTCGGTTCGCTCATCACGGTCCGGGACGCCCAGCAGGTGCAGGTGGGCGAGGTGCTCGCGCGCGTTCCGCAGGAGACCTCCAAGACCCGCGACATCACCGGCGGTTTGCCTCGCGTGGCGGAACTCTTCGAGGCGCGCTCGCCCAAGGACGCAGGGCTGCTCGCCGAGATCACGGGAACGGTGTCCTTCGGCAAGGACACCAAGGGCAAGCAGCGCCTGGTGATCACCGATCCGGAGGGCGTCTCGCACGAGTACCTGATCCCGAAGGACAAGCACGTTATGGCGCACGATGGTCAAGTCGTGAATAAGGGCGAGTTCATCGTCGACGGCCCGGCCGACCCGCACGACATCCTGCGCCTGCAGGGCGTCGAGGCGCTTGCGCGCTATATCACGGACGAAGTACAGGACGTGTATCGCCTGCAGGGTGTCAGAATCAACGACAAGCACATCGAGGTCATCGTGCGACAGATGCTCCGGCGCATCCAGGTGGAGGATCCGGGCGACACCCGCTTCATTCTAGGCGAGCAGGTCGAGCGCGCGGACTTGCTGGAAGAAAACGAGAAGGTACTGGCTGAGGGCAAGAAGCCGGCGACCTTCAGCTACATGCTGCTCGGCATCACCAAGGCGTCGCTGTCGACCGACTCGTTTATCTCGGCGGCCTCGTTCCAGGAGACCACCCGAGTCCTCACGGAGGCCGCGATCATGGGCAAGAAGGACGACCTGCGCGGACTCAAGGAAAACGTCATCGTCGGCCGGCTCATCCCGGCGGGAACGGGCATGGCATACCACAACGCGCGCAAGAACGCGCCGCCGGCGCAATTGTTCGAGGAAGGTACGCCCGCCGCCGAGGCCGAAGCGGCGGCAGCGGCCGCGCACATCGAGAACGCCTGAAGGAAACCGAGGACAGACCCCTATTTCCCTTTGCTCCCGCCGTTGTCTGGGAATGGGTTATGGAAATAGGGGTCTGTCCCCGGTTTCCGCTGCGGGCGCTCCGCCTTCTGTCATGGGCGGTGCTCGGGACCGCCCTTGTGCCTTGGCCGGCACCAGCGCAGACGAGCGACGCCTGGCCGAGCAGGCCCATTCGGTTCATTCTCCCGTTCCCGCCCGGCGGCGGTACGGACATCCTGGGCCGCATCATAGCGGAGCGTTTGACCGCAAGTCTCGGCCAACCCGTGGTGACGGAAAATCGCGGCGGGGCGGGCGGAAATGTCGGAGCCGAAGCCGCGGCCAGATCCGCACCCGACGGCTACACGATCGTCCTGGTTGCGCCTTCGCTCGCCATCAGCAAGACCCTCTACTCCAAGCTCAACTACGATCCGGTGAAGGATTTCGCGCCGGTCAGCCTTGTCGCAACGGTGCCGAACGTCATGGTCACCCATCCCTCGGTGCCGGCTGTCACGCTCGCGGAATTCATCCGGCTCGCGAGGACGAAACCCGGAGAAATGAACTTCGGCTCCGGCGGCAGCGGCACGTCCAACCACCTTGCCGGAGAGCTCTTCAACATCGTGGCCGGAGTGAAGCTCGTGCACGTGCCTTACAAGGGCGTGAATCTCGCGATGAACGACGTGCTCTCAGGGCAGATCCATCTGGTGGTGATCGGAGTACCGGCGGCGGCCCCGCATATCAAGGCGGGAAAACTACGGGCGCTCGCGCTGGTGGCGCCGCAGCGCGCGGCAGCGCTGCCCGAGGTGCCGACCGTCGCCGAAGCCGGGCTGCCGAATTTCGAGGTCACCACCTGGTACGGGATCCTCGCACCCGCAGGCACGCCGAAGGCGATCGTCACGCGGCTCAATGCCGAGCTGGTGAAAGCCATGCACGCGCCGGATCTGAAGGAACGCCTTGCGGCGATGGCTACCGACCCGGCGACGAGCACGCCCGAGGAATTCGCGGACTACATCAAGCGGGAAATCGCGAAGTGGGGCGAGGTCGTCCGCCAGGCCGGATTGAAGGCGGACTGACGATTCGTCCGGCGAGCAGCCTGCCTACTGCTTTGCCCCCTCGATGCGCTTGCGCAACAGCTCGGCGAACTGATCGCTCGGAATGGGCTTGCTGAAAAAGAAGCCCTGCATTTCGTCGCAGTTGTGGTCGTGAAGGAAGGTCTGCTGCTCCAGCGTCTCGACCCCTTCGGCGACGACCGTGAGGTTGAGGCTCTTGCCCATGGCGATGATCGCCTCGGTGAGCGCCTTGTCCTCGGCGTTCTGCGGAAGATCGCGGATGAACGAACGGTCCACCTTGAGCGTGTCGATCGGGAAGCGCTTCAGGTGCGTGAGCGACGAATAGCCGACTCCGAAATCGTCGATTGCGAGCCGCACGCCCATCTTCTTGAGTTCGGCAAGCACCCTGCCTGCCCGTTCGGCGTTCTGGATCACCATGCTTTCGGTGAGCTCCAGCTCCAACAGCTCCGGCTTCATCCCGCTCTCCTTGAGTGTGGCGGCGACGTCCGCGATTAGGTCTTCATCGGCGAACTGGCGCGCCGAAAGGTTGACCGCCATGGACAAAGGCGGCAGGCCCTCCCGCTGCCAGGCGACGTTCTGCGCGCAGGCGGTGTTCAGCACCCATTTCCCGATCGGCACGATCAGCCCGGTTTCCTCGGCGAGCGGGATGAACTGGACGGGCGGCACGACACCGAGATCGGGATGCTGCCAGCGCACCAGCGCCTCGACGCCGGTGATCCGCTGCGTGTGGAGATCCAGCTTCGCCTGGTAATGCAGGAAGAACTCGTTGCGCTCCAGGCCGCGGCGCAAGGCCGTCTCCAGCGCCAGCCGCTCGAAGGTGTGGATATTGATCTCCTCCGAGTAGAACTTGTAGGTGTTCTTGCCGTCTTCCTTGGCGCGGTACATGGCGATGTCGGCGTTCTTCATGAGCGACTGTTCGTCGTGCCCCTCCGACGGATACGTGCAGATGCCGATGCTCGCCGTCACGCGGCATTCCTGCCCTTGAATCGATATCGGCTGGACGAGCGCGGAGAGGACTTTGCGCGCCACGGCCGCGACCTGTTTCGGCTCGGCCACTTCCTGGACCAGCACCACGAACTCGTCCCCGCCGAGGCGCGCCACCACGTCGCTTGCGCGCACGGTCTGGGTGAGGCGGGCTCCCATCTCCTGAAGCAGCTTGTCGCCGGCGTCGTGGCCGAGCGTGTCGTTGATGTTCTTGAAGCGGTCCAGGTCGATGAACAGCACCGCAAAATTGCGGTTATAGCGGCGCGCGTTCTGGATCGCGAGATTGAGCACATCGTTGAACATCGCCCGGTTCGGCAGCGACGTGAGCGCGTCGTGATTGGCGAGGAAATGGATATGCTCCTCGTCCTGCTTGCGCTCGGAGATGTCCTCGCCGACGCCGCGATAGCCCCGGAAGGCGCCGGATGAGTCGAATACCGGCTCGCCGCTGATGCTGATCCAGATCTTTTTACCCGTCTCGTCGAGTCTGCACAGCTCCATGTCGCGGAACGGCTTGTGCGCCTCTAGAAGGGCCATGTGCTCGGCCCACTGGTCTGCGGTCATGTTGATGTAGTTCTGCTCCCAGCGCTTCTTGCCGATTGCCGGGACGGTCTTCACGTTGACCCGCCGCGATCCGGTTCCGCTCATGGAAGTGAAGCGGAACTGCGCGTCCTGTTCCCAGTACATGTCGGAGGAAAGCCCGGTGAGGCTGCGGAAGCGCTCTTCGCTCTCGCGCACCCCCTCTTCGGCCTGCTTGCGCTGCACGAACTGACCGATCTGGCTGCCGATCACGCGCAACGCCTGCAGCAGGCGCTCTTCCGGTTCGCGCACTTCACGGCTGTTGAAGGCCAGCACGCCGATGGTCTTCCCTTCGGCCATCACCGGGAAAAAGATGGCTCCATGCAAACCGATCTCGCGAATAAGCGATATTTGCGCAGCGCGCGGATCCTTCCCGACGTCTGCCAGCCATAGTGGCTGGCCCGCCTGCCATACCCGGCCCGCCAGACCCGCACCAGGCGCGTAGGTCACGCTACGTGACGACTCGAGAAAGCGTTGAATGGCCTCGGTTTGGATTCCCCAGGCCTCGACGCAACGCAGCACCCCCGCTCGCTCGTCCACACGAAGATAGCGTCCACACTCCCAGTTCTCGGTCTCGCATATGGCATGGATCACGGCTTCGAGCGCCCCGGCGGTGCTCTCCGCCTCGGCGAGGCGCCGGCTCACCGCGTGCTCGAGCGCGAGCAACTGCTCGGCACGCCGGCTCTTGGTGACGTCCTTCGCAATCCCGCGGTAGCCGAGGAAGCGCCCTTTGTCGCCGAAGACCGGCTGGCCGCTTGTGTTGATGTAGCGCAGATCGCCCTTCGAATCGGTACGCTTGAAGAGAAAATCGCTGAAGGGTTGCCTCGCCTGCAGAAGGGCCTTGTGCGCGTCCCAGCTGCCGCCGTCGCCCACCGGAACCGCGCCGCGCTCCCAGCGGTAGGTCCCGAGGAATTTCTTCGTGTCGATGCCGCCGTGGCCCGAGGTGCTGCCAGTCACCAGGGTGAAACGGCAGTCTTCGTCCTGCTCCCAGTACCATTCGGAGGAGAGCTCGATGAGGCTTTCGAAGCGCTCCTCCCACCGCCGCAACTCCTCGCTCAAGTCCTTCGGCTTGTTCAGATTTTTCCTGGCTCCCATGTTCAGGCCCTGCTCCGATGGCGCTCGCCGAACACGTCCGCGCGGCCCGCCGGCCGTGCGCGCAGGTATTGCGGCGGGATGCGCGGAGTGGCACCCAGCTCGATCGCGGCATGCCAGGCCCAACGGGGATCCCAGAGAAAGCCGCGCGCGAGCGCAACCATGTCGGCCTTGCCTTCGGCGACGATTTTCTCGGCTTGCCCCGCTTCGGTGATCAGGCCGATCGCGATGGTGACGATGCCCGCGTCCTTGCGGATGCGCTCGGCGAACGGCACCTGATAGCCCGGTCCGACGGGGATCGCCTGGTCCTTCATCAGCCCGCCGCTCGAGCAATCGATCCAGTCGCAACCGAGGTTCTTCAATTCCCGGGCAAAGGCAACGGTCTGCTCGACGTCCCATCCGCCCTCGATCCAGTCGGTGCACGACACGCGTACTCCGAGCGGCTTGTGGTCCGGCCACGCCGCACGCACGGCGGCAAAGACTTCCAGCGGAAAGCGCATCCTGTTGGCGAGCGAACCGCCGTACTCGTCCTCGCGCCGGTTCGAGAGCGGCGACAAGAATTCGTGCATGAGATAGCCGTGGGCCGAATGCAGCTCGATCGCATCGAACCCGATCCGCTCGGCGCGGCGCGTCGAATCGGCGAATCTCGCGACGAGCGCCTTGATCTCGGCGCGGGTGAGCGCGCGCGGCACCAGTTCGCCTTCGCCCATCGCCACAGCGGAAGGGGCTACCGGCTGCCAGCCGCCGTCCTCGGGGCCGAGCGACTTTCTCGCGTCCCAAGGCGCGGCGGTCGAGGCTTTCCTGCCGGCATGGGCAAGCTGGATGCCGAGTTTCGCCCCCCCGTGCGCGCGGCAGAGCGCCACGATGCGGCGCAGCGCCGCCTCGTTCGCGTCGGAATACAGGCCCGAGCAGCCCGGCGTGATGCGGCCGATCGGCTCGACATCGGTCATCTCGAAGCACAGGAGCGCCGCGCCCGAATTCGCGAGCATTCCGAGGTGCGCCAGGTGCCAGTCGGTCATGCTGCCGTCGATCGCGGAATACTGGCACATGGGCGATACCATGATGCGGTTCTCGAGCGCGAGGCCGCGCAACTGAATGGGCTGAAACAAGGGGCTGGTCATCGAATGATCCGTAGGCGGAGCCCTTCGAGGCGTGCCCAATGCTACCCGGAATCCGCAGCTGACATCGGTCCGTGGCAGGGCTCGGCAAGCCGGGTCATTCGAGCGGGGTCCGCCGGCTCAACTGATGTGTGAACAATCGAGATAACGTGTTGACCATTGACCGCTTTTCCCGCTAAAATCCCGCCTCTTCGAACTGCGCGGGGCGGCCGTTTTTCGCAGACGGGCCGTCCCGGTCTTTTTTGGAACGCAAAATAATGCCGACAGTCAACCAGTTGGTGCGCAATGCGCGTACTCGCTTGCCCGCCAAGAGCAAGGTTCCCGCGCTCGCCGGCTCGCCGCAGAAACGCGGCGTGTGCACGCGCGTCTATACGACCACGCCGAAGAAGCCGAACTCGGCGCTTCGCAAGGTCGCAAAAGTGCGCCTCACCAACGGGTTCGAGGTGATCAGCTACATCGGCGGGGAAGGCCACAATCTGCAGGAGCACTCGGTCGTGCTGATCCGGGGAGGCCGCGTGAAAGACCTGCCCGGCGTGCGCTACCACATCGTTCGCGGCTCGCTCGATACCCAGGGCGTCAAGGACCGCAAGCAGGGCCGATCCAAGTACGGCGCGAAGAAACCCAAGGCCGCCTGAGCTCCGGAAAGTCTCCCATGCCCCGACGCAGAGAAGTCCCCAAGCGCGAGATCTTGCCCGATCCGAAGTACGGCAATGCCGACGTCGCCAAGTTCGTCAACGTTCTCATGACGCGCGGGAAGAAATCGGTCGCCGAGCATATCGTCTACGACGCCTTCGACACGATCAAGTCGAAGAGCGGCAAGGACCCGCTCGAAGTGTTCAGCCAGGCGGTGCAGAACGTGAAGCCCATGGTCGAAGTGAAAAGCCGCCGGGTGGGCGGCGCCAACTACCAGGTGCCGGTCGAAGTGCGCCCGGTGCGCCGCGCCGCGCTCTCGATGCGCTGGATCCGTGAGGCGGCGCAGAAGCGCGGCGAGAAGTCCATGGACGCGCGCCTCGCGGGCGAGCTGATGGAAGCGGCCGAGGGCCGCGGCGGTGCCATGAAAAAGCGCGAGGAAGTTCACCGCATGGCCGAGGCCAACAAGGCCTTCGCGCATTACCGGTTCTAGGAATTCCAGGTGCTGCAAGTGGCCCGCAAGACCCCCATCGACCGCTACCGCAATATCGGCATCAGCGCGCACATCGATGCCGGCAAGACCACGACCACCGAGCGCATCCTTTTCTATACCGGCGTTTCCCACAAGATGGGCGAGGTGCACGACGGCGCGACGGTCATGGACTGGATGGAACAGGAGCGCGAGCGCGGCATTACGATCACTTCCGCAGCGACGACCTGCTTCTGGAAGGGCATGGACGGCAACTTCCCCGAGCACCGCATCAACATCATCGACACGCCCGGCCACGTGGATTTCACGATCGAGGTGGAGCGCTCGATGCGCGTGCTCGACGGCGCGTGCATGGTGTACGACGCGGTCGCGGGCGTGCAGCCGCAGTCGGAGACCGTCTGGCGCCAGGCGAACAAGTACGGCGTGCCACGCCTTGCGTTCATCAACAAGATGGACCGGCAGGGCGCGGACTTCTTCAAGTCCTATGGACACATCCAGACGCGCTTGAAGGGAAATCCGGTCCCGATTCAAATCCCCATCGGGGCTGAAGAAAAATTCGAGGGTGTAATCGATCTCGTGCGCATGAAGGCGATCTACTGGGACGACTCTACCCAAGGCATGAAGTTCGAGACGCGCGACGTCCCCGCCAATCTTCTCGACGAGGCAAAGAAATGGCGGGAAAAAATGGTCGAGGCGGCCGCCGAGGCCGACGACGAGCTCATGCACAAGTATCTCGAAGGCCACAATCTCTCGAACGAAGACATCAAGAAGGGCCTGCGCATCCGCACGATCAAGAACCAGATCGTTCCGATGCTGTGCGGTTCCGCGTTCAAGAACAAGGGCGTGCAGGCGATGCTCGATGCCGTGATCGATTATCTGCCCGCGCCGGTGGACATTCCGCCCGTCAAGGGCCAGGACGAGGACGGCAAGCCCAACGCGCGCAAGCCCGGCGACGAGGAGCCGTTCTCGGCGCTCGCGTTCAAGATCATGACCGACCCCTATGTGGGCCAGCTCTCGTTCTTCCGCGTCTATTCGGGCGTCCTCAATTCGGGCGACACCGTCTACACTTCGGTGCGCGGCAGGAAAGAGCGCATCGGGCGCCTGCTGCAGATGCACGCCAACCAGCGCGACGAGATCAAGGAAGTGCGCGCCGGAGACATCGCCGCTGCGGTGGGCCTGAAGGACGTCACGACCGGTGAGACCCTGTGCGATCCGAACGAGGTCATCATCCTCGAGAAGATGGTGTTCCCCGAGCCGGTGATCCACGTGGCAGTCGAGCCCAAGACCAA
>Ga0184619_10000221_pt1 | contig 19387 bp, 21 predicted proteins | sample PLM0_60_b1_FD_133146 | JGI IMG/M metagenome (GOLD analysis project Ga0184619, IMG submission 133146) | Groundwater sediment microbial communities from an aquifer in East River, Colorado, USA - PLM0_60_b1 | ecosystem: Environmental > Terrestrial > Soil > Riparian zone | place: USA: East River...
ATCACAAAGATCACCAACACTGCTACCACGCCGGCGCTGCCTCCACCATCATCGTCTCCCATAAGATTTCCTCCTGCCTAAAGTCAATTTTAAAACCGTCAAGCTGCGGTGGTTTCGCCACCGCGCAAAGTCAAGACTTCTCCGGTTACATAACTCGAATCAATTTCTGACGCGAAGTAAACGAACGCCGGCGCTATTTCTTCTGGTTGCGCCGGCCGTTTCAGCGGGGTGTCTGCGCCAAACTCGGCTACATCTTTAGCAACTTTGTCCGAAGGATTCAGGGGTGTCCACACCGGCCCCGGCGCAACACAGTTAACGCGGATTCCTTTTTCGACCAGATTCTGCGCCAGCGACTTGGTGAAAGCGTGTATTGCACCTTTGGTCGCGGAGTAGTCAAGCAGTTCCTTGCTGCCATCCAGACCCGTGATGGATCCGGTATTAATAATTGCGCTTCCCTTTTTTAAATGCGGTAGCACGGCTTTGGCCATGCGAAAGTAACCGTAGATGTTTGTCTTGAACGTGCGATCCCATTGCTCCTCGGAAAGCTCTTCAAGACCTTCCCGATGTTGCTGGTATGCAGCGTTGTTCACCAGAATGTCGAGCTTTCCCAGTCTTGACACTGTCTGTTTTACTGCTCTTGTCGGGAATTTCTGTTCCGTGATGTCACCTGCAATCGCAAGTGCTTGACGTCCTTCCGCTTCGATCGCCGCGACAGTTTCGCGTGCGTCACTAGCCTCTTGCGGCAGATGCGTAAGAGCAACATCTGCGCCCTCTCGCGCAAATAACACAGCGACCGCGCGGCCGATGCCCGAATCGCCACCCGTGATCAAAGCAACTTTACCCGCCAGCTTGCCTGCTCCCTGGTAGTATGGCGCTTCAAATTTCGGGCGTGGACGAAGCCTGGATTCCAGACCAGGCTTGCGCTGATGCTGTGCGGGCATCGGCGACTTTGGTTCCTTCATCTGGCCCAAACCCTTTGCGGAACGCGAAGCCGCTTTCCTCATTCGAGTAGGCGGCTTAGTCGATGCCTCATTGTGCGCGCGGACGTTATTACGAACTGTCGTTTTCTTTCGCTTGGTTGGCATGGGCGCCGATGCTCTACCTTTTCTTCGAAGACTTACTGGACGACTTGGAAGATTTCTTGCCGCCTTTTTTGCCGGCCTTTTTTGCAGAGCTCTTGCTTCCTTTCTTGCCACGCCCGGAGCCGCTCTTCTTGCCGCCTCCCGATTCCTTGTTCACTGTGGCCCAGGCGCGAGCTTTCGCCGTCTTGCTGGAAACTCCGCGGTCCTCGTAGCCCTCTTCAATGTGTTCAGCTTGCCTCTTCTGTTTGTCGGTGTATGCACCCTTGTCTCCCCTCGGCATCTTTCATCTCCTTTGGCGAATCATTTTTGAGAAACCGCTGCAAATACTGAGCCCATCGCCCGGCAAGCTGACACTAATCCAGTTCATGATTTCGTCGGTGAGTTAACAAAGAAAAACTGGCATTACGATTGCCGCCAAGCTGGTTTCATTCACCGGTAAAGTACGAAAGGTGGTCTGTTACTAAACAAATGGCTTTGTGGGATGTACAGGAAGCCTACACAAAACTCAGGAGGCCGATATGGCGAACAAAACGGGAAACGGAAAGCGCGAATTAGTCGACACCGGATCGGACAAGCGTTACGTGCGGCGCGACGCAAAAGGAAAATTCAACGAGTCTGACGATCAGGGACGCTCGTTAGGGCAGGACGTAAAGCATAAAGCTAAGACGACAGTGAAATCCGGTCAGGGTGATCGCGGCGACCAGAAAAGGAAGTAGCATAAGAAGTTTATGTTGATCAAACCTTTCTGTTTTTCTGTAATACCCATTTCACGTTGTGCTAATTCGGCCAGCATTAGCAGAACCATCTTTGTGCTGCCGACAACTCTCGGCAGATCCCTTCCAAGCTTTCAATGACAAGACTTCAGCATCTGGAGCAGACCGGAACAAGACGTCTGGGAAGTGCAGCGCGCGGTTTCCGTTATGAGCGCGCGGACGGAAAAAGAGTAAGCAAAGCTGATAAGCAAAGAATAGAAAGCTTGAAAATTCCGCCGGCCTGGACCGACGTTGCCATAAACCCTCGCGCCGGGGGCGCATTACAGGTGGTCGGCAAAGATGTCGCCGGACGGTGGCAGTATCTCTATCATGAGAATCACACCCGCCGGCAGGACACGAAAAAGTTTCAACGCATCATTGCTTTTGCTGAGGCACTGCCAAAGATGCGCGTGACGGTGGCCGCGCATCTGCGGCAACAGGATCTTGGGCGTGAACGCGTGATGGCCTCCATCATGCGCATCCTTTCAACCTGCTTCATTCGTCCCGGAAGTCAGGTGTATGCGAGCGAGTACGGCAGTTATGGCATCGCCACGTTGCGACCAAAACACGTGAAGGTTAAGGGAAACATCGTCGAGTTTGATTTTCCAGGCAAGTCTGGCGTGCGCCAGGTTCGACAAATAAAAGACCGGCAGGTGGCGAAGATTGTTAAAAGTCTGCTCAAGCAGCCGGGGCGCGAAGTCTTCAAATATCAGAATGGCAATGGTGAGTTTGTTGACGTAAAGCGTCGTCACATTACCGAATACATTCGCCAAGTAATGGGCAAAGACTTCAGCGCCAAGGATTTTCGCACCTGGGCTGGAACACTCGTTTGCGCTTGTGCACTCGCGCGGGTGGAAAGGGAAACCGTTGAGAAGAAAACGGCGCGCAGGCGAAAAGTGATGGCCGCTATTAAAGAAACTGCGGAAGCACTGGGCAACACACCCGCCGTGTGCCGAAGTTCATATATCTGCCCTGAAATCATAAACAGTTTCGAAACAGGAAAAGTTATCGACCGCTATTTCAACACCCTTAACGAATTGATTGCCTATCGCGGAAGAAAACTGCACGCAGCTGAGAAGTCGCTGCTGAAGTTCATGAAAAAAAGCGCTCGCAAATAAGAGCTTCTGGTTTTCTGAACGAGTCTTGTGGCATTCGCCTTGCAACTTGCGCACAAAACCAAAGTGGTTCGTTGGTTATTTGCATGCGAACGGTACAGATTCGCTGGCACGCTTCAAAGCCAGTACTGAAACGAATACAGCCCCCGAAGAACTTTTACAAACCAGGAGGAATATTCATTATGAACGCGTTTACCTTATTGAAAGCTGATCACAAAAAGGTTGCCGGCATTCTCGAGAAGATTGACGCAACCACCGAGCGCGGAGTCAAGACGCGCGAAGAACTCTTCAAGCAGCTCAAGACCGAGCTCGATATTCACACACGCATTGAAGAAACCATCTTCTATCCGGCGTTGGAAAAAGCCGACGAGACCCATGACATTACGCTTGAAGCCTTCGAGGAGCATAAAGTCGTAAAGACGCTGCTGGGAGAACTGGGATCCATGGGCAAGGACCAGGAAGAGTGGACGGCAAAATTCACGGTATTGAAGGAGAACATCGAGCATCACGTCGAGGAAGAAGAAGGCGAGATGTTCACCAAAGCGCGGAAAGTGTTAGGCGAAGAAGGCGCCGAGACCTTGGGTTCGCGCATGGAACAAGCGAAGGGCGAACACGAGAAAGCAGCGGCCGCGAGCTGATAGCGGAAGCTCGCTACCTTTGTAGAGACAAAGAACGAACTAGCCGAAGGTGGTCAACCTATGGAAGGACCTTTACGTGGCTTACTGGCGGGTGCAGCCGCCTGGAAATTTGGCGGCGGCTGCATCTCGACTATTCTGGTTTTCATTATTGTCTTTTGGCTGCTGGGCTATGTGCGCTGTTAGATTCCGGAAGCCGCGGCCCGATCAACCAGCCACTCTAGTACGCCATTCACTGGCCTGACTTTTTGTGCCGGCAATTCTTCTTCTTCGGCGTCGTTGTGCAAAACGCGAGCGAGCGTCGCGGCTTTTTCCTCTCCTGTCACCATAAATGTCACGCGCGCTGCGTGATTCAGAACTGGCACCGTCAGAGTTATGCGAGTTTGCCCGGTTTGTGGGTTCTTGGTGTCGACAACCCACCTGGTTTCTTCTTTTAAAGCATCGCTACCGGGAAACAGCGACGCTATATGACCATCTTCACCAATTCCGAGCCAGACTAAATCGAAATGCGGCCATTCAACCGTTCCAAAAAAGCTTTTCAATTCAGCGACGCATGATGCGGCGCTTTCGGCCGGCGCAGTCTCTCCCATGATCCGATGGACATTTGAGGCTGGTATTGCGACTGGCGAGATTAGTGCGTCATTCACCATGCGGTAATTGCTTTCAGGAGAGTCCGGCGCAACCATTCGCTCATCTCCAAAGAACAAATGAACTCGCGACCAGTCAACGCGATTTCTAAATTCGTCGGTAGCAAGCAGTTCGTATGCACGGCGTGGAGTCGAACCACCTGCAAGCGCAACGGCAAACAATCCATGCTCGCGAATGCTTGCGATCGAGTAGGCAACAAACCGCTCCGCGGCGGCTCGCGCAACCTGTTCCGGCGTGTCGAAGACGAAAACGTTTGGAGGTGGGTTCATGCGAGGTGCTGAAGTGCGGTCTTCTCTTAACTTTGGAAATTGCGGGAGGGTTGTAGCGGCTTCAGCCCTCTCGATTTCTGGTACGATGCAGTTTCAAAACCTAATCACTTTTCTCATTAGCACCGCGGCTTTAGCCCAGTGACTTTGATAGGCTCAAAGAGGGAAACCGTTTAGACGGTTTCCGGTTGCATCGGGCTTCCGAAACAACCGCGCCACAGCGACGGTGCTAATGAGAGATGACAGACAAACTGTATCAGCGCACTTTTCCTTCTTCCAGTGTGAGAGAGAACCCGGAACTAATGCCTTCCTTCTTGTTTTGCCAAAAGCTCTTCCCACTCAGTATGCACAAAACCCTGTTCGGGTTTGTCGGTGCGCTCATAAGTATGCGAACCGAAAAAGTCGCGCTGCGCCTGTGTCATGTTAAGCGGCAGATTCGCCGAGCGATAGAGATCGAAATAACTCAAGCTCGCTGCGAATGCCGGAATAGGCAAGCCCCGCTGGATCGCGTGTGCAGCGATCATGCGCCACGAAGCTTGCGAGCGATCGATTCGCGATTTGAATTCATTATCAAGCAACAGGTTTACCAGATCGGGCTGCCGCAGATATGCGTTTTTTATTAGACCCAGAAACTTCGCGCGAATGATGCAGCCGCCCTGCCAGATGCGTGCCGTTTCACTGAGATTGATGTTCCAGCCAAATTGATCCGATGCAGCCTTGATCACGTTCATGCCCTGAGCATAGGAACAAATCTTGGACGCATAAAGCGCGTCGCGCACCGCCTCAATCATTTCCTGCCTGTTTGCCGGCAACTCCGACGACGCCGGCGCGCTGAATTGTTGCGCAGCCGCAACACGTTCGCTTTTCTGCGCGGAAATATTTCGGGCAACGATAGCCGCATCGATGGTTGGAATGGCAACGCCGAGATCGAGAGCGATCTGGCTGGCCCACTTTCCCGTTCCCTTCTGTCCGGCTTTATCGAGTACGAGATCGAGAAGTGGCTTGCCGGTTTCCGGATCTTTTACCCGCAGAATCTCGGCGGTGATCTCGATGAGATAAGATTCCAGCTCGCCACGATTCCACTCGGCAAAAATATCAGCCAGCTCGTTGACCTCGAGCCCCAGTCCGCGATGCAGGATCCAGTAAGCCTCGGCAATGAGTTGCATGTCGCCATACTCAATGCCGTTGTGGATCATCTTAACGAAGTGGCCGGAACCACCGGGCCCGATGTATGTAACGCATGGACCGTCCGGAACCTTTGCCGCAATCGCCTCCCAAATCGGACGAATCTGTTCGTAGGCATTCCGATCACCACCCGGCATCAAACTTGGACCAAGCAACGCGCCTTTTTCACCACCGGAAGTTCCCGAGCCGATCATAAACAAGCCCGTAGCCTGGAGTTCTTTTTCGCGTCGCTCGGTATCTTTGAAATACGAATTGCCGCCATCGATGATGATGTCGCCCGCTTCGAGACCGGGTTTGACCAGGTTGATGGTCCAATCCACGGGATCGCCGGCCTTAACCAAAAGAATTATTTTGCGAGGGCGCTCCAGCGAGGCGACAAACTCTTGCGGCGAGTGATTGCCAGATAACTGCTTGCCCGGGTGGCGTGCAATAAAAGCATCAAGAACCGACGGCTCGCGATCGTAAACGGCGACGGAGTAGGTGTTGCGCTCGATATTCAGCGCAAGGTTTTGGCCCATCACGCCGAGTCCAATCATTCCAATTTTTGCACTTTTAGCCATAGATAAATGAATAAGGCCTCAATAAAGCCAATGATTGCAGAACCGCGAGCGGACCGGTGTCCCCGCGCGGGCAGCCCGCGTGGGGTGGTGGGAGCGACCGGATGCTACGCTCAACGTTGCACATGAATGACCGGAGAAGACTTTGCTATTGCCCTGGGGTTGAACCCATTTCCGTGCGTCCTCCGTGTTCTCTGTGTCTCAGTGGTGAATCTTTAGTTAGCCATCGCTCACCACAGAGACTCAGAGAACACGGAGACACAGAGAAACTGAAATTAGGACTACAAACTCTTTTCTTCGGTTGACCCTGGCATCCGCATTAGCCGCGGATTTAAGCCGCCTGCTTCGCAGGCTGAAGAACTCTATCCATTGATCGGGAGCGCGTTTACCATCAGCTTTTGCAACGTGCGAAGTCCAACAATTACATCACTGCCCAGATCAATTCTAATTGCGCGACGTCCATGTGCTATCAATGACTGAAAATCACCAAGCGCCTGCGCATCCTTGAGAATGCTGAACGTGTATGGCTCTCCCGGAATTGGGAAGTCAACTTTGTCCGGGGCAGTAATTTGAATAAACACTCCCGACTCCGGACCGCCTTTGTGTAACTGCCCAGTCGAATGCAGAAAACGTGGTCCATATCCCATCGTTGTGGCCGCCTGAGTTGCATCGCGAATACTTATGCGAATTCCCTGCAAGGCCGCCTCTGTTTGCGGCGTCTCTTCAATGTAGGCCAGCAAGGCGACGTAATCGCCGGGCTTTATCTGGGCGCAGTGAGCTCGCAGAGCTGCGTTAATCGAACCTGCAGACGCGCCAAGTTCACCGCCTGCATAGACAGTTAGCTGACCATCGCTTGCTGACACTGCCTGCTCTGGTAGTTTTCCTTCGCTCTTATACTTTTCCAGCAATGCTTTCGTCGCGTCTTTCGATTCCTGCACGTTCGGCTGGTCAAATGGATTAATTCCCAAACGCCAGCCGGCGAATGCGGTGGCCATTTCCCAAATAAAAAACTCCGCGCCCAAATCGTAAATGTCGTTGAGCCGGCGATAGACCACCGGATGACCTGCTGCTTCAAGAGCCTTCAATTGCGGATTTTCAGCCGAATCCCGCACGCTTATTGAAACGAAGAGTCGATCATCGCCATAACTTGTTGGCATAGCGAGCGGCTCACCGGCGATCGGAATTATTCCCTTCCCTTCCTTGCCGGTGCTTTCGGCGATCAACTGTTCAATCCACAAACCCAGGCTCGCGAGCTTTTCGTCTGTCACGATCGTCAGCTTATCGCAACCGGCAAGTGCGCATTCGGCCATCATCGCTCCCAACAACGCCGCCGGATTTTCGTCGATAGGCACATTCGGGTTGCACGACTCGGAAGCGGCAACAGCGCGTTTCAGCAATTCAGCAAGGTCGAGCCCCATTAAAGCCGCGGGCGCCATTCCGAAATACGAGAGCGCCGAGTACCGTCCGCCGATGTCCGGCTGATTAAGAAAGATTTTTCGGAAATGATCCGCCTGCGCCGCTTTCACCATCTGCGTGCCCGGATCGGTTATGGCAACGAACGAGTCGCCTGCACTCGCGCCCGTCTGGGCCAGGCGGTCGTGCCAGAATTTGTGAAAGACGATTGGCTCGGTGGTGGTTCCCGATTTTGAGGCGACGATGAATAAACAATGCTGCACATCGATCTGCTTTGCAAAGTTATTAATCGTGTCCGGGTCGGTTGAATCCAGGACAAGCAACTCTGGAAAATCCTGCTGCCGGCCAAAAGTTTGCCGCAATACCTCAGGACATAGCGAAGAACCGCCCATACCGCAGACCATCACGTGGCGGAACTGTTGGGAGACGCGCAGGGTATCAGCAAAAGTCTTAAGCTCTTCCGCACCCGCGAGCATTTGGCGCGGCACAGTCAGCCAGCCCAACGCATTGTTGATGATCTTCTGTTGCGCTGGTTCGGTTTTCCAGAGCGAAGCGTCTTTGGCCCAGATTCGCTCGACTACATCGACTTCTTCGGCGTCCGCCAGTGCATCGCGCGCCGCGTCGCGCAACTCGAGCGGCAGTGCCGCAGTTTGTCGGCTCGGTCCATTCCCGCCAAACTCCCGCTTGGCTTCGATTCCGGCATCATTCATAATCAGACCTCTGGCAACAACTAAAGAGGACAAGAGCCTGGAGAAATTTTGGGGGAACGGAAATAGTCTAACACGCTTACCAGATGCCACCATCACCCGAGCGAACTTGAATGGTGTCGTGGTTTCACATCTTCTCTGCGCATCCTTTGTGTGCTCTGTGTCTCTGTGGTGAGTTAATCTAAAAAACTTCCCCACACAGAGAATGCAGAGAATTCACAGAGGAAACAAATAATGAGGCAGTCACTGCATCTAATCGTTCGAGGCAAGTAGATGATGGAAAATCACAGAAAAAAAGCGCTGCTGGTAGTTGATGTGCAGAACGACTTCTGCCCGGGCGGTTCGCTGGCCGTCGCGCACGGCGATGAGGTTGTCGCTCCGCTTAATAAACTGATCGAAGAATTTCTCGAGCGCGGCGAGCCCGTGTTCAAGAGTCGCGACTGGCATCCCGAAAAAACAAAACACTTCACTGCATACGGCGGCACCTGGCCGGTACATTGTGTGCAAAACACTAAAGGCGCCGAGTTTCATCCAGAGCTGAAGGACGACATTCACATTCGCACTATCTCCAAAGGCCTTGGCGACGAAGATTCTTACTCGGCCTTCGACGGCACGGACCTGGCGCTGCAACTGCAACGCCTCGGCGTGGAAGAACTTTGGATTGGTGGCCTCGCCACCGACTACTGCGTTAAGAACACGGTGCTGGATGCACTGAAGGAAGGCTTTCGTGTAAAGGCCCTGACAGATGCGATGCGCGCCGTGGCGCTACAACCTGGCGACGGCGAACGTGCGATCAAAGAAATGCGCGACGCGGGAGCGGAAATCGTTAGCACTCAAGTTTTGAGTTCAAAGTTATGAGTTTTGAGTTGGAGCAGCTGTGGCAAGTTTAGTCCAGCAAAAATCTTTCGGTTTCGCTCTGAGAATCATTAAACTCTATACGACGTTGCAACAGCATCGAGAGTATGTGCTATCGCGCCAACTGCTGCGTAGTGGTACCAGCATAGGTGCCAACGTTACCGAAGCAACCGCTGGTCAAAGCCGCAGGAACTTTTTGGCTAAGATGTCCATCGCTTCCAAGGAAGCTCGCGAAACTAAATACTGGTTAGAGTTGCTCAAGCAATCGAATTAGCTCCGGTTGATGTCTCCGGCGAGCTTTCCGAGGTGGAAGAATTGATTCGCATGCTTACTTCAATCGTAAAAACTACAAGCCAAAGTCCGGCTGCTGTATCTACAACTCAAAACTAAAAACTCAAAACTTAGAATTCGTAATGGGAACTTTAAACATCGACCGCTATCACGCCGCCATGGGCGACGCGTCTTACAAAGAAGTGGCGCGGCTGCATGAGCGTCCGCTTAGCGAAGCCGAAGCGACGTTTTATGTGACGCAGCGGAAGCTGCCTTTTGCGCCGTGCCTGGGCCATGAGCGTTTGGTGCGGCTGTTGGTTGACAGTCAAATAGATCGGCCGCGACTGCGTTTCCTCGAGCAGGATCGCGGTGGCTTACAACGCTTCGCCAAAGCAATCGAAGACATCCAGTTCATTGGCCGCATCCGCGCCGTGCGGCCGGGCACAATCGTTTTCGCGCAACAACCGTTCTCCGACATTACCGGCGCTTTCGGACTGACTCAGGCTCAGGAAATAAAGTTTGAGCATGCGTTCGACTTGCCGATGACGACGGCGAGCACGGCGATGCAGTTTCGGATTGCTGCCGGCGAGAAGCGCTGGCTGTCCGATTTCTCTTTGCGTCGCAATGGCGACATCGAACGCGCCGTTGATATCGCTGTCTACGCTTTCATCGGCGGCTTCAACGACACTTCAAACATGGAAGCCGCGCATCGACTGGATATACCTGCAGTTGGCACCGAAGCACACTACTGGCAACAGTCGTATATCGAATACATGTACGAGCCGGAGATCGAACCGCGCACTGGCAAGCCAAAGCACTTCGAGCAGGTTGCGTTTGAGCGCTGGCTCGATGCGAACCCGAACGGTACCACGCTGCTGGTCGATACGATTGACGTTTACATGGGCGCGGTCCATGCCGCGATGGCCGCCACTTCCACGCCCGCGCGCCGCCGCGCCTTCAAGGGCTTTCGCGTCGATTCCGGAGATCTCGCGGAATTGGGTCAATGGTGCCTGCGCTTTTTCGAAGCGAATGGCCTTCCCGGCTTGCGCGCAAATTTGACCGGCGATCTCGACGTGGAGAGAGTGCGCCAGATTGTGGCGGAGTTTCCCGAGGTGGCGGGATTCGGTATCGGCACCAAGCTCTCGAGCGAAGTGCGTTCAGTCGCTGGCGTGATATTCAAACAATGCATGATCGATGAGCGGCCGACATTGAAAGCTTCGAATTCGTTGGAGAAGACCACCCTGCCCGGCCGGCTGCAACTCTTCCGCGGCAGCGATGCTAAAGGAAATTTCGTCGGCGACGTGACCGGGCTGGATGATGAAGAGGTTGACATTCCCGGCGCTGTGCGTGTCGAACGTTTGCTGGTTCCCTTCTGGGAAAACGGTCAACACGCCGCAATTCCTTCGATTGAGAAGCAGAAGGCATACGTCGAAGACCAGCGCCGCCGCTTTGTTGATATCAATCGCTCTGTTGATATTGAACGCGCTGTTGATATCGAACGCTCGGTTGATATTGGTAACTATCCTGTGTTGCTCAGCGACAAGCTACGCAAACTGCGGGACGATCTCACCGCCCAAATGCGCGCCGACAATTCCGGCTGGCAGGAAGTGGTCCAAATGCCGGAAGAAGTCGCAGACAAAGTCCCGCAAGCGAAGTGATCGGCCAGCTAATTTTTTCCAAGCATTCAGGACAACTTATTGACCAACGACGTCATGGGCTCAGTTTGTTGACAGACCCACAGAAAAGGAGAAGCTATGAGCAAAAAAGTGACCAAGGAAGGGGAAGACAAGGCGCGAGAGAGGTCGCGACAAGAACTGAAAAACCTTATGGATAGCCTCGACCAAGTAGCCAAAGAACAAGAAGCCGTCAAGGAAAAGCTCGCTCTGTTGGACGCCACATACCAAAGAATCAAAGAGGCGGCCGAGCGATTCAACAAAACGGCCAGACGACTTCTTGATTGACCGACGGCCCCGGAGTGCCCAGTCAGCCGCAACCCAACAACGCGTTGGACCGGAGCGCGGGTCGCGTGTTTCTCAACTTGATTGATTGAGTTGAAGCTTGGATGTAATCGCCGCCCCGGCCAACGCTGACGTCAGGCGTCTGTGCGCGTCGAACCATATTCTGATGCAGTGCGAGGGGGGGTAGGGCCAGGAATGATCGTGCGAAAATTAAACGACAAACCGAGTGAAGAATGCATCGCTCAAATGCACGCAAGACCCGGACATTATTCGCTACTAAACTGGAGGAGGTGAAGCATGTTTCGAATACTGAAGAGCTTGACTCTACTGGTACTGTGCACCACCGTCGTATCGGCACAGAGTTCAACAAAGAAAACCATTGAAGGCGCCTGGAAGGTGACAGAGATTGTTGTCACTGGGGCGAACGCTTCAAATGTGGCAAACCCGCAGCCTGGGCTGATCATCTTTACCCAGAAGCACTACAGCGTAATGTGGGTTCCAGGAAACCAACCGCGCAGTCTGTTCAAAGGAGAAGACCCCACAGACCAGGAAAAGATCGCAGCATACAATTCTTTCGTCGCCAATTCGGGCACCTACGAAGTAGTTGGAGCAACATTAACCCTCCACCCGATGGTCTCCAGATCTCCGAACTTCATGGCAGGCGGAGTGTCGAAAAACCAACTGCGGATCGAGGGAACAACACTGTGGCTCACCCAGAAAAACACAGACCTCAGTCTTCGCACCGGGGACCGCGTTGCGCCATCGTCCGGCCCGGCCAGCGAAACACGGCTGAAGCTCACTCGCGTTGAGTGACTACCGCGTACAAAGCGAAAAATGACGTGGGCCCTGGGCCAGCTAACACCCGGTTGGAGCGGAGCGCTGAAAAGCGCGGCCGCTCAACCGCAGGCCGTTAGCCGGTCCAAACAGCAATCGTTCCGAGGACCAACACAATTAGGAGGATGACGATGAAGTACGTGATCAGCTGGTTCGAACGCCCCCAGGGTTCGCCCATGGAGTACGAGAATGCCCAGAAGCGAATCCTTGAGGTATTCGGTCAATGGAAGGCGCCCGCCAATTTCAAGATCGAATTCTTCGTAATACGAGTCGGCGAGTGGGGCGGGCATATGCTGATGGAATGTGACGATCCGGTGACCATTCACAAATTCTGTTCGATGCTTCCTGCTTTCGTATTTGAGGTGCATCCCGTCATTACGGTTGAGGAGGCCGTTCGCGGCGAACTCGAGGTAATTGCCTGGCGAGATGGACTGAAACGCAAGTGATGGTGGCCATCGCCTTCGGCTCCGGCCAGACCGCCGGCTAACAACGGCATGCGGCGGACGGCCCCGCGCGCCGCCGCTGAAGGCCAGCGTTCGGCAATCACCTATTTGGTGGAATTTCAGCATGACAAGCGATAGACCAAAGTTGCCAGAACAAGTTCTTCAGCCCCCGGTCGAAGCAGGTGGCGCACCGCCACCGGATGATCCCTTCGCCGCGGGCCTGCGCGGATTCGGACCGCTCGGAATCCTTGCGATGCTCGTCATCATCGCTGGTCAGATCCTGGCCCCGCTCAATGCGGTGCTGGTTCTGGTGTGGGCGAGGCGATCGCACACGCCATGGCATGAGATCGGCTATGTGCGCCCCCAGAGCTGGATCGCCGGCTTAGTCGTCGGTCTCGCTTTCGGCGGCGCGTTCAAATTCCTGATGAAAGCGATCGTGATGCCGCTTCTCGGTGCCGATCCGATCAATCAGGCGTATCACTTCCTGGCTGGAAACGGACCCGCGGCCGCGGTATTCGTTCCCGCGTTGATTATCAAGGCTGGCTTCGGGGAAGAGACCTTTTTCCGCGGGTATATGTTCGAGCGACTCGGCAAGCTGTTCGGACAGCGCCCAGGCGCAAAGGTCGTGACGGTGCTGGTAACGTCCGTATTCTTTGCATCGCTCCACTACATCGAGCAAGGGCTGGCTGGCGTCCAACAGGCGACAATCACGGGTCTCGTGTTCGGGACGATTTTCGCGTTCACGGGCAGGATTTGGATGCTGATGTGCGCGCACGCCGCGTTCGATCTAACCGCGCTTGCGATGATCTATTGGGGGCTAGAATCCAACGTGGCTCACCTCGTCTTCAAATAGCCGAACACCGCTTGCGTAGCGTTCGGTTGCTTCGTAGGGGCATAAGTTTCTAGCTCTTACCATTGACGTGCTCTGGAGCTTGCTGTAAAAGCAGCACCTCTTTCCCAATTCACCTGCCGGTTACTTTCCGGCCCATCCTTGAAAGGAGAACTCGCATGAAACGCCTCCTGATAGTGGCGATGCTGGTCGCCGCATTTTCTTTTGTTTTCAGTCAAACGACACGCATTAGGGCAAACCAAAAGGGCAACGATGAACAAGCTGTACGGCAGTTGCTTAACGAGGCTTCCGCCGCCCTGGGGCGCAACGACGCTGCCGCACTCGACCGAATTTACGCCGATGATTACACCCTTGTTAACGAGTCCGGAGTGCTTACGACCAAGGCGCCACGTCTCGCAGCGATAAAGTCTGGAGAACTGAAGTATGAATCTGTTAGCTTCGAAGAGGTGAACATCCGTCTCTATGGAAATACGGCTGTGGCAACATTTCGCGTGACGAGCAAAGGTCAGACCAAAGGGCAAGAGATTGGCGGTCAATTCCGAGCTACCTCAACGTATGTGAAGATGAAAGGGCGCTGGCAATTAGTCGCCGCGCAAGTTACACGCATCACCGGACAGTAACGCTGTGGAAGGTTCTCACGAAGCGCGTTCGTTCAACGACGCAACCGAACAAGTCATTCGAGCGGACTGCCCGATAGAATGCCTCTTCATCATTCTTCCTGCCAGCAAAGGGTGAATGCTGTTCGCGGGGAGCCGATCAATTCCAGCGTTCTGTGGTTTACGTTGAGCTTTAAAAAGGAGAAATGAACCGATGAGAAAACCCCTTTTACTAACATTCGCGCTAGCAAGCAGTTTGTTGCTGTCTAGCTTTGCCTTTGCTCAATCTGCTGCCGATAACCGCATGCGGCGTATCAAAGATCAGATTCTTACTTCAACTTCTCTACCAGCTATCCGGGTGAAATTTGAAAGAGCCTTCAAGTACGTTGGCTCACACCAATTCATCCTGTATGACAGAGCACAAGTAGAACAGCATTTCTTCGTAGATGCCGACAGCCAGCAGCGTTTAAAACGCATGTACATGGTGCAGTTTGAAAGTTATCTGCCTAACATTAGTGGCGCATACAATTATCCTGTTACGAAAACCCTTAACCTTGGCGGTGAGAGCTATATTGTGGATGCTGAAGTCGTGACGAATGTGCCAGCCGCTATTAAACAAGATGCTCAATCAGATGTCGCTCGCGCCGCTTCGTTTTTGGAAGGTAAAGGCTACCGTATTGGAGAAGGAATCGTATTTCTGCGTTTTGTTCGCCTGGTCGATAAAGCCAAACGTAGCGAGTTCATTCTGCTTTACGTTGAAGATTTAAGTGGAGCAGGCCTTGATGCTGCTGAAAAAGAGAAAGCCATGCAAGAGTTCTCAGGTCGAGCGTTGAAAGGCTTCAAGATTCTAAAATAAAAAAGCCTCTCGCCTGGGAGCCGCCCTATATCAAACGCTGGCAACGGACCGGAATCAGCGTGCCTCTCATCGGCAATTTGTCCCTGGCGGAATTGCCGCCCGGCTGCGGCGCGATCGTTGGGCCGCTAACGTTAGCGAAAGAACGTCACATCACGACTAAGGAGGAACAATGGCAACAAGTATGATGGTCGGTTCCGTGGCCGAGCTCTGGAGGTTCCCGGTCAAGTCCATGAAAGGCGAGCGACTCGAACGGGCACAACTCACTGAGGCAGGGCTCATTGGTGATCGTGCCTATGCGCTCATCGATGCTGACACAGGCAAAGTCGTGAGCGCGAAAAGCGTCAAGCTGTTTCCCAACTTATTAACATGCCGGGCGGCCTTCATCGAGCCACCACAAGCGGGACGTGAAGTGCCACCAGTGCGGATCGATCTGCCGGACGGCACGTCGGTAACCAGCGACTCTGCCGATGTTGACCGCGCGCTATCAGCGCACTTCCGACGAGACGTCAAGCTGGCGCGGGCAGCGCCGGATGACTTCACCATCGATCAGTATCACCCAGACGTCGAGGATCTTGACCCGGCAGGTCATCGAGACACGATCGTCGAACAGAAGCTCGGCTCGGCCTTCTTCGCCGAAGGCGGTCTTCCTTCGCCTGTGGCTGTCGGTTCGTTCTTCGATCTGTTTCCGCTGTCGGTCATGACAACGTCCACGCTCGCTCAGCTAAACGAGCTTCGGCCCCAGAGCCGCTTTGACCAGCGCCGGTTTCGGATGAACGTGATCGTCGACACCAAAGAAACTGGCTTCGTCGAGAACGACTGGGTCGGTCGCGGTCTGGCGATTGGTAATGCAGTACGAGTTAACGTGGCCTTACCCGATCCACGATGCGTGATGACGACGCTCGCGCAAGACGAGTTACCGAGAGACAACGACATTCTCCGGACGCTCACTCGTCACAACAGGATCCAAGTCGGCAGCGCAGGTCAGTTTCCCTGCGCGGGAGTGTATGCCGTGATCGAGGCGCCGGGGACACTGCAAACAGGTGACCGCGTAACCGTTTCCTGATGACCCTTCGAGGCAGCGGCGGCCCAACAAATCGTTGCAGGTGAGCCGCGCATAGCGCCTCTCTATTGTTTGGTGGTCCGCTCAACCTGTGCTCATTCGTTGCGGCCACCTGAACTCAAACGTTGGGCCCCATTCGTTCTATAGCCGTAGCCTGAAAGAGGCACTATGAAAGCTTATCTCATTACGTCCGGCGCAATCTTTGGTGTGCTTACGATAGCGCATCTTTTGCGAATCGCAGTGGAGAATAGACATCTGGCAAGCGACCCGTTTTTCGTTCTCATCACGCTCGGCTCGGCAGCGTTATGTATCTGGGCGTGGCGCGTGCTGCGGCGCTCGAACCGCTGATTGATGATCGTTACGTGTGAACGCGCCCAACACGTCTTTGGACCGGAGCGGGGATAGCTCGCTTTCAACTTACTCTATGATTCGAGAGTTGTTGCTAATCGTCCCAACCGGTCAATTCAACCGTTAGATGGCCAGGGCGTTCTGGAATGCACTAGGTCACCAGGAAAGGAGCGGACACATGAACAAAGCACGAGTTTGCCGAAGGGTGGTCCTCGGAGTGGTCGCGGTTGCTTGCTCTCTCACCTTCAGCGGTTGCGAAGGTGACTTTGGCGTTCCCATCACATCTGGCCCGACCCGTAAGATTGACCAACGGCTCCTGGGCAACTGGGTATCCAGGGATGGAACGGACAAGATCAAGGTGCGCAAGTTAAACGATTCAATCGCCATTGTTTCCTACAATGGTGACTTGTTTCGCGCTTTTCATTCGGACGTGGGCATAACTTCTTTTGTCAGTGCCCAGGATATTGACTCACCCGATCGCAAGTATGTTTACCTGACCTACAAGCTGTCCGACGATGGCAAGCGGCTTGATCTCCGAGCCGTCAACATCAGGGTAATCCCGAAGGAAACGAAGGACTCTGTCAGCGTACAGAAGCTCCTGAAGAAGAATTTTCAGAACGCAGAGTTGTTCGAAGATGAAGGCCAGTTCGCTAAGGAGAAATGATTTGAGCCATCTAATTGGCGCCTGCAGCGGGCCGGAACAAACAAGGCAGGGAGAGGATTACCAAGGGTTCTTCTTTCCCATTTTGATACTTTGAAACCTCGGAGGAATATCATGACACCTCACCAGAACATGGACTGGGTCGCAGAAACACCTGAATCAATCGCCGCACGGCTCGAAGGAGCAAAGGCTTCACAGGCGCAGATTCGATTTACGATGGGCGTGATGGCCATCATCTCGATGATGATGCTGATTGCCGCATACAACGCATACTTATCATATGACTACAATTGGATCATCAAAGAGAAGGGTCGTCAATTTGCAAACAAGGATGTGCCGGGGATACTAGGGGAGCAGGCACTGAAGGATTGGGCGCAATCACGAATCGTCCAAATCTCGCCTCTCGGCATTCGTGTTTCCATTGATGATGTTGCGGTTTTGGGATCGGCTTGCCTCTTTGTACTTTCATTATGGCTCGTGCTCGCGGCGCGGCGCGAGAATCACACCATTGGTTTGCTACTTCAGGATACTGATACGCCACTCCCTTACGACAATCGAGACTCGTCGCTTGTTGAAAGCAGGTCACAAGTGAATTCCAGCGGACGACGCTGGCTCATCTTTCATACAATCATCTCGAATAGTCTCTTCGTCACAGTTGACCATTCCTTATTGACTGTTCATTCGCTTAGTAATTTAAAGCCGATGAAGGCCGGCGCCACAGGCGCAGTCAGCGCATGGCTGCACCGGACAGGGTTTGGAATCGTCCGCAACTTCTTCTTCCTATTTCCTGTCATCGCTTCCTTCGGCGTATTTTGTCTTGACCGATGGTCCTATTTTATACAGGATCCGTTTGACCCGGACTTTGCAACCCCCAGCCTCGACGCTTTTTTCTGGAGGTCCCTGGTGGTGTTTTTCGTGTGTTGGATTCCCCTCACGCTATGCTGTATTAGAGCAAGGCGGTATTCAACCGATACGGAAAAAGTCTTGAACCAGTATGGAGCGAAGCTTCGCGCCGACCTCTTGCGAAGAAAGCCCGTTGGGCAGAGTTGAGTTGGAAATACCTTGTTGGCCATCGCATGAATGACAAATAAGGGTAAGCTAAGGAGCAAGCGAGCAACGCGAAGACCAGGTCCGACGCGACGCGATTTTCTGAAGCGCGCCGGCATCGCCACGCTCGGCGTTCCCCTTCTCTTCAACACCTCCTTCGCCCAGTCGCATTCGTGCATTATCATTGGCGCCGGTCTCTCCGGTCTTGCCGCTGCTTACGCTTTGAAACGAGCCGGGTGGCGGGTGACGGTGCTTGAAGCCCGAGACCGCCTCGGAGGCCGGGTTCTTTCTTACAGCTTCCCGCAGACGCCGAACCTGATTTGCGAACTCGGCGGCGAATGGATCGGTGCGAACCATCAGCAGGTTCGATCTCTCTGCCGCGAATTCAATATCGAATTACAGGATCATCGCTTTGCTGCTTCGCTGATGCGTGATGGCGTCGTCAAACGCCCCGGCCAGTGGAATTTTTCGCCGCAGGCCCAAAGTGCTTTTCAGAAATTCAAACAGGAGTACAAGGCCTACAACCACAGAGACAAGGTCGCGCTGGACCGCTACGATTGGTGGACCTGGCTTCAGAACATAGGATTTACCGAAGACGATTTGCAGCTGCGCGATCTGGTGGACAGCACGGACTTCGGTGAGTCAATCCGCCATGTCTCTGCATATGCGGCGGCGGCTGAATATTTCGAGTCCGGTCCGAACAACGAAATGGATTTCAAGATGACGGGCGGAAATTCGCGTCTCGTCAACGAACTGGCTGCGCGCATCGGTCCAGATAACATACGCACGGGCATGCAAGTCGAAGAGACACGCCAACGCGCCGGGCGGGTTACAGTAAGGGCAAAAGGAGATACTTTCAGCGCAGACGCCTGCATCTGCACCGTCCCGTCGCGCGTCCTCCAGGAGATACGCTTTGATCCACCGCTTCCCTCCGCTCAGTTGGCGGCCGCCGAAGAGTTGCAATACTCCCGAATTGTCAAGAACTCCGTCCTCTTCTCTGAACGCTTCTGGGAGGCAGAAGACTTCTCGCTCGTCAGCGACGTGACTTCCCACTACTACTTCCACAGCACCAAGCGCCAGCCGGGAACGGAAGGTATCCTGTGCAGCTACGCCATCGGCGAAAAGGCCGATGTTCTTGCTGCACAGAATGATCGCCGCCGCATGGACATAATTACGCGTGACCTTATCCCGCTCAACGAGCGTGCGCCTCAGCTTAGCCGCGCGATAACTTCTTACGCCTGGCAGCGCG
>Ga0184619_10000223_pt1 | contig 19280 bp, 12 predicted proteins | sample PLM0_60_b1_FD_133146 | JGI IMG/M metagenome (GOLD analysis project Ga0184619, IMG submission 133146) | Groundwater sediment microbial communities from an aquifer in East River, Colorado, USA - PLM0_60_b1 | ecosystem: Environmental > Terrestrial > Soil > Riparian zone | place: USA: East River...
AGTGCGCTGCGTTTCTTGTTGTTCTCGTAATGATCGCGCGCACGACTGACCTTCAGCTTCAAGTCGTCGTTATTCCATGGTTTGGTGGAATACATATAGACGAGGCCGCAGTTGATGGTTTCGACCAGCGCTTCAACGTCGGTGTAACCGGTCAGCAAAATGCGCACCATATGCGGCCGCAATTGGGCGGTGGCCTTTAACAATTCGATACCACTCATGCCCGGCATGCGTTGGTCAGTAATGATAATGGCCACATCGTGCTGTTCCAGAACCTGAATGGCGGCAGGCGCCGACGAGGCGATGAAACACTCGTAGTCGCTCGCGAACAATCGTTGGAGTAGGCGCAGGTTGGGTTGCTCGTCATCAACAATTAATAGTTTGTAAGTCATGTTTTCGAACCTCCGAATGTTTTACTTGCCGGCTGATGCCGGATGGGAATCCGCACAGTGAAAGCGGTGCCCTGGCCGAACTTGCTTTGCACTGAAATCGTCCCGCCGTGTCTTTCAATAATGCCGTAAGTCATAGACAGTCCAAGGCCAGTGCCCTCACCGACCGGCTTGGTCGTGAAGAAGGGATCAAAGATTTTCGACAGTTGCTCTTCGCGAATCCCCGTACCGTTGTCGGTGATTACAACGACAATACTATCGCTGTCGAGTTTCGTGGAGATGACAACCTCGCCATCGTCGCCGATCGCCTGCGCTGCGTTGACGAGCAGATTCATCCAAACCTGGTTGAGCTGGCTTGCGAAACAATCAACCAATGGCAGATTACCGTACTCTTTGCGCAAAACGATCTGCCCGGCGCTGTAATATCGAGAGAGCAGCCGAATGGTTGAATTTATGCCTTCGTTGACATCGATGCTCTTGAATTCAGCTTCATCAAGACGCGAGAAGAGGCGAAGGTTTTTGACTACATCGCAGATGCGTTCAGCGCCTTCGCGACAATCAGAGAGAATCAGACTTAACTCGCGACGGAGCTCGGCGTAGTTGATGCGGATCTTTATCGCGTCAAGCGACGCGGCCTGCTCTGCTGCCAGCACAACACTGTCCCACGCGTCGAAAAGCGTTTCCAGCTTTTGCAGGTAGCCGTCAAGGATATCCATGTTGCCGTAAATGAAACCGGCGGGATTGTTGAGTTCGTGCGCTATTCCGGCCGAGAGTTGGCCCAGACTGGCCATCTTTTCACTCTGCACTAGTTGGGCTTGAAGACGTTCGAGTTCCGCCTTGCGATGGGCGAGTTCGATATTCCGGTTTTCAAGATCGGTTTTATAAACTCGGGCGGTGCGCTGCAACGCTCTGCGCTCAAGTGCACGCTCGACTGAGACAGTCAACCCGTCCAGTTCGCACGGCTTAATTAGATAGTCGAATGCCCCGACGCGAAGTGCATCACGGACCCTTTGCGGGCGGTCAACACCTGAAACCATGATGAACGCAGTTTCGGGATACCGGGCGGTAATATCACGCAACAACTCGACGCCGTTTCGTCCCGGCATCATCATGTCCGAGATCACCAGAGCGCAGGGTTGCCTTGCCAGATACGCCAGCGCCTCGTCAGCAGAAGCCGCCGTCTGGCATTCATAAGTCTCACTTAACCACTCCGCAAACATCCGTCGCACGCCTTCTTCGTCGTCTACAATCAGGATGCGACGGTCGGCCGGATCGTCAAACGCACCAACAGGCTCGCTGATATGCAGTTGCGCCGGCACATTACACGCGTCGGGTTTAATTTCAAAAGTGGTTTGTGGATCGATCATGAAAACTGATTCGCTGCCGAGAGAATTTTCTGAAGCAGTCACACGAATTGATTGAGTTTACTTGCGGGCTTTTCGGAACAGCAGGGAAGAACCGGCCCGGTCTTTTGCCACAGCTAAGCGACGGTCCGGGCGTTTCGCTCGCCCCGCCTCGAGTAGCGCACGGACTGTGCCAAACAGCTCTACGACGCGCGTGCTTTGGCGGACCAGGTCTCGGGTTGTAGTCGAAACGACGTCGTAGCACGGGAGGAATAAATAGAATTGCCGGTTCTGTTGGCGTGAAATGCAGGCGGCTTGGCGACAAGTCTGGCCAGCACCTGAACCTCGACCGGTTCGCCTTGTTGATAGATTGGATGCGCGTTCATTTCCACCGTCAACGATTCACCTGACTTCGTGGCCAGTCGCACCTCGTTCGTCATTCGCGTTTGCGCGTCCAGCAATAGGCTAATCGTGCGCGAAACAAGCGGCTGTGAGGCGGCGGCGACAATCGTAGAAACGTCCATTCCCAGGATCTCCGGTAGAGAATAGCCGAGTAGATGAAGTCCGGCAGGATTCATCGAGGTAATCTGGCTGTCGAGATTGTGCGTGTAAATAATCTCGTCCAGACTATCAAAGAGCGCGAGGTAGCGTCGTTCTCGTTCTGATTGCAGAGCTGTGGAACGCGACTGCTCGACTACGCAGCAAAGCGAGCGCTCGATACTTGCCGGCGTGAGCTGGTCTCGAACCAAACAGTCAGCGGCGCCGTTTCGAATTGCGGCGACAACCTCACTTGCATTATCGGCGGTCACCATCACTATGGGCAGTGACAGTCCGACGCTGCGCGCTTGCGCCAGCAATTTCAATCCGTTCCCCGCGTATGAATCGATTACGCAGATATCGGCTGCTTGGCTGCGAAATCCTTCCAGGATGGCGTGGTAACCCGTACGGCACTGCACTTGGAATTGATCGGCCGGCAGCGCCGATAACAAACTGCGGACACTACGTTCGCTTTCGAGCGAGTGGTCAATGAGAAGAATTGTGATCATGCAATCTGTCCCGGACGGCTGAAAGAACCTTGATCGAATCGAATTGTGAAATCGTGTTTGTTGCGGAAGCAGGGCGGCTATCAATCATTCAAAAGTTGCGCAATTGCCTCAATAGTTTTTGGGAGGAGCAGATCATCAGAGCGGGGTTAAAGAGCCAACTGCGCAACTTTCTGTTGGGGCTAAATGCCTCACTTCGTCTTCTCTGCGTCTGAAAGAAGCACGCTCTGCGACTGACCGCACAAGTCGTGCCAAGCGGAAAACGTTGATAGAAGTTAATAGCTAACACCTCGGATCACGAATGCTTTTCTCACGGCATAACGTTTGCCCATTCAATAGCGGTGAAGGCCCACGTCAGGGCCGATAGCATTACACGCCGACTTGCACCCGCCACAAGCTTCGCAGTCCAGCGAAGCAGCAGTACCACTCACCACCCACGGAGTTTAATCAATGCAACGCCTGACAGTATTCCTGCGCCCAGCCCTTTATCGATTCCTGGTTTCTGCGCTTGTCGCAGTTGTAACTTTCGCCATTGGGCCGGGTTTGGCCAGCTCGATAATGCCGGCCTGTCGCGTCTTAGCCGCAACTAATAGCAACACTACCTCCGCCAGCGACTCCATTGGAATTTATCGCTGGAATCTGACCGATGAAGATCAGCCTTTGATTAGCTTGCCGGATCACGTAAGTGTGGGAGTAGACCTGTCGCTGAGCTATTCAATGGATCAATTTGAGTTTCCGCTTTTCCAGTCGGTCTATTACAACCAAAGCGCGCGCAAATATATTTTGATGGTGATTGCCAGGCAGGGAAGGCGAGCACAATTCATTGACCTGAATACGGAGCAACGCGAATCCCGGGGCCCCGGCGCTGGGTTGAACTTTTACCAAAACGGTCGCAATAAGTTGTTAACCACTCAGGAGGGCACGGTTTATACTTTCGCGCAGCTTGGCGACGGCGAACTTCATTGTAGTCAAATCAAGGATCGCAACGGCGTTGTTATCAAACTCCATTACAACCGTGAAGCTTCACTCGATCAGATTGACGACGCGTCAGGCAGAAGCATCGGTTTCAGTTACACCGGAGACTACGTAAGCGCGATAATGCAGACATGGGGTCCAGGCGCAACGAAGAAACAGACCTGGGCCATAGCCGATGACCGCACGTTTACGGCCCAACCGATCACTTCGTTAGGCGCCGTTTCTACATCCGCAAAACACATTCCTTCAAATGCTACTAAGCCTGCCTACACGACGCAGATGGCAGCTTCCGATTTGACGCTCGCAGCCATTTTCGGCGATGCGGGAGCAATCGCCGCGGCCAACGGCTTTGAGCCCAAGCAACTTGGCAGTCAGTATCCGTTGTATCGCGGTGATTTGATAGGCGATGACGGCAGATTGCGGCGCGGACATTTGTCTTTTGCGATGCATCTATACGGCAGCACCGATGGCACGGGTGAGACTGCGTTGTATGTTCCCGCAGGTTTCACTTCGCACAGCGAAACCCCCACGCCGACTGATGCCGCGGTCACGTTTTACTATCCTCGGTTAGGTCGGCTGACCAACGTCACACTCGCCGTCTTTCATGTTGCAAACTTTCAATTGAGTAACGAGGCAGAGCGGGTGCGCATTGGCAGCATCGGTGGCCCAGGCGGTTCGGTGGGCACCTACCGCCATTCGCATATTGAATTCTACAGCGGCAACACCGGCCTGCCGCCGGCAGCTGCTCGCCCCAATTTGCGAATCGATCCGGCAACAGTGTTCGACCTAACTGCGGAAGCGCTTGCCAGCGCCCGCGTTTCGCAGGCGGAGCGCGGCGGATACTGAAGCATGCACCGTCCCGCGTTCGCCAGCTCGATCAAGCCGCTTGCAATAGAAGGAAAGGGGAGCAAAAAAGCTGCTCCCCTTTTTAGCTTTACCGGCTGCCGGGCGCCGACAAAGTTAGTAACCGCCGACTAGAAGATGAACTTCACTGCCAGTTGCACGTTCCGGCGTTCGAGGTTGCCGCTGGTAAAGACGCCACGCTGCGCCGGTATAAAGCTCGGCGTAGGATTGCCTGCAGCATCGGTGAAGCCGCTAATGTCCAACGAGCCCGGTACGATGAACAGGTTCGCATGGTTGAAGACGTTAAAGGCTTCCAGGCGAAGCTGCATGCTGTATGTCTCGTTTAACTTGATCCGCTTGTACAGACCCAGGTCAGCGTTCCAATAGCCGGGGCCGCGGAAAGCATTACGCTTTGACATCTCGGCTGAGAATGGACCAACCACGCCATTTCCGCTCAGCGGATTCACGAACGGATTAGCGGCCGGCAGTTGAATATAGTTGAACGAGTTAGCTCCTACCGACTGTAGATTGCCGGAGGAGGAAGTGACTGCGCCGGTGCTCGGCACGTAACGCGGGCAAGCGCCGCTGCTGGCCGTCGTGCAGTCAAAGACCGTGAACGGATTGCCGCTCCGCGCACTAAAGATGCCCGTCAGCGAAAAACCACCAAGGACGTTCCTGACAAAGCTGCTGTCAGCCTTCTTGAAGAATGGGATTTCATAGTTGAAGCTGGTCACAAAGCGGTGACGCGAATCGAAATCTGCATAGCCATAATCGAGCTTCGGATCAAATGGGTCGAGCAAACCCAGACTCGCATTCGCGTTTGAATCGCTGAACGTCGAGCTGAGATTGTCCTTTGCGATTGATAAGCTGTAACGCGCCGTGAACCCCAAGCCCTGGTTGCGGAAGTTGTTGCTGGTGATTCCCATGATCAGAGCATTGTAGTTCGAGAAGCCGTTGTTGGCGCGGGTGTTGATGTTTGTGTATTGGCCGTTGAGGCGTGTCGAAGTGCCGCCCGTCGGCGTCGTTGCAAGGCTGCCGAGATAGACCAGTCCGGTGCCGGTGCGATTGATGTTCTCCAGTGAATAGAGGGCGCGCCCCGCCGAACCGGAGTACTCAACTGAGGCAACAGTACCTGTTCCCAGTTCGCGTTCGAATGCCGCGCTCCAGAAGTGGGCGTAGGCGTTGACCATATCTTGCCGAACGTGGCGTAGACTCGCGCCAGGTAGACGAATCGTCGTGCCACTTCCCGCCAACGGTCCAGCGTTGTCACGCGAGATCGATAACGAAGGCACCTCGACACCGGCCGTGAGCGCTACCACTGTCTGTGCCGGCGGATTCTGGATCACGTTGAAGGTCACATTTCCGAAGTTTCGCTCGTAAGACATCCCATAACCACCGCGAAAAGAAGTTTTCCCATCGCCGAAGACGTCCCAGGCGAAGCCTAAGCGTGGGGCGAAGTTGTTCCAGTCTTTCTGCCACAACCCACCGACCGGGCTATTCTGCGCGATCTGCACACTGCCGTTGCGGATACGTTCCTGCAACGTGCTGCCGGAACCAAAATAGAAGTTGGAATCGAGTTCCGGGTTCTTGTTGTGCTGCACGCCGTAAAACTCGTAGCGCAGTCCAAGGTTCAACGTTACGGTCGGACCAATGCGCCAGGCGTCGTTAACGTAGGCGGCCCACTCGTTGTAAACGTTGCTGCGGCTGAACGACGGTGCACTAAGGGGTGTGGTCACCAGGCTTCCAGGAAAGCCGCCCTGAGGATCGACAGCGCCCTGAAACTTCACGAGTTGTCCCGCTACGAGGTTGTTGTAGGCTTGGACATTGTTGTTGCCGAGCGTTTGCACAGAATTAAGAAAAGCACCGAAGGTTCGGTTCTGCTGAATGTTGAAGAACTGCCCACCAAACCGAAACTGGTGATGGCCTGTCAGGTAGTTCAAGTCCTGATAGATCTGAAGCTGATTGCTTGGACCATTGGCTGGGATCGCGCTGCCGGGAGTGAAGGGAAGGTAACCCGGGTAGGCAACACTGACCGGAGTGTTCTGATCAACGTTAACCGCAAAGGTCTCGTTCATGTAAAGCGTTGGACCGGGCGGTTGATCACCAAGCGGGTTGCCGGTGTTGACGCGGTTGAAAGCCAGCTTCGTTGCCGACACAAATTTTGGTGAGAAGGTGTGCGTCAGCGAGGTGAGAAAGTTTTGGTTGTAGGCGGTGGTCCCGGTGTTAAAGCCTTCATAGGGACTGTTGGCTCCCGTACCGGGCAATGTAATGTTGTCTTGCAGCGCATAGCGGCCATAAATCTGCGTCTTGTCGCTTAGGATCCAGTCGACTCGCGTTACTGTCGAAAGATCGTTCTGCGGGAAACCGCCACCGAGATCTGTCGGGACCGAATAAGCGACTTCCTGAAACGCCGGAGTGCTGCTCGGAACGCCGGTGATTCCAAGCTCGCTCGCCGTGCGAATTCTGCCGGTTGGCCGAGCGGCGAGGGTATAGCCGCTGAAAAAGTCTCGTGTGGCCGGGGCTGACAGGTTGATTAACTGCTGAGTTGGCACGAATGCCAGCAACTCACCCTGGCTGCGTACTCGCGTCCACTCACTGCTGTTAAAGAAGAACAGCTTGTCCTTGATTATGCGTCCGCCAATTGAGTAGCCAAACTGGTTACGCGTAAAAACTCCACGCGGAACGTCGGTGGCATTGTTGGCGAAGCCGTTCGAAGCCAGTCTCGAGAGCCGGTTGAATGCGTATACCGTGCCGTGGAATTCGTTGCTGCCCCCGCGCGTCGCCACATTGACGATGCCGCCGGTCGCGCGCCCGTACTCTGACGAGAAATTGCTTGTGATTACGCGAAACTCCTGTACGGAGTCGAGCGGAATGTTCTGGCCGATGACCGCCGTGTAAGAATCATTATTGTCCGCGCCATCAAGCAGGACGTTGGTGCTGGCTGCACGCTGACCGTTCAAAGATGCCCCCGCGCCGCGAAAAGGGGACGTTCCAGCAGTGCCATTCTGCGAAGTGCTCGGATCGTCTGTGGTTGCATTGCCGGACAACTGGACGAGGTTATAAGGGTTGCGTGTCACCGTCGGTAACTCGCGAATCTGCGTCCCGGTTACTACGTTCGACAACTCCTGAGTCTGTGTGTTGACCTCTACGCCGGCGTTGTCGACAACGTCAATCGTCGCGGTATTGATGCCTGAAACTGAAAGCGCTGTCTCAAGCGACGCTTTTGCGCCGACTGTCACTTGCACACGCTGTGTGGACTTGGCAAAGTTTGCCGCCTCCACTACTACTTCGTAGACGCCGGGCTGCAAATTTGTGATTGTATAGACTCCTTCGTCATTCGTTGTTGCCGTGCGTTGCGCCCGTGTTTCCACGGAGCTGATAGTGATCGCGGCTCCAGTAACAACTGCTCCGTTCGGGTCAGTAACTTTGCCTGTGATCTGGCCGGTCTCGCTCTGGGCAAGCCCGGACCCGACCATCATTAGGACGGCGAAAACTGCGGACAGCAAAAGCAGCCCACCGTTTGCCGCGCGTCTAAATTTACTCTTGTTCATGATCATTTCCTTTCTCAACTTTCGGGAAACGAAGCACGCCGTTTTAGCAACTGATAGTTCTGGGAAGAAAGGAACTAACAAACGATAGGCAGCTTCTGGATTTATTGATCCGTTAGCCGGCGAGGTACATGCAGGAGACTTGGCTCCGTTATTCGGATGACCGGCTACTCAGCTTCAAGCTGATGTCGCTTGAGAAGTGCAATGAGTGTGCCTTTGGCATTGCACTATGATTAGGCCAACTCGTCACTCCACTGGGCCGACTTATTGTGCTCATGCAAAAAGGCAGATTGCCGAAATTGGATTTGCGCAACAAAAGATTGTTGTTTCTGGATGAGCAAGTGTATTTGCTTTGTCAACACGCCATCGATGCATCTGGATTTTCGGAGGTTCGGTTTTGCGCGATTGACAATAGCAGCATTACCGCGCAAAAAAACACCCAGCCGCGTTCAGCTTGCTGGGTGTTGGAAGACATTTCGCCGGGCTTTAACTGGCGCTTACGACGGGTGACGGATTTCCTCTGTCGCGGACTTCTCACCGCCCTCGGGCAAGGTGCTGCCAAAGCCATTGAGGCTGATGTTGTAATGCTTAATCTTGGAATTGAGGGTCGTGACTTTTAGGTTCAACAACTTCGCGGCCTGTCTTTGATGACCTGCGGTTTGCAGTAGCGCACACTTGATCAGGTCAATTTCAAAGCGACTAACTTCCTCATAGAAATCGATGCCGGTGCTAAGACTTCTTACTTCGACTTCTCTAATAGACTGCACTTCGCGCAACAACTTGATAGCCAGTTGTTTCACCGTCGTTATCTTATGTCGCGAAGAAGTAAGCGCGCTGTCGCCGTTTCCGGGTAAAAGTTCCAGCCGTTCGCTTTTCCAGTTTGAGAGTGAGTTCATAGAATTCTCCGTTAGCGTCTGTTCTTTTTCCGCACTTTCTATTTAAATTCGCCGTCAGTGATGTTTCTCATCGGCAGTGTTGGCCGCCACTTCTGTTTTGCCTTCAACTCGTCCCAGGTCCGCTATTTCCTTTCCGCACATTGTTTCGATCTTCATCGAGTTGCTCCGGCTCAGAACTTCGTCGTTGCCATCGTTAGGCAGTAGCCATTTGCCATCGTCGGTGGCTACGGCGTGGCCCAACTCGTGCAACAGCATCAAGACTCGGACTTCCCGCGTGGCTGGTTTGTAAGTACCAACACCCGGCAACGCCTGATCGAAAATGAAGGATTTAGCTCGATAAAATGGGCCGTTGGCGTTAATACTCACTTTTTCAAACAGCCGGTACACTCGATTCGTTTGCCGATCGATGAGGTTCTCGGTTTTGCCAGACATGCGGATGCCGATGTTCGCCGAGAAATAGCTCTTCCGCATTTTTGCAACCATTAGATTGAAAATATCGATCGTCGCAGCGCCGCCAAAAAATTCGCTACAATGATTCCTGGCGCTCAAGATATTGAGCACATCGTAATACGCTGAGCTGAAGACCTTGTCTTCCAGGACCAGAGGCAAATTAGTTTTCGGACTGCCGTCGTGTGACACGATTTCACTCCCGGAATTCGTGTCTGTCATTAACGAGGGATTGGCTGCGGTCGTGTTTAGCGCAACCGATAATAAAGCCAAGCCAAAAAGAATTTCCCGTGCCGTCATTGCAACACCTCCCAACGCAATCTAAAGGAATCTGAATTTTGGTAATTCCTGGCCCGCTTGGGCCGACTGCTTGATGTGGGCAATGCGAATATCTGATGAAAAGAGGCGACTGTTTTAAGTCACAGCTTTTCAAAGTACATGAGTTCGTCGCGACAAGTTATACGCTGAAGTTCTGCGTTCGGGTCAGAGTTTGTGACGGATGGGCACGGAGGTGTGACTAGTGGGCTTTAAGACGTGGCAATGTTCTCAGGGGAGTTTTCCCAGGGCATCCTGTAGTTTGTCCCTATGGTTCCGGGAAAGCATTAGTTGCGTGCCGTCATGCAAAATGATCCGGTACTCGCCGTGAAACCACGGTTGCAATTCCTGGATTCGATCAAGATGAACGATTGACGAGCGATGAATGCGAACAAACTTCTTTGGGTCGAGTTGCGCTTCCAAACTGCTGATAGTCTCGCGCAGCAGATGGGATTTCTTACCGCTGTGCACCGACACGTAGTTTCCCTCAGCTTCGATCCAGTCAATTTCGCCAGTCTCCAGGAAGTAGATACGCCCGGCCGACTTGATTACCAGACGTTCCAGATATTTGTTGCTGGCCTTCAACTCTTCGAGTAACGCCAGGATTCGCTGGTCCACGCCGCCGTTCCGTTCGCTCAGGATGTGCGACTTCGCTCGTTGCCAGGCGGCATCGAAGCGCTCCTGGTCAAATGGCTTGAGCAGATAGTCAAGCGCATTAACTTCAAATGCGCGCACCGCATATTGATCGTATGCAGTAACAAAAATGATTTTTGGAATCTCGTTTTTTCCGAGAGCAGAAAGGACTTCGAAGCCGCCCAATTCAGGCATTTGGACATCGAGGAACAGCAAATCCGGAGCATGCTCGCGAATAGCGGCCAACGCTTCGCGCCCATTCACCGACTCGCCAACGATTGTCACCTGCGGGTCGCTTTGCAGCATTTCGCGCAGCATCTCGCGAGCCAGCGGCTCATCGTCCACCAACAGCACACGAATCGTGGGAGAGTCAGTCATAGTTGATTTGCCGCGAATCGTCCTCGCGTCCAATGACAGTCGTCCTGTTGTGCTTACACCGCGGCCCCGCGATTTCTGACAAAAAAGATTCTGCTTAGATGTTAGGGACTGGAAGGCTGGACTTAAAAAACGTCAGTGCTGCGCGCGGCGGAGCCATCTTTATGAAAGGGTATTTCCAGAGTCACTACCAACCCACCCTCAGGATGGTCGCTTAGATCGAAGAGATGTGCTGCGCCGTATAACTGTTCCAGCCGCTTTTCCGTATTAGCCAGCCCCAGGCCCTTCTTGAACATATTCTCGGATGTCCGATGACTGGGAAGGCCCGGGCCGTTGTCCCGGACTTGAATACGAAGCGTGCTGTTCCGGCGTTCCGCCTCAATTTCGATGAGACCGGGACTGGAGCGGGGCGCGATTCCGTGGAGGATTGCGTTTTCGACGATTGGTTGCAGGATGAGGTTGGGCACCTTCGCATCAAGCGTCTGCTCAGGCACGTCGACGCGAGTTACCAAACGGTCCTTAAAACGGATGCGTTCAATTTCCAGGTAACAACTGAGGAAAGCAATCTCTTGTTCGAGCGTCACTTCCTGCGAGCCCGAGTTTTCCAACGTAAGACGCAGAAAGTCGCCTAAACGCGTGATCATCTTGCGAGCAGATTCCGGGTCTTTATTCAATAAGGCAGAGATTGAGTGAAGAGTGTTGAATAAAAAATGAGGATGAAGCTGCATCTTCAAAGCTTGCAGTTGAGCATGCGAGAGCTGGGCCTCGAGCTGAAAAGTTCTCAACTGCGATTCGCGATAGCGCCGGTAATAGCTGAAGGCGTAACTCGATAACGCTATCAGCATGTAAATGCCGATGCCCTCGCTGAAGTTTGCCACCACGAAGCGAGTCATACGCCCGAACGAGAAAGCCCGGCCCATTGTTCGACCCCAGTAAAGCCAGACGAAGATGTGGCCAATCGCAGTCAGGATCATGCTGAGACCAAGACTGATCGGAACGTGAAGGAATGAAGCGCGCAGCCAATTAGTGCGTTCGATTGGTATCTTCGTTGCGGCCCATAGAACGAGGGGAGTTGCCAGCGCCCAAAGATACGACCAGGTGAACTGCAGATAAGCCGAATCGCCAAGCGTCATCGGCTGCTCTGATCGGTAGGAGGTAAAGTAACTCTGCAACGTGAAGACTACGCCGATAAAAGTCCAGATTCCCCAGATCAATGCGAGCCGCGTTAAGCGACGTCGCCAAACTGACGTGCCCGGGGCCTCGCTTTCAGAGTCGTGGTTTGTGTTTTCGATCATGCGCCTGAGGAAAATGTTTAGAACGCGAGAGCACTATATGTTCGAGGATCTACACCGGCCTGCGATTACTGCAAGAACACCACCTTGCGGAAGCCAAAAGATCATGGCGACGATACCGCCACCCCGAGATCATAGACCCAAAGAGTGCAGAGGACATAATCCAACGGATGCAGGCCAGGCTGGACGATTAAACCCGGAAAAGGATTGTGCCAATGAGTTTGTGATGAACTGGCCGCAAAGAATGCTCAAGCGGCTTTGCGCGCGGATGCAATTTCGGAAAGATGGCCGCGAAAAAATTCCCGGCCTCGATAATTTGTTTTTGGGGCACATGACAGAACTTACAATCCCGAGCCATCGGGATTAACGGCCAGGCGATTAGTGGTCGGACTTCGTTTCTGGTCAACCTGGGTGAAGTAAAACGGGCAGCGTTTGCGCTGCCCATTCGGATCGGAGATTTTGGCTCCGCAGGTAAGACTCGAACTTACAACCCTCCGGTTAACAGAAGTAACCCCGCCTTGCTACCACATGCCATCGAGTAACACCTAACGCTAACAAACTCAATCAACTTGTGAGCCGCGCCTCGCTCTATGTCCCGTCATGTTATCCCGTGATATTCTGTGCGCTATCGCGAGGGTGTGTCACAAAGCACGTCACAAACCTTTATAAGACGGGGTGTAGAATTCTGTTTGCTGGGTCCGTATATATAGTAAGACCCACAAAACCCAGAAACCCCAATTTCGCCGACTGGTTACTAAGTAAAATCAAAGGGGCGTTACCGCACTCACCCGACAACGCCCCGGCTGGGCTAGTAGCACGTCCTCACGTCGGCCACTCTGCGAAACTCATACCGGCACTTCTGCTACGATCACAACGCCCTGACGTGACTATTCGTTTTGTCTTTTATACAAGAGTTTTTGTATCGATGGACAAGACTTAGATCAGCTCTATGGCCCTAAGAAGAGCTAGGAATGCCAGACTCAAAACAATTACGGTTAGCCACTTCCGCGCCGGTGTCCAGCGCGAACAGCGCGGACATGTCATTGTCAGCGGCCTCCAAACTTCTTCGCAGAATTGACAATGTCGTCTGTGCCACCGTCCGTGCGACCGGCTACGATGTTGAGGGCCAGAGGAACTTCGAGAAGACATGAGGGGACACTCCTGCTGAAAACAGCAATTAAATTGTTTTCTGGACGGCGCTCGCTAACAGGAGGTAAGGAAAACGAACAAGCAGCTTATATCACACGGCGGTATGAGTTGGAATAGCTAACGAACAAGCGGCGTGCCAAAGTTTACGTACTACGAGTTCAGATTAGACACCACCGGGCTTAGCACTCTCTGTGTGTTAACGAACAGATCGTTTGCGGCGCCTAGTGTATAAGGCTCATAGGAGACAATTCTTGTGAAGTTTAAACATTTCGTGTTGCTCAACAGTCTCGTCTTATTCTTGTTCGGTGCGGCCTTCATGATCCGACCGTTTAATATGGTGGCACTATACGGCGTGGAACAAAGCAGTTCAGGTGTAACGGGTCTGCTTTCGGTAATGCTAATCGGCTTCGGCATAACCCTCAGCAGCATAGCGTACACCGTACCAGAGGCGAGGCAACGGCTTGTTACGATAGCCCTCTTGCTGAGTAATCTGCTCGCGTTCGCCGTGAGCCTGGCCCAGCAGCAGGCGGTCTGGAACACTGGGATGGGGTGGATTACTGCAGGCGTGTATCTCGCATTAGTGCTTGGCTACTGGTACTTAGTGGTGAAAATTCCCTCCGCTATACTATCTCCAAGTTAAGATCCCATCTTACCCTTTGCCACGGTTACCCGACCATCTGTGCAGACCTTGAATCCAGGGGCCGAGCATACGGGTTACGTCACATTCCACGTCACAAAACACTAAAAGGCCACCGTCAACAGTGGCCGTTCTTTTCAGTTAGCTAAGAGATTTTGGCTCCGCAGGTAAGACTCGAACTTACAACCCTCCGGTTAACAGCCGGATGCTCTGCCATTGAGCTACTGCGGAATATGCGCCCCGCATTGCATCAAACCATGCGATAGCGCGAAGAAATTTTTATAGCAGATGAGATCAATGAGCGTCAAGGAAGGCCGTTGAAGTCCGCATTGCCGGGAAAAGTTAGCATCTGATAGCATCTGCCTCGATGCGCGGCCCCGAACGATACGTCGAATGGATCATTCCTCTTCGAGAATTTTCCAATGATCCGAACGACTTGCCAGAGGCGCTGAGCGTGATTGTGGTCAATTACGATGGAGTGAACTCCGCAACTTTGATTACCGGCGAAGGCGGTCCCAGCCTAGGAAGTCCGACCCATTACGATAACTTCATTAGGCGGCTGGCTGCGAAATATGAGAATCGCTTTTGTCAGTAATCTCCACCGGCGCTTCATGCCGAAATAAATTTGATACTTGTTTGTCTAAGCTACGCTGGGCAATCTTAATATAGTCTTTTTCAAGTTCCACGCCTATTGCGTTTCGGTCGGATCGCGCGGCAGCCAGTAACGTTGTTCCGGTTCCCATAAAGGGATCAAGGACGGTGTCCCCAGTAAACGAAAACATCCGAACCAGCCTATATGCCAGCTTCTCGGGATAAGGCGCCGGGTGCTCTCGCGTTGACTCGCCAGGTATCGTCCATATCTGTTGGAACCATTCACCATATTCGTCTTTACTCAGACGTGAGGAATCACGTTGCTCCATGGTGGGTTGTCTATAGCCTCCTGGCTTGCGCAACATCAAAATAAACTCAATATCGTTTTTGATGATTGCGTTGGGCTCGTAAGGTTTGCCAAGGAACGATGATCCGTTTTCAATCTCGTAACTGGCATTTGAAATCTTGTACCAGATAATTGGATTCAAATTATCAAATCCCAGACGCCGTGCTCGCACTACTATGTCAGCGTGTAACGGCATGACAACGTGGCGCCCATGTCTTCGGCGGGACAGACATACATCGCCTACAACGCAGACCAAGCGACCACCCGGAACCAGCGTTCTGAAGCAGTGAGCCCAAACCTTGTCTAACTCATCATGGAATCTTTCGTAATCAGCAACGTGTCCAAGTTGCAGATCGTTTTCCGGGTAGCGTTTTAGTGTCCAGTATGGTGGTGAAGTAACAACTAAATGAATAGACTCGCTACGGATCCAGTCGAGCTGGCGGGCATCGCCACGATGAATGGTCAAGTTACGCTTTGTCTGAGCCTTGGCAACTGCTTCCATGTCTTGCATCATAGATTCCTTCGTCGCTGATTGCAAAGCTGTTCCATAATTTGTTCGCGTCTTATATAACTTGCGATTGTAGAAAGCAATGACTTCGTGAGAGCGAGCTTGTGTGATTGATGTAAGAGATCTTTTATTGAGAGACGATGTGACCGCTCCTAGGATCGGGATCAAGACGAAAAACCCAGAATTGACATCTTTCGTGCCTTCGAACTTGCGCCAAGAAACGAACTGCGAGAATATCGCGCACGCAAAACTCCCGAAATAACATTGTCAACATGCGTCACTCAGCGCGGTTTATGCTCTCTCTTAGAGTCGGGCTACTGCCCCAGGGCTGAGTGAATCCAGCGAAAGGGTTACCATGGAGCGTCGAATCACAGCCTGGTACAGTCAAAACTTGAACGCGGAAATGCCGCTGGTCGTATACGGACACGCGGGTCAAACGCTTTTGATGTTTCCTACCGCGGCCGCGGACTATCTCGAGTATGAACGATTTCATTTGGTGGATGCGATCAAGCCGCTCATCGAAAGTGGCCGCGTGCGCGCCTACTCGATCAACAGCGTCAATCGTTATAGCTTGCTCAATGAGCAGATGCCGGCGAACTTGAAGGCCGAGTTGTTAACGCGCTTCGATCGTTATGTCACCGATGAGGTGTTGCCGCTAATTCGGAGAGATTCAGGCGATGACAATGCGAAACCGCTTACAACCGGAGCCAGCCTCGGAGCGTTTCTGGCAGCGAACGCTTACTTCAAACATCCCGAGCTTTTTCGAGGCGTGATTGCGATGAGCGGCAGCTACGACGTGCGTTCGTATTTGAAAGGCTTTTACGACGACAACGTTTATTTCAATAACCCAGCCGACTATCTGCCAAACCTGAATGACGATCACTACCTGCCGCTGCTGCGAAAGGCAGAAGCGATTTACATACTCTCCGGCAAAGGCTCATACGAAGCTCCTGAGCGCAGCCAGCATCTGGCTGACATTCTCCAGGAGAAAGGAATTCCTTACACGCTTGATCTTTGGGGCGCAGACGTCAATCACGATTGGCCCTGGTGGCGCCGGATGCTGCCCTACGCGCTGGAGAAGATACTAGAAAGCGGAAGGATGAAGGCGGAAGGATGAAGGACTAAAGAAAATTTATCATTTCTCCATTTGACATTTTTTCATTTTGCCATTGGAAACGATGGTGGCCTCAGAACTGAAACTACTCGTAACTCACAGCCACAACTACCTTTTATTCTTTACGGCGAGAGAGAAGAAATATTGCGTCCGGCAAAGAAATATTGCCTCCGGCGAGAAGAGTAAAGAGCCACGACGATTTTCAAAATGGCAAATGAAAAATCTCAAATGAGAAATGGAAAATCTGCTTTTCGCTTTCCAGCTATCGGACGATTTCTTAATGAACAACTGACAGGCAAGAATGCCTGTCCTACCCAGGCGGCTCGTCGCCGCCCTTCTTCCCTTTTTTCTTCGTCGGATCAACTTCGCGTGGACGCGTTGAGGCCGGCGGTGGACTCTCAACATGCGGGGTTACCGGTTCCGCGCGCGGTTGTGAGTTTGGCGGACCTTCTTCTGCCTTTGGCGGCGGCGGCAGAGTCATCTGTTCGAGCTTTGGTTCGTTGCTAGTGGTTGGCGTCGTAGTCGTTTGATCTTCGTCCGTCTTAGAAGCGTCTTCTTCAAACTGCGCTCGCTCAGCCTGCAGTTCTCGCTGGCGCTGACGGTACAGTTCCTTCATGTCCTCAGGCATCGCGCTGGGCTTCGGAAAATCTTCTTTGGGTTTGTCCTTTAAGAAATCCTTCATGAAATCGATAAAGTAGGGAAGCGCGCCCGCGGCGCCAGTCATTTCATTTCCCAGCGGCCTTTTCCTGCCGGGATAACCCATCCAAACGCCCGTCACATACGTCGGTGTATAACCAAGAAACCAAACGTCGGTGTGATCGTTAACGGTGCCCGTTTTGCCAGCGAGCGGCACACCAAGCGAGCGAGCGGCAGCTGCGGTACCAAATTCAACCACACCGCGCATCATCGAAACCATGGTTAACGCAACGTACTCGTTGACAACTTTGTAAGTCGTCTTCTCCCACTCTTCGAGCACGGCCCCATCGCGATCAAGCACGCGGCGAATCATATGAGGCTCGACACGGATGCCTTTGTTAGGAAACGAAGAATAAGCAGAGACCATCTGGTCCAGGGGAACCTCGGTGGCGCCCAGCGCTGACGGCAGATAAGGCGCCATCGGGACCTTGATACCGAAGCGACGCACCATCTGCGCGCCGGTTTGAATGCCAACCGTTTGCAGCAAGTGGACAGCGGGCACGTTCATCGATTTCGCCAGCGCCATCTTCAGTGGCAAGTCGCCATTGCCTGCCGAACCGTCATAGTTGTGTGGTTGCCAGTTGCCGATACTGATGGGCGCACCGCTGACCGTGGTATCTGGAGTCATGCCCCATTCGACAGCGGCTGTATAGATGAAAGGTTTGAAAGCAGAACCTGTCTGGCGGTACGCCTGCGTCGCGTTATTAAATTTGCTGGTGGCGTAGAAGTCGTAACCGCCAACCATGGTGACCATTTCACCGGTCTTCGCGTTCAGCGTCATCATGGCGCCCGCTACTGCTGGAATCTGTGAGAGCTCAACTTTCAACCGACGGCTTTTCTTGTCGACATCCTTGATTTGAAATTCCGCAAGATAACCCGGCTTCAATTCAGCCTTAGGCTGCCGCTTGGACCAACCCATATCAGCCGGGCCAACCGTTGCCGTGTAGTTGCCAAACCTGATCGTCGCTTCGTTTTTTGCATGGTCCACTTTCGCTATCAAGCCGGATAAATAACGATCTTCCTGAAAGTCATTTCCGTACCAATCGGGATCTTTATAGTTCGCAATCTCCTGCGCAGTTGGTTGACCATTGTTTGCTGAAGTAGGAATCAAGCGGTAGCTCGAACGCCAGCCACCATGAGACTTGTCGTAACGGCGCAATCCGGCGCGCACAACTTCATAAGCTTTTTTCTGTGCTGCGACATTGATGGTTGTATAGACGGACAGACCACCCTGGGCCACGCGGGTCGTGTACTTATCTTCAAGCTCCTGCCGCACGTATTCAACCGGATAATCGAAGGGACTAGATTTTGGCTGCGACCCGTAGTAGGCAGTGTCGGCAAGTTGAATTGGTTTGGCTTTAGCAGCTTCGACTTCGGCTTGAGTTGCGAAACCATTTTTTGCCATCAAGTCCAGTACCAGATCGCGGCGCTCCTTTGCGCGCGTCGGATTGGTAGTAGGAGAGTATTCACTGGGCGCCTTGGGTACTCCCGCGAGCAAGGCCGCTTCGCCGATGGTCAGATCTTTCGCCTGCTTGCCGAAATATGTTTCCGCGCCGGCCTCCACTCCATACGCATTGGCGCCAAGAAAAATGTGATTGGCGTAAAGCTCCATGATCTGGTTCTTCGTGTAGTAACGCTCGATCTGAAGCGCCAGGGCCCACTCATTCATTTTTCGTTTGAGAGTTTGTTCCTTGGAAAGGAAAAGGTTCTTTGCGAGTTGCTGCGTCAGCGTGGAGCCGCCTTCAACTTTGTCGCTGGTAAGATTTTTCCAGGTCGCGCCGATGATGCGAATCGGATCGATGCCGACGTGATCGTAGAAACGCGCATCCTCGACGGCGAGAATTGCATTCTTCATCACCGGCGGGATCTCGTCGTATTTCAGCGGGATGCGCTTCTCGAGCGCGAACTCCCCAATCACAGTTTCGCCGTCGTCGGCGTAAACGCGCGTGACCACGCTCGGGCGATAAGTAGCGAGCGCGGCAACTTCGTTGGCAGCTCGTGAATAGTTGAGTTCGTAAGCGGCGATGATGCCGGTCAAGCCGCCGGCTGCTAACGCCAGAATTAGAACGGCGGGCAGCCAGAACCGGCGCAGAATATGCTTACGCTGCTCTGGTGGCGCGGTAACGATTGCTTTTGGGGAATA
>Ga0184619_10000225_pt1 | contig 19228 bp, 17 predicted proteins | sample PLM0_60_b1_FD_133146 | JGI IMG/M metagenome (GOLD analysis project Ga0184619, IMG submission 133146) | Groundwater sediment microbial communities from an aquifer in East River, Colorado, USA - PLM0_60_b1 | ecosystem: Environmental > Terrestrial > Soil > Riparian zone | place: USA: East River...
CGACGAACTCGACCCGCCGCGGGTACTTGTACGGCGCGATTGCGCCTTTCACGTGGCCCTGCAAGTTCTTCGCGAGCGCGTCCGATTTTGCGTAGCCGGCCTTGAGGACCACGTACGCCTTCACGACTTGTCCGCGGTCTTCGTCGGGCACGCCGACCACCCCGCATTCGGACACCGCTTCGTGCGCGAGCAGCGCGCCTTCGACTTCGGGGCCGGCGATGTTGTAGCCGGCCGAGATGATCATGTCGTCGGTGCGCGCCTGGTAGAAGAAATAGCCGTCGCCGTCCAGCGTGTAGGCGTCGCCCGTGATGTTCCATCCGCCTTGCACGTAGTCGCGCTGGCGCTCGTCGGCGAGATACCGGCAGCCGGTGGGCCCTTTCACCGCGAGGCGGCCGATCGCGCCCGCGGCGCAGGGGCGCCCCTCGTCATCGAGCACGGCCGCGCGGTACCCGGGCAGCGCGTAGCCGGTCGCGCCGCGGCGCACTCTCTCCGGCGTGTGGGAAATGAAAATATGGATCATCTCGGTCGAGCCGATGCCGTCGATGATCTCGATGCCGGTCGCCTCGCGGAAAAGCCGCCGCGTCGCATCCGGCAGCGCTTCGCCCGCGGAGACGCATTTCTTGAGCGAGCCCAGATCGCGGCCCGGCGCGAGCTGTGCCATCTGCCGGTAGAACGTCGGCGCGGTGAAGCAGATCGTCGCCTTGTGCTTCGCGATCGTCTCCAGCAGCAGGTCCGGCGTCGGCTTCTCCACGAGCACGACCGACGCGCCGAATCGCATGGGGAAGCACAGCATCCCGCCCAAGCCGAACGTGAAGGCGAGGGGCGGCGTGCCGCAGAAAATATCGTCCGCAGCCGGCGTGAGGCAGGAGCGCGGAAAGCAATCGCACATGGCGATCACGTCGCGATGGAAATGCGCCGTGCCTTTGGGCTTGCCCGTGGTCCCGGAAGTGAAAGCGATCAGGGCCACGTCCTCCGCGGCCGTGTCCGCGTTCGTGAAGCTGCCCGGCTTCCGCGCGGCGAGCGTTTCGAGCGAATCGTGCGCGTCGTCGCGCCAGTACGCCACGCTTTTCAGGATCGAACACGCAGGCAACGCGGCCTTCAGCTCGGCGTCCAGGCGCCTGTCGCACAGGGCATGCGTGACCCTCGCCTTGAGGATGATCTCGGTCAGCTCCTTCGCCCGCAGAAGCGGCATGGTCGCCACCGCGATTGCGCCCGCCTTCATCACCGCGAACCAGCACGCGGCCATCCAGGGACTGTTGGCGCCCCGAAGGAGCACCCGGTTGCCCGTTGCGAGGCCCATCTCCTCGGTGAGCACTCGGGCGATGCGGTTGGACTGCTCGAGCAGCTGCGCATAGCTGAGCTCACCCTCCGGAAAGCGCAGGGCGACGCGCCGTCCCCAGCCGCGCTCCAGCGCCCGATCGAGCAGCTCGGTCGCGCAATTCAGGCGCTCCGGATAGCGCAGCTCCGGCAGGTCGAAGAGCAGCTCGGGCCATTGCTCGCGCGGCGGCAGGTTGTCGAGCGCGAAGGTGTCGATGTGCGCGGTGCGCATGATCCGGTCTGCGGCCCCCACGCTATTCCTTCAACAGCTCGCGAGCGATGATCAACTTCTGCACCTCGGTCGCGCCTTCGTAAATGCGCAGCGCGCGCACCTCGCGATAGAGCCTCTCGACCGGATGACCGCGCATCACGCCCAGCCCTCCGCAGATCTGCACCGCGGCGTCGACGACTTCCTGGGCGGTCTCGGTCGCCTGCATCTTCGCCATGGCGGCTTCGCGGGTCACGCGTTTCTGCTTCACGTCGTGCATCCAGGCAGCGCGGTACGCGAGCAGCGCGGCGGCATCGATGCCGGTCGCCATGTCGGCGAGCTTCGTCTGCGTCAGCTGGAAGTCGGCGAGCGCCTGACCGAACATTTTTCTCTCGCGCGCCCGCAGCAGCGCCTCGGCGAGAGCGCGCCGCGCGAAGCCAAGCGCGGCGGCCGCGACGCCCGTGCGGAAGACGTCCAGGGTCCGCATGGCGAGCTTGAATCCTTCGCCTTCTGCGCCGAGGAGGTTTTCCGCGGGCACGCGGCAGTCGGCAAAGCGCAGCGTCGCCATCGGATGCGGTGCGACGATCTCGATGCGCTCCTCGATGGAGAGCCCCGGCGCGTCGGCGTCGACGACGAAGGCCGAGATGCCCTTCGTCCCGGCCTCGTCCCCAGTGCGGGCAAAGACAATGTAGAAATCGGCGATGCCGCCGTTGGAGATCCAGGTCTTCACCCCGTTGAGCACATAGTGCGCGCCGTCGCGCCAGGCCCGGGTGGCGAGCGCCGCGACGTCCGAGCCCGCGTCGGGCTCGGACAGCGCGAAAGCTGCGATCGCCTCGCCTCTCGCGGCCCGCCCGACGTAGCGACGCTTCTGCTGCTCGGTGCCGGCGAGCGCCACGGGACCGCTGCCCAGTCCCTGCATGGTGAGGGCGAAATCGGCGAGGCCGGCGTGGAAGGCGAACACCTCGCGCAGCACCGCCAGCGAGCGCACGTCGAAGCGCGAATCTTCGGGCGCGCAGTGCGCGAGGAACCCCGCCGCGCCCAGATCCTTCACCAGGCGGCGGCAGACGGAGTCTTCGTCCACGTCGTGCGCGTAGCCCAGGTTCGCCACGGCCCAGGATTCCGCCCGGCGCGCGAGCTCCGCGTGCCGCGGCTCGAAGAAGGGCCAATCCAGATGCGCGAACCGGTCCATGGAACCTCAGTCGCCTTCGAAGGCCGGCTTTTGCCCGGCGGCAAAGGCCTCGTACGCGCGGCGGAAGTCCCGCGTCTGCATGCAGATCGCCTGCGCCTTGGCCTCCATCTCGATCGCCCTGTCGAGGCCGACCGCCCATTCCTCGTGGAGCATTTTCTTGGTCATTGCGTGGGCGAACGTCGGGCCCGAGGCGAGCTGCTGCGCGGCATCGAGCGCAGTCTTCAGCACCTGGTCGGGTTCGGCGAGCGCATTGAAGAAACCCCAGGCGAGGCCTTCTTCGCCGGACATCGCCCGACCGGTATACAGGAGCTCGGCTGCGCGTCCCTGGCCGATCACGCGGGGAAGCATGGCGCAGGCGCCCATGTCGCAGCCCGCCAGCCCGACGCGCGTGAAGAGAAAGGCCACCTTCGCGCTAGGCGTGCCATAGCGCAGGTCCGAAAACAAGGCGATGATCGCGCCGGCGCCGGCGCACACGCCGTCCACGGCGGCGACGACCGGCTGCGGGCAGTGGCGCATCGCCTTGACGAGGTCGCCCGTCATGCCCGTGAACTCCAGCAGCTGGGGCTTGCGCATCTTGGTGAGCGGCCCGATGATCTCGTGCACATCGCCGCCGGAGCAGAAATTGCCGCCCGCGCCCGTCACGACCACCGCCTTGATGTCGCGCGCGGCGCTCAAGCCGCGGAAAAGATCCCGCAGCTCGCCGTAGGATTCGAAGGTGAGCGGATTCTTCTTTTCCGGCCGGTCGAGCGTGATCACGCCGACGCGGCCCTCGGCGCGCCATTGGAAATGCTTCGGCCGGTATCGCGCGAGTCCGGTTTCCTTCATGCGCCGTCCTTTCGTTCCGTGATCTCGAGGGCGTGGCTTTTCACCTTGGCGAGCAGCCGGAACAGCTCGGCGTGCTCCTTGCGGTTCAAACCGGAGAGCACCGAGACGATCCATTCCTCGTGCACCCGCGCCATCTTGCCGAAGGCGTCATATCCGGCGCGGGTGAGCCGCACCCGGAAGGCGCGGCGGTCACCCGGCTCGGGCAGGCGCTCGACCAGCCTCTCCCTCACCAGCTGGTCGACGATGCCGGTCACGTTTCCGCCGCTCACCATCAGGTGGTGCGAAAGCTCCTTCATCTTGAGGCCTTCCGGATAGCGCTCGAGGCGCGACATCAGGTCGAAGCGCGGCAGCGTCGTCCCGAAGCGCAGTCGCAGGAGGTTGCGCATGTGGCGCTCGAGCAGCTGCGTGCAGGTGAGCAGACGCAGCCAGAGGCGCAAGGCGCGGTGGTCGTCGGCCCGCGCGCTGGTTTCGCGGTCGGCGCGGCGTGCCCGGGCCCCGTCCGAAGGGTCGATCGCGGTGACGCGAAGCAAGATGCTTTGACCTTGAATAGATTAAGCCTAAAGTATCTTAAAGTATTTTAGGCCGGCCCGCCCTCTTTGTCACGCTGCACCGCCGCACCACGGTCCGGGGCGACCCCGGCAGCTTGACTTCCAGTTGCCCCGCACATATGGTCTGCCTTCTCACCGGCGTCAGGAGACGGCTTCATGACCAGGCAATTGCTCGCCCCAATACTCGCTTGGGCCGTCGCAGGATGGCTCCCGCTGCCCGCCCAGGCGGCCGACAAGGTGAAGATCGGCTTCATCAGCACGCTCTCGGGCCCGAGCGCAGCGCTCGGCGTCGACATCCGCGATGCATTCCTGCTCGCGGTGAAGATGAACGGGGGAAGGCTCGGCGGCCTGCCCGCGGAAGTCGTCGTCGGCGACGACCAGTTCAAGCCCGACGTCGGAAGGCAGCTGGCGGAGAAGAACATCAAGCTCGACAAGGTGAACTTCCTCACCGGGTTCGTGTTCTCCAACATCATGCTCGCGTCCGTGCCGGTGGCGTTCGAGAACAAGATCATCTACGTGAGCCCGAATGCCGCGCCCTCGCCCCTCGCCGGCAAGCAGTGCAACCCGTATTTCTTCGCGGCATCATGGCCGAACGACGCCTATCACGAGGCGGCCGGACAGTACGCGACGACGCGGGGCTACCAGGCCGTGTACATGCTCGCGCCCAACTACCAGGCGGGCAAGGACTCGCTCGAAGGCTTCAAGCGCTTCTACAAGGGCACGATCGCCGGTGAAGTGTACACGCAGCTCGGGCAGCTCGACTACTCGGCGGAGCTCGCGCAGGTGCGCGCGGCGAAGCCCGCGGCCGTGTACATCTTCCTGCCCGGCGGCATGGGCGTGAACTTCATCAAGCAGTTCGTGGCGGCCGGCCTTTCGAAGGACATGCAGCTGATCACGCCAGGGTTTTCGTCCGATCAGGACATCATCCGCGCGGTGGGCGATCCCATGCTCGGCATCTTCGACGCCGCGCACTGGGCGCTCGACCTCGACAACGCCGCCAACAAGAAATTCGTCGCGGAGTTCGAGAAGGAGTACAAGCGGCTTCCCACGGTGTACGCCTCGCAGGGCTACGACACGGCGCTCCTCATCGATTCCGCGGTCCGTGAAGTGAAGGGCAGGATCGAGGACACGGAAGGCGTGCGCAAGGCGCTCAAGGCGGCGAAGTTCCAATCGGTGCGCGGTTCGTTCAGGTTCAACCGCAACCAATACCCGATCCAGGACTACTACCTCCGCGTGGTGGGGAAGGATTCGCAGGGGCGCCTGGTCAACAAGACCATGGGAACGATATTCAAGGACCGCGGCGACGCTTACGTTCAAGAATGTCCTATGAAATAGGAAATCCCTGAAAGAGAATGAAGGGGGCGTAAAGCGCCCCCTTCTCATTTCCCCCGCCTCATTTCATGTCCTGGATCCTGATCGTCGAGCAGTCGCTGAACGGGCTGCAGTTCGGACTGATGCTGTTCCTGCTCGCAGCGGGACTCACCCTCGTCTTCGGCATCATGGACATGATCAACCTCGCGCACGGCTCGCTTTACATGCTGGGTGCCTTCCTCGCCGCGACTCTGGTCCAGGCGACCGGCTCGTTCGCCGCCGGCGTGCTGCTCGCGATCCCGGCCACCGCGCTCCTCGGCATGCTGCTCGAGATGTCGGTGCTGCGCCCGCTCTACGCGCGCGATCACCTGTCCCAGGTGCTCGCGACCTTCGCGCTCATCCTGATCCTCAACGAAGCGGTGCGCATCATCTGGGGGCCGGACATGCCGCTCTCCGTGCCTGCGGAGCTCTCGGGGCCTGTGCAGCTGTTCCCGGGCATGGTCTACCCCGCCTACCGGCTGCTCATCATCGGGGTCGGCGCCGCAGTGGCCGGTGCCCTGTACCTGCTCGTCGCGCGCACGCGCATCGGCATGCTGGTGCGCGCGGGCGCGTCCAACCGTGAAATGGCGCTCGCAATGGGGGTCGACATCCGCCGGCTCTTCACGCTGCTGTTCGGCGTGGGCGCGGGCCTGTGCGCCGTCGCGGGCGCGCTCCTCGGGCCGCTCTTCGCGGTGCAGGTCGGCATGGGCGAGAACATCCTCATCCTCGCCTTCGTCGTCATCGTCATCGGAGGGATCGGCTCGATCCGCGGCGCCTTGGTGGGATCGCTGTTGGTCGGAATCGTGGACACGATCGGGCGCGCCTTTCTTCCCATACTGTTCGGAATATTCTTTCAGCCGCGGGTCGCGAGCGCCGCAGGGCCGGCGATCGCTTCGGTGCTCGTCTACCTGCTGATGGTCGTGATCCTGTACATCAAACCGCAGGGGCTGTTCCCTGCGCGCGGCTAGGGCGATGCGCCGCGCCGCGCCCTGGGTCGCCGTCGTACTCGCCCTTGCTTTTCCGCTGGCGATGCAGGCGGAGCATCAGACGTACTACCTGAGCTTCGCCAGCCGCATCTTCATCTACGCGCTCGCTGCGACCAGCCTCAACCTGATCCTCGGCTACGGCGGAATGATCTCCTTCGGCCACGCCGCCTTCGTCGGCACCGGCGCCTACGTCTCCAGCATCCTGCTGTCGGAAGGCGTCGCGAGCGCATGGATCGGCTGGCCGGCGGCGGTCGCGGCTTCCTCCCTGGCGGCGCTCGCTATCGGCGCGGTCTCGCTGCGCACGCGCGGCGTGTACTTCATCATGATCACGCTCGCGTTCGCGCAGATGGTGTTCTTCCTGGTGAACTCGATGAAGGCCTACGGAGGCGACGAAGGCCTGAGCCTGGGCGAGCGCGCCTCGGTGGGACTGGGCGTCGATCTGGGCAGCGATCTTGCGTTCTATTACGCCGCGCTCGCAGCGCTGGCAGCCGGCCTCTACGGCCTGCACCGGCTCGTGCATTCGCGCTTCGGGCGAGTGATCCAGGCGGTCCGCGAAAACGAGGAACGCGCCGAGGCGATCGGCTTTCCCGTATACCGCCACAAGCTCGCCTGCTTCGTCATCGCCGGGGCCGCCGGTGGACTCGCCGGCGCCCTCCTCGCGAGCCACGGCAAGTACGTGAACCCGAACGTGCTGCACTGGACGCAGTCGGGCACGCTCATGATGATGGTGATCCTGGGCGGCGCGGGACGGCTCTGGGGTGGAGTGATCGGCGCGGCGGCGCTGCTCGGGCTCGAGGACCTGATCGCCAACCACCGCGTCGACTGGCTCGCCGCGATATTGCCGAACTATCAGCAGCACGCGAGTCTGGGGGTCGGCGCCGTGCTGCTGGCGATCGTGCTGTTCGCTCCCCAGGGCATCGCGGGCATGCTCGCGCGGAAGAACGCATGCTCGAGCTGAGGAACGTCTCGAAACGCTTCGGCGGCGTGGTCGCCACCGACGAGGTCACGCTCGAGGTGAAGCGCGGCGAAGTGCACGCCCTGATCGGCCCGAACGGCGCGGGCAAGACGACCCTGATCGGTCAGATTTCCGGCAGCCTCGGCAGCGACGCCGGCGCGATCCTCTTCGAAGGCCGGGACATCACGCATGCCGCGCAGCACGCCCGGGTGCGCTCCGGCCTCGCCCGCAGCTATCAGGTCACCAGCATGTTCAAGCGCTTTACCGTGCTAGACAACCTAGCGCTGGCGGTGCAGGCGAGAAGCGGCTCGAGCTTCTCTTTCTGGCGGCCGGTTTCGGCAGAGGCGCCGCTTTTCGACGATGCGCGAACGATCGCCGGCGAAATCGGGCTCGCCGGGCGCGAGGCTGTCGTCGTGGCCGCGCTCGCGCACGGCGAGCAGCGTGCGCTCGAAGTGGGCTTGGCGCTCGCCACCCGCCCCCGGCTCGTGCTTCTCGACGAGCCGATGGCGGGCATGGGACCGGAAGAATCGGAAAACATGATTGCGCTCCTCGAGCGCATCCGCGCGCGCATCACGGTGCTGCTGGTCGAGCACGACATGGACGCGGTGTTCCGGCTCGCCGACCGCGTCTCGGTGCTCGTGTCGGGCCGCGTGATCGCGAGCGGCGCGCCCGCGGCGATCCGCGCCCATCCCGAAGTCAGGAAAGCCTATCTCGGGGAGGACACAGACGTATGAGTGCGCTGCTGCAGGTGGAAAATCTCGAAACCGCGTACGGCGCGAGCCAGGTGCTGTTCGGCCTCGACCTCGCGATCCGCGCAGGCGAGGTGGCGACGCTGCTCGGGCGCAACGGCATGGGAAAAACCACGACGGTGCGCTCGATCATGGGTCTCACCCCGGCGAGAAGCGGAGTCATCCGCTTCCGCGGCGAGCGCATCGAGGGGCAGCGCCCCGACCGCATCGCGCGCTGCGGCATCGCGCTCGTCCCCGAAGGACGCCAGATCTTTCCCAATCTGAGCGTGCGGGAGAACCTGGTCGCGTTCGCGGAGAATCGCAGCGCGACGCGCGACCCCTGGACGCTTGCCAAGGTGCTGGCATTCTTCCCCGGCCTCGCCGAACGCATGGACAACCTCGGCAACCGGCTCTCGGGCGGCGAGCAGCAGATGCTCGCCATCGGCCGGGCGCTCATGACCAATCCATACCTCCTCATCCTCGACGAGGCGACCGAGGGGCTCGCGCCGCTGGTGCGCGAGGAGATCTGGAGATGCCTCGCCACGTTGAAGGCGGCCGGCCAGACGATCCTGGTGATCGACAAGTACGTGGAGCGCCTGATCGCGATCGCCGATCATCACACCGTACTCTCACGCGGTCGCGTCGCTTGGCGCGGGTCATCGGCCGAGCTGGGTGCCGATCGCTCGCTGTGGCACCGCCATCTCGGCGTATGACCGTCGCGCCTTGAAAAAACGGCGTCCCGGCGGTATCGTTCCCTTCCCCGGAAGGCCGCGCTCCAAGGAGCCCGCAATGCTGCACGAACGCATCCCCAACCTCGCCAAGTTCGTCGAGCCCGACCGCGTACGGCGCGAGGTGTATACGGACGCGGCGATCTTCGAGATGGAGATGGAGCGCATCCACGAACGCGTGTGGATCTACTGCGGCCATGAGACGCAGGTGCCCAAAGCGGGCGATTACTATGCGACGCAGATCGGCCGCCAGCCGATGCTTATGGTGCGCGACAAAGGTGGGAAAGTGAACGTGCTCTACAACCGCTGCCCGCACCGGGGCTCGATGATGTGCGGCGACCGGAGCGGCAACGCAGGCGAGTTTTTCCGCTGCTCGTACCATTCCTGGACCTTCCATCACGACGGCAAGCTGCGCGCCATCCCGATGATGGAGTCCGGCTACGCCGGCACGCGCTGGGGGCGGGACAACCCCGATTGCAACATGAAGCGCGCGGCGCGGGTGGAGAACTACCGCGGCTTCGTGTTCGCGAGCCTCGCCGCCGAAGGTCCGGGGCTGCTCGAATTTCTCGGGCGCTCGAAGGTCGCCTTCGACGACATCTGCGACCGCTCGCCCGAAGGCGAGGTCGAGGTCGTGCCGAACTGCTTCCGAATGATCCAGCACTCCAACTGGAAGATCTTCCTCGAGAATCAGCTGGACGCCCTGCACCCCTCGGTCACGCATCAGTCCACGGGACGCGCCGCGCGGGAAGTGGAGCTGGAGATCGAGAAACGCACCGGCAAGATCCCCCTCTCGTATCACATGCTGTCGGCGTTCTCGACCGTGACGATCGAGAAGTGGGACAACTTCCAGACGCTCAATTACCCGTACGGCCACTGCATCCTGACCGGCTACATGGGCCTGCGCCCGCAGGACCCGGACACGCTCGAGTACGAACGCGTGCTCGCCAAGGCCTACGGCGAAAAGCGCAAGGAAGAAATACTCTCCACCAACATCCATCACGTGCTTATCTATCCGGGCCTCTCGGTGCAGTCGCCGCTGCAGCAGTTGCGCGCGGTGCGGCCGCTCGGCGTGGACAAGACGCTGACCGAGATCTGGCATTTCCGCCTGAGGGGCGCGCCCGAGCCGATCTACCGGCGCGCGCTCGCCTACTACAACCTGGTCAATTCGCCCTCGACGCTGGTCAACGCCGACGACCTGGAGAACTTCTGGAAGGCGCATCAGGGCCTTTCCTCCGACGGCGGCGACTGGGTGAGCTTCCACCGCCACTACGGCCGCGACGCGGAGAAGGACGGCATCGTGGAGACCGCGCCCAACTGCGGCACGTCGGAAGCGCCGATGCGCAACCAGATGAAAGCCTGGACGCAGTACATGGCCCCGGGTGAGTGACGTGAAGAGGCGGACGGCGAAGAACCCCGCGAGGAAGACCGCGGCGGCGGGGCGGCCGGGCCGGGCCGCGAAGACGGCGCCCAACGGCCACGACACGCAGCACGCGGTCGAGCAGTTTCTCTACCGGCAAGCCGAGCTCCTCGACGAGAAACGCTGGCAGGACTACATCGACCTCTTCGCCGAGGACGGCATGTACTGGATGCCGCCCGAGCCGTCGCACGCCACCTGGGACGGCATGCCCGCGATCTTCGCCGAGGACAAGAACCTGATGACGGTGCGTATGAAGCGCGTGCTGCACCCGGACGCCTGGTCGCAGCGGCCGCTCTGGGGCACGAACCACGTCGTCGGCAACGTCGTCGTCGAGCGCGAATCGCCGAACGGCGACGTGGTGGCGCGCTCGCGCTTCCACATGATGGAGCTGCGCCGCGACGACGTGCGCCATTTCGCCGGCTTGTACATCCACCATCTGAAGAAGACGAAGGACGGCTACCGCATCAAGCTGCAGCGCGTCGACATGACCAACGCGCAGGCGGCCTACGACTACGTGCTGCAGGTGTGGGTGTAGCGGCGGCGGCTGTTTCGGCGTAGAGGGTCAAGGGGCATCATCGCCCGCGCGAAGTCTTTGACAAATGCAGGCCCCACGCCTACCCTCGTTCGACATCCGCAGCAAGCCACCAGAGAGGAAACAATGATGGTCCGCCACGCTGCCAGACTCGCACTCGCCGCGGCCCTTGCCGCAATTTCGGGCATCGCCTGCGCGCAGGAAATCACCCTGCGAGTGGTGAGCGCGTTCCCCGAAAACCTGTATTACGTCAAGCGGCTCACCGACTGGATCCAGAAGGTGAATGCCGAGGGCAAGGGCACGCTGCAGCTGAACTTCATCGGCGGGCCGAAAGCGATTCCGACTTTCGAGGTCGGCAATGCGTTAAAAACCGGCGTCGTCGACATGGCGATGAGCACCGGCGCCTACTACACCAACCTGATGCCCGAAGCAGACGCGCTCAAACTCACCCAGTTGCCCGCGGCGGAACTGCGCAAGAACGGCGCCTACGACTATATCAACAGGGTGTGGGCCGAGAAGGCGAACATGGTCTACCTCGCCCGCGTGGTCGACAACACGCCCTTCCACCTTTACATCAACAAGAAGATCGACAAGGCCGACCTGACCGGGATGAAGCTGCGCATCACGCCGGTGTACCGCGACTTCTTCCAGGCGCTCGGCGGCACGGTGGTGCAGATCGCGCCCGGCGAGGTCTACACGGCCCTGGAACGCGGCGTGGTCGACGGCTACGGCTGGCCAATCCATGGCCTGTTCGACCTCAACTGGCAGGAACACACGAAGTTCCGCGTCGATCCCGGCTTCTACAACGCCGAGGTGTCGCTGATCGTGAACCTGGACAAGTGGAAGGCGCTCACGCAAGGGCAGCGCACTTATCTCTCCGGGAAGGCGCTCGCTTTCGAAGCGCAGAACGAGGAATGGGGAAAGTACAACGCCGAGGAAACGCAACGCCAGGCGAAGGCCGGCATCCAGACGATCCGCTTCGACGCGGCCACCTCCAAGCAGTACGTCGACAAGGCCTACGAGGTGGGCTGGGCGAGCATCATCAAGGCGAGCCCTGAGCACGGGCCGAAGATGAAAGCGCTGTTCTCGAAGTGAGGGAAGCAGCGGTACTCGTAACGACATGGAGGCGCTTTCGCAGTGGTACGGCAAGCTCTTGAACGCTTTCGCGCTCGTCGCCTGCGCGATGCTCTTTTTCATGACGCTGATGATCTGCGCCGACGTGTTGTTGCGCAACACTGCCATCGTCCCGGGATTGACGAACATCGCCTGGAGCAACGAGGTCTCGGAAGCGACGCTCTACCTCGTCACCATGCTCACCGCTCCGTGGCTGCTGCGGCAGGGGCGGCACATCCGCGTGGACGTCGTGCTTCGCATCGTCCCGAAGAGGGTCGGCTGGTATTGCGAGTGGGCTTCCGACTTCTTCGCGCTCGCCTGCTGCCTCGCCATGGCAGTTTATGGCGCCCGCGCCGCGGCCGCGAGCTGGAAAGCGGGCTCAATGTCGGTCAAGACGCTGGTGATGCCGGAATGGTGGCTGCTCGCGCCGCTGCCCGCCGCTTTCCTGCTGCTTGCGATCGAGATGCTGTTCCGCATGCGTCGCCTTTACCTCGGCGAGCGCGCCCCGCGCGACGACGCGGTCTCGGCCGGCTGAAGGCATCGCGTGTCCTGGGAGGCGGCCGCATGGCTCATGCTGGGAGGTTCCACGTTCCTGCTCTTCCTCGGGCTGCCGGTGGCGTTCTCGTTCATCGTCATCAATCTCGTCGGCGCGGTGCTGTTCCTCGGCGGCGAGGCGGGCCTGGTGCAGCTCGCGCGCAACAGCGTGGGCTCGGTCGCGAGCTTCTCGCTCACGCCGATCCCGCTGTTCATCCTGATGGGCGAGGTACTGTTCCACACCGGGCTCGCGGTCAAGGTGATCGACGGGGTCGAACGGCTGATCCGGCAGGTGCCGGGGCGACTCGCGGTGGTCGCCGTGGTCGCGGGCACGGTGTTCTCGGCGATCTCGGGCTCGACCATCGCGACCACCGCGATGCTCGGGAGCCTGATGCTGCCGGTGATGCTCGCGCGCGGCTATCATCCGACCATGGCGACCGGTCCGCTCATGGCGATCGGCGCGGTCGACATGCTGATCCCGCCCTCCGCGCTGACCGTGCTGCTCGGGAGCCTCTCCGGCATCTCGATCTCCCGGCTCCTCATCGGCGGCATAGTGCCGGGCCTGATACTGAGTCTCGCCTTCGTGGTCTACATTGTGCTGCGCGTGAAGATGAACCCGTCGCTCGCGCCGACGGCGAGCTTCATCGAATACCGGGGCTGGGAAAAGCTGCGGCCGTTCATCCAGTACGTCGTGCCGCTCGTCTCGATTTTCGTGGTCGTGGTCGCCTCGATGTCGGCGGGCTGGGCGACGCCGACGGAATCCGCCGCAATCGGCGCGCTCTTCACGATCGCCCTCGCGGCCCTCTACCGGGCGATCACGCTCGAAAATCTCGTGCAGGCGCTGCGCGGCACCGCGGGCATTTCGGGAATGATCCTCTTCATCATCGTGGGCGCGATGACCTTCTCGCAGATCCTGTCCTTTTCCGGGGCGAGCAACGGCATGGTCGAGATCATCGCCACGCTCGGCCTGCCGCCCCTTGCGCTCATCGCTGCGATGATGCTCGTGCTGATCTTCCTCGGCCTTTTCGTCGAGCAGGTCAGCATGATGATGATCACGCTTCCCATCTTTATGCCGCTCGTCCAAAAGTTGGGAATCGACCCGGTTTGGTTCGGCGTGATGTTCCTTATCTGCATGCAGTTGGGCCTCTTGTTGCCGCCGCATGGGCTCCTCCTCATGACCATGAAGGGCGTATCGCCGCCGCAGGTCACCATGGGTCATATCTTCCGGGCGGTGGTGCCCTACCTCTTCATGAGCCTGCTCGTGCTCGCGCTGGTGTTCTTCGTGCCCTCGGTCGCGGTGTGGCTCCCGCGGGCGCTGTTCTAGAGCGCGCATAGCCATGGAACGCTCCTTCACGAAAGAGGTCGAGCTGCTCAGGCTGGGCGCGGGGCAGACTTTCCACGGGGAAGGCATCCTCGCCGTGACCAAGGCCCTGCTGCAGTCGGGCATCTCCTACGTCGGCGGCTACCAGGGGGCGCCGGTGTCGCACGTCATGGACGTGCTGAACGACGCCCGCGACATCATGGACGAGCTCGGCATCCATGTCGAAACCAACGCGTCCGAAGCGGGCGCTGCGGCGATGCTCGGCGCCTCGATCAACTACCCCTTGCGCGGCGCCGTGGCGTGGAAGTCGACGGTCGGCACCAACGTCGCTTCCGACGCGCTCTCGAACCTGGCGTCGGTGGGAGTGCGCGGGGGAGCACTTATCGCGATCGGCGAGGACTACGGCGAGGGCGCATCGATCATCCAGGAGCGCAGCCACGCCTTCGCGATGAAGTCGCAGATCTGGCTGCTCGATCCGCGGCCGAATCTTCCGACCATCGTGAGAATGGGGAAGAAGGGCTTCGAGCAGTCGGAGGCTTCGAACTAGCCGGTCATGAAGGAATTGCGCATCCGCGCTTGACACGTGCACGGCGCCTTCGAGGCGAAAGACAACCGCGCGCCGCGGTTCTCGCGCAGGAACGCGATCGAGAATCCCGATTTCGACTTCGCCCGCGTCTCGCTTCCGCCGGCGACGTACGCGCAGGAGAAGCACAAGGTCGAGGTGCGCTGGCCGGCTGCGGTGAAATTCATCCGCGAGCAGAAACTGAACGAGGTGTTCGACGGTCCGATCAGCGAGATTGGCGTCATCACGCAAGGCGGGATGTACAACGTCGCCGTCCGCTCGCTGCAGCAGTTGGGGCTCGCCGACGCATTCGGTGAATCGAAGATTCCGATCTACGCACTGAACGTCACTTATCCTCTCATCCCCGAGGAGGTCACGGCCTTCTGCACAGGCAAGCGCGCAGTGCTGATGATCGAGGAAGGACAACCCGCGTACATCGAGGACGCGCTGCACGCGATCCTGCGCCGGGCCGACCTGAAAACCCGCGTCCACGGCAAGGATTTCCTGCCTATGGCGGGCGAATACACGGGCGAGGTCGTGCTCACGGGCGTCGCGAAATGGATCGAAGCCATTTCGCCGCGCGGTGTCGATCTCGACGGCGCGCGCCGCGTGCTCGGTGCGCTCGACGCAACCAAGCAGCGCGCCGCAGAACTGCTCGGGGGAACGGTGCCCGCGCGCCCGCCGGGGTTCTGCATCGGCTGCCCCGAGCGGCCGGTGTTCTCTGCGATGAAGCTGATCGAGCGCGAGTCGGGCGCGTTTCACATCTCGGCCGACATCGGCTGCCATACCTTTTCCACCCTGCCTCCGTTCAATATCGGCAACACCGTGCTCGGCTACGGCCTGGGGCTTGCCTCGAACTCCGGCATCGCACCGATGTTCTCGGGGCGCACCGTCACCATCATGGGCGACGGCGGTTTCTGGCACAACGGTCTCACCTCGGGCATCGCCAACGCGGTGTTCAACAAGAGCGACGGCATCCTCGTCATCATGAAGAACGGCTACACCTCGGCGACCGGCATCCAGAGCATCCCCTCCTCCCTGCACCAGACCGAGTGGAAATCGGGCGACATGAGCATCGAGCGTGCGCTGAAGGGAATCGGCGTCGAGTGGATCAAGCCGGTATACACCTACCGCGTCAGCGAGGTGGCGAAGACGCTGCGCGAGGCGATGAACTCCGCGTACAAGGGGCTGAAGGTCATCATCGCCGATGCCGAGTGCCAGCTCGAGCGCCAGCGGCGTATTCGCCCGCAGATCGCCGCCGCGCTCAAAGCGGGCAAACGCGTGGTGCGCACGCGCTTCGGCGTGGACGAGGACGTATGCTCGGGCGACCATTCCTGCATCCGCCTCTCCGGCTGCCCCTCGCTCACCATCAAGGCGGCTAGCGACCCGCTCAAGGTGGATCCGGTCGCGCACGTGAACAACGACTGCGTCGGCTGCGGGCTGTGCGGCGAGGTCGCCCACGCGGCGATTCTGTGTCCCTCGTTCTTCCGCGCCGAGATCGTGCAGAACCCGAACGTCCTGGACCGATTCGCTGCGCGACTGCGCAACACCGTCATCGGTTGGCTCCAGCCGACCGAAGGACTAAGGTCGTGACGCTGCCCGAGCGTCCCATCGCGATCCTGATCGCCGCTCTCGGCGGCGAAGGCGGCGGCGTGCTGGCCGACTGGATCATCGCGGCCGCGACCGCGCGCGACTATCCGGTGCAGAGCACCTCGATTCCCGGGGTGGCGCAGCGCACCGGCGCCACCACCTATTACGTCGAGATCTATCCGGCGAGGATTTCCGAGCTGGGCGCCAGGCGACCGGTGATGACGCTCACGCCCGCGCCCTGCTACGTGGACGTCATGGTCGCCTCCGAACTGCTCGAAGCCGGACGCGCGATGCAAAACGGCTTCGTGACGCGCGACCGGACCACGCTGATCGCATCGACGCACCGCATCTACACCGTCGCCGAGAAGATGCAGATGGGCGACGGGCGATTCGACGGCGAGGTCGTGCTCAAGGCGGCACGGGCGCTCGCGAAGCGCGCAATCCTGTTCGACATGCAGGCGCAGGCGCATGCGGCGGGCACCGTGATCAGCGCGGTGATGTTCGGGGCTTTGGCCGGTTCCGGAACGCTGCCGCTGTCGCGCGGCGATTGCGAGTCTGCGATACGCTCGGGCGGCAAGGGCGCCGAGGCGAGCCTGAAGGGCTTTGCGGCGGGCTTCGACGCCGCGGCCGGATCGGCGCCGGGAGAGACCGCGACGCCTGCAGAAAGGAAGCGCCCGAGCGGCCCGGAGCGCGTCAGGCAGACCTTCCCGGAGGAAACCCGCGCCATGCTCGAAGAAGGCGCGGCGCGCTGCGCGGACTTTCAGGACCGCAGCTACGCGAGCCTCTATCTGGACCGCCTCGAGCCGATCGTGAATCTCGACCACGCCGCGAACGGATACAAGCTCACCAACGAGACCGGGCGTTTCCTCGCCCTGTGGATGTGCTACGAGGACGTGATTCGCGTCGCCGACCTGAAGACGCGCGCGAGCCGCTTCGAGCGCGTGCGCGAGGAAGTGCAGGCGAAGGCGCACGAGCCGGTGCACATCGTCGAATTCCTGAAGCCCGGTGTGGACGAGTTCACCGCGGTGCTCCCGCGCTTTCTCGCGCGGCCGTTGAAGGTCTTGGCTGCGGCGAGCGGCCTCGCCAACAAGCTCAACATCGGCATGCACGTCAAAACGACCAGCGTGAGCGGATTTCTCGTGCTTCGCTGCCTCGCTTGGCTGCGGCCGCTGCGGTCTCTCGCCTCGCGCTGGCACGAGGAGCAGATACTCATCGGCCGCTGGCTGGCCGCGATCGCGGCGGCGGCAAAGCGGGACACGGGGCTCGCGCTGGAAATTGCGCTGTGCGGCCGGCTGATCAAGGGATACGGCGATACGCACCGGCGCGGCAAGGGCAACTTCCTGAGGATCCTCGACACGCTCGTCGAGGGCGGCGCAGTGCCGGACGACCGCGCCCGGATCGACGCGATCCGCAAGGCGCGCGAGGCGGCGATGGCCGACCCGGAAGGGCGCAAGCTCGAGCTATCCCTGGAGACGCACGGCATCGCGCCGCTGCCGCCCAGGCCGAAGCCGGTGAAGTTCATGCGCCGGCCTCAACCGGAAAATCACAGAGTCGTCTGAGGCCCTCGGTCGGATTCTCCGTACCCGGTCGCAATTGCCGCTACGTTTCCCGGATCCTCCGGCGGCCGATTGCCGCGCCAGACGACGTGCAGGTCGGGCCTGAGCAGCAGGAGGTCGTGGCCGTACACCTGGCGCGGCGCGTCGTCCGGCATGTCGAGCACGGCGAGCGGCGCACCAAAAGCTCGCAGCGATTTTTCCAGCGCTGAAGTGTCGGCGCTCGTTCGGCCGAAACGCAGCAGTGTGTAAGCCTCGTACGGGATGTGGTCCTGCATCGGCGTGCCGTCGGCGAGCCACACGTGCGGCAGGCGCGCGCCCGGCCACGTGCTCGGCTCGTAGACCCTGAAGCGGTGCTCGGGCCCGCCGGGTATGTCGCACACAATCGGGGAATCGACGTAGCGGTAGCCGAGCTCAGCGCCGATCATCTCGTTCGACTTGGGCTGCTCGACGCTGGCGACGCGCACGAGGTTCTCGCGCGTGGCTGCGCCCTCGGGCGTGTTCTCGCGAATGTTCGGCCGGTATTGCGCGTGCCACTTGCGCCGCCCGAGAGAGGCGTAGCGCGAGGCGCCGACGTTGCGCTCGCCGACCTGCCGCCGCTCGGATTCGTACGAGTCGAGCAGCGCAGGCCCACCCCATCCCTGCAGGGTCGCCGCGAGCTTCCAGGAAAGATCGATCGCGTCGCCGACGCCGGAATTCATGCCGAGACCCCCGGTAGGGATGACCAGGTGGACGGCGTCGCCCGCGAGAAACACGCGACCATCCCGATAACGGTCCGCCAGCAGCAGATTCTGCCGCCATGGGGCGCAGGTGAGCATCTCGTACTTCACCGGAATTGAGACGGTGCGCTCGAACATCGCCTTCATGTCGTCGTCCTTCTCGACCACGGCGTGCAAGGTGAAGTGCTTCGTCGAGTCCTGCATGATGAGAAAGCCGTTGTTGCCGTCGGCCACGTGATAGTGGCGCCCTTTGCCGGGGCCCTTGCCGATGGGGATGCGCTCGAACAGCTCGTCGCAGCGGTACAGCGCCTGGCGCAACTCGAGTATGTTGTACTCGCCGCGCAGCTTGATGCCGAGCTGCTTGCGCACGGTGCTCGCGCCGCCGTCGCAGCCCACCATATACGACGCGCCGATCGCGCCGCCCGTGCCGTTCGCGTGCTTCACGCGCGCGGTGACCCCGGACTCGTCCTGGGTGAATGACTCGAGCTGGCAACCGTAGCGTACCGTCACCGAGGACAGCCCCTCGGCGATCGACTTCAGCAGCGGCTCCAGCGTGTACTGCGAAATGAGCTGGTACGGTTCCAGCGGCATGCTCCCGTCGCTGCAGGCGCGGATCTCGGCGCGCGCCCTCTCCACCGAAGGGTAAGGCAGGTGCAGAAGTGGCGGCTCGGCCAGCGACAGGATGATGAACACGTCCATCGGGATGTCGCCGCGCAGGCCGGCGGCGCGTACCCTGTCGGCGATTCCCATGCGCCGGAAGATCTCCATGGTGCGCGCGTTGCATCGTTCCATCTTCGGCAGAAACTGCGGTGTTTCCTTCTGCTCGATCAAGGTGCAGCGCACGCCGCGCCTGCCGAGATCGATGGCGAGCGTAAGACCGACCGGGCCGCCGCCGACGATAAGTGCCTGCGTGTGCATCGCGCGTATTCTGCCTTATCTTGCCGGTTCTCCTAGGCGGGCCCGACCCGAAAACCGCCGTCGGGGGTCAGTTCGAATCGCCCTTCACGCACTGCTCGCAGCCAGCGCGCGGTTCTTAAAAGGCCCCCGAAGCAG
>Ga0184619_10000226_pt1 | contig 19148 bp, 21 predicted proteins | sample PLM0_60_b1_FD_133146 | JGI IMG/M metagenome (GOLD analysis project Ga0184619, IMG submission 133146) | Groundwater sediment microbial communities from an aquifer in East River, Colorado, USA - PLM0_60_b1 | ecosystem: Environmental > Terrestrial > Soil > Riparian zone | place: USA: East River...
AGCTTCTTCTCGGACTTGTAATCGACCTTCGCGGAATCGAACAGCGTGCCGCAACCGGCAAGCGTGAGCCCCAGCGCTGCGGCGACGGCGGAGCCGTGCCGCGTCATCCCGCCTTTCCCTCGACGATACGCAGGCCGCCCGCAGGCGTGACGTCGGCTTGGCGCATGGCCTCCCTGACGACTTCGTGGAATTGCTGCGAGAGCGGCGTGAGCGGCAGGCGGATGCCCATGCCGATCAGTCCCATCTGGGCCACGGCCCACTTCACCGGGATCGGATTCGCCTCGACGAAAAGCTTGGTGTGAAGTCCCAGCAGCTTGAAATTCAATTCGCGCGCCTTCTTCAGGTCGCCGGCGAGCGCTGCCGAGCACATTTCGTGCATCAGCCGCGGCGCGACGTTGGCGGTGACGGAGACAACGCCTTTGGCGCCGAGGAGCATCAGCGCAAGGCAGGTCGCGTCGTCGCCGCTGTAGACCGCGAAGTCCTTGGGCGCTCGCCGCAGCAGCTCCGAGCCGCGCTCTATGCTGGCGGTGGCGTCCTTGATGCCGATGATGTTCGGAATCTGCGCGAGCCGCAGCGTGGTCTCGCCGGCGAGATCGGCGACAGTGCGGCCGGGAACGTTGTACACGATCTGCGGAATGTCCACCTTTTCCGCGACGGTGCGAAAGTGCCGGTAGAGGCCCTCCTGCGTGGGCTTGTTGTAGTACGGCACGACCAAAAGGCAGGCATCGGCGCCCGCGTTTTTCGCCGACTGCGTGAGCTCGATCGCCTCGACGGTGGAATTGCCCCCGGTGCCGGCCACGATCGGAATGCGGCCGCGCGCGTGGGCCACGGCCAGCCGGATCAGTTCCTTGTGTTCGTCGAAATCGACGGTGGGCGATTCCCCCGTGGTGCCGACGACGACGATAGCGTCGCTGCCCTGCTCGATGTGGAAATCGATGAGCGATTTGAAGCGCTCGAAATCGAGGCGCCCGTCTTCCTGCATCGGTGTAACGATCGCAACCAAGGACCCGGAGAGCATAGGGATTCGCCTTTCGTTTGAACGCGTCATTCTAGCGCAATCGCCTAGCCGCCGGATGGCGCCGGAACGGCGGCGAGCGGTGCCGGGCTCCTGTCTGCCCGCACGGCGCAGACGCGTTGGATCACCGCCTGCTTCGGCGCGGAAACCAGCCCCTGTTCGAACGCAACCACGGCCAAGGGTTCCACGCTGTGCAGCAGCTCGTCGGGCCGCAGCAGGAACGCGGGATTGCTCGGCCGGCCATAGCGCTCGTTGCCCAGGGCGAAGGTTTCGCAGATCAGCACGCCCCCGGAACGCAATGCGCCGACCAGATCCGGAAAAAGCGGTCGATGCAGGTAGTGGGTCACGACCACACCGTCGAATCCTCCGGGCGCGAAGGGCCAGGGCCCCGCCTCGATGTCCGCAACGTGAATCTCGACGCCGCCGACTCCCCTGAGCGCAGCGAGCGCCGCCTCGTCGCGATCGACCCCGACGACGGCAAAACCCAGCGAGCTCAGATAGCGCACATGCCGGCCATGGCCGCAGGCGACGTCGAGGACGCGCCCGCCGGGCCGGATCAGCGCGGCCCAGCGACGCACCCAGGGCGAGGGAGAATCGATCTCATGCGCTTGCGAGGACATGGCCTCGATTATCTCGCGGCGCAGGCGCTGGCGTCCTCGGCGTGCCCTGTGCAACACTCCGAGGCATTTCTCCCTGGAGAAGCGCCCATGGCACCCAGCACTCAGGCGATCAGCTTTCCCGGCGCATCCGGCGTCCCCCTTTCCGCGCGGCTGGACGCGCCGGCGGAATCGCCGCTCGCCTACGCCCTGTTCGCCCACTGCTTCACCTGCTCGAAGGAATCCAAGGCGGCGACCCTCATCAGCGCGGCCCTCGCCGAGCGCGGCGTCGCCGTGCTGCGTTTCGATTTCACCGGGCTCGGGGGAAGCGGAGGCGATTTCGCCAATACGAATTTTTCCTCGAACGTCGGAGACCTCGTGGCTGCGGCCGATCACCTGCGCAGGAGCTACCGCGCGCCGGAGATCCTCATCGGCCACAGCCTCGGCGGGACCGCGGTGCTCGCCGCCGCGCCCGACATTCCCGAATGCAGCGCCGTGGCGACGATCGCCTCGCCTTTCGATCCCAGGCACGTGCTCGGTCTGATCGGGGACTCGACGCAAGCGATCGAGCGCGAAGGCGAAGCGCGGGTGGAGATCGCCGGGCGCGCATTCCGGATCAAGAAGCAGTTTCTCGACGACATTCGGGGGCAGAAGCTGGGTGAGACCGTCGCCCGGATGGGAAAAGCGCTCATGGTGATGCATTCGCCGCGCGACGCCGTCGTCGACATCGACAACGCCGCGAAAATATTCCTGGCCGCGAAGCACCCGAAGAGCTTCGTTTCGCTCGACCCCGCCGACCATCTTCTTTCAAAGCGCGAGGACGCGAGCTACGCCGGTCACGTCGTCGCGGCCTGGGCGGAGCGTTATCTTCGAACGAAACCCCAGGACCTCCCCGCGGCGGCGCCCGGCAAGATCCTCGTGCGCGAGACGCGCGAAGGCAAGTTCACCAACCAGGTCGTCGTCGGCCGGCACGTGATCCGCGCGGACGAACCGGTGGCGGCGGGAGGCCTGGACTCGGGGCTGTCGCCCTACGACCTGCTGTGCGCCGCGCTCGGCGCCTGCACCGCGATGACCCTGCGGCTCTACGCCGATCTGAAGGGCATTCCCCTCGAGCGGGTGAGCGTCGAGCTCGCGCACGAGAAGATCCACGCCACCGATTGCGCCGAATGCGAAACCAAGGAAGGGAAGATCGATCGCATCGAGCGGCTTATCGGTCTGGAGGGCACGCTCGACGCGGCGCAACGGCAAAAGCTTCTCGAGATCGCCAATAAGTGCCCCGTGCACCGCACCCTGCATTCGGAGGTCGTGATTCCGACCCGGCTCTCCGGCTAGAACGAAGACCCGGGCTGCTTCAGAAATTCGGCTTCCTCGGCGGTGGATTGGCGGCCGAGAACGGCGTTGCGGTGAGGAAAGCGCCCGAAACGCGCGATGATCTCGTAATGGCGCCTGGCGGCTTCGACGTGCTCCGGGTCGAGGCCTTGAAACAAGGCGAGAGAGCGGCGTTGCGCGGCGAGGTCCTCCGCATGCGCGAAGGGCAGATAGACAAACGCGCGCTCGACCGGTGAAAGCAGGCGATCGAACTCCCGCGCGATCGTTTCCCTCCCCGCAGCGAGCGCCGGGGAATCGCTCGCAAACGCGCGCGCCGTGCCGCGGAACATGTTGCGCGGGAACTGGTCGAGCACGACGATCAGCGCGAGCGAAGTGAGCGGAGTCGCTTGCCAGCGTCCGAGCCCGCCGCGCGCAGCCTGCTCCCAGGTAGCGAGGAAACGACGGCAGATTTCCGCGTCGAACGGCTCCGACTTCTGGAACCACGATTTGCGCGGGCGGCCCCGCTCGCGCGAATTCGGGGCACCGAACCAGAAATCGAGCACCTCGACGAAGTCGGGAATCAGATGCAGAGCCGGAGATTGGCGAAGGCGATCAGCATCGCGGGATTGAGGTAGGCGCTCAAGGCGAGCAGCAAGACGGCGGCGAACGCGCCCAATCCGAACGCCGACAGGAGCTTTTTCCAATGAGCCATATTGCGGACCTATGCGATGCGTTGCTTATTCTAGCCCCCGGTAGGCCCGGAAGAGCGTGATCGGGCAGCCGTTCGCGTACAATCGCTTCCGCGCCCCGGTAGCTCAGTGGATAGAGCAGCCCCCTCCTAAGGGGCAGGTCGCACGTTCGATTCGTGTTCGGGGCGCCACGGTCATTCGATCTTCACTCCTGCGTCCCTGATCACTTTTTCCCACTTGGTGGTGTGGGACCGCACGACCACGACGAGTTGCTCGGGATCGCTGCCTACCGGCTCCGCGCCCTGCTTTGCCAGTTGCTCCTTCAGATCCGGGAGTTGCGCCACTCGCGAGAGATTGCGGCTGAGCAGAGCGATGACCGGTTTTGGAGTGCGAGCCGGGACGAATACCCCGAAGTACGTGTCGGATTCGTAACCCGGAAGGCCCGACTCGGCAACCGTGGGAATGTCGGGCGCGAGCGCTGACCGCTTGAGGCTCGTGACCGCGAGCGCTCTTTCGTGCCCCGCCTTCACCTGGGGCAGCGCGCTGACGATGTTGTCGAACATCAACGCGACTTGTCCGCTGACGATGTCGGGTATCGCCAAGGCCACCCCCTTGTAAGGGACGTGCACGATTTCGATGCCCGCCATGCTCCTAAACAGCTCGGCCGACAAATGGATGATGGTGCCGACGCCGCTCGAGGCATAGTTGAGTTTGCCGGGCTGCGCCTTGGCAAGTGCGATGAGCTCGCGTACGTTCTTCACCGGAAGCCGCGGGCTCACCACCAGGATGTTGGGCGCAGTGGCGACCAGCGAAACCGGTGCAAAATCGCGCTCGACGCTATAGGGCGTTTTCGGATTGAGCGTGGGGCCGATCGAATGCGTGCTGGTCGTCCCCATGAGAATGGTGTAGCCGTCGGGAGCGCTTCTCGCGACCGCCTCGGAGCCGATCGCGCCACCGGCGCCCGGTCTGTTGTCGATCACCACCGGCTGACCGGAGACTTCCGATAGTTTCTGCCCGATGGCGCGAGTGATGATATCGGTCGGCCCGCTCGCCGGGAAGGGCACCACAAAGTGAATTGGCCTGGAAGGATAAACCTGCGCGAACGCGCATCCGGACAGAAGTGCCAGGAGCACGGCAAAGCAGAAAGAGCGTAGGTTCTTTTCCTCCACCTGGCCCCTTAACCCGTCAGGTCGCGTCCGGTTGTTCAGAGGGCTGAGCCAGGACGAAGGCGTCGACCTTCATGCACGCCTCGTGTATCCGCGTCACGGTCGGATAAGGCTTCAGGTCGCACTTGTAGAGGATCGCGTTGAACACCTGCGGCACGAGGCAGCAATCGGCCATGGTGACCTGGTCGCGGTAGCAGTATTTCCCGTGCTTGCGTTCCTCGGCGAGAAACGCTTCCATCATCTGGAAGCCCTCGGCGATCCAATGCCGGTACCACGCGTTCACGCCCTCCTCGTCGAGTTTGTAGGTCTTGCCGATGTATTTCCGCGTGCGCAGGTTGTTGAGCGGGTGGATTTCGCAGGCGATGATCTGCGAGAAGGCGCGCACGTAGGCCCGATCGAGAGGAGCCGCCGGCAATAACTTCGGCCCGGGGTGGACTTCGTCGAGGTACTCGATGATCGCGAGCGACTGGGTCAGGAGGTGACCACCCTCCTCGAGCGCGGGGACTAGCCCTTGAGCGTTGACCGATTTGTAGCCCGCTTCGAGGTGCTCGCCCTTGGGAAGGCTCACCCCCGCGTGCTCGTACTTCAAGCCCTTGTGGTTGAGCGCGATGCGCACGCGGAACGAGGCGGAAGAGCGGAAGAATGTGTAGAGCTTCATGCAGTCGAATCCTGGCCGGGACAAATTCCGGCAAGCATAGGGGAGGACGTGCTGCAGGGTCAACGCTGCCGCTCTTTTCGTTCTTCTTCGCGCAACCGCAGCACCCGCCGCTGGACTTTTCCGGTGGTCGTCATCGGCAGGCTCTCGAGGAACTCGATTTCCTTGGGATATTCGTAGGGCGCGAGCTTGCCGCGCACGTGCTGCTGCAGCTCCGCCTCAAGCGCCGCCGAGGCCTCGTAGCCCGGCGTGAGGACGATGAAAGCCTTCACGATATGCGTGCGCTCGGGATCGGGGCTGCCCACGACGGCGCAGTTCGCGACCGCGGGATGCTTCACCAGGCAGTTCTCGATCTCCGAGGGACCGATGCGGTAGCCCGCGCTCTTGAACATGTCGTCGCTGCGGCCCTGATACCAGAAATCGCCGTCCTCATCGCGCTTCGCGAGATCCCCGGTGCGACACCATTTGCCGGTGTATTTCCCTTTCGTCGCCTCCGGATTCTTCCAGTATTCGAGAAAGAACACCGGATCGTCTTCGTCCCAGGCCGCCATTTCCCCGATTTGACCGACCGGGACCTCGTCGCCCGTCTCGTCGATGCAGGCCACGCGGTGTCCGGGATACGGCCGACCGATCGACCCGGGCTTGGCCGGCCACAGCGTATGCGAATTTCCGACGATGTAGTTGATCTCGGTCTGGCCGAACATCTCGTTGACGGTGACCCCGAGCGCCTCGCGGCTCCATTCGAATACCGCCTCGCCCACCGATTCGCCCGCGCTCATGATGGAGCGCAGCGAAAGCTCATGACGTTTCCTCGGCTGCGGCACCGTCTTCATCATCATCTTGAGCGCGGTCGGAAAGAGGAAGCTGTTGCGCACGCCGTACTTTTGCATCAGCCAGAACGACTTTTCGGGATCGAAGCGACCGCGGTAGCCGAGCAGCGGCGTGCCGTGGTACAGCGACGGCAGCAGCGCGTCCATCAGGCCGCCCGTCCAGGCCCAGTCGGCGGGCGACCAGAACAGGTCGCCGGCCTGCGGAAACAGATCGTGCGAATGCACGAAGCCCGGGAGGTTTCCGAGGAGGGCCCGCTGCGGCATAAGCGCCCCCTTGGGCGGACCGGTGGTGCCGCTGGTGTAGACGAGCAGCGCCGGATCGCCCGCCGCCGTATCGACCGGTGCAAAATGCGGCGAAGCCTTGTCGAGGAGCTTCTCCCACGGCTGCACCCAGGATTCCCGCGCTCCGGCGACTCCGACCACGTGCTCGAGAAGCGGCAGCTTGTCGCGAATCCGGGCCAGACCAGGCAGCGATGCGGGATCGACGAGCGCGGCGACGGTTTCGCTGTCCTGCAGGCGGTACTCGAGCGCATCCGGACCGAACAGCACCGAGAGCGGCATCGCGACGACGCCCATCTGGTAGCAAGCGATGTGCGCGATCGCCGTTTCCGGACGCTGCGGCAGAATGATCGCGACCCGATCGCCGCGCGCCACGCCTAAGCCGGCGAGCGCATTCGAGAGGCGGTTCGCCTGCTGCTGCAGATCCCAGAAAGTGAATGCGAGGGCGGACCCGGCCTCATCCTCCCAATACAGGGCGAAGCGGGAGCGGTCGGATGAATGCCGGCCGCAGCAGGCCGCGCCGATGTTGAATCGAGCCGGAACCTCCCATTTGAAACTATCGTAGACCTCGCGATAGCGGTCCCGCATTCCGGACGCAACTACTGGAGTTGCCTGAGCCGCTGCTCGACGAAGGCGAGAAGATCGGGGGCGAGGTTCCCGGCCGATTTGGCGCGCGTGAAGGCCTCCGCGGCATCTTTGCGCCGCTCCACGGCCTGAAACGAAATCCCCAGACCCAGCCACCAGACACCCGCCGACGGCGCCAGGCCCAACGCCGTCTGATACTGCTCGATCGCCTCCTTGTGACGATCGAGCCGCTGGTAGAGGGCCGCCGCAAACGCGTGAAAATCCGGGTTGCGGTCCGGCGGCGCGGCGTGCCTTTGCAGCACGATGAGCGCCGCGGGGATATCGTTGCTCTCGACCATGATGCGCGCGAGCAGCATGGCGAATCCGGTGTTCCCGGTGTTGAGCGCGAGGCCCTCCCGGAGGGAAACGGCGGCCTCGTCCACACGTTTGGTCTCGAGCAGAAGCGCGACCAGGGTCTGGCGCGCGGCGTCGTGTCCCGCATCGATTTCCAGGGCGCGGCGAAAACCGTCCATCCCTTCGGCGATTCGGCCCTGGTTCACGAGGTTGACGGCGCGGCGGAATTCGCTTTCCGCCCGATTGCGCGACGAGGTATTCGAGCGCCGGTCGATCTTGCCCGGGGCAGCGGCGGGGTCGCCGGCAAGAGCCGGTCGCGCGGCGACGGCCTTCGCCGCGCCAACGGAAGCTCTCGAGCCGGACCGGGAGGACGAAGGTCTCGCGCTTCGCTGTGGAATCGGGGCCGTCAACGCGGTCGCCAGCCGCAGCATGTCGACGTTCACTTTGTCCGAGCGCTGCGGCGGAGTCCCCTGCGCGGATGCCGGACCGGCTGCGGGAAACGGCGCGGCCGGCGGCGCAGGCTGCGGCGCGGGCGCTTTGCGCGCGGGAGCGGAATCGGAACGCGGCGATGCGACGGGCGCCACGGTCCTCGCGCGCGCGGACTGGTAGGCGAGGTCGGTGACTATCGGGTGCGGCGGCGTCAGCTGCCAGACGAGCCACGCGACCCAGCCCACGGTAAAGAGCATCATCATCGCCATGGTTCGCCAGAAGAAATCGGAGGCGAGGGTGCCCTGGGGCACCGGGCGCATGTGCCGCGTCAGGGTTCCCGCAGGCACCGTCGTTCCCCCCTGGGGCGCGTGGCGCCTGTCGAGATCCCGCAGCATCTTGTTGATGAGGCTCACCGCAGGATCATCCAGCCGATGCTGGAAAACGCTACGCAGGCGAGCGCAAGCCAGAGCCAGGCACGCGACACGGCGAACGAGGCCGGTGTATCGGCCGCAGCTGCGCGGGCGTGTTGCGCGGTCACTCTTCGCGATCCTTCGCCGTACGCGAGCATCATCGCCTTGTTGGCGAGAATATTGACCAGCCGCGGGACTCCGCGGCTGCCGCGATAGATCCGGTTGACCGCCGCGCGAGCAAACACGCCTTCGCCCAAATAGCCGGCGATAGCGAGGCGGTGCGCGAGGTAGTACTCGGTCTCCTCGCGCGTCAGAGTTCCAAGGTGGTGCTGGAAGGTGATGCGCTGGCGCAGCTGCCGGATCGATTCATGCGCAAGCCTCTCGTCGAGCTCGGGCTGGCCGAACAGGATCACCTGGACGAGCTTGCGCTTTTCGGTCTCGAGGTTGGTGAGCAGCCGCAGCGTTTCGAGGGATTCGAGCGGCATCGCCTGGGTCTCGTCCAGGCAAACCACGACGCGCTTTTTCTGGCGCGCGAAATCGAGGAGCGCGAGGTTCAGCGCCTTGAGCAGATGATGCTGGTCGAGGCCGCTGTCCAGCTTGACCCGCATTTCCTCTGCGAGCGCGAGCAGCAGCGTCCTGGGCTCGAGGTTCGGGTTGGGAACGTACGCGCTGATCCAGTTGTCGTCGAGCGTCGCGAGGAATTTACGGCAAAGCAGCGTCTTGCCGGTGCCCACCTCGCCGGTGATCTTGAGGAAACCCTCGCCGTTCGCGACGGCGACGAGCAGCGTGTTCAGCGCCTCCTGGATGCTCGCGCACGCGTAGAAAAAGCTCGTGTCGGGAGTGATCCCGAACGGGGGTTCGCGCAGACCGAAATGGGAGAGGTAGATCACTGGGACCTTGGCGTCGGAGCGGGAGTGCCGTCCCCCATGCCGCGCAACCGGTCGCCGGTCGCGGTGATGTCCTGCTCCCAGTCCGCCTCGCTCTTGATTATCGTAGGCTTGATCAGAATTACGAGTTCCTTTTTCACCGTGTTTCGTGCGCGGTTACCGAACAAGCCGCCGATCCCCGGCACGTCCTGGGCTCCGGGAATTCCGGAGCGGCCGTTCTCCACCTCCAACTGCATCAGGCCGCCGAGGGCAACGATGTTTCCGTTCTGCACGCGGACCATGGTGTCGGTTTCGTTGATCGTGCTTTTGGCCGTCGGTATGTTCGTAGCTCCGATTCCAAATCCGAAATCGAAGGCCAGGCTCCCGTTCTGGACTCTGCTCACCAGGGGGTGAATATGCAGATTGATGTTCCCCTCTTCGTCGATCTGCGGGGTGATGTCGAGCGACACTCCCGAGAAAAACGAGCTGAGAGTGGGCTCCAAGGTGGCCCCGACCGGGACGCCTGAGATAGAGCTCACTACGGGCGTGCTCTTGACATTCGTTATGAAAAAATCGTCGGTCCCGACTTTCAATACCGCCTTTTGATTGTTGAGCGTTGCCACGCGAGGGCTCGACAGCACCTGGGTCGTGCCCTGCGATTCGAGGAACTGGAGCAGAGCGGCAAAATTCCTCGTCTGCAGCGCGAGCCCGAAGACACCCAGGCCCGCGGCCCCGGCCGCCGTGGAAGCTGCCGAAGCCGCCCCAGAAGCGGTTGTCGATACGACCGTGCGGGCACCGGGGTTCGCCGTAAGTCCAAGAGGAGACGAAGTCAGCAGACCGCCCGTCGTTCCAAGAGTCGTGCCTGCGCCCTGGACCCCGCCTGAAAATCTCGTGCCCGAGAATCCCGCCCAGTTCACGCCGGCCTGATAGGCGTCGTTGAGCGTCACATCGATGATCTTCGCCTCGAGCATCACCTGGCGCTCAACCGAAACGCGGATTGCCTTCAGGTAGCTCTCGACGCTGCGGATCTCCTGCGGCATGGCACGAACGACCACTACGCCGGACTGCGGACTGACGACGATGCTGCGCCCCGCGCCGGTTCCGACCAGGGTACGCAGCGCGATGGTGAGCTCCTGCCAGAAGTCGCTCTGCGAGAAAGTCGAGACGCGTGTCACGTCATTGGTGGTCTGATTGAGCTGGCCAAGGCCGATGGTGTTTACGCTCTGTCCGCCTTGGGCGGCACCTGCCACCGGCACGGCTCCTCCCCCGCCTGCCGCCTGCTGGCCGGCGACGGTTCCGGAAGTTGAGCCTGAGCTCACCCGCACATCGCTGCGGCCCGTGCGCAGGCCCGAGAGGTAGCTGACGTGGAACACCCGCGACCGCATTCCGGCCGCCTCGACGTAAATGCGCGTGCCGTCGACCCTGAACTCATACCCGTAAACCTCCCTGATCGCCTCGAGCGCCTCGCGCACCGTGACGTCCTTCAGGTTCAGAGACAGCCTTCCGCCCACCTCCGGGTTCACGACCATGCTGTAGCGAGTGCCGGAAACGATCGACATGAACACCTGCTGCGCGGGTGCGGCGTTGACCACGAGGTCGAAACGAGGCTCGGCCGGCGCGCCGGGGACCTTCGGCATTTCCGCCCTGAGGGGCGGCAGCAGGGCTTCGCGCACCCCTGCGGGCTGGTTCGATGCGGCCTGCCGGGCCGCGCTGTCCATCTCTGCGACGATGCCCTTATCGACCTGGGTGTATGGGTTCGCGCAGGAGACGAGCAAGGTGGCGGCCAATACGTTGACGCTAATTCGCTTCATGAGTCCCCTCCTTACGACGCCCCGGTAGATCGGATTTCTCCCGGGCGGAGGTCCAGCGCTTCGTGCGCTGCACCGAAGAATAGAGCTTGATGGTCTCGGTCCCTTCGGGCCGCTGCAGGACGATCTCCTCGTCGCTGATCCGCACCAGAGTCGCGTCGCCGTAGCGCCCCCCCAGACTGACCGTGCGACCGTTGATCGTCGCCTGGCGGCGCTCTTTCGAGATGATCACGACCTGCGCGGGCGAAGAACTGACCGCGGGATCAAAAGCACTCGCGCCGCCGCCGGGAATTTCCCGGGGCGGGCGGGTGGGATCGTTCAGACCCTGTGCGACGCTGCGCGGCGCACCGAGCGAAACGACGAGCGCGAGACTCAGGGTCAGATAAGCAGCCATGTCTTTTCCGGACTGAGCGTATAGAGCGTGATCTTCAGCGTGACCGCGGGGTAGGCCGCGGCCTGAAGCTCCATGTTGCCCCACATGATCTTCGCCGGTAGGCGCTCGAGCTGGCCCACATAGCCGAGCATATTCAGATAACTTCCCGACACCGTGATCTCGATTCCGTGCCGATACAACGCGAGTCCGCCCGAGCCCAATATCGCCGTGAGCGACGGAGTCAATCCGGTCCCGGGCAGCGTGCGCAAGCTGACGAGCTCGACGGCGGGATTGCGCTTCACGATTTCGTAGAGCATTTTCGCCATACGCTCGGGCGGAACCAGCTCGCTTCGTCTTGCGCCGAGCTCCCGGTCGAGCGCGGCAAGCTCGAGCTTGCGTTTTTCCAGCCGCTGCCGCTTCGCGCCCGCGTTGTCACCCGTTCGCGCCTGGGCATACGCCTGCACCTGCCCCTGCATGGTGCGAATTTCGTCCTCCTGCTGGTGAATGCTCTGCGAGTTGATCTTCTGTCTCCGCAGGATGGGGTCGAAGAGCGCGCTGTCGGCGATCGCGACGATCACGACCGCGACCGCGAGAAATATGAGCGCTCGCTCGCGCAGGCTCATCGCGTCGAGGCGGTCGGCGTAGCGCTGCAACGGCGCCGGGAAGCGCATGGCTAAGGCTTTGCCTTCTCCGCGAGGGTCTTTCCCGCCTCGGGAAATCCCTGCGAGGTCACGGTGAAATCCACGATCGCGCGAGCAGGGTCCTTTCCCCAGGCGCTACGGGTAATGGCCAGGCCCTCGAGCGGGCGCCCCCGAAGCACGGATTCCTGCTTGAGTCGCCCGATGAGCACGGGGACGAGATCCGCCTGCAGCGCCCGGCCGCTCATGGTCAGCTGTCCGCCCCCTTCTGCGATCTGTAGGCTCGTGAGCCAGAGTCCCTGCACGGTCTGGCGCGCAAAGGCGCGGAGGTATTCCGAGTATCCGGCGGAACCGGCCAGACCGCCTGTTCCGAGCTCGCCCATGAGCGAGCGTCGCAGGGCGATTGCGGCTTCGATGCTCTTCAAGTCCTGATCGAGCTGCGCTTCGCGTTTTTCCGGGCTGAGCTCGGCGGTGATTTTTGCGAACTGCTGCTTCTGCTGTTCGTAGGCGCGCCCCGATTCTCCGATCTGGCGCGCGAGGTTCCTGTCCTGCCAGAAGGCGAAGGCGTAGAAGACCGCCAGCCCCAGCACGATCAGTCCCAGCGCCTGGGTCATGGTCACCGCGGAAAAATACTTCTTCTTCTCGAGGAACAGCGGATTGAAAAGATTGATCTGCTGGCTCACAGCGCCTTCTCCTCGACCCTCAGCGCCGCTCCGAACAGGTAAAAATACTCCCACTGCTCCTCGGGAGTCGGCTCGCCGCCGTCGGCAAAATCCATGACTTGCGGCAACGCGGCAGGCACGACCGGCACGTAGAGCCTGCTGCGGAGAAATTGCTCGAGCTCGGGGTCCTGCGGCAGCGGGGCGAGCAGCAACTCGCCCACTCCGACGCTCAGACGCTGGCGGTCGAAAATGTCGAGCGAACGGGTGATCTCGGTCGCGACCCGCTCGCGATAGTGGTCTCCATGCTCCCTTTGTCCGAGCTGCACCGAAGTGACTTCGAGGCGCCGCGTGAGAAGCAGCTCGCCGCGAAACGAGATCGTCAACATTCCCCCCCAAGGCGAAAACGCGAGCATCGCGGTCGCCTTGTCGGCAGACTCGAACAATGCCGCAACATTTCGCTGCGCCATCTCGGGGATATCGATGACTTTGAGGGGCACGCGGGCGTCCTGAAACAGGGCGATGCGTTTCTGCACCACCTCGTTGGGAGTGGCGACGGCGTACATGGCCCTTGCCGATCCCTTGGCGTCTCCCTCGGCGCGTACTTCGAACACGTCGACCGTCGCGTCGTCGATGTGATATTCGAGCAGATCCTTGATGCGCCAGCGAATCGCAGCCTTGAGCTCGTCTGCCGGAACCTTAGGCGGTTCCACCAAAAGTATCTGGTAGTCCGCGGGTTCGAGGAGCGTAGTACACATGAAACGGGCGAGTCCGTGCTCCTTAGTCTCCTTCTGCAGCGAATCCGCCTGCTCCGACGGCGGGCATGGAACACTCCACCAGCGCGTCGCAAGGGGCCGCTCGCGGTTCGCGACCCGCACGTGGGCGAATTTGATCGCTTCCGGCTCGATTGCGACGGCCAAGAGTCCAGATCTTTGCGTCGATTTGGAAAACCAACCGAGCAAATCCAACCCCTCAAATGATGATTGACTTCAAGTTATAGCAATAAGGTATTGTTGTCAATGATTTTTCTTAGAATGAGTCCTTTGACCCAGATTCGCCGAAGCGGGACGCTTATGGCACCACTTCGTGAGTCTCCAGGATGGATACGACATCGGTACCGCTTGCGCCGGTATTGATGCGGTTTCCTTCCCGCGTTACGACGAAGACGCGCTCACCCTGCTGCACGGTCGTCGCGCCGGCCCAAAGCGTCGTCGCCGCGTTCGGCCACGCGGTTCCGCCGCCGGTGGTCGTCAGCGATTCGGTATCGTCATTTGCGGACGCGGTAGCCTGATAGGCACCGGCCACAAATCTCCCCGATGGTGACAGCGCACCTGCTTGCATGAGCAGAGTTCGGTCTTGCACCGAGTTCGCCGCCCCCCAAGTCGCGGGAGACGTGAAATATCGTGTGTGAATCCCAGCCGTCGCCGTGCGGGAACCCCATAGCAACCACCCCTTTCCCGAGGACTTCGGCTGCTGTTCCCAGATAAAATCGAAGCCGCGCGAGGCCGCGTTCTCAACGCCGGTCGCTGCTGCGTTGCCGTTGTCGTGCCCGGTTACGGGGGGAGAAGCCGTGTTGAATGAGGAGGTCCCGCTTGCCCAGGTCGTCGATTCCAGGGACGGGTTGGTGCCGGCATTCGCCGTCTGCAGCATGAGCACGATGTTGTTCGAAACGCCCGGGTAAAGGCGCAGCCATTCGAAGATCGCCGCGGTATACCCCGCCGGTGTTGCCAGCGTCGTCACTGCGGAGAGTGCGCCCAATGTCGAGGTCGTTGCGTTCCAGGTGCGGTACCGGATCCCCTGGTTGGAGGCGTCCGCATAAACGAAGACCGCGACGTTGCCGTCCGACTGCCAGGCAACGTCGATCGCTTCGCGGCTAGTGGCATTGCTTGTCGAGGTGTCCCACCGGGCGACCGTTCCCATGTCGCTCCAGGCAGCGCCGGTCCAGCGCACCCCATAGACGTCCTCACGGGAGTCAAAAGACATCATGAGAATGTCATTGCTGCCCGCTACGTTGCGCGGCGCGAGACGGAACCAGAGCTGCCTTGTCGCCGCGTTCTGGGTCGGGTAGGTACTGCTCGGGGGAAGTATCAAGCCATTGACGGTCAGTGTGGTGCCGTTCCAGGTGGCGTACTCGGGATCGCGGGTATCGTTCTGATAGACAATGCGCGCGATATCCGATGCGTACTCGTATGCGATCTGAAAGCACCGCGCGGGAGTATTGGACGCGGGTGCAGAAGCACAAGACGGGGAAGCCGTTGCAAGCGGCCCCCCGCCGGCCGGTATCGTCCAGGTTCTGCCGTTCCAGACCTGAATGTAGATATTATTGTTTCCGTCCAGGATTCCCATGATCGCCTCGTTCCGAGTACGGGCGAACTGGACGGTGATATGGACGGGGCTGGAGTTCGCGCTGACTTGCTGAGCGGTCTGTTCAGCGCCCCAATCGCCCAGGCCGGCGTTGGCCGAGCCGTCCCAAAGACGGTAATAGACGTTTCGGTCGGCGGTGCCGGCGGTGTTTATCGACGTACCCTTGGCATACACCACCATCGCGTCGGCGCCCATCGTGCCTAGGGCACCGGGGCTCGCCGTCGCTCCGGCACCGAGCGCGCCCTCGACGATGCGCTTGGCGTTGCCCGTGGTACCGGTCGAGCTGACGATGCACAGGTTCTGCGAAACGGTGACTCCGGAGGCGTGAGCCGCGGCCGTGGTGCCGCCCACTCCTCGCGTGAGACCGTTGAAATTCGTTCCGGTCCTGCTCGTGTAGTTGATCAGCTCGGAGCCGATGAGGAGCCGGCCATAGGGCGCGTAGCCGGCGGTGCTGGTGACGGGGATCGAAGCCGACGCGGCCGTCAGTGCGGCAGTCGTTCCGGTAAGGGTGAGAGGAGCGTAAAGAGTCGGGGTCAATGTGAAGCTAACCGCCGCGCCGCCCACCGGGACATTGGCGTTGTTCAGGGAGCTGCACGCGCTGCCGTTGAAGTACTGGCCGCTCGAGTATTCGACTCCCGAGCGCGCTGCGAAGTACGCCCGCTCGGACTGGCCGTGCAGAGCGCCCGCGCTCTCGCCCGAGACGTAGAGATAGCCGAGGGTCGCGATCATCAGCGCGATCAACACGATCAGCACGATTCCCGTCACAAGGAACTGACCGCGCTGAAGCTGGATTTTCTTCATCTCAGAAACTCGCGGGCTTAACCGTTCCGCGGAACGTCGTGCTCGCGTTCTGCGAGGCCACGGTCACGGCGGCGGCGATATACCAGACCGTCGCCGCGGATGCCGCCGTGGTCTGGCCGTCGTTCTGCAGATAGGTGAACGCCAGGCTGCTGACGTTGGCGGCGAGGGGCCGCGCCGTGCCGCCGTTCTGGCTGCGGGTCACCGAACCGGCCGCCAGGGCGTAGCTGATCGTATTACCGTCGACATCGACAAAAGTGATGGTCGATGCGCCGATCGTGGTGAGGTCGGCGGCGGACCGTACGGCGCGCAGATCGCGCGTCATCCGCTCCACCGCGAGCGTTCCCTGTGCCGCGTCCTGTGCCAATTCGCGTCCCAGGAAGTAGGCGCGAAAGCCGCCGCTCATCAGCGTCGCGCCGAACGTCGCCAGCACTCCGGCGATCACGATGGAAACGATCATCTCGATCAGCGTGAAGCCGCAGGCGCGCAAAGCGATGTGAGCGCGTCGCGCCATGCTCAATAGTTCGCCACGACTGCGTCACTTTGCGCGAGCTGCGTGCCGCCCAGGCTTACCGTAACCGTGATGAGTTTGAAATCCGCCGTCGGAACCCCGTTCCAGGCCGCCACTGAACTGATGCCGTTGACTGCGACCGTATAGCCGAAAGTATTCGTGCAAATCGCGGGCGGCGTGCCGCCCACGCAGGGATCGTTCAGCGCGGCGTAGCTCACCACGCCGCGGCGCCCGAGGATCAGCTCCATGCGCTCCTGCGCGAGCTGAGTGGCCTGGATTAGCTGTCCCGGCGTCGGGCTGCGCGGGAGCGTCTGCCTGAACATCTGGAACAAGGCGACCGCCGCAACGCCGACGATCACGATAAAAACGATCATCTCCAACAGCGTAAATCCCCGTCCGCGAGCCATCGCCCGCCACGCCTTCATGGCGGCGTCACTTTCCCGGTCTCCGGCGAAATGCTGATCTGCTGGTTGGCGGTGCTCCGGCTCAGGACTATCGTCGCCGTGGCTGCGAGCGCGATCGTCGCCAGGCCGTCCGTGTACGGAACCCCGCGGCCGTCGAATGCGACGAGGTTGTTGGGAAGACTCGTCGGGGGTAGGGCGACAGTAGTCCCAGACCTCCAGTTGATCTGCGCGGTCGATCCCGTGAGCGGATGAATCACCGCAGTGCCGCCGGCGTCGGCCAGCGTGAACGTGTATCCGGTCGCAGTGAGGTTGATGCGGTAGCGCTGCGCCTGCGTCATGGCGAGCGTCTGCACGTAACGGATGTCCCCCGCCAACTGCTCCGCCTCGGTCGCAACCGAAATCGGATCGCTGCTCATCTTGGGCGCCGCGATCACGGCGATCACGGCGATCACGAGCAGCATCACGATCAGCTCGACGAGCGTGAATCCGCGGTCGGAAATCAGCCGGTCAAAGCGACGCATCGGCGTAGCACCGTGAGTTCTTTCGGCTCCCAAAACAAAAAGGCGGGCGCCTCGCGGCCGCCCGCCCTTGCTCCCTCTCGGGACTCGGTCAGCCCGCGGAGGCGATCAGCAGCCCCCCGTCGCCGAAGCGCTGATCACCGGCGGGTTGGGCGACACGGCTTGATCATAGGTGAATTGGCAGGTCGCTGGCGCGGATGCCGATGTGACTTGGAAGGTCACCTGCGTACCGGCGACCGCAGAAGTGAATACACCGGGATCGGTCCGGATCGTGGCGATGATTCCTGCCGCGTTGCCCGTGGGATACCGGTTCGCCATCGTGACGGCAACGCCCTCGACGGTGACCGACGAGCCCGCAGCCAAGTTTGAAGCGAGCTGCAGCGCATTCGTCAAGGTCGCGGCAGAGCTCACCGCAGCGCGCAATCCGTTCAAGGACGCCGCGCGAGCCTGGGATGTGACGTCGATGAACTTGGGCGCGGCGATCGCCGCCAGAATGCCGAGAATCAGAATCACCACGATCAGCTCGATCAGCGTAAAGCCACGCGTTTGCTTCTTCATTTTGGTTTCCCTCACAAATTGAATAACTTACAGGCTCAACTTAACGCTCAATCCATTATACATACTTTGCACGGGCTTTCCACCTGAAAATTGAATCCTAACTTGAAACTCTATCGCCTATCCCCGGTTAAACGCAATTCTCATGTCTATTGCCTGTAAAACCAAGTATAGGGCACCACCGGCTCGACTCGCATTCCCGTCATCCGCTTGCGCTCGGAATCCGATTCCATCGGCTCGTCGACCCGCACCCGAAATCGGAGCCGCTTGCTTCCGTCCGCGAGGCGCTCAAGGTGCCCGTCGAGGTCGGGAACGTACACCAGCTCCTTCCGGGTCGCATCAAAATACCAGCTCCGTCGCGGCACATCGGGTTGCGGCGCGCGGAACTCTCCGCGGTAGCCCGCCGGCGGCTCCATCAACCAGTCGACCGGATTGGCACGCGCAAGCGATCCGATATTTCCTCCTTCGCCACGCAACAGCATGGCCGCGACCCGCAACTGCAGCGCACTTTTCACCACGGCGAGGGTATATTCCATGGCCGCCTTTTCAGCGGCTTCCTGGTAAAAACGCAGCCGCTCGAACAGCAGCGTGGCGCACAGCGCGATGACGCACACGACGACGATCAGTTCGACCAGGGTGAGACCGGCATGCTTGGACCGCGTCGCGAGCACGGGCACCCACCCTCTAACGGTTGCCGGTCCCGAACGCCGCTTGCCCCAGATTCCACATAGGGAGGAATACTCCGAGCGCGAGTATCAGCACCAGTACGCCGAGCAGCACGATCAGGATGGGCTCGATCTGCGAGGAGAGCGTCTTCAGCTCGTATTCGACTTCGCGCTGATACATTTCGGCCACTTCGCGCAGCAGATCGTCGAGCTCGCCCGCTTCCTCGCCTACCGAGATCATCTGCAGCACCACGGGAGTGAACACCCCGGTCGTCACCGCGGTCCGCAGCAGGCTCTCGCCGCGCTCGACTCCGTCGCGGATTTGCCCGATTCGCTGCCCCACGTAAGCGTTGTCCACGACCTGCTCGACCACCGACAGGGCCTGCACGATGGGCACGCCGCTCTTCAAGGCGATCGACAGGGAGCGTGCGAACCGCGCCAGCGTCGCCTTGAGCACGATTTTCCCCGCGATCGGGATGCGAAGCTTCATCCGGTCCCAGCTGTAGCGGCCCGCGGGGGTGCCGACCCAGATGCGGAAAACGACAAAGGCGCCGGCGGCAACACCCAGCAGCGCCGGCCAGTACTGCACCATGAAGTCCGAAAAGCCGAGCAACACCCGCGTCATCAGCGGCAACTCGGCCTTGAAACCCGCAAAAATCCGGGCAAAGGCGGGAATGACGAAGACATTGACGAT
>Ga0184619_10000227_pt1 | contig 19126 bp, 16 predicted proteins | sample PLM0_60_b1_FD_133146 | JGI IMG/M metagenome (GOLD analysis project Ga0184619, IMG submission 133146) | Groundwater sediment microbial communities from an aquifer in East River, Colorado, USA - PLM0_60_b1 | ecosystem: Environmental > Terrestrial > Soil > Riparian zone | place: USA: East River...
ATGGGCTGTCAGATTTCCGTAATAACCTGTACACACAATCCGCGGCGCTCGTATTTATCTCGCGTGATCGCAGCGTTAGCTAGTCAAACAATTGACCTCCATAGCTGGGAATACCTGATAGTCGACAACGCAAGCGATGACCCAATCGGGTCGTGGGCGGATATTTCGTGGCATCCCCGGGGCAGGCACATACGCGAAGAAAAACTCGGGTTAACCCCTGCGCGGTTAAGAGGGATTAGGGAAGCGTCAGGGGATCTATTAGTTTTCGTGGATGACGACAATGTACTGGCACCCGATTACCTGGAGCAAGCTGAAGGGCTGGCGGCAGCGTGGCCTAATCTTGGGGCGTTCAGTGGTCAGGTTTTTGCCGAATTCGAAGTTCAACCAGAGGAGTGGACCAAGAAATACTGGGCACGTCTCGCTGTTCGCGAGTTTGAGCGTGATTGGTGGTCCAATATCCCCTGCCTGGAGCGTACCACCCCCAATGGTGCGGGGCTGTGCGTTAAAAAATCTGTCGCTAGCGAGTACCTACGTTATCACGAAAATGGAAACAGAAAGTTTCTATTAGATCGGACAGGAAATCGTTTGCTTTCGGCTGGAGATTTGGACTTAGCGACAACAGCTTGCGATCTTGGCCTAGGAAACGGTCTTTTTACGTCGCTGCGGCTGACACACCTCATACCTAAAGAGCGGCTGAGGGAAGAGTACTTGTTACGACTTCTAGAAGATCAGACGTTTTCTTTCGTTGTACTTCAGTCTTTCAGGTCAAACGAATCCACGTCGCCGCGCAGAACCTGGAAGACAGTTCTGGCTGATCGGTTGAGGAGTTTAATGATGAAACCGCGTGACCGCCGTTTTCTTCAAGCTGTGAAAAACGGCCAGCGCAAGGCAGTTGAGTTCTTATCTCAGGTTCACTGATGTCTTAAGTTGTATTCGACAAGAAGTAATAATGAATCTTAAGCAGATCCTACAAAACCCACCCGATGCTCATAAAAATTCGAATGGTCAATACTATTCGATGGGGATACCTGAGAAGGTCCTGAGCTTTGTGGCCGATCATATTGACCAGACTTCCAACACGCTTGAGACTGGATGCGGACTTAGCACCGTCATCTTTGCCTTAGCCCAGTCGCATCACGCCTGTATCACTCCTGCTAGGCATGAGATTGAGCGGGTGAAAGATTATTGTCGGCAGAACGGCATCGCCGCACAAAAAGTCAAGTTCTATTGTGACGTTTCGGAAAACGTCCTGCCGACTCTCGAGTGCGAACCGCTCGATTTGGTTCTTATTGATGGCAGACACGGTTTTCCGGCACCATTCATTGACTTTTATTACGCCGCTGGCAAATTGAAAGTTAACGGTCTGCTTGTGATAGATGACACCTGGCTTTGGACCGGAGAGGTGCTCAAGCGACATCTCTTGCTCGAGCCAGAGTGGAAATTGGAAGCAGATTTCTCACCACGAACATGCGTATTTCGAAAACTTGCCGAAGGCAGCCAATCAAAAGAATGGACTGAGCAAGAATTCGTCGTAAGAAACAGCCGCTTTAAGCTCAACGACAAGCCCCCTTCGTATGTCGTTACCACGTTTCGATATATCAAACGAGGAGAGTTCTCCTTACTTGCGAAGAAGATTCGCCGAAAGCTGATAAGCCGAAGTTCCAATGGTGTGGCGAGCCGGTAGCTCGCAGTCGCCAATTAGGACTACATATTAAAATTAGCCAATGACGTTGGCCCGCTTAAGAGTTCTGTTTATTCCTGACTCCGTCCACTGGGTAACCGGAACTATCGCGAAAAACATTGCGCGGTTCAATCCGTGGATTGAAGCGACGGTCGCATCAGGCCCCGTCATCGATCAAGTGTTTAAGGAGCGACCGGAGTTGATGAACAACTTCGACCTGGTCCATTTCACCTGTCCCTACGCTTCCAAACAATGGGTGCCGCGCTTCCACGATCTGGTTCCATGTGTGACGAGTCATCATCACGTGACCGATTGGCCTTTGCTGAGCCACAACCTGGATGGAGACGCGATCGTGGTTGGCTCCCCGGAGTGGTCGGAGGATTTGCGCTCGCGCGGCGCCGATATGGCAAAAGTCTTCTGCGTTCCTTACGGCGTCGATGCCAATCTCTTTGTGCCCGCAACTGAAGCTAAGCGCCATGCCCTTAGGGAAAAACTAAGTCTCGCGAAGGAAGCAACCGTAATCGGGTTCTTTGGCAAGAACAGCAGCAACGACGATGATCGCAAAGGTATAGATGTTTTCAGCAAAGCAATTCTGGAACTCAAGCAAAAGCTCTCGAATCTGACGGTTTTGATCGTGGGCCCCGGCTGGCAGGCACTTAAAAATTCGCTAACAACTGCGGGTGTGAATTGTGTTTGGATTCCGTTTGTTCAAGAGCTGACAGATTTGTCCACTATGTATCAGGTTCTGGATTTCTACTGGGTAACTGCACGCGTCGAGGGTGGCCCGGTAACTTTGCTTGAGGCCATGAGCACGGGAGTTTGCTGTCTCACCACGCCAGTGGGCCTTGCGCGTAAAATCGTGACGGATGGCGAGAACGGCTTGGTGCTTCCTTTTAATGACGCTCAAGCATTTGTCGACCGTACCCTGGAACTCGCACAAGACAATGCGCTTCGCACCCGTCTTGGCCGGCAAGCGCGCTCAACAATTTTAGAAGAGATGCACGTCGGCGTAACCAGTCTTGGCGTCAAAGAGGTTTACGAGCGTGCCCTTGAGAACTTTGCAAGTCGCCGGCAGACTTCTGTTCCGGTTGATGTGTCGGCAATTGCTAAAAGCTTCGCGACTGCGCGTGGGCCGCAGTCAAGCGGCGATGACGTTGTACCGCTCGCAGGTTTTCCATCCTCGCTTCATAGCCGAGTCAGCATGCTGGAAACCTTGGCTTGGAGCGAGCATCTGGTTCTTTATCATCGTCAGCGCGCCTTAGCTGCTCGGATGATTCTGAGGGAATGGTTCAGGAATCCTTTTTCGCTGCTGCCTCTGCGCGTACTGTTGCGACGTTTTCTGCCAGTGTCATTCGTTGCGCGATTGGTAAGAATTAAGAATCGGGCGCAAGTTTCGCCGCGCTTAGTAACGACACATCCGCCCACCAACAAAGCTTGAGTTCAACCATCGCAGTATCGCCTTTAGAAACTCAGAAAGATCTTAGAGGTTCACCTCTCAAGAGATTTCTGAAGCGGATTTATTCCGGTCTGGTCCCGTCAGAGCTCGCAGTCTTTCCCGAAATAGACACGGATCTAATTGAATTCCAGAACCTTTTAAGAGGCCGAGTGCTCAACGCCGGAGCAGGTTGGCGCGATGTTTCTCATTTGGTTGATGGCGAGTTGATCAATCAGGACATTACCTGGCCGGGCGACGAGCGCACCAACATTGATATCCATTCGCCGCTGCATAACATTCCGGTTGAATCAAATTATTTTGACGCGATTCTTTGCATTGCGGTATTGGAGCATGTTGAAAACCCTGAAGAAGTGGTGCCTGAGTTGTATCGCGTGCTCAAGCCCGGCGGGCATTTGATTTTGGAAGTTCCGTTTCTCCAACCCGAACACAAGGTGCCAACCGATTTTCAGCGCTATACGAAGGATGGCCTCGTCCGTCTAGTCACGCATCACGGGTTTACAGTTGAAAGTGTTAAGGGCCTGTTCACTGTTTATCACACGCTTTACTGGCAGATTCATCTTTGGCTTCACTTAAAAAGAACTATTCCATATTTGCTGATGAGAGTGGTGTTATTGCGACCTCTTCTATGGGCGTCAAGGAATTCAACGACTTACTCAGACTCGCTGGCCAGCGGTTTTCAGTTAATCGCAACCAAAGCTTGAATCCAATCTCTCTAATCCCAGTGCAGATCTCAGTCATTACCTGTTCCCACAATCCGCGCGAAGATTATCTGAAACAAGTAATCGAAGCGCTGAAGAACCAAACGCTCGACAAGGAAAATTGGGAATACCTGTTGATCGACAACGCGAGCGATGAAGCGCTCGAAAAGCGCATCGATCTGTCATGGCACTCAAACGGACGACACGTGAGAGAAAAGAAGCTTGGTCTTACTCACGCGCGTTTGAGCGGCATACGTGAAGCAAACGGAAACATACTTGTCTTTGTCGATGACGACAACGTGCTCGACACGGACTATTTGCAGCAAGCGGTTGCAGTCGGAAACAAGTATCCAATGATCGGAGCCTGGGGCGGACAACGCCGTCCAGTTTTTGAGCAGGAACCGCCGACATGGACCAGACGTCACTGGAGCCATCTTGCTTTGCACGAGTTTGAAACCGACATTTGGTCGAATCAGCCTGAGGTGGGAATGCCTAACGGCGCGGGCCTGTGCGTAAGAAAATCTGTGGCAGATTTTTATGCCGGCCTGCATGAGAACGGCAAGCGCGCTTTCATCATGGATCGCAACGGCAGCTCTTTGGTTTCCGGAGGCGACATCGATCTAGCAACCTGCGCCTGTGACCTCGGACTCGGTGTTGGCCTCTTTGCGTCTTTGAAATTGCGACACCTCATTCCGGCAGAACGCTTGCAGGAAGACTACCTGCTGCGTTTGACCGAATGGATAGGTTATTCGGGAGTCATTCTCGACTCGTTCCGACCGGCAGCCTCTAATGGACCACGCCGATGGTCATCCAAAGCGGCAGATTTCCTGAGATATGTGCGAATGGATGGTCGCGAGAAAAAAGTTTATCGCGCTCACACGCGGGGTAAGTTGCGAGCGCGACGGGATCTTCTGGTGGCCTCGCGCGACGGAAACAAATGAAGTCAGGCACCTCGATCTTTGGGTGGACGGCTTAGTTCCCTGTTACGAGAACAGCTTCCAGCGGGTGATGACTGTTTGAGTTTTTCAGCGTTTGGTTCCTGAGGCTTCAACAGTGTCGGCAATTGCACTAAGGGACGATTTGGTGGACGCATTGCGAGAATCCGGCGCCACATCGAGCAATGGCTGCGCCGCCTCGCGCGAGCTACGCGTCTTGCAGGTGTTTGACGGTCTGGGCATGGGCGGCGCTGAAACCTGGCTCATGGCGCTACTGAAATATTTTCACGAGCAGAATCAACGTGCTCCGTTGAAAGTTAGGTTTGATGTACTGCTTACTGGCGGAGAAAAGGCGATATTCGATGATGAGGCGGAAGCTTTAGGCGCGCACCTATTTTATCTGCCATTCACACGCCGCACCTTGCCGCGTTTTGTGCGCGAGTTTAGAAAAATACTGGCTACCGGAAACTACGACGCAATCCACGATCATCAGGACTACATCGCCGGACTACATTTTCTAATGGGCGCGGGTAAACTGCCGCCGGTCCGCATCGCCCACGTTCATAATCCGTTGTATCACCGCAAGAAGCAGTCTAACGGTTTCGGCAAACGCGCGGTTAATGGTTTCGGAAAACATTTTGTAGGCCACTACGCTACGCACGTCATGGGGACGTCAAGACAGATTGTAACGGAATATGGCTTCGACGATCTTTCCGGACGTGTAACTCTCGGCGCCGCACATTGCGGGTTCGACGTCAGCCTGTATGAAGGCGATCATGAGAAAGCTCATGCTGAGCTATGTCGCGAATTTGGCTGGGATGTCTCTGCAAAAATCCTGCTTTTCGTTGGCCGGCTGGAGGGAGCGGAGTTCACTCACAATGACCGTCGCATGACGCACAAGAACCCGGCGTTTGCGCTCGAAATTGCCAAGGAGTGCATCGAGCACAACGAACAAATCAAACTGCTAATGGTTGGTTCCGGGGAAGAGAAGCGAAAGGAATTCGAGGCGCAAGTGCGCAGTTGGGGCATGGGTAAGAACATTCGTTTTGCCGGCGCTCGCGCGGATGTGCCGCGCCTTATGATCGGCTCTGATCTTTTGCTTTTCCCGTCGCTCGCTGAGGGGTTGGGAATGGTTGTTGTCGAAGCGCAGGCGGCCGGCTTGCCGGTGCTGGCGTCGGATACAACGCCCCGAGAATGTGTTGTTATCCCAGCGTTGACCTGTTTCGTGCCGCTTGAGTCGGGACCTGAAGTGTGGTCAGCCCAGGCGCTGGAAATACTAAAAGCAGGTCGCGGCAAACAGCTAACCCATGACGTGGTAAGGCAGTCTGCCTTTTCGATTGAAAACTCGGCCAGGCAGCTCACCGGACTCTATAACCCGGCTCGTCACCAGCAAGAGATGGTTTAGCCTTATGCTCCCAGCTCTAAGAAGAATTTCCACAAAGCCTTCATTTCACAAAGGCGTTATTGAAGCCAAGAAATTGTGGTACGGCAGCCAGGGCGAGCCCATCCAATATGGCGACCATAAGCTACGGTACGTCCCAGGAACACGACCGGTCCGGTTGCAGTACATAGATTCACCCGATGTGATTGTGAGAAATGATGTCAGACAGATCCGCTTCTTTCTTGATAACGTCAAGAGCGGCGATTTTGTGCTGGATGTCGGCGCCCATTTTGGTCAGTACGCCGTATTACTGGGATCGCTTGTTTTCGAATCCGGTCGAGTTATCAGTTTTGAGCCCGACGCCGAAGCAAGAGAAACGTTGGAGCAGAATCTTGAGCTTAACGGCTTGCAGGACAGAGTAGAGATCGAGGACGTAGCTCTCTTTGATCAAAACGGAAACCACTCGTTCTTTTCTAAGGGAGCTGACTCAATGTCTTCTCTCGCGAGATCGGGCTTAGGCGAAAACGCAGCCTCACCTGATGTGGTGGAACATCGAGTACAGACGATACGTCTCGACGATTATCTAGCTGGTCGAAATCTTCCCAGCCCTTCTTTTGTGAAGCTGGATACCGAAGGAGCGGAGATTAATATCTTGAAAGGTGCCCCGCGTTTACTTCAATCAGAAGTGACAATTATTTGCGAGCTTCATCCTTATGCCTGGGAGGAATTTGGTACAGATTTTGATCAACTACTAAGAACTGTGGCCGGCAGCGGCAAGACCATCGAATACCTCGATCCATCTCAGCGCATTGAAGACGGTGCGGTCTATGGAGCCGCTCTCATTCGATAATGGTGGCAGAATTCAAGCCGGTAGAGATTTTGAATGTTCCCGGACACACGGCGCCTGTTCGCGTTCTTCATATAGTGGAGAATCTAAACAATCAGGCAGTTGAATCGTGGTTGTTGCGAGTGGCACGGGCAGCAAAAAGTGATTACGCGCATGTCCACTGGTCTTTTTTCTGCGTCTTGGGGAAAGCCGGCAGCCTTGACGCTCTTGCTCGCAACATCGGTGCAGAAGTCATCCACTCGCGTTACGAAGTCGGCGATAAGGTTCGTTTTATGCGCGCATTGCGCGAAGTGATGAGAGCAGGCCGTTACGACGTTCTTCACTGCCATCACGACATCATGAGCGCGGCATACCTGGCAGCATCCGCCGGCCTGCCGTTTCGCAAGCGCATCGTACATGTTCATAACACCTCGTTGAGTCTGCCAACCCCGAGTCGCGTCAAATCGGAATTAGTTCGCGAACCAATGAGACAGATATGCCTGCGTCTGGCGGATGAAATTGTCGGTATTTCGACTGATGCGCTCGAGTCGTTAGTTGGCAAGGGCGCTTACAACCCCGGGCGCCATCACGTGGTCCATTATGCGGTAGATACTGAAAGGTTTTTCCGCACGCCAGTTGACCGTGAAAAGTGTCGTCGCGAATTGGGGCTCGAGTCGGACGCAAGAATTCTGTTGTTCGTGGGCCGGCTGACTGACTATAAGAATCCGCGCTTTGTAGTCGAGATTTTGGAGCATGTCTCAAACATCGACAAAAATGTAGTGGCGGTTTTTGCCGGTGCCGGAGATGAAGCGAAATCAATAATCGAATTCGCAGAACAAAAGTCGTTATCAGAACGGATTCGCTTGCTTGGATTCAGAGATGACGTGCCGAACTTGATGGTCAACTCAGATGTTCTGATCTGGCCCAGCATCGAAGAACCCAAGGAAGGCCTGGGGCTGGGAATAGTCGAAGCACAGGCCGCGGGGTTGCCGATTCTGATGTCGCTAAGTGTTCCGGAGGAAGCGATCGTCGTACCCGAACTCGTTCAGGTGCTGCCGCTGGCAATTGGCGCGCAGCAATGGGCCAACGCAGTTGCTGGTATTCTTTCGCTCCCTCGCCCCAACCGCGAAGCCGCGCAAGACAAAGTGGCTTCGTCTTCGTTTTCAATGGCGGCAGGCGTGAGTAATTTGGTGATGCTTTATTGCGATGCCAATCCGTTGTTTACCCGATGACCCGAATCAATTTTGTCACGAATCTCAGTCTAGAGCACGTGAGCGGGGGATGGAGCGGAATAAATCTTAGCCTTCATAACGAATTGTCCAAACGATTTGAGGTCGCCTATGTCGGCCCTATTTCGCCCGGAAGCGATTACCCTGCGAAAATCGTTTCTAAGATAAATCGACTGAGTGGCCGACAGGGTACATTTCATTTTTTCTCACAACGCCGTCTGCACATGATTGCCAAACAGTTTCAAATTCAAAGGGACGCGAAAGCTGCGTTTGACTTCTTTCATGGACAGACTCCGTGGATCAAGTGCAACACACCTCGACCGTACGGCGCATACGTGGACGCATGTTTTTCCACATATATGGATGTATTTCATGACCGTTCCAAATTCATAGCAGGAGATTTGGAAGCAATATGTGAGGCTGAAGCTCAGTGGTTGGAAAGGGCGGAACACGTTTTTTTTGGTAGCACCTGGGCTCTTGATGAAACGGTCAAGACATATGACATTTCTCGCTCAAACCTTAGTGTTGTAGGTATTGCTGGCAACGTGCCTGTTCCGGTGGAAGACGTTTATTCTGGCGACATGAACTTCCTATTCATAGCTCTAGACTTTGAAAGCAAGGGGGGTAAAGTTTGCTGTGATGCTTTTGCTCACGTGAGGAGTCAGTATCCTGCGGCCCAGCTTACCATTTTGGGTCAGCGACCACCTGCTGAAATATTGGCAATGCCAGGGGTCAATTATGAAGGGTTTTTACGAAAGAATGTTCCGCTTGAGCTGAAACAATTTCAGGAAATTCTATCCAAGGCGTTCGCACTCGTCCATCCTACTACAATGGATACTATGGGAATGGTCCTAATCGAATCCGCTTATCACGGCTGCCCATCGATTGCCCCTCGGAGTTTTGGAATACCAGAACTAATCGTCGACGGACGTACGGGTTTCTTGGTAGACACGCCTCTTACCGCAGAAGCTTTTGCGGTCTGCATGCTTCGTCTTTGTTCGAGCAATACCGAATACCTTTCAATGCGTCGAACCGCCCGCGAGAACGCGATCGCAAATTTGACTTGGCCGGCGGTCGGCGAACGCATTGCTAGCAGAATGCTGAAGTCATTGAAGAACTGAGGAACACGCAGAGCATGCAACGCAGTTTACAGTTTGGTATCCGCGATTGGTAGAAAAATAATCTCAATGGGTTTCGCAGTACTCAGCGGCTTCCGCTTCTTAATGCCACAAATGGGAACGCCCTTAGTCAATGATCAGCCATCGAATAAGCAAGGCTTGGAAACGATATATTTGGATTAGGTGGTTACGATTAATACGCCCAATAAAGGATGTGCGGACAAACAATAATAGACTCGTACGAATTGACCTTCGAGATGAATTCATTAGTCCCGCACTTTACTTAACCGGAGAAGTCGACGCACATCTGCTGAATCTTATTGGTTGCATGGACTTGAAGGGTTCGGTTTGCCTGGATATTGGCGCCAACCTCGGGATGTTCTCGCTGGCGATGAGTGATGCGGTTGGGAAAGAAGGAACGGTTTACGCATTCGAACCCGAAGCTCATAACTTCAATCTGCTCTGCCACAATTTGAAAGTGAATAACGCTGCAAACGTTGTAGCCAGGCCCGTAGCTATTGGCGAGAGCGTTGGTTCATGTTCTATCGCAATTGCTGAAGGCAATCTAGGTGACCATCAGGTGGTTGCGGCAGCTATTAATGGCAGACGTCTCCAGCGCGCGGAGATGGTGACAGTAGATACCGTTCTCTCTGATGTACCGGACGGTGCTGTGAAGCTCATTAAAATTGACGTGCAAGGATATGAACATCATGTAGTTAACGGCATGACGGAAACACTGCGAAGGAACCCGGACATGATACTAATGATAGAAGTTGGTCCAGGTCGATTACGAAAAGCAGGTTCGTCGGTCACCGCGCTGATCAAATTTTTTGCGGAAAACAATTTTAAGGGATGGGAATTTCACGACTATAGAATTTTCCCAATTGCGGATGCGTGGGTATACGAACTTTTTCCAGGCGTGAGAGAAGAAGATTTTATTTTGTCTCAAAACTATGAGCTGCTAATGGATGCGCTTAGCGTCTATTACGGTCGCCCCTTGCCAATTGAAGATTGATAAAGACTGGTTTTAAAAGCGGCCTGGGCTTGCACATCGTCCAGGCGAGGACAGTCGCGCGTAATGAACGTGTCAGCGGGTGCAAGTAAACAACGTTGGGGAACGAGCAGTGGCAGCTATACCATTCTCGCGCCGGGTCTTGCGAAGTGGTGGGGCTCAGATGCTCGCGCACTGGCCCAAGCATTTCGACAGCTGGGCCACTCTATTATAGATATCGATGAAGAAGACTACATACCTTTCCGCTGGGAAGGCGCGCCGTCAAGGATTCTGCGGCGATTATTCATGCGCATTTTCATCGCTGATTACAATCGCTCTGTCTTGAAAAAGGCTGCAAACGCCTCGTACGATTTCACCCTTGCTTACAAAGGTTACTTTCTAAGACCCGAAACTATTGCATCTCTGCGAAATACTCGAAAACCCGTCTTCAATTTTTATCCGGACGTTAGCTTCGAAGATCATGGGGGCAACATACCCGCCAGTCTTCGTCACTACGATTGTGTGTTCACCACCAAGTCGTATCACGGAAAACGTGAGATTGATAAGTTTGGCATAAGAAACCTCGCACACGTTCGTCACGGTTTTGATCCGGAAGTACACCGGCCGGTTACGTTGTCGAATGAAATGATTAGTCACTATGGCTGTGATGTGAGCTTTGTAGGCTGCTGGTCCCCTGAAAAGGAAAGGCGTTTATCGTTCTTACTAAAGCATGCGCCGGGAGTTTCTCTTAAAGTTTATGGAATCGGATGGAAATACGCATCCAGTGAATTCAAACAACGAATGGGCTCAAATTTGAAACCAGGCGCTTTCGGCGATGAGTTATCAATTGTTTATTGTGCCTCAAAAGTGAATCTTGGGTTGCTCAGCAGCAGCAGTGATCCGGAGTTGCGCGATCAAACAACGGCGCGAAGCTTTCAGATTCCGGCAACCGGCTCTTTTATGCTGCATGAAGATACGCTAGAAATTCGCAGGTACTTTGAGGCGGATAGAGAGGTGATGCTGTTCGGCAGCAATGAGGAAATGGTTGAGAAGGTACAACTTGCGCTGAGTTCTCCGTCATTGAGGGAAACTATTCGTATGCGTGGATACGAGCGTTGTCATCGCGAGCCCTACGATTATATAAGCGCCGCACGTACGATCGTTTCCTATTTTGAAGAAGGAAGCCGCGGCGCTTTACGAGCAATTAATCAGAATCGGGTAACAAATGAGGTCCATGCGCCTCGCGTATTTACGGGTGTGATTGATTAACAATTATATGGAATTAGCAAGCCAGGTCGCGTTACCTGCCAAACATCGAATTCGTTCCGGTCAATTCCTGAAACTCTACTTTGGAGCGTCGGCGTGTGCAGTGCTGATCATTCCTTTGGTCCTGAGTGATTATGGCTATCTCTGGCAGGAGTGTTTTTTTGGCGTCATTCTCCTCGTCGCCTGTCTGTATCCCTGCGCCCGTTACTACTCTCATCACGAGTCCGGGCTACCGACATTGCCGGTATTTTGTCTTGCGTATGCGATGCAGTTCGCATTTCCGGTTTTTACTCATGACGATACATTCCAATTACTTGGCGGACAGATTAAATACCTGACCGAGGGCGAAGTACTTGCGGCGCTGATGCTTGCAATCGCGGGGATATGCTCGCTGCAAATTGGTTACTACTGGTTTCAAAAGGGTTCTTATAAGAATATCGTTCCAGTGGCGCATCTGCCATTGAACAAACGCAGAGCACTTGTTTATTGTGCGTTGGTAGGAATCTTTCTGCCACTCTTGTTTACGTTTCAGGATATTATTCCGGAAGAGTTTCAACAGCCTCTCTCATCGATCCTACGTCTTCTACAAAACCAGGTGCTGGTAGTAATTGGGATCCTGGGCTGGCTCTACTACAGCCGTCATGGTTCAAGGATTTACGGTTTATGGCTGTACGGACTTGTTTTGATTGCATCGATGCGCGGTATTTCAGGCGGAAGCCTGGAAGGTGCGTTAGTGCCCGTTGGCGTCCTCTTTGTAGTGAAATGGCTGTATACGCGTCGAGTTCCCATTTCTCCAATTATTGCCACCGCAGCACTCGTCGTTTTCCTGTCCCCAGTGAAGTCAGATTATCGCCAACAGACATGGCAAGGAGAAAACCCCGACCTCGCCGAGCAGTCTTCGCTCGTGAGAGGTACGGCTTGGATTTCTGCGGCGGTTGAGTATTGGCAGGACACGTTTTCCGGGAGCCGCAATCTGAGCGAAGCAACTTCCAGCGCAACGACCAGGGCCGATTTTATTCATCAAGTCGCACATATATATTCGATGACGCCTTCGGTAGTGCCTTATCAGTACGGCAAAACATACTCGTTCTTCGCAGTATCGTTCATCCCGCGCATCCTGTGGCCGGACAAGCCGATGGCTGGAAGTGCAAATGGATTTTATGCGGTTACTTACGGCGTATCTACCGAGGAAGGTTCACGGACAACAACTTTCGGTGTGAGTATTCTGGGCGAGGCGTTTATTAATTTCGGCTGGTTTGGCGTCATCTTCGTTATGCTGCTGCAAGGCATTATTATCGGCGCCTTGTATCACTCATTCGGTAGCCAGGACGCAGGACCCGGCGGACAAGCGGTGTTTCTGGCGTTCTTTGTTTACTTCCTGAATGGAATCGGCTCAAGCGCGGAGATAATGTTTGGCGGCATTATTCAAAACCTGATTTGCGGTTATCTGATTCTATTGTGGGCGCGGGAAAAACCTGTCAGGTTCGTATTTCCGCGTGTACCCTTTCCGCTTCTATCAAGAAGGTAAAATCTGTTCGCGTTTCGCGTATCCTTCTAGACATAACCGAAAACTAAACTCGCCCAGCAGTCCTTCGTTTCTAAGACCCAATGAAAATATTAATTACTGGCGGTTGCGGCTTTATTGGCTGCAACGCGGCTCAGCGCTTTATGCAACAGGGTCATTCAGTTGCGGTGGTGGATAATCTATCACGTCGTGGTAGCGACCAGAATCTCGTCTGGTTGCAGACTCAGGGCAAGTTTGAGTTTATTAATGCCGACATTCGCGATACAGAACGGATGAATCAAGTTGTCAAGCAAAGCGCCTGTGATGTTGTGTTACACCTCGCGGCCCAGGTTGCAGTAACCACTTCAGTTGTGGAACCGCGAGAAGATTTCGAAATCAACGCGCAGGGAACGTTCAACGTCCTGGAAGCAGTGCGCCAACACAGCCCCAAAGCGATCGTTCTGAACGCTTCAACCAATAAGGTCTACGGAAAACTCCCTGAGCTACAAATTGAAGAGGAAGCCAGGCGATGCAAACTGCCGGCGCTGCCATTCGGTGTGGCGGAAACGCAACCACTGGATTTTCACTCGCCTTATGGATGTTCCAAAGGCACCGGTGATCAATACATGATCGACTATGCGCGTATCTATGGGCTGCGCACTGTGAATTTTCGCCAATCATGCATTTATGGTTACCGGCAGTTTGGCGTTGAAGACCAGGGATGGGTGGCCTGGTTTACGATTGCTCACCAGTCGCTACAACCAGTTGTAATTTACGGCAACGGCAAGCAAGTCAGAGATATTTTGTTTATCGACGATCTAATTGATTGTTATCTCGCCGCGATTGATCGAATCGATGATGTTGCGGGAATGACTTTCAATGTTGGCGGCGGACCGGCGAATACGCTGTCTTTGCTCGAGCTGCTGGAAATGCTGCACCAATATTCAGGGCGAGAAGTCGTTCATAGTTTCGAAGACTGGCGTCCCGGTGATCAGCCCGTTTATGTTTCGGATATTGGCAAGGCAAAACGTATTCTTGACTGGCAACCAAAGATTGGCGTCAGTGAAGGCCTCGAGCGTTTGAATGAGTGGGTACTGGCGAATTCGGAGGTCTTCTCATCAAGCGGCCGGACTGCATGAAAAAGAGCATTGCCGCAATTACGAATCAGGCCACCAGCCGACAAATGGATTGGCAGGACGTCTATCTCGAAAAGTTTTATCCTCAAAAATCCTGGCGAAGAGATGGAACGCGTGACTTCTTTCAGCTTCTAAAGGAGCACTGCTCGGGCAGAATTCTGGAGATCGGCGCGGGACCTTCTAACACAACGTCCGACTATCTGCTGACGCTTGGGGAATTGCACGGCATCGATGTAGATACGGACGTCTTACAAAACTCGGCTCTGCTAACGGCCGCGGTCTTCGAAAACGACTTCCCGTTTCCAGACGAGAGTTTTGATTCCTGTGTATCCAATTACGTCTGCGAACACATTGAGCAACCCGAAGAACACCTTGGTGAGGTCTGGCGCGTTCTCAAACCTGGCGGCACTTACATCTTTCGAACTCCAAACAGATTTCATTACACATCTATGGTATCTAGTCTGACGCCACATTCGTTTCACCTGAGAACAGCGAACAAATTGAGGGCCATTGATGGTCACGATCCCTACCCGACTTTTTATAGACTGAACTCAAGGGGAAAGCTGCAACGGCTTGCTGAAGGCGCAGGTTTTGGCGTTGAGTACTTGCGGTTGATAGAAAAGGAGCCGTCATACGGAATGAGCTCGCGCCTCTTGTTCTTGGTTTTTATGATTTATGAGCGACTGGTCAATTGCTCTGAAATATTTGCGCCATTTAGATCGAGTTTATGCGTCGTACTCCGCAAAGCTGGCCAAGACTTCTTGACAGGAACTCAGCAACCAATAAAGCGCCAGCAAGTCGCACCCAAGCCTCTACTATGAAAAAAGTTGCCCTCATAACGCATGAGATGTCAGTCGTCGGCGGCCTGCCGACGATGGTCAAGTTCTTATATCGCACGTTGCTTGAATCGGGGCGTTACGATCCTACGCTAATATCACTTGCAACATCAGCTTCCGACCAGGCGAGTCTGCAACTAATGTCGCCAGGAAGCTGGCTTCAAGGCGCGCAGATTCAAAAAATAGTCTGGCACGATTTAATGTTCAACCATGCAGGTGTGTGGGGCAGTGAACTGGAATTCCAACGCTATCGTCCGCGCCGGAAGCTTTCTGAACTGCTCGAACCGTATGACATTCTTCAATTCGTCGTCGGCAGTTCACCCTGGGCGCGCGTCGCCCGCCATACCAATCGTCCAATTCTGATTTGGACGGCAACAACTACAAGTGCTGATCGAGCCAGTCAAAGGCGTGAGGCCTCTTTTCAACGCCGGGTGTGGTCGTCATTAATGATGCCGATAACCGAACAGTATGAGCGGCGATCGTTGGAGGCGGCCAATACTATCTTCGCCCTCAGCGAATACACCAAAACAATTGTGGAAGCGAAAGTAGGTCGCGACAAGGTTTTGCTTGCTCCCTGCGGAGTCGACACCAGCATGTTTCATCCGACGCCAACTCCTAATGGCAATTACATCTTGTCGGTAGGAAGGTTCTCTGATCCGCGCAAAAATGTTCGATTGTTGCTTGAGGCCTACGCAGAGTTATGTCGCAGGATGCCGGATTCGCCTGATTTGTATCTTGTCGGCGAGCAGCCTTTGGAAGCGGTTCAACTTCATTTGATTAAGTTGGGCCTCGCGAACAAGGTTGGGTTGATTGGGCCAAAAAAAGGCGAAGAGTTGGCTGAAATCTATCGCCGCGCTAAATTCTTTGTTTTGTCATCAGACGAAGAAGGGTTGGCCATTGTAATTCTCGAAGCGATGGCAAGTGGACTAGCCTGCGTTAGCACCGATTGCGGCGGACCGGCGACTGCGGTCAAAAACGGCCGCACCGGATTTCTTACGCCGGTCGGTGACGCGGCACAATTAGCCAGCCGCATGGCAGCGTTGCTTGCGGATGAAAGGTTACGTTTGCAGATGGGAAAAGCAGCCAGGAAAGTTGCTGAAGAGAGATTTTCGCTGGCTGCGACGGGGCAAGTCTTCCTAAGGAGATATGACGAGCTGCTGGGTCACGCCGAACCATGTTCAATCGATTCTCGCGAAAACACCGAAGCCGGCCAGCTTAGGGTTATGGCTTAATGCGAGACTCATGCGGGACAGACGAAATAATTGGCCCTTCGCTTCCAATCAAAATAGCTTGACCAAGGTTCTCATTCTAATCGATCACTATTTGCCCGGTAGCAAATACGGCGGAACTTTGCGCACGATCTCCAGTCTCGTTGAGACCCTCGGTGACGATGTGGAATTCCGGGTCTTAACGCATGATCGTGATCTGGCAGAAACCGCTCGTTACTCACGAATTGAAACGGAGTGTTGGAGCCAGGTCGGGAAGGCGAAGGTTTATTACGCATCGCCAGATCAACTCTCTCTCTTTCGGCTTAACTCTCTGCTGAGCAAACTTTGCGCAGAAATTTCGCCCGACGTCATTTTCCTAAACGGTATCTTTGGAAAGCTGACGATTAGATCTCTTCTGTTACGGCGGTTAGGACTGTTTCCTGCGCTGCCGGTTCTTATTTCACCGCGAGGTCAATTGTCATTTGGCTCATTGCAAATGAAGTCGACCAAGAAAAAAGCTTACTTGCAGCTCACGACGGGTCTTGGATGTTATCGTGGTCTGAATTGGCATGCAGCATCTTCGTTGGAGATTACTGATGTCAAGCGGGTAATTGGCAAAGAGTCGGCGATCTACTTGTCCCCGAACATTCCGGCTCAAATCGCTGCATTGAATGGCAACGATTCAAACCGTCCGAAAAAGATGCCAGGCAAACTGCGCCTGGTTTACCTTTCGCGCATCTCCCCGGTGAAGAATTTGGTTCATACGCTTGAAGTACTGCGGAATACTTCCGGCGTTGTGGAGTTCGATATATACGGTCACGTAGATGATCGAGCGTACTGGCGCCAGTGCCAAAATTTAGTAACCGAATTGCCGGGGAATATACGGACTAACTATCTGGGACCTGTCGAGCTGCAAGATGTTCCCAATACATTGTCTCGTTATCATTTCTTCGTGCTGCCCACACTTGGCGAAAACTTTGGCCACGCAATTTTCGAAGCTCTTGCGAAAGGTTGTCCGCTGATAATCAGCGACAAGACGCCCTGGCGTGAGTTGGAGCAAAAAGGCGTGGGTTGGGATTTACCCTTGAATAACAAGCGGGGCTGGCAACACGCCATCGAACAAGCCATTGAGATGGACCAGCCAACATATGAGGGGATGTCCCTCGCTGCCCGCCAACTGAGTATTGACTGGGTGTCTCAGACGAAAACGATTGAACAAAATCATGCCCTGTTCACGAGATTTGCGGTGAGCCAGGCCCATTCGATTGCGTAAGAGACAACAGCAGCATTTTCCGATGTCAGATCGCTTTTCGCAACGCAAAGTTCATCTTGCTTTCAGCAAAAAGAACCTGGCCGTCGCTATCAAAAGCGCTCTCGAGGCAACGGGCGCGCTTTCGCGCATTAGTTCTGACTCGCGAGTCGCGCTGAAGCCGAATCTGACTTATCCGTATTACAAACAGGGGGTGACAACGTCGCCGCTCTTTATCCGCGAACTGGTAAAACTATTGCGTGATTACACGCCGCATATTGCCATCGTAGAGAGTGATGGCGGGTACGGCGCGTGGTCCGCCGACGAAGCTTTCGCCGGCCACGATCTTTTCAGCCTCGGCAAAGAATTTGGCATCGAGGTTGTTAACCTCTGCAAAGAAGAACGAGAGTATATTAGTTTCAAATCGGGCTGGCGCAATTACCAATTGCCATTGCCCACGCGGTTGCTTCACGAAACAGATATCTTCATTACGCTGCCGGTCCCAAAGATCCACTGCATGACCGGGCTGACGCTGAGTTACAAAAACCAGTGGGGTTGCATTCCCGACTCGATGCGACTACGCCGCCACTACATTTTCGACGACGCGATTGTTGCTATTAATAAAAGTCTAAAGCCCTTTGTGTTGGCTGATGGCTCTTATTTTCTCGATCGAAATGGGCCGATGCACGGTACGCCGGTACAAATGGATTTCGTAATAGGCGCTACGGACGCAGGTTCGTTCGATCGCTATACATCCGAATTAATGGGCTTTTCCTGGAAGCGAGTCTCTCACCTGAAACGAGCGGTTGAGTTGGGCGATATGCCGGCTGACCTCGACACCATTACTTATAACGTTTCCCCTGTTGAAGTTTCACAGCACAAATTCCAGTTGAAGCGAACGGTGCGTAATGGGATCGCCTTGACCGGTTTCAAGAGCCGGTTCATTACCTGGTTAGGATATGAGTCCTGGTTTGGTCGGGTGGTATTGCACGCGATCCTCTACGCGGTAGTCGGGAAGCCTGTAAAGCCACAATCCCAAAACTGAGCCGGGAGTTCGCTGGTACTTATCTCGGATAAGAGTAGAAATTGAAGAGGTTCGAAACTTAAATCTGATGTGTGGGATTTGTGGCGTAATTGATTGGAGTGGCGGGGCGCAGGCGACGGCGATCGTGCGGCGTATGACGCCCACGATGCATCACCGCGGGCCCGATGATCAGGGAATTGCGGATTTCGAATTTCGGAATTCGAATTTGGCTGGCGCGCTGTCCATCGGCATGACGCGCCTCAGCATTATCGACATCGACGGCGGACATCAACCTGTCTTTAATGAAGACGGTCAGGTCGGCGCCGTTCTCAATGGCGAGATCTATAACTTTCAGGAACTGCGCCGGCAGTTGGAGGATCGCGGACACACAATTCGCACTCGTTCTGACTCTGAAGTGGTGGTCCACGCTTACGAAGAGTGGGGTGAAGAGTGCGTTGAGCGCTTTGAAGGAATGTTTGCGATTGCGGTTTGGGATTGGCGCAAGCTGCGGAGTTCCGAGTTCCGAGTTCCGAGTTCCGAGTTGAGCCCCGACAGCGGCGTGTTGTTTCTGGCGCGGGATCGGCTGGG
>Ga0184619_10000230_pt1 | contig 19040 bp, 16 predicted proteins | sample PLM0_60_b1_FD_133146 | JGI IMG/M metagenome (GOLD analysis project Ga0184619, IMG submission 133146) | Groundwater sediment microbial communities from an aquifer in East River, Colorado, USA - PLM0_60_b1 | ecosystem: Environmental > Terrestrial > Soil > Riparian zone | place: USA: East River...
CGGGCCGATCAGCCCGAAGATCTGGCCGCGCGCAATCGAAAAGCTGACATCGATGAGCGCCTCGACGCCGCCGAAACGCTTTGCGACGCCGAGCGCCTCGAGCAGCACGCTCACGGCTTGCGCTCCGCGAGCTCGCGCTTGCGCACCGCCGACGGCCACAAGCCGCCGGGCCGCAGCGTCATGACGAGCACGAGGGCGAATCCGAAGATCAGCATGCGGATCACCTCGGGCTCGATGATCATCCGGCCGAAGAGCTGCCTTTGCGCGGGCTCGACCGTGAACCGCAGAATTTCCGGAACGAAGGACAGCAGCACCGCGCCGAGGATCACGCCCCAGATGTTTCCCATGCCGCCGAGCACGACCATGGAAACCACCATGATGGATTCGACCAGGACGAAGCTCTCCGGCGAAACGAACCCCTGGATCGCCGAGAACATGCCGCCCGCGATGCCGCCGAAGGCGGCGCCCATGGCGAAAGCGAGCAGCTTCACGCGCGTGGTGTCGATACCCATCGCGCGCGCGGCGATCTCGTCTTCGCGGACCGCCTCCCAGGCGCGCCCGATGCGCGAGTTCTGGAGCCGCACGTTGATGAAGATCACCGCGAGCAGGACCGCGAGCAGCAGGTAGTAATACTTGATCGGCCCGCTGAAGACGAGGCCGAGGAAGCTGTCGGTCATGGAAAAATCGATCCCGCCCAGCCGGAACGGATCGATGCGCGCGATCCCCTGCGGGCCGTTGGTGATATTGACGGGCCGGGACAGGTTGTTCAGGAAGATGCGCACGATCTCGCCGAAGCCGAGCGTCACGATGGCGAGATAGTCGCCGCGCATCTTGAGCGTGGGGGCTCCGATCAATACGCCGAAGAGCGCGGCCACCGCAGCGCCGATCGGCAGGATCGCCCAGAACGGCCAGTGGATGCCGAAGTGCGGCGAGGCGAGGAGCGCATAGACGTACGCGCCCACCGCGTAGAAGGCGACGTAGCCGAGATCGAGCAGCCCGGCGAAACCGACCACGATGTTCAGGCCGAGGGACAGGAACACGAAAAGGATCGCGAGATTCGTGATCCGCACCCAGGCCGTGCCGACGGCCGCGAGAGCGAACGGCAGCGCGAGCAGCGCGAGCGCCACGATCGCCGCGCCGGCCCACGGTGCCGCGGAGTGCCGTTTCCAGCGCGCGATCGATTCGATCACGCCCTGTCCCCGACCCGCTCACCGAGCAACCCCGAAGGCCGCAACACCAGCACCGCGATCAGCACGATGAACGCGAACACGTCCTGGTAGTTCGAGCCGAATACATTTCCGGTCAGGTCGCCTATGTAACCGGCGCCGAGCGCTTCCACCACGCCGAGCAGCACCCCGCCCAGCATCGCTCCCGGTATGTTGCCGATGCCGCCCAGCACCGCCGCACAGAACGCCTTCAGGCCCAGCTGCGAACCCATTGCATAGTGGGCGATGCCGTAATAGCTCGCCACCATCACTCCCGCCACCGCCGCGAGGGCCGCGCCGATGACGAAAGTCAGCGCGATGATGCGGTTTGAGTCGATTCCCATGAGTCCCGCCACCTGCGGGTTGTGCGCGGTCGCCCGCATCGCGGTGCCGAGCCGCGTTCGATACACGAGAGCCGCGAGTCCCGCCATCATCGCGAGCGAGATCGTGAGAATAGCGATCTGCACGCTGGTGATGGTGGCCCCGGCGAAGTGGTACGACTCCACCTTGATGATCTGCGGAAAGGCGAGCGGGTTGCGGCTCCAGATCATCATCGCGAGGTGCTGCAGGATGATCGACACGCCGATCGCGGTGATCAGGGGCGCAAGACGCGGCGCGCCGCGCAAAGGACGGTAGGCGAGCCGTTCCATCGTGTACCCGACCAGCATGCACGCCGGGATCGCGCACCCGGCCGCGACGAGGACGATGGCGAGGGGCGGCAGGCCCGAGGGCGCGAGCGCGCCGATGACCGAGAACGCCACCATGGCGCCGATCATCACGACCTCGCCGTGGGCGAAGTTGATGAGCTGGATGATGCCGTACACCATGGTGTAGCCGAGCGCGACCATGGCATAGACCGCCCCGAGCGTCAGGCCGTTGATCACCTGCTGGATGAAAATGTCCATGCCTGGGCAAGACCCATCAATGAAAACGGCACCCGCAGGTGCCGTCTCTGGAAATTCCCCTCAAGCGCGCCTACTTCTTGGCCGCGTCCCCGGACGTCTGTGCGGCCGTTTGGGCGGCCTGGGCGACGAAGTCCTCGTAGTCGACGGTCTTGCCGCCCTTGATGATGGCGATCGGCAGGAGCTTGCCGCCCTTCATGGTGAAGATGGTCATTTCGGCGTCCTTGCGGTCGCCTTTTTCGTCGAAAGAAATCCTGCCCGTCGCGCCGGCGAAGTCGATTTTCTGCAGAACCGGCAGGTATTTCGCCGGGTCGGCCGAGTTGGCCTGCTTCATCGCCTCGATCAGCAGGTTGGCGGCGTCGTACGTGAACGGCGCATAGAGGATCGGGTCGATATTGAAGCGCTTCTTGTAGGCGTCGAGGAATTTCTTCGAGGCCGCCTGCGGCGGGATTCCCGCCTGCGAGCACAACAAGCCGTCGGCGGCGCTGCCGGCGAACTCACCCATCTTGTCGGTGCAGGCGCCGTCGCCGAAGGAGAACACCGCATTGACACCGAGCTCCTTGCCCTGCTTGAGCAGGGGACCAGCGGTGGAATCCATTCCGCCGTAGAACACCGCGTCCGGGCGCTGGCCCTTCAGCTTCGTGAGGACCGCCTTCCAGTCCACGGTCTTGTTCGTGCCCTGCTCCCGCGCCAGCACTTTCACTCCGGCGGCCTTGAGCGTCTTTTCGACCTCGTTTGCCAGGCCGTTGCCGTAAGCGGTCGCATCGTCGATGATCGCCACGACCTTGGGCTTGGCGTTCGCGACCAGATAATTCGCAACCGCCGGGCCCTGCTGGTCGTCGCGACCGACCACGCGGAAGACACCCTTGAGACCCCGCTCCGTGAGTTCAGGATTGGTGGCGGAGCCGGTGATCATCGGGATATTCGCGCCGCTATAGATGTTGGACGCCGGAATCGAGGTGCCCGAATTGAGGTGGCCGACGACGCCGGCGACTTTCGCGTCCACCAGCTTTTGCGCCACGGTATTGCCAACCTTGGCGTCCTCCTGGTCGTCCTCTGCCAGCAATTGGAAGACGGCTTCCTTGCCGCCAATCCTGATTTTCGCCGCGTTGGCTTCCTCCACCGCAAGCCGCGCCCCGTTCTCGTTGTCCTTGCCGAGGTGAGCGATCCCGCCGGTAAGCGGCGCCACGCTGCCGATCGCGATCGTGAGGGTCGTGGGAGCCTGCGCCTTCTTGCCTTCGCCGCAGCCGGTCAATACGACCATGGCCGCAATCACGAGAACGAAATGGGAGCGGATCATGGCAGCCTCCGGTTCAAGACGCAGTGCAAAAAAGTCGGCTGATTATGCGGACGGCCCACGGGGCTGTCAATTTTCCGCGGCGCTTCACGCGCCGGGGGCGAAACGGCTGCCAGCGGCAAGCCGGCAACGCCGGCCTGCCGGGTCTCGCCTACTTGACCGTCAGAATGTATTTCGCCAGAGTCTTTGCATCGTCGTCGCCGACGGTCCCGTTCGGCGGCATCGGGATGGGACCCCACACGCCGGTCGAGCCTTCCTTGATCTTCTTCACTAGATAGGCCTCGGCGTCCTTTCTGGACTTGTACTTGGCCGCCACGTCCTTGTATGCGGGGCCGACGAGTTTCTTGTCGGGCGTATGGCAGCTCAAGCAGGCCTTCTCTTTCAAGAGCTCCTGCGCGTCGGCGGCGAGCAAGGGGCCGCTCGCCAATGTGAGGACGGCGGCTGCGGATAACACTAGGGGTTTCATGGAATTCTCCGGGAAGGTAAAAAAATTCTGCGCCATGCTACTGCATTTCTTCCGGCTTGGAAACCTGCTCGAGCAGGTCTTCCAGGCGATCGATGGGCGTAAGGCAGGTAACGCCCTCGCACACCCAGGCGTTGACCTCGATTCCTGCAGGCTTGGCGAGGACCTGCGGCAGGTCGCGGAGCTCGGTCCCGGCCGCGATCACCATGGTGTGCGGCAGATAACGCTGCGCGAGCGCGGTCCGCCAGCGCCGCAGCTCCGCCGACGGCCCGCGCAGAATCACGGTGCGCGTCGGCCGCTGGTGCTCCTCCAGCGCGGTGAGCAGCGTCGCGTACCCTGCCGGCTGCTCGCTCAACGAGGAATGAAACTGCGAGAGCGTGCGCTCGGCGGCGGTCGCGTAGCGCGACTCGCCGGTGAGAAAGTGCAGGCGCTGCAGGGCGAAGGCCGCCACGCCGTTCCCCGATGGCGTGGCGTTGTCGTAGCCGGGCTTGGGGCGGTGGATCAGCCGCTCGTGATCGTGGCTGGTGAAGAAGAACCCGCCGTTCGCCCTGTCCTCGAACTGCTCGAGCAGCACTTCGGCGAGGTCCTCGGCAAAAGCGAGCATGCCCGGGTCGAATTCCGCCTGCAGGAGCTCCAGGAGCGCGGCAAGGAGATAGGCATAGTCGTCCAGGTAGGCGTTGAGGTGCGCCTGTCCGTCCTTGTACGTCGCAAACAGTCGCCCGTTTTTCCACATCGTGCCGCGGATGAAACCGAGCGAGCGCTTCGCCGAAGCGAGCCACTCGTCGCGGCCGAACACCGCCGCCGCACGCGCCATCCCCGCGATCATGAGCGCGTTCCAGCTGACCAGCACCTTCTCGTCGCGCCCCGGGCGCACGCGCCTCGCGCGCGCGGCGAAGAGCTTTTTTCTCCCCGAGTCGAGCAGGCGGGCGCACTCGTCCTCGCTCTTTCCGAGCGGCTCGGCGACGGCGGCGAGGGTGCGCGCAACGTTCAGGTGCCAGTGCGCATTCTCGAAGTTGGGAGGGCCGTCCAGTCCGTAGTGCGGCGCGAGCACCGCGTATTCGTCCGGCGAAACGAGCGCCTGGACTTCCCCGGGCGTCCACACGTAGAACTTGCCTTCCTCGTGCTCGGAGTCGGCGTCGAGCGACGAGTAGTAGCCGCCTTCGGGAGACTGCATCTCGCGCATCACCCACCCCGCGGTCTCATCGGCCACGCGCGCGAACAGCGGGTTCTTCGTCACGGTCCATGCATCGCAATACAGGCGCAGCAGCGGGCCGTTGTCGTAGAGCATTTTTTCGAAATGCGGGATCTGCCACTGCGCATCGACGCTGTAGCGCGAGAACCCGCCCCCGATCTGGTCGTAGATGCCCCCGAGCGCCATGCGCTCGAGCGTAAACGTGGCGACCCGCTCGGCCGCGCCGTCGCCCGTCGCGGAGGAGCGCCGCAGGCAGAATTCGAAATCCGCCGGGTGCGGGAACTTGGGGGCACCGCCGAACCCGCCGTAGCGCGAGTCGAAGCTCGTCTTCAAGCTGCGCAGGGCCGCGGCTATCGGCTCCGCCGACAGCGCCGAGTGATGCGTGGGCACACCGGGTTGCATTCTTTCGAAAGTGGCGAGAATCGTCTCGTTCTGACGGCCGATCTCGTCGCGGTGCTCGCGGTAGATCCGCGCGACGCGCTCGAGCAGCTGCGGGAATCCCGGAAGGTTGTAGCGCGGCTCTTTCGGGAAGTACGTGCCGCCGAAGAAGGGGGCGCCGTCGGGCGTGAGGAACATGGTGAGCGGCCAGCCGCCCGGCCGCTGGGCGAGCATCTGGTGCGCGAGCTGATAGATCTGGTCGAGATCCGGACGTTCCTCGCGGTCCACCTTGACGTTGACGAACAGGCGATTCATCAGCTCGGCCACCGCCGGGTCCTCGAAGGACTCGTGCGCCATCACGTGGCACCAGTGGCAGGCGGAATAGCCGACCGAGAGGAGGATCGGCTTGTCCTCGTCGCGCGCGCGCTTGAGCGCTTCTTCTCCCCAGGCGTGCCAGTCGACGGGATTCTCCGCGTGCTGCTGGAGATAGGGGCTGGTTTCCCGGGCGAGGCGATTGGGCATGACAGAGGTCCTAACCGGGGACAGACCACGTTTTTGGCGGAGCGGGATTTCCGGTGGCAGTCCTGGAAAACCGTGGTCTGTCCCCGGTTTTCTCAGCCGTCCGTGATGGCGCCTTTGCTCGCGGTGGACACGAGCTTCATGTACTTCGCGAGGAGGCCGCGCGTGTAGCGCGGCTTGGGCTGCTTCCATTTTTTCCTGCGCGCGGCGAGCTCCTTCGCGGAGACGTTCAGCTGGATGAGGCGCTTCTTCGCGTCGATCGTGATCGAGTCGCCTTCCTTCACCAGTGCGATCGTCCCGCCGACGTAGGCTTCCGGCGCGACATGCCCCACGACCATGCCCCAGGTGCCGCCCGAGAAGCGGCCGTCGGTGACGAAGCCTACCGATTCGCCGAGGCCCTGGCCGATGAGCGCGGAAGTGGGCGCCAACATCTCCTGCATGCCGGGGCCGCCCTTGGGTCCTTCGTAGCGGATCACGATCACGTCGCCCGCCTTGATCTTCCTCGCGAGGATCGCGGTCATCGCCGCGGGCTCCGAATCGAACACGCGCGCCGGGCCGGTGATCGAGGTCTGCTTGAGCCCGGTGATCTTGGCGACACAGCCTTCGGTGGCGAGGTTTCCCTTGAGGATCGCGAGGTGCCCCTGCGCGTACACGGGCTTGTTCCAGGGACGGATGACGTCCTGGCCGGCTCTGGGCTCCTCGGGCACGTTCGCGAGCTCTTCGGCGAGCGTGCGGCCGGTGATCGTCATGCACTCGCCGTGCACCAAGCCGTGCGCGAGCAGCATCTTCAGCACCTGCGGCACGCCGCCCGCAGCGTGAAAATCCGTGGCGACGTATGGGCCCGAGGGCTTCAGGTTGCACAGCACCGGCACGCGACGCCGTATGCGCTCGAAATCGTCGATGCTCCATTTCACGCCGGCTGCGGCAGCGATCGCGAGATAGTGCAGCACCGCGTTGGTCGAACCCCCCGTGGCCATGACCGTCGCGACCGCGTTTTCGATCGACTTTCGGGTGATGATGTCGCGCGGCCGAATGTTCTTTCGGATCGCGTCTATCAGGACCTTCGCCGATTCCCCCGCGGAGTCCGCCTTTTCCGGATCGGGCGAGGCCATCTGCGAGGAGCCGAGGAGGCTCATGCCGAGCGCCTCGAACGAGGAAGACATGGTGTTCGCCGTGTACTGGCCGCCGCAGGCGCCCACCGAAGGGCAGGCGTTCTTCTCGATGCCGTCGAAATCCTCCTGCGAGATCTTCCCGGCGGCGAGCGCGCCCACTGCCTCGAAGGGCGAGACGATGGTGAGCTTCTGCCCCTTCCAGAATCCCGGCTTGATCGTGCCGGCGTAGACGAAGATGCCGGGCACGTTGATCCGCGCCATCGCCATCATCGCCCCGGGCATGTTCTTGTCGCAGCCGCCGACGCAGAGGACGCCGTCCATCAGCTGCCCGTTCACCGCGGTCTCGATCGCGTCGGCGATCACCTCGCGCGAAACGAGCGAATACTTCATGCCCTCGGTGCCCATGCCGATGCCGTCGGTCACCGTGGGAAAGCCGAACACCTGCGGCATCGCGCCCGCCGCCCTCACCGCGGCAACGGCGCGGTCGACGAGCGGCTGGATCCCGGCGTTGCAGGGATTCATGGTCGAGTGGCCGTTGGCGACGCCGACGATCGCTTTCTGGAAATCTCCGTCGCCGAAGCCGACCGCGCGCAGCATCGCGCGGTTCGGCGAGCGCGCTGCGCCCTGGGTGATGGTCCTGCTTCTCCAGTTGTCGGACATGGAAAGTGCTCCAGATTTTTCGGTTGCGTTCTGGGTGATTCTAACCGAAAGACCCTCGCGCACTTTTCCGGACAGCGCCCAGTAAACGCGCGAGGGGGGCGGCAAAAGCCGCCCCCCTCCAGGTCACCGGCATAGCCGCGCCGGCTATTCGGGATGAAGCTGCAGGTTTCCGCCCGTCAAGGTTCCATTGCGCGAATACGAGACACCGGGACCCGAAACCGAGATGTCGAAGGTGTCGTGCCCGACTCCCGGCTCGCCGTTATCGCAGGCCCGGTTCACCGTGAAGCTGTACCCGTCGGCGTTGTTCACGCGCGCGCTGCCGGAGAAAGTCACGCAGGGGGTCTCGCCGATCAGTCCGAACGAGTCGATCGACAGGCTGTGCACTTTCAAGCTCGCGGCGTGGTCGATGTATTGGAGCTGGCCGTGAAGCCCCCCGCCCCCTCGCGAACCAGCGTTGAAACCGAAAGTGGCGATATCGCGGCCGGTCCCGAGCTTCCCGCCACCGGTCATGAACGCATTGCCCGCCTTGGCGGCCGGCACGAAGTTCACGTCGCTGTGGGCCGAGGCGACGATGATGTCGCCCGTGATCGTCCCCGTCACGGGGTCGTTGAGCACGACGTGGATCATGTTCACGGTAAGGGCGCTCGTGTGCACGCCGTCCCCCTCGAAGATCTGCTCGTTGAGGATCACAGTGACGCCGGGAAGTGAAATCCTCGTGTTCGGCGGGGGCGTCACGTCCGTTGGCGAGCTTCCATTGATGCTGAGGCCGATGAGAGTCGAGCCCGCGGACGTGCTCGTCGCTGTGGACCCGTCAGCCGTGCTGCTCGACATCGCGACTACGATCCTGGACGTGACGAGACCGTTGAGAAGGTTCACATTCTCCACCGTCGCGCTGCTCTGGGCGCTGGCGGTGTTGGGCCCGATCGATCCGGTAGTGACGACTCCCAATGTGGTCGATGCCGCGGCGTTGGGCACGGTGAGATTCAGCAGCTGATCCCGGACCATACCGCCGTCGGACGGAAGCACCACGTGGGGGGTCGGCCCCACCCGGACGCCCGCCACATTGACCGAAATCCCGAACGCCTCGCCGCTGACGCTGTTGGAGTGAGCGCTCGTCGCGCCCACCAGCAACCCGATCGCTGCAAGGCTCGATACGTAGTGCCGCATTCGGAGGTCCATTGCTCGTCTCCTTTTCTGAACCGTTGAAGGTTTATTCGGCCCAATGCTGCTTCGAAAGCTCAGCGCCGAAGTTGCCCCGGAGACCTGTGCAATGCCCATGCCAACAAGGTTGAATCAATGAAATCCGGCGATTAGATGCGCGCCAAGCGAGCGTGGAGACGCAATTGTATTAATCGGCCGAGACGGTTTTGGAGAAGCCCATTCCTAATCAACTGATCGCTCGCAGTCGTCGAAAAACGACACGCTGTGGCTTGACAACGAGCGACATTGATTTTCCGATCGCTCTCGTTTCGGAGAAATATAAAGCTGCGGTTTCACCAAAGTGAGAACCGCCACGCTGCGGCGGACTAGTGACCGTTCGCCTGGATCGCGTGCTCGCCGATCTTGCGATAGAGGTGGGCTAGGCTGATCCCCAGCCGGCGGGCCGCCTCCTTCTTGTCGAAGTGGGTCTGGGTCAGAACGGCCAGAATGTGCTGGCGCTCGAAGCGGCGGGTCACGTCCCGCAGGGCGGCGCTGGCGGCCAACTCCCCTATCGCCGTCACCAGGTAGTCCGGTAGGTCGGGCAGGGAGATCATGTCCCCTTCGCCCAGGATCATCGCGCTTTCGAGCACGTGCTCCAGCTCGCGGACGTTGCCCTTCCAGGGATTATTCGTCAGGACGTTGAGCGCCTCCTGGTCCACGCCCAGGAACTTCGTCGACAGCTTCACATTCAGCGCGTGGACAAAGTATTCCACCAGGAGCGCGATGTCCTCACGCCGTTCCCGGAGAGGAGGCAGGGCGATGTGGACCACGTTCAGGCGGTAGAAAAGATCTTCCCGGAAGCGTGCGGCCTCGATGTCCTTGACGAGATCCCGATTGCTGCTGGCGATGATCCGCGCGTCGATCTGGACCGGCTTCGTGCTGCCCAGGGCCCAGACATTTTTCTCCTCGATCACCCGCAGGAGCTTCACCTGCATGTGGAGCGGCAGATCCCCGACTTCGTCCAGGTAGATCGTGCCGCGATCGGCCGCGGCGAACAGTCCCGGACTGGCCTGCACCGCGGTCGTGAAAGCCCCCCGAACGTGTCCGAACAACTGGCTCTCAAGCAGGGCCTCCGGAATCGCTCCGCAGTTGATGGGAACGAACGCCTGCGTGTACCGAGGGCTGGCCGCGTGGATGGCGCGCGCGACGATTTCCTTGCCCGTCCCGCTCTCCCCCGTGATGAGGACGTTGCTGGGCGTCAGGCTGATTTTGGCGACCTGCGCCCGCACGCTGCGCATGGCCGCGTTCTCCCCCAGCAGGCTCTGTTCGAGCACGGTGTGCTCGACGGTGGGGACGGAAGCGTTCATAGGACCTCTGCGACAGCCGGCCCTCCACCGGTACTCCGGATTCTCCTTCTGGCGAGCCTCGCCGGACCAGGAAAATAGTCACAGGAAAATCACGATCGGCTACTTCGTGTGCGGGAGTTTCGACTTTCAGCTACGCTCTGAGGTGAGTCACCAGAAAGACCTCCACTCACTCTCCGCCGTGCTCGTCCATCCGAACTTCGACCCCGTCGCGATCTCGCTCGGCCCGATCGCGATCCGCTGGTACGGAATCACGTATCTCGTCGCCTTCGCCGTGTCGTACTGGCTCGGGCGCCTGCGCATCGCGCGCGCGATGGCGGGGCGCGTCACCGTCGCGGTGCTGGATGACCTGCTGTTCTTCTGCGTGCTCGGCGTGGTGCTCGGCGGCAGGCTCGGATACGTGCTCTTCTACAAGCCGGCGTATTACTTCTCCCATCCGCTGGAGGTCTTCGCGGTGTGGCACGGTGGAATGTCCTTTCACGGAGGGTTCCTCGGCGTGCTGCTCGCGATCGGGTGGGTCGCGCGAAAGCACCGCCTGCGCTGGATCGAGGTCATGGATTTCTTCGCGCCCCTCGCCCCGCTCGCGTTCGCCGCGGTGCGGCTGGGCAATTTCATCAACGGCGAGCTCTACGGCCGGGTCACCGACGTACCCTGGGGAATGCTGTTCCGCGGCGCCGGACCGCTCCCGCGCCACCCCTCGCAGCTCTACCAGTTCGGCCTCGAGGGGGTGCTCCTCTTCGTGATCCTGTGGATATATTCCTCGAAGACTAGGCCCACGGCGGCGGTGTCGGGTGCGTTTCTCCTGGGCTACGGAGCCTTGCGATTTGCGGTCGAATACTTTCGCGAGCCCGATGATTTTCTTGGGCTTCTTGCGCTCAACCTGTCCATGGGCCAGTGGCTGTCGGCGCCCATGATCGCAATCGGCATCGGCATGCTCGTTTGGGCTTGGCGCAGGCCGCAAAAGGTCTAAAATAAAAGCGGTGCCCCATGGTGGAAACGAAGGACGAACAGATGCAGGCGCAGATGAGGCAGCGGTTGCACGAGCTGCAGCTCGAGCACCGGGACTTGGACACCGCGATTCACCGGATCGCCGACGACCCCTCCCACGATCAGCTCGCCCTCACCCGAATGAAGCGTCGCAAGCTTCTCCTCAAGGACCAGATCTCCTGGATCGAGCGGCAGCTCGATCCCGATATCCCCGCTTGAACTTCAGCCGAGCCCGCGTGCGATAAGCGACGCGCCGCTCGCGAGCAGCAGGATCCCCACCGCGCGCATCACCATCTCGCGCGAGATCACGCGGAAAACGCGCGACGCGAGGTAGACCGCGAGAAGCCCCGCCGGGATCGCGGCGGCCGCGGTGAGCCACACCCCGTCCTGCGTGAGCAGTCCCGTCACCGCGAACGCGACCAGCCGCAGCCCGATGCTGAAGATGGTGGTGAGGGTCATGGTCGCGCGGAACCGTTCCTTGGTGAGGGAGCGGTGGGAGAGATAGATCGCGTAAGGCGGCCCTCCCGCCCCGAAGAGCGTTCCCGAAAGGCCGCCGCAGAATCCGGCGAGGAACGCCCAGTTCCGGCTGACGGCGGCGGGGGCCCCGCGCCGCGAGAGACTGTAGATCGCGTAGCCGAGGACGAAGGCCCCGAGCGCGACGAGCGAAGCGTTGCGCGGCAGGTTGACGAGCAGGGTCGTGCCGGCGACGATCCCCAAGATCATGAGAGGAACCATGCGCGCAATGTCGCCGAGGACCGCGTTGCGCGGGTTTTCCAGCCCCAGCCTCAGGCCGTTCGCGAAGTCCACGACCGCGAACACGGCGAGCGCGAAGGGAAGCGGAACGAAAAACGTGGCGAGCGGAATGGTGACCAGCGCCGAGCCGAACCCGGTGAGACCCTGGATGAACCCGCCGGCGAAAGCGATCGGCGCAAGGGCGAGCGCCGCCTGCGCGCCTTCGAGGATCATCCGAAGGGGGCGCCTCTAGGCAAGAGCGCGGGCCAGCACCCGCGCGGCGTGAACGGCCTCTCTCGCCGCGCCGTCGGCAATTTGATGGCGGCAACTGGTGCCGTCGGCGACGAGGAGCGTGTCCTCGCCCGTGGCGCGGATCTTGGGAAGCAGTGCGAGCTCGGCCATCTTCATCGAGACCGCGTAGTGCCCGGCCTCGTAGCCGAAGCTGCCGGCCATGCCGCAGCAGGAGGACTCGATCGTCTCGACCTTCAGTTCAGGAACGAGCGACAGCGTCCGCTGCACGGCGGGAATCGCGCCGAAAGCCTTCTGGTGGCAGTGGCCGTGCAGGAGCGCGCGCTTTTCGGCGAGCGGCTTGAGCTTAAGCGCGAGGCGGCCGGCTTCGTGCTCGAGCGCGAGGAACTCCTCGAAGAGCAGCGCCTGCGCGGCGAGCGCGTCGGTCTCGCCGCCCGGGAGCATCGCCTTGAATTCGTCGCGCAGGGTCAGAAGGCAGGAAGGCTCGAGGCCGACGACATCGACTCCGCGTCCCACGTAGGGCTCGAGCGCGGCCAGCACCCGTTGCGCCTCGGCCTTCGCCTGCTCGACCATTCCCGCCGCGAGGAAAGTGCGGCCGCAGCACAGCGGCCGCGCATTTTCGTTGCTGGCGTCGCCTGCCCCGGCGATATGCACGCCGTAGCCGGCCCGGTCGAGCACGGCGAGAGCGGCGCGCGCGTTTTCCGGCTCGAAGTAGTTGTTGAACGTGTCGACGAAGAGCACGACCTCGCCGGCCTTCCCGTCGCTGCTCGATCGGCGCAGCGAGCTCAGGAACGAGCGGCGCCACTTCGGCAGGGAGCGCTGGGCTGCGAAGCCGAAAGCGCGCTTGCCCATCCTCTGGACCGCGTTCGCCGTCCGCGGGAAGCGCGAGGCCAGAGGGCCGTAGCGCGGAAGGTAGGCGACCAGCCTGTCCTTCATCGCATAGCCGTGGTGCGCGTGATAGTGATGAAGGAACTCGATCTTCATCTTCGCCATGTCCACACCGGTCGGGCACTCCCGCCGGCAGCCCTTGCAGGAAACGCACAGGTCCAGCGTCTCGAACATTTCCTCGGACGTGAAGGCCTCGGGCCCCAGCTGCCCCGACAGGGCGAGCCGCAGCGTATTCGCGCGCCCGCGCGTGACGTGCTTCTCATCGCCAGTTGCGCGGAACGACGGGCACATCGTACCGGCGTCGAACTTGCGGCAGTGCCCGTTGTTGTTGCACATCTCGACCGCCGCCGCGAACCCCGTGCTCGCGGCGCCCGGCACGCTCCATTCGCTCCAGTCGAGCACGGTGTCCGGGCGCTCGGCCGCATATTCCGGCTTGAAGCGGAAAAGCGTCCGGTCGTCCTGCTTCGACGGCCGCACGATCTTTCCCGGGTTCAAGAGCCCCTTCGGATCGAAAAGGTTCTTGATCTCCTCGAGCGCGCGCACGAGCCGTTGACCGATGATCGGCGCTATCCACTCCGAGCGCACCAGACCGTCGCCGTGCTCCCCCGAATAAGCGGCGCCCTTGTATTTTTTCACCAGCGCGCAGGCTTCCTCGGCGATCGCCCGCATTTTCCCCGCGCCGTCTTTCTTCATGTCGAGAATCGGCCGCACGTGCAGCGTTCCGACCGAGGCGTGGGCGTACCAGGTGCCTTCGGTGCCGTGCTTGCGGAAGACCTGCGTCAGCGAATCGGTGTACTCGGCGAGGTTTTCCAGCGGGACCGCGCAATCCTCGATGAAGGAGACGGGCTTGCCGTCGCCCTTCATCGACATCATGATGTTCAAGCCGGCCTTTCTCACCTCCCACACCTCGCGCTGCAACGCCGCGTCGGTGATCCGGATCACGCTGCCCGGATGGCCGAGGTCGGCCATAAGCGCGGCGAGCCGCTCGAGCTTGTCGGCAGGCCCGTCGCGATCGTCTCCGACGAACTCGACCAGCAGGATCGCGTCGGGATCGCCGCGCACGAATTTCTCCACGACTGCGCGGTAGGCCGGGTTGCCGCGCGCGAGGCCGATCATCGTTCGATCCACCAGCTCGACCGCGGTCGGCGACAGATTGACTATGTGCTGCGGCGCTTCCATCGATTGCTGGAAGGTCCCGAAATGGCACACGCCCAGGGTTCTGAACCGGGGCAGGGGCGAGAGCTTCAGATGGATCCGCCTGGAATACGCGAGCGTACCTTCGGAGCCGACCAGGAGCTGCGCGAAGTTCCATTCGCCGGCGGGCCGCACCCAATCCAGGTTGTAGCCTTGCACGCGCCGCAGCACCTTCGGCCAGCGCGCTTCGATCTCGCCGGCTTCCCGCTCCGCGATGGCGCGCACCTTCTTCGCGAGGTCGACGTAGCGGGCGTCGCCCGAAAGGCGCGAAATATCCGCCGGCACCACGCCGAAGTGGTGTTCGCTGCCGTCGGCGAGCAGCGCGTCGATTCCGAGCACGTTGTGCACCATGTTGCCGTAACGGATCGAGCGCGAACCGCAGGAGTTGTTGCCGGCCATGCCGCCGAGCGTCGCTTGCGCGCTGGTGGAAACGTCCACCGGGAACCACAGCCCGTGCCGCCGCAGCTGCGCGTTCAAGCCGTCGAGCACGACCCCGGGCTGCACCTCGGCAGTGGCAGCCTCCTTGTCGAAGGAAACGATCTTGTTGAGAAATTTGCTGTGGTCGATGACGAGCGCGGCGCCCACCGTCTGGCCGCACTGCGAGCTGCCCGCACCTCGCGCGAGAACGGGCACGCCCTCTTCCACGGCGATCTGCAGCGCGATTTTCGCGTCCTGCTCGGTCTTCGGCACGACCACGCCCACCGGGTCGATCTGATAGATCGAGGCGTCGGTCGAATAGCGGCCGCGGCTGGCCGGATCGAAGAGGACCTCGCCTTCGATCTCGCGCGAAAGGCGCCGCGCGAGCGCGCTGTCACCCGCGCGCGGATGAAACGAGACGGTGGAGACCTTGGACGGCGCTCGATCCATCCTGCTAGGCGGCCGTGGATTCCTTCTCCGCTTCGAACATCGCCTCGAGCAGCACCTCGGGCGGCTGGGCACCCTCGACCGCGATCTTCCCGTTGAAGATGAAGAAGGGCACGCCGCTCACGCCCATTACGCGCGCCTTCTCCTCCTCCTCGGCCACCGCGCGGCGCAGCTGCTCGTCGGCGAGAGCGGCCTCCGCTTCCTTGCGGTCCAGTCCCGCCTCCGAGGCGATACGGACGAGCGTCTCCGTGTCGGTGAGATCGAGGCCGTCGACGAAGAAGGCTTTCATCAGCGCTTCCTTCACCGCGGGCTGGACGACGCTGGCGCGTGCGCGCTCGATCAGCACGTGAGCCGCAAGCGTGTTGGGCTGGCGCTCGATCTTGCCGAACGCAAAGGCGATGCCGAGCGGCTTGCCCGCCTGCACCAGGCGGTCGTGGGCGCTGTAACCGCGCGCGCCGAATTTCTTCGCGATGTACTCGGCGCGGGCGACGCCTTCCCGCGGCACGTCCGGGTTCAGCTCGAAGGGGTGGTAGGTGACCTCCGGCGCCGGCGCCTCAGGCCGGCGCTGCCGGTAGAGCTCGAGCGCCGCTTCCAGCCGCCTCTTGCCGATGAAGCACCAGGGACAGACCACGTCGGAGATGATGTCGATGCTGAGCGCCATGGGGATTTCCTTCGAATCGCGCGTGCTCCATGATACCGCAGCCTTGAGCCAAATCATGGAGGCCGGGAGCTTTTCCGATAAACTAGCCGTCCGTCGACGATAAGCGAACAACGTTATGCCGCACCGTAGCGGACGCCATTTCCTGCAGATCCCCGGGCCGACCAACGTGCCCGACCGGGTTCTGCGCGCGATCGACCGCGCTACGATGGACCATCGCGGCCCCGAGTTCGGCCCCATGGGGCTGGAGATCATCGAAGGCCTGAAGAAAGTGTTCCAGACCAGGGCGCCCGTGGTGATCTATCCCGCCTCGGGCACCGGCGCCTGGGAGGCCGCGCTCGTCAACACGCTCTCGCCGGGGGAGCGCGTGCTGATGTTCGAAACCGGCCATTTCGCCTCTCTGTGGCACAAGATGGCGACCAAGCTCGGCCTCTCGGTCGACCTCGTCCCCACCGACTGGAGACGCGGCGTCGATCCGGCGGCGGTCGAGGCGAGGCTCACGGAAGACCGCGAGCACCGGATCAAGGCGGTGTGCGTCGTGCACAACGAGACCTCGACCGGGGTCACCAGCCGCATCGGCGCGATACGCAAGGCGATCGACGCCGCAGGGCATCCCGCGCTCTACCTGGTCGATACCATATCTTCGCTCGCCTCGATCGACTACCGCCACGACGAGTGGGGCGTGGACGTCACCGTCGCCGGCTCGCAGAAAGGCCTGATGCTGCCGCCCGGCCTGTCGTTCAATTGCGTGAGCGAAAAGGCGCGCAAGGCGTCGCGTACGGCTGCGCTCCCGCGCTCGTATTGGGCCTGGGACGAGATGCTTTCCAACAACAAGAGCGGCTATTTCCCCTACACGCCCGCGACCAACCTGCTCTACGGCCTGCGCGAATCGCTCGCGATGCTCGAGGAGGAAGGCCTGCAAAACGTCTTCGCACGCCATGCGCGCCACGCGGAGAGCACGCGGCGCGCGGTGCGCGCCTGGGGCCTGGAGATCCTGTGCGCGGTGCCCGAGGAGTACTCGAACTCGCTTACCGCGGTGATGATGCCCGCCGGCCACGACGCCGACGCGCTGCGCAAGATCATTCTCGAAACCTACGACATGTCGCTCGGCACCGGTCTGGGGAAACTCGCAGGGAAAGTATTTCGGATCGGACACCTCGGCGACTTCAACGATCTGATGCTCGCCGGCACCCTCGCCGGCGTCGAGATGGGCCTCGCGCTCGCGAACGTTCCGCACAAAAAAGGCGGCGTGCTCGCCGCGCTCGATCACCTTGCCGAGAGCGCGCGGGCCGCTCCGCGCAAAGCGGCCTAGAGTCCGCCAATTTGTTTTCGGCATCCGCGAACGAGTCGGACTAAAAATCGCGGTTTTTTTTCTAGGAGGAATCATGAAATTCGCGAAATGCAGCACGCTTGTCTTGTTCGCGCTGACGGCCGCACCCGCCGTCGCGTGGGAGCCGACGAAGCCGGTCGAAATCGTCGTCGCCGCCGGCGCGGGCGGCGCTTCCGACCAGATGGCGAGGATGATGCAGGCCGCCATCCAGAAGAACAATCTGATGAAGCAGCCGATGGTGGTGTCGCTGAAGGGCGGGGCCTCGGGCGCGGAGGCGCTGATCTACATGAAGACCGGCGCGGGCGACCCGCACAAGGTGCTGATCGCCTACTCGCTCATCTACATGCTGCCGCTCTCGGCCAAGATCCCGTTCAACTGGCGCGAGCTCACTCCGGTTTCCATCATCGCGCTCGACCAGTTCGTGCTGTGGGACAACACCACCCTCCCCCACAAGAACGTCAAGGAATTCATCTCCGCCGCCAAGGCCGCCAATCCGCCGTTCAAGATGGGCGGCACCGGCTCCAAGCGCGAGGATCATGTCCTCACCGTGTTCCTCGAGAAGAGGACCGGAGCGAAGTTCGCCTACCTGCCGTACCGGTCGGGCGGGGAGGCCGCGACCCAGCTGGTCGGCAACCACACCCAGTCGAACGTCAACAACCCTTCCGAGAATCTCGAGGTCTGGCGCGCGGGCCAGGTGCGCGCGCTGTGCGTTTTCGACAAGGAACGCATCCAGTACAAGACCAAGGTCACGGACGCGCAATCCTGGAACGACATCCCCACCTGCAAGGACGAAGGCGTCGACGTGCAGTATCTGATGCTGCGCGCCATGTTCCTCCCGGGCAAGGTGGCGCCCGACCAGACGGCGTTCTACGTCGATCTGTTCGAGAAGCTCACCAAGACCTCGGAATACAAGGACTACATGGAGAAGCAGGCCCTGAAGCCCGTCTTCCTCACCGGGCGCGACATGCTCAAATTCCTGGAAGAGGACGACACGCTCAACAAGAACCTGATGACCGAAGCCGGTTTCGTCGCGAACTGAGGGGTTTCCCCTCCTTGGATAAGGAGGGGTGGCGCGAAGCGCCGGGGTGGTTTGACGGGCGCACGGACCACCACCCCGCCCCTTCGGGGCACCCCTCCTCGACGAGGAGGGGAAATTCCACTACTTTCACAACGCGCTCCAAATGCCAAAACCTGACGCCGAAATCGTCGTCGAAGATCCGGCCGCGCCGGCGAGCGACTCGCCGGCGGTGACCACCAGCCGCACCGTCGACGTCGCCGTTTCGTTCCTGCTGCTGGCGTTTGCGGGGCTGCTGGCCTACGACAACTGGCGCACCGGCATGGGCTGGGATTCGACCGGCCCGCAAGCCGGCTATTTCCCGTTCTATCTCTCGGTCATCCTCGCCGGCGCCTGCCTGTGGGGCATCGCCAAGGAGTTTCCCGCGCGCAGGCAATCGGACAAGACATTCGTCACGCGCGACCAGTTTCGCCGAGTGTTGCAGGTATTCGTCCCGACCCTGCTCTTCTGCTTCCTGATGCAATGGCTCGGACTCTACGTGGCGAGCTTTCTGCTCGTCGCGGGCTTCATGGTATTCATCGGACGCATCGCCGCCTGGAAGTCGCTGCTCACGGCGTTCCTCTTCGTGTTCACCATGTTCGTCACCTTCGATATCGCGTTCGACGTGATCATGCCCAAGGGACCGCTCGAAGCCCTGTTCGGGCGCTAGAGCGCGATGGAAGCTTTCGGCCTTCTCGTCTACGGCTTCAGCGTCCTGCTGACCTGGAAGATCCTCGCCCTGATGATGGTGGGCCTGGTGCTCGGCATTTTCGTCGGCGTACTGCCGGGTCTCGGGGGGCCCAACGGAGTCGCGATCCTGCTGCCCCTTACTTTCACCATGGACCCGACCTC
>Ga0184619_10000231_pt1 | contig 19001 bp, 17 predicted proteins | sample PLM0_60_b1_FD_133146 | JGI IMG/M metagenome (GOLD analysis project Ga0184619, IMG submission 133146) | Groundwater sediment microbial communities from an aquifer in East River, Colorado, USA - PLM0_60_b1 | ecosystem: Environmental > Terrestrial > Soil > Riparian zone | place: USA: East River...
CGGCGGTCGAGACGTCCGCCTGCACGGCACGGCGCCCGATCTCGGCTGCAACCGCTTCGGCCTCCTCGGCGCCGGAGTTGTAGCCGACCACGACCGAGGCTCCGGCCTTCCCGAGCTCGACCGCAATCGCCCGTCCGATGCCGCGCGACCCGCCGGTGACGAGCGCTGTCCGCCCCTCGAGCGAACAGAAATCAGGCAGCGGAGAGCGTCTCCTCTGCTTTCTCGAGCCCCGCGAGGTTCCCGACCGAGATTGCCTTCGCGGTTCGGTCGATTCGCTTCACGAGCCCCGCGAGCACGTTGCTCGGACCGACCTCGACGAACGTCTTAACGCCCTCTTCGACGAGGCCGCGCGCAGCTTGCGTGAAGCGCACCGGTGCCGTCAGTTGCTCCACGAGGAGAGAGGCGAAGCGCTGTGCAGGCTCGATCTTCGCGGTCACGGTCGACATGAACGGCGCCACTGGGTCGCGGAAGCGCACGCGCTCGACGGCCGGGCGCAGCCGATCGGCTGCCCGGGCGACGAGCGGACTGTGAAAAGCGCCGGAGACCTTCAGCTTCACGGTTCGGCGGGCACCGAGCTCCTCGGCTCTCGCACAGACCTCGTCGACTGCGTGCTGCTCCCCGGAGACGACGATCTGCCCCGGGCAGTTGTAGTTCGCGGGCCACACACCGTCGATGTCGTCGCAGAGGCGTTCCACGACCTCGTCGTCGAGGCCGAGGATCGCCGCCATCGACCCGTTGCTGACCCGTGCGGCTTCGGCCATCGCGAGCCCGCGCTCCCGGACGAGAGCGATCGACTCCGCCGGAGTGAGCGACGAAGCAGCCGCGAGCGCCGTGAACTCGCCGACGGAGTGGCCGACGACATAATCAGGCGCGAAACCCCGGGCACGCAAAGCAGCGAGTACAGCGAGGCTGGTCGCGACGAGCGCAGGCTGCTGAACCTCGGTCTGGACGAGGTCCTCGACCGGAGCTTCGAAGCAAAGCCGCTGCAGATCGAGCCCCGAGGCTTCGCTGCCTTCGCGGAAGACCTGCATCGCCTCCGGAACCGACTCGGCGATCTCCTTGCCCATTCCTGCCTCGAGCGACCCCTGCCCTGGAAAGCAAAAAGCGATCTTGCTCATCCCTCTCCACCTTTCCCGTTCGCTGTCCATTCGATCAGAGCAGAGCCCCACGTGAGACCGGCTCCCATTCCCGTCATCAGCACCATCTCGCCTGCCGCCAACCGACCGTCGGCCTCTGCGTCGCCCAGCGCAAGGGGGATCGAGCCAGAGGAAGTGTTGCCAAAGCGGTCGACGTTGACGACCGTGCGCTCCTCGGGAATGCCGAGCTTGCGCCGTGCGTGGTCGATGATGCGCACGTTCGCCTGATGCGGAACGTAGACGTCGACCTCGTCGACGCCCACTCCGCATTCGTCCAGGACCTTCTCGGCGGAGTCGACGAGCACGCGAGTGGCGAATTTGAACACTTCGCGACCGTTCATCTTCGCGTAATGCTGCCGTGCGGCAACAGATTGTGCCGTCGCCGGGGTGCGCGACCCACCCGCAGGGATGTACAGCTGCGAGCCGCCCGAGCCATCGGCACCGAGCTCGAAGCCGAGAAAACCGCCGTCACGGACGCGCTCGAGGACAACCGCGCCTGCTCCATCGCCGAAGAGGACGCAGGTGCTGCGGTCCTCCCAGTCGACGATCCGCGACAGCACGTCGCCTCCGACAACGAGGGCGTGGTCGACAAGGCCGCTGGCAACCATCCCGTGCGCCTGGGCCAGCGCGTAGACGAAACCGGTGCAGCCCGCCGAGAGGTCGTAGGCGGCGGCGTCCTTCGCGCCGAGCTGGTCAGCGAGAATCGCGCCGGTCGACGGGAAAATCATGTCCGGCGTCACGGTCGCGACGATCAGAAGGTCGACCGAAGACGCAGCGAGCCCGGCCTGCTCGAGAGCGTCCTTCGCCGCCGGCAGCGAGACGTCGGAGAGCGCTTCGCCCGGAGCGGCAACGCGGCGTTCACGGATGCCGGTGCGCTCGACGATCCACTCGTCGGAGGTGTCGACCATCTTCGCCAGCTCCTCGTTCGTCATCACGCCCTCCGGCGCGTGAGAGCCGATGCCGGTGATCGAGACCCGCCCGTTCGAAGTCGCGTTGCCGATCATTGCTCGACCGCAAAGGTCAGCGTTCCGCGCGCGGCCAGTTGCCCGTCGACCCGAGCCTCGGCGCGACCCTTTCCGATCGGCCCCCGTACACGCTCCAGGTCACAGGTCAGTTCGAGCTCGTCGCCCGGCTCGACGACTCGCTTGAACCGAACGCCGTCGATGCCGGCAAACAGCGCGAGGCGGCCGCGGTTCTCCTCCCGGGAGAGAACGGCAACGGCCCCGGTCTGCGCCATCGCCTCGACGATGAGGACGCCGGGCATGATCGGCCGGCCCGGGAAGTGTCCCGCCAGATACCACTCGTCGGGCCGCACGAGCTTGCGAGCGACGACGCGCGCACCGGGCTCGAGCTCGGTGACTTCGTCGATGAGGAGGAACGGGTCGCGGTGCGGCAGGATCGCCTCGATCTCGGCCTTCTTCAATGGAAGCTTGGTTTCCACGCGCGGCCTAGTCTAAAGACGGGTGAGCGACTCACTGGCACCGGAGTTCGTGGTTCCCCGCTTGCGGGGCCGGTTCGGGCGCCCATACCTCTACGCGGAGGTCTGCCCATCCACGCAGCGTCTTTTCGGGCCCGAACACGCCGAGGGCGCCGTCGCCGTCGCGGAGGAGCAGACCGAGGGCCGGGGCCGTCTTGGCCGCCGCTGGCTGTCGCCGCCGCGAGTCAGCGTGCTCTGCTCGATCCTGCTCACGCCTCCTGTGGAGACTCAGCACTTGCCCGAGCTCACGCTCGTCACCGGCGAGGCCTGCGCCGAGGCGATCTCCGCAGTGACGGATCTCGAACCTGAGATCAAGTTGCCGAACGACATCCTGCTCCGAGGGGCGAAGGCGGCCGGGATCCTCGCGGAAGCTCGCGACGACCGCGTCGTCCTCGGGGTCGGGATCAACGTCAACCTGGAGCGGGCTCAACTGCCCACCGAGGTCGACCGGCCCGCGACCTCACTCCTCGTCGAGACCGGACGACCCGTCAACCGGGTCGAGCTCCTGGTCGAGCTGCTCGCCGTGCTGGAGCGCCGCTACGACGATTGGGTCGCGTTGACGCGAGGTGCCTAGCCTCAGGGGTACTGGAGCGGCCGGCCTTCGTTGCCCGCGAAATCGCGCGCAGTCGCGCGCAGCGACGTAAAGGCTCCACCCGGAGACACCCGGAAGCGCCCCGGGACGAGCCGGCGAACGGTGACCGTCCTGGTTCCGTCGAAGACGACGGTGACGTCAGCCGGCTCGTTGACGGAGAACGTCGGAGCAGACGGCCCGGGCAGGCGCAGCCGTGGGCCCGTCGTGTCGACCGCGAAAGCCAGGGTCTGCAACACGGTCGCCACCGGCGAGGTCACCCGCAGATCGGCGCGGTACTCGCGCTCTCCGACTCGCCGTGCGAAGCGGCCGTTCCACTCGATCGACTGCGGCCCGGCCTCCAAGCGGCCGGAGAACACCTGCCCAACTCCTCGGGAGCCGCGGCGCACGACGACCGAGACCCGCGCCGGCGCGTTGAGGGTGAAGCGAAAGTGCGTCGTTTCGAGCCGACCGTCCTGGTACGGCGAGAACACCTGCGGCACGATCCGGTAGCCGGCAAGCGTCCTGTCGACGATGACTGCGATCGTCGCGGTCGTCTCGATGCCCAGCGCATTCCGCGCCGACAGGACAATGCCGTACCGACCGTCGGGGAGACCCGCCGCATCCCAGCGAAACGCCGATCCGCCGGCACGCTTCTGCTCGGAGAAGAGCGTCGCGACCGGCGCCCCCGCAGCGTCGACGACCGTCGCCGTGAGCAGAGCCCCCTGCCGCAACCGGTAACGCACGAGAGTGAAATCGGTGCGGCCGTCGCCGTTGGGAGTGATGAGCGCCGGGCGCGCCAGTGCCGTCAAGGTCGACAGCGACAAGGTTCCTGCAACCACGCCCGTCGCCGGCCGGACCGAGGGCCCCGCGTCGATCGCGTATCGGTAACGGCCGGCCGGGATCGTTCTCGCATCCCAGGTCCAGTCGATCCTCGTCCCGCTTCCTTGTCCGGTGGCGACGATGTTCCCGTCCGACTCCGAGACGATCACCGACCAGGGAAGCGACTCGGAGAGCGTGGCCGTGAAGCGGACGAGCCCACCGGGTGCGCCGGTCGCGGTCGGGAAGTAGAGCTTCGGGAGCCCAGTCTGGGCGACGCTGCGCGTGATCTGCGGGAGCTCGCCGTAGAGCCGGCTGCCTGGACACGTCGTGTAGCCGGTGTCGCGATGGCCGGAGATCGTGCGGAGGGTGACGTTGATCCCCGCCCGGAAGCGCGGATTGCCTGTCGACCGCCAGCTGAAAGTCGTCGTCGGATCGACGTGGGCGACGTCGAGGCGCCAAGCGAGCAGCCGGATGAGCGCGGCGCGCTCGGCGGGTGTCACCGAGGTCGCACCGTAATTGCCGATCAGCGCCACGCCGCTCGAGCCCTGGTTGAAGCCCTGCGCGTGCGCTCCGACGACGTTGCGGTCGACGCCTCCGTACCGACCTTCGAAGATCTGGCCGTACTTGTCGACGAGGAAGTTGTAGCCGATGTCGTCCCAACCGTTCGCGAGCACGTGGTAGCGCTCGATGCCGCGGACGATCGACGCCGACTGCGCCCGAGTGTACGAATTCGACCCGGCTGTGTGGTGGACAACCGCGAAGCGAAGCGTGTCCGAGTAGTCCGGCAGGCCGCGGCGGATACGCTCGTCCGCTCCCCAGCTCGCTCGGGTGAGGATGAGCGGAGAGCCGGCGGCCGACACCGAGCGAAGCGGCTGTGCGCGCGTGTGGCTCCGCACGTAATAGGCGCGAACGCGGCTCACCCGGCCGAAGGTCCTGACCCGGATGCGATCCGACGGCCCCGTCCAGTAGGGGCTCCCAAGCTGCCAGCCGCGGGCCCGCAGCTCGTGGTTTCCGGCGTCTGGGCGGTCATCCTCAGGCGCAGCGTTTCGCCACCCACTCCAGCGTCCCGAGACGCTGCGTGTTCGAAACGAGACCGAGCCGCTTCCACGCCAGTGCAAGCCGACGAGGTCGAACCGATGCGGCGCGCGACGGGTCCCGGGAGCCACGTCGCGCGAGGCGAGACTCGTTCCGCCGGCGAGCGCAGCCGCCGGTGTCAGGGCGAAGAGAACGAGGGCGAGGGGGATCAACTTCATCGGCGGCCTCCCTACGGAAGCAGAGACTGCGGCCGGGCTCAAGGTCGGACCGCGGGTCCCAGATACAATTCTTACAAGTGAAAGGGCCGCTTCTGCGGGCATTTTTTCTCTCGCTGATCGCGGGCCTCCTGCTCTGCGCCACTGCCTCCGCGGCGTCCACGCGCCCCCGCGTCCTCGCGGTCAAATTCGAGAACGACGTCAACCCGGTCACGCAGGGTTACGTGACCGACGAGATCGAGCGCGCGAACCGCGAGCACTACAGCGCCGTCGTCATCCTGCTCGACACCCCCGGTGGCCTCAGCTCCTCGATGGAGAAGATCGTCAAGTCCGAGCTCGCGTCCGAGATCCCTGTGATCGTCTACGTGTGGCCCGAAGGCGCGCGGGCAGCCTCGGCAGGGGTCTGGATCGGCGAGGCCGCCGACGTGCTGGCGATGGCGCCGCAGACGAACATCGGCTCGTCGACTCCGATCAACGTCGGCGGGGGGAACATCGGGAAGGACCTGCGCCGCAAGGTCATCAACGACGCGGCCGCCTCGCTCCGGGAGCTGGCCCGGGAGCACGGGCGCAACGTGCAATGGGCCGACGCGGCCGTCAGGCGGGCGTCCAACCTCGGAGCCACCGAGGCTCTCGATCAGAACGTGATCGACGTCATAGCGCCGACCCTCCCCGCTCTGCTTAGAAAGGTCGACGGGGAGAAGACGGAGCCGAAAGAGCTCGTCCTGCACACCGCGGGCGCGCAGATCACCACGGTCGACATGTCGCTCTGGAAGAAGATCCTCGACACGCTGATCGACCCGAATCTGATCGTCCTCTTCATGTCGATCGGGACGCTCGGCCTGATCGTGGAGCTGTGGAACCCCGGGCTGATCTTCCCGGGCACCGTCGGGGCGATCTCGCTCATCCTCGGCCTCTTCGGGCTCCAGGTGCTGCCGATCAGCGCCGCGGGGGTGCTGCTCATGCTCCTCGCCTTCGCGTTCTTCGCGGCGGAGGCCTTCGTCCCCACCCACGGCGCGATCACAGTCGCAGGCGCAGCCTGCTTCGTGATCGGCTCCCTGCTCCTCTTCGAGCCTGCCGGTGACACCTACAAGGTCTCGCTTCCCATCGTGCTCTCGATCGCGGCCACCCTCGCCGGCCTGATGGGGCTCGTCGCGTTCAAGATCGTCCAGGTGCGAAAGGCGCCGGTCGTGACCGGAAGCAGCGAGCTGATCGGGCAAGTCGGGATTGTGCGGCAAGCCCTGGCGCCAAGCGGCCTGGTCTTCGTGCGCGGGGAGCTCTGGCGGGCCGAGTCGAACGGCGAGCCGCTCGAGCCCGGGACGCCCGTCCGGGTCGAACGGATCGGCGAAGGCCTCGTGCTCGAAGTCGATCGGGTAGAAGAGCCCGCTCCGGCGTAGGCGCCGCCACAAACGCAGTAAGATCCTGTCGCCTTGGCTGCGCTCATCGCCGTTGCCGCAGTTGCCGTCCTTCTGCTGATCGTGCTCTCGTCGGCGATTCGCGTTGCGCGTGAATACGAGCGCGGCGTCATCTTCCGGCTCGGGCGCCTGAAGTCGCCGCCCAAAGGGCCGGGCCTGTTCCTGCTGATCCCGATCATCGACAAGATGGTGCGGGTCGACCTGCGAACGGTGACGCTGAACGTCCCGCCGCAGGAGGTGATCACGAAGGACAACGTGCCAGTGCGCGTGAACGCCGTCGCCTACTTCCGAATCATCGACCCCGAGAAGGCGATCGTGCAGATCGAGAACTTCATGGTGGCGACATCGCAGATCTCTCAGACGACCCTGCGCAGCGTTCTCGGCCAGCACTCGCTCGACGAGCTGCTCTCCGAGCGCGACAAGATCAATGCAATCCTCCAGCAGATCATCGACGAGGCGACCTCGCCCTGGGGCATCAAGGTCTCGATCGTCGAGGTCAAGGACGTCGAGATCCCGGGTGGCATGCAGCGGGCGATGGCGCGCCAGGCGGAAGCCGAGCGCGAGCGGCGCGCCAAGGTGATCGCAGCCGAGGGCGAGTTCCAGGCCTCCGAACGGCTGAAGGACGCCGCCATGGTGCTGGCCGAAAACCCGATGTCGCTCCAGCTCCGCTTCCTGCAAACAATGCTCGAGATCAGCTCCGAGCGCTCGTCGACGATCATCCTGCCGTTGCCGATCGAGCTGTTCCGGCCTCTGATCGAGAACACCGGCGGCTACGGGCAGAAGAGCTGACACCAGAAGTCCGGCGCGACCCGATCTCCGGCCGGACCGTCCTCATCGCCCCTGAGCGGGCGAAGCGGCCAGGAGCCAGGCGGGGGGAGATCGAGCCGCAAAGCCAGGCCGAGCTCGACGAGTGCCCCTTCTGCGAGGGGCGTGAGGATCGAACTCCTCCGGAGTCGTTTGCGGTCGGGCCGCCAGGGCGTGCGCCCGACACGCCGGGATGGCAGGTCCGGGTCGTGCCGAATCTCTACCCCGCCTTCGAGCACCAGGAAGTGGTCGTGCACACGCCGCGCCACGCGCGCTCGCTCGCAGAGCTGGACGAGTCCGAGCTTTCACCCGTGGTCACCGCGTGGCTGGCGCGCCGGGAGGCGGCTAGCGAGGAAGGATTCGGGTACGTGCAGCTGCTACTCAACGAGGGCCGCGAGGCGGGCGCAAGCCTTCCGCACAGCCACTCGCAGCTCGTCTGGCTTCGAGAGCCGCCGCCGGCCGTCGTCGAGGAGCTCCCGAGACTCGAGCGAGACCGCTGCGCGCTCTGCGAGCTCCTTCGCGAGGGCGCGCTGGAAGTCGCGCTCGGCGGAGATCTGTCATTACACGCCGCGGCAGCGGGGCGTGTGCCCTACGAGCTGTTGATCGCACCTCGGGAGCACGTGGCTCATCCTGGGGAAGAAGGGCTGAAAGACGCACTGGCGCTGCTCCGTGAAGGGATCCGCCGCCTCCGTGCGCTCGAGGGCCCCGTGGCGTTGAACGCCTGGCTCCACGAAGGAGCGCATTGGCACTTCGAGGTCGTGCCTCGCCTGACCGTCTTCGCCGGGCTCGAGCTCGGCGCGGGCCTCTACGTCAACTGGCTGGCGCCCGAGAAGGCGGCGGAGCGCCTGCGCGAGGCTACCGCCCCGAGCCGTCCTTCGATTCGCTGAGCTCGCGGAAATTGTGCGCGGCCTCGATCGCCGCGCCCAGGTTCAGGCCTTTGTCCTTGGCCTGCTTGATCAACATCACCGTCTCGACTGCGTCCATGTCGTAGATCCGCTGCTTGCGGCCCTTGGTCGGGATCTGCGCCTTGTTCGTCCAGTAGTCGAGCTGCATCTTCGAGATGCCCGCGATCTGGCAGACCTGGCCGAGGTAGAGCTGGATCTTGTCCAGGTGCTCGGAGAGGTCGATCGGTTCGAGGAGATCTACTTGTCGGCTGGCGGCCATCCATTTTCTCCCGGCGAGACGTCGAACCCCTGGCTGAAGGTATATCGCTCCACATCGGTTTTGTGAAGGGTATTCACCAGAAACCGCCAGAAATTGCGCGGTTTTGCACGAAAACCTAGGCCGGCTCGGCCACGTCCTGCGGAGCCTCGTCAGGCTCAGCCTCGGCCACCGGGGCGAGTGTCGAGACCCGTTCGCCCTCGCGCAGCCGCATGACGATCACGCCCTGCGTCGAGCGCCCGAGGCGCTTCACTTCCTCCACCGGCATGCGGATCACGGTCCCGCCCGTCGAGATCAACATCACCTGATAGCCGTCCCGCACGAGGCGCGCGCCGGCCAGCTGTCCGCGCTCTTCCGTGAGCTGCACCGTCTTCACTCCGAGGCCGCCGCGCCCCTTGACCGGATAGTCCTCGACGCGGGTCCGCTTGCCGTAGCCGTTCACCGTGACGACGAGCAGGTCGGCATCGTCCTCGGCCAGCGTGATTGCGATCACCTCGTCGCCCTTCCGCAGGTTCATCCCGCGAACCCCTCCGGTGACGCGACCCATCGGCCTCGCCTCGCTCTCGTGGAAGCGGATCGCCTGACCCCTGCGCGAGACCATCAGCAGGTCCTCGTTGCCTGACGTGTGGACGACGCCGATCACCTCGTCCTTGGGCCGCAGGTTGATGGCGATGATCCCGTCGGCCTTGAGGGGCGTGTTGTATTCCTCGAACCGGGTCTTCTTGACCACGCCGCTCTTCGTCGCCAGCACGAGGTACTCGGCCTCCTTGAAATCCCTCGTCGCGACCACGGCGCGGATCGACTCGTTTTCGCGGAAGGGGAGAAAGTTCGCAATCGCGCGCCCCTTCGACTGTCGCGTGCCGAGCGGCAGCTCATGCACCTTCAGGCGATAGATCTTGCCGACGGAGGTGAAGAAGAGCAGGTAGTCGTGCGTCGAGGCGACGAAGAGGTGCTCGATGTAGTCCTCGTCCTTGAGGTCCATGCCCATGACACCGATCCCGCCGCGCCGCTGCTCGCGATACGTGGTCACCGGCAGGCGCTTGATGTAGCCCGAGCGTGTGATCGCGATGACCATGTCCTCCTCGGCGATCAAGTCCTCGAGCTCGAGTTCCTCCTCGCCGGCGACGATCTCCGTGCGGCGGTCGTCGTTCTTGGCGTAGATCTCTTTGATCTCGAGCAGCTCGTCCTTGATGACGGAGTCGATTCGGGCTTCGTCGCCGAGGATCGCCCGCAGCTCGGCGATCCGCTCCTGGAGATCGTCGTACTCGTCCTGGATTCGCTTCCGCTCGAGACCGGTCAGCCGCTGGAGGCGGAGGTCGAGGATCGCCTGCGCCTGGATCTCGGAGAACTGGAACTCGGAGATGAGACCGGCACGCGCCTCGTCGGGATCGGCGGAGCCGCGGATCAGCGCGATCACGGCGTCGAGATCGTCGAGTGCCTTCAGGTAGCCCTCGAGGACGTGCGCCCGCTCCTCGGCCCGGCGCAGCTCGAACTTGGAGCGCCGGGTGACGACTTCGCGCTGGAAATCCAGGTAATGCTGGATCAGCTCGAGCAGGCTGAGCGTCCGCGGCACGCCGTCGACGAGCGCCACGGCGTTGTAGCCGAAGGTCGACTGCAGCGGCGTGTGCTTGAAGAGCTTGTTCAGCGCCACCTGCGGAATCGCGTCCCGCTTGAGCTCGACGTAGATGCGCATCCCCGTCCGGTCGTCCGAGTGATCTGCGAGCGCATCGTCGTGCGTCGCGATCTCGGTCAGCACCTTGTCGTCGACGAGCTGCTGGATCTTCTCGATCACCCCGCCCTCGCCCTGCTTGCGCACCCCGTATGGAAGCTCGGTGACGATGATCGCCGTCTTCCCGTTCTTCTGCTCTTCGATGTGGGCCCGCGCGCGCATGACGACGCGGCCCCGACCCGTTCGGTACGCGTCGCGGATCCCGCTGCGACCGACGATCACTGCGCCTGTCGGGAAGTCCGGCCCCTTGACGTAGCGCATCAGCCCGGTGACGTCGAGGTCGGGCTTGTCGATCATGGCCACGATCGCGTCGACGATCTCGGTGAGATTGTGCGGCGGAATGTTGGTCGCCATGCCGACGGCGATCCCGGAGGCTCCGTTCAGAAGCAGATTCGGGAAGCGCGACGGAAGAGCGAGCGGCTCACGCCGGGACTCGTCGTAGTTCGGGCCGAAGTCGACGGTGTCGGCGTCGATGTCGCGGAGCATCTCCGTCGCCAGGCGGGTGAGCCGGCACTCCGTGTACCGGAACGCGGCTGCGGGATGGCCGTCGATCGAGCCGAAGTTCCCCTGACCGTCGACGAGCGGATAGCGCATCGAGAAGTCTTGCGCGAGCCGGACGAGCGTGTCGTAGATCGCCAGGTCGCCGTGGGGGTGATACCGGCCCATCACGTCGCCGACGACGGTCGCGCACTTCTTGTGCGGCCGGTTCGGCTGGAGGCCGGCTTCGTGCATGGAGTAGAGGACTCGCCGGTGCACCGGCTTCAGGCCGTCCCGCACATCGGGCAGGGCCCGGCTGACGATCACGCTCATCGCGTAATCGAGGAAGCTCGTGCGCATCTCCTGCTCGAGCTCGCGCGGCTCGATCCGGCCGCCGGCGTCGGCGAACGGTGTTACTTCAGACATCCAGGAAGCGCACCTCGCGAGCGTTCTGCTCGATGAATTCCCGACGCGGCTCGACCTGATCGCCCATCAGCATCGAGAACACGTGGTCCGCAGCCGAGGCGTCCTCGACGTCGACGCGGATCAGGATCCGGTTGCCGTGGTCCATCGTCGTGTCGCGGAGCTGGTCGAAGTTCATCTCGCCCAGACCCTTGAAGCGGCTCACCTGGAGCCCTTCCTTTGCGAGCGAGAACGCCTTGTCGCGCAGCTCCTCGAAGGTCGCCGCCTGCGCCTGCTTCTTCCCGAGACGCAGGGTAAAGGGAGGCCTGGCGCCCAGAATCTCGCCCAGCCGTGTATACGCGCGGCGCACCTTCTCGTAGATCGGCGAAGCCATCAACTCGGCGGGCACAGTCACATGCGACGCGGTACTCGTCTCGACCTCGACGATCCTGAACTCGATGCCGGCCTCGTCGCGACCCGTGACCGAGATCTCGTAACCGTCGGCGTTCGCGGCTTCCAACTCACTCGTCGCATCGGCCAGCGTGGCCGTCTCGCTCTCGACGAAGCCGTGCGCGATGACGAATGCGGCGGGCGCCGCCCCGAAGTCGGAGCGCAGGCGGGCAGACCAGCCCTCGTACTCCTTGAGCGCTCGCTGGAACCGCCCGTAGCGCGCCTCGGTCAGCTTCACCTGCGCGCCGTCGCGACCCACGATCTCGAGCTCGGGAAAGCGCTCCCGGACGAGCAGATCCTCGAGCTGGGACTCCTTCTGGAGATACGTCTGCCGGCTCCCGATCTTCACGAGGTAGAGCGGAGGAACCGCGATGTAGACGTTGCCGCGCTCCACGAGCTCGGGCATGTGCCGGTAGAGGAAGGTCAGGATCAGCGTGCGGATGTGCGAGCCGTCGACGTCGGCGTCGGTCATGACGATGATCCGCTTGTAGCGGAGCTTTGCGATGTCGAAGTCCTCGCCGATTCCGGTGCCGATCGCCGTGACCAGATCCTGGATCTCGTTGTTCGAGAGGACCTTGTTGATCCGGTTCTTCTCGGAGTTGATGATCTTTCCGCGCAGCGGCAGGATCGCCTGGACCCGGGCGTCGCGCGCCCGAATTGCCGAGCCGCCCGCCGAGTTGCCCTCGACGATGAAGAGCTCGGTCGAGTCGGGGTCGCGCGAGCGGCAATCGGCGAGCTTCTTCGCCAGCCCCCCGGCGAAGCCCTTACGGCGTGTGAGCTCGCGCGCCTTGCGGGCGGCCTGCCGCGCGCGCGCCGCTGAGATCGCCTTCAGGCAGATCTGCTTCGCGTCGGTCGGGTTCTCCTCGAGGAACTCGCCGAACCTCGCGTTGACGGTCTGCTCGACCAGGCCCCGAACCCACGGATTGCCGAGCTTCGTCTTCGTCTGCCCCTCGAACTGCGGATCGGTGAGCTTGACCGAGATGACGGCCGCCAGCCCCTCGCGCACGTCCTCACCCTCGAGGTTCTCGTCCTTCTCCTTCAACAGCTCCTTCTTGCGCGCGTAATCGTTCAGGGTGCGCGTGAGTGCTGCCTTGAAGCCGGAGAGGTGCGTACCGCCCTCGTGTGTGTTGATGTTGTTCGCGAACGAGAAAACCGATTCGACGTACTTCGTGTTCCACTGCATCGCCACTTCGACCTGGCCGTCGTCGGTCGCACCTTCGAAGAAGACGATGTGCTTGTGGACGGGCTCTTTGGCCTCGTTCACGTAGGCGACGAAGTCGCGGATCCCGCCGTCGTACTTGAACTCGACCTGCTCGCCGCCGGCACGCTCGTCGGTGAGGACGATCCGCAGCCCGCGCGTGAGGAAGGCGGTCTCGCGCAGGCGCTGCTCGAGCGTCTCGGTCGACCATTCGACCTCCTCGAAGATCTCCAGGTCGGGAAGGAACGTGATCGTCGTGCCGGTCTGCTTGGTCGGTCCGAGCTTCTTGAGCTCCGTGGTCGGCTCGCCGCGCGCGAAGTCCTGGCGCCAGATCTTGCCGCTTCGATGCACCTCGGCGACCAAGTACTCGGAAAGCGCGTTCACGACCGAGACGCCCACTCCGTGCAGGCCGCCCGAGACCTTGTAGCCGTCGCCGCCGAACTTGCCGCCGGCGTGGAGCTTCGTCAAGACAACGGTCAGCGCGGGCAGCCCCTGGTCGGACATGACGTCGACGGGGATCCCGGAGCCGTCGTCGCGGACCGTGACCGAGTTGTCCGGATGCAGCGTTACCTCGACGAGCGTTGCGCGGTCGGCGAGCGCCTCGTCGACGGAGTTGTCGACCACCTCGTAGATGAGGTGGTGGAGGCCTCGAGAGCCCGTCGAGCCGATGTACATGCCCGGCCGCAGCCGGACCGGCTCGAGGCCCTCGAGAACGGTGATGTCTTTTGCGGTGTAGGCAGCTTCAGCCACTAAAAAAAGCCCTGCAAATTTCCCCTTTTCGGGCCACTTACAGTCTACCAGACAAACCGGCCGTCAGGAGCGGCTCGCGAGGCTCGCCGCCGCCGCTTTCGCGACGACTTTGCGCAGACTTTCGTCCTCGATTTCGCCGGCCAGTTCCTCGGCCCGCGCAATCTCTTCGGTGGTCGGGTTGCGGGGGTTCGAGCCTCTCGAGGCGTCCGCGCCAGCAAGCTCTGGGAGCTTTCCCGGAGCGAACCGTAGCCCCGCCGGAGTGAGGCCGCCGAGTTGCTCGGCCAGACGTTCCAACAGTTTCGGCTCCAGCTGGGCGAGCTCGAATGCCCAGGCCGACGACGAGGTCGCGACGTGCAGCTTGCCATCTCGTGACAGGCGCGCCGGCCACGCGTTCACGGCAATCTGCTCACCCACCACGGCAGGCCACGCGCGCACGATTTCCATCATCCCCGCCGCGGGCCCGAAGCGCGAGAGCTCACGCGTGACCTCGTCTCCGATTCGCTCCGGCTTCAACTCGCCACCCCGGGTCGCACCTCGATCAGCTGCGCCGGCTCGATCGGCAGAGCCGAGACGCTCGTGGCCGTGATCAGCGTCTGCCCCGGGCCCGAGAGCCGCTCCGCGAGGGCTCGCCGCCTGCGCTCGTCGAGCTCGGAGAGCACGTCGTCGAGCAACAGCAGCGGCGGCGCCGGGCCGCGCTCCGAGAGCAGCTCCGCCTCGGCCAGCAGCAGGGAGAGGACGGCGAGGCGCTGTTCGCCCTGGGAGCCGAACCGGCGCAGGTCTCGTCCGCCGGCGCGGATCTCGATCTCGTCCAGATGCGGCCCGATCCCGGTTGTGCCACGCTCGAGGTCTTCGTCGAGCCTGCTCTCGAGAGCGGCGAGGCCGGGCGCCTCCGCGTCGTAACCGAGCTCGCCGGCCGAGAGCCCGAGCTCCTGCGCACACAGCGCAAAGAGGCTGCGAAGTGCTTCTACCGTCTCCGCGCGTCCGGCGACGAGCGTCTCGCCCAGCTCGGCCACCCGCTGCGTCCACGGCGCGACCGCTTCTCGTGACGACACGCCGAGCGAGGCCCGGCGGAGAGCCGCATTGCGCTGGGCGACGGCCGCGGCGTATTCGGCGGGCACCGTGGCCCGCGCCGGGAAGAGCCGGCCGAGCGTCCGGTCGAAATACGCCCGCCGGGCGGCGGGGCCGCCCTTCACGACGACGAGGCGGTCGGGCGTGAAGACAAGCGTTGCGATCTCGGACCGCAGCTGCTCCGCCGCACGAAGGGGCGCGCCGTTCACCCGCGCCTTCTTCGCATCGCCGGGCCGCAGGGTGAGCTCGATCTCGAGCTTGCTGAAGCCCCGCTTCGGCGCCGAGGCGGACAAGCTGGGCGTCATTCCGAGTCCGCGGGGAGAAGCCCTGCGTCCCGACGTGAAGCGCCTCGAGGAGGTTCGTCTTGCCGGCTCCGTTCTCGCCGACAGCGAGCAGGATCCCCGGCTCGAGCGAAAGCTCGAGAGCAGAATACGACCGATAATCGCGGAGCGTGAGCGTGCGGACGATCAGCCTGCTATTGAGGCGCCGCTTCGGATGTCAACCTAACCCGCCAAACGGATCGGCATGATCAGATACGCGAAGTTCTCTTCCGGAGACCGGATGAGCCCGGGACGCAACGAGCTGATCAGCTGCAAGGCGACCTCGTCGGCCTCGACCGACTCGAGCCCGTCCCGCAAAAATTCCGGGTTGAAACCGATCTCGAGCGGCTCGCCGGCGAACGGGACCGGGAGCGTCTCCTTCGCCTCTCCGACCTCCTGAGTCTGCGCCGAGACGGTGACCCCGCCCTCTGCGAAGCTCAGCCGCAACGGCGAGTTCCTCTGCGCCATCACCGAAGCCCGCCGCACGACCTCGAGGAACTCCTCGCGCGGCAGCATCACCTCGTGCTCGAAGGTCTCGGGGATCAGCTGTTTGTAGTTCGGGAACTGCCCGTCGATCCGGCGAGTCGTCAACCACACGTCGCCCGCCCCGAAGACGACATGGTTCTCCTGAACACCGACCTGGAGCTCCGCCGAGTCCTGAGCAACGCGGCCGAGCTCCGTCAGCGCGCGCGCCGGAACGATCGCTTCGAGATCAGATGTCTGGCCCCCGCTGAGCTCCGTCTCCTTGACGGAGAGCCGGTAGGAGTCGGTCGCGGCCATGATGAGCTTGCCCCCCTCGAAGCGAACGAGGATCCCGGTCAGCACGGGCCGCGACTCGTCGCGAGAAGCCGCTCTCGCCACCCGTGACACGGTCTCGAGTAGCGCCGCGCGTTCGACGGTGAACGTCTCTGCCGCCTCGACATCGGGAAGCTTCGGGAAATCCTCGGCGCTGTAGGTGTTCAGCTTGTAGCTCGCCGGGCCGCATGTGACTTCGAGCACGCTCCGATCGGGATCGTGCTCGAGCACCACTTCGCTCTCGGGCAGCAGCCGGGCGAGGTCGATCAAGAGGCGGCCGGGCGCGACGACCGCGCCTTCACCTTCGACCTGACAGTCGACCGATAGTCGCAGCGAGAGCTCCATGTCCGTCGCCGCCAGCTCGACCTGTCCGTCGCCGGCACGAACCAGGACGCCGCCGAGCACCTGAACCGCCGCACGTGTCGAGACGGCTCTGCCGACCAGCGAGAGGGCGCGGGCGAGCTCGCCCTTTGAGCAGGTGATCTTCATTGCTCCACCAACTGCAGTTTCTATCTCTGTCATTTAAAAGAAAAAGCTTGTAGTAGCAGTAGGGAGTGTGAACTCTGGGGACGTTGCCCTCGCGCCGCTCTGAAAGAGCGATTGCCCTGGGGATGTGATCTGTGGGGAAGTTGGCGTTTTAAACATGTCCTCTTTGGCCTTGTTCAGGTATCCCCAGATTTACCGGGTTTGCTTGATGCGCGCGGTCAACTCTTGCACGAGGTTGTACACAGAGCGATCCTCGCGGATCATGCGCGCGATCTTCGAGGTCGCATGAATGACCGTGGTGTGGTCGCGGCCGCCGAACTCGCGGCCGATCTTCGGTAGCGAGGCATCCGTCAGCTCTCGTGAGAGATACATCGCGACCTGGCGGGGATAGACGATGTTCTGCGAGCGGCGCTCGCTGCAGAGCTCTTCCATCGAGAGGCCGAAGCGGTCGGTGACGGCCGTCTGGATGCGTTCGATCGAGACCTCGGGCGCTTCACCCTGTGGGAAGACGTCCTTGAGCACGTCTTGGGCGAGCTCGACCGTCATCGGCCGGCCGGTCAGGCTCGAGAAGGCGACAACGCGGGTGAGCGCTCCCTCGAGCTCGCGGATGTTGGTCGAGGCGCGGCCGGCGATGAACGTGAGCACCTGAGGGTCCGGCACGTGGATGCCGTCGGTCTTCACCTTCTTGCGGAGGATCGCGATGCGCGTCTCGAGGTCGGGCGGCTGGATGTCGGTGATCAGGCCCCACTCGAAACGTGAGCGCAGCCGCTCCTCGAGCGTCGAGATCTCTCGCGGCGGGCGGTCGGACGAGATCACGATCTGGCGGCCCGCCTCGTAGAGCGAGTTGAAGGTGTGGAAGAACTCCTCCTGGATCCGCTCCTTGTGCTCGAGGAACTGGATGTCGTCGATCAGCAGCAGGTCGTAGGTGCGGTAGCGCTGCTTGAAGCCCTCGATGCGCTTGTCGCGCAGCGAGTTGATGAAGTCGTTCATGAACGTCTCGCTCGTGATGTAGCGGACGGAGAGCTCGTGCAAGTGCGCCCCGACGTACTGGCCGATCGCCTGCAGGAGGTGCGTCTTGCCGAGGCCCGTGCCGCCGTAGATGAAGAGCGGGTTGTAGGCCTGGGCAGGCGCTTCTGCGACTGCGAGTGCGGCCGCGTGCGCGAACCGGTTCGAGGATCCGATCACGAACGAATCAAACGTGTACTTCTCGGCCATGTTGAAAGCCCGCTTCGCCGCAGCGGCGGGTTCTGAGACCGGTCCCGCGGACTCAACTTCCTGCTCCACAGCCAGCCTGATGAGCCGCTCGGTGCCGGCGGCATCGCGGACGGCGGCTCCGATCAGATCGAGAAAGTGACCCTCGATCCATTCGCGCGTGAAGTCGTTCGGAACCGAGAGGACGAATGCCTCTTCGGTCAGCTTATGACTGGATACGTCGCTGAACCACGTCCCGAACGTCGTATCGTTGAGCGCGCCCCTGAGACGGCCAGAAACCTCGGTCCAGAGACTCTCTGCTGTCAACTCTTGCTGGCGCGCCACGACGCCCGCACCATCCTCAATAGGGGGCCGAACGGCGAGCATAACAGCGTCCCCGCAGGCACTCAACGGGAGGCCGCGGTGGGTAAAAAGAGTCCGTTTTGCAGGTCTTCCTTCCTCCTCCACATGTTCGTCCACAGGTGTGGAAAAGGTGGACTCCATCAGGTTTGCGAGGTCCGCCAAAGGTACCCTCGCAGCGATTTTTCAAAGCTGTAAACAGCCGTGGAGCTGTGGATAACTCAGCCGCGAAGCGCTCGTCTATACTGGCTCGGCGCCCGAGGAAAAGGGCGCTCGTTCCTCTTTTTCTCTCACCTCTTACCGTGAAGCGGACCTATCAGCCCAACGTGCGCCGCAGGAAGCGCAGGCACGGATTCCGCGCGCGCATGGCGACGCGGGCGGGCCGGGCGATCCTGAAGCGCCGCCGGGCCCGGGGCCGCAAGCGGCTCTCTGCCTGACCACGAGAACAATGCATCGGCGGTACCGCCTCTCCCGCTCCCGGGACTTCGACGCCGTCTACCGGCACGGGCGCTCCGTCGCGACGCGTTTTCTCGTCCTCTACTGGTTTCCGCGCGAGGACGGCGGCGAGCCCCGCCTCGGGATTGCGGTTCCCAAGGGCATCGGGGCCGCGCCCGTGCGGTCGAAGATCAAACGCCAGCTCCGCGAGGTTTGGCGTTCGCGGCTCGAGTCGCTCCCGCCGGCCCACGACTACGTGCTGATCGTGCGGCCCGGGCTCGTCGAGGCCGCGGAGTCGCGTGGGTTCGACTGGCTCGGAGAGCGCGTGGACGAGGTGCTCGGCAAGGCGGCCGCATGATCCTCAGACTCCCCGCTTACCTTGGAGTCGGCCTCGTCTACCTGTACCGCTACACCGCCGGCGTCCTCTTCCCCGGCGGCTGTAAGTACCATCCGTCTTGCTCGCAGTATGCGATTGACGCGCTCCGCCGCTACGGGCTTTTTCGCGGTGTCGTTCTCGCCGGCTGGCGGCTTGTCCGCTGTAACCCCTGGAGCCGTGGCGGAGTCGACTACGTCGAGCAGCAGAGGCTCTTCCGATGATTCTCGCGAGCCCGCTCACTCCTCTTGAAGACATCCTGCGGAGCATCCTCGAGTGGCTTGGCCCGCACGGTGCGATCGGCCTGCCGTGGTCGTGGTCGATCGTCGCGCTGACG
>Ga0184619_10000232_pt1 | contig 18902 bp, 11 predicted proteins | sample PLM0_60_b1_FD_133146 | JGI IMG/M metagenome (GOLD analysis project Ga0184619, IMG submission 133146) | Groundwater sediment microbial communities from an aquifer in East River, Colorado, USA - PLM0_60_b1 | ecosystem: Environmental > Terrestrial > Soil > Riparian zone | place: USA: East River...
TGGGAAGTCTCCCCGTTGGTCGGTGTGGCCAACGACACCGTGAATGAGCGAGGCTACCCTGAAGTTAATCAAGATGCAGTCATTAAAGGCAAATGGGAAGTTGCGCAGAAGCACTTCATCACCGAAGGATTACCGCTTGAATTACTACCGGAGGGTAGCATCGGCGGTTCTTTCTACAAGTATCGCGCGGACGGCGACGTGTTAATTAAGTCAGGCGCTTATCCTATCGTTGCAACGAAAACTTACGGCAAGGGGCGAGTGGTGGCGCTCGGCTACACGGAAGAGGGATTCACGCCGCAGAGCATCAATCCTGTGGAAGCGAAAATCTACTGGGACTACTGGGAGTATCAATACTCGCTGCTGGCACGCTCGATTCTTTGGGTGTCGGGTCGCGAAGCCGATGTTCGCATTAATGAGTTAACCGCCGGCCCCGCCTCCATCAAGCTCAATCTTAAGTCGAGTGCTTGGCGCCATATCCAGATCGAAATCGACGGCAAAAATGAGTTTGGGCAAGCGCTCGGCGCACATCGCACAACGAAAGATCTTGTCGCCGGTGAAACCCTCATTGAGATTCCGGTAGACACGTTGCGGCCCCCCACCGGATGGCCCGGCGGCCGGCAGATGTTCAACGTCATCATCCAGGACCCTCAGTCGAGAACAACGCTCAACTGGGGCGCAGCCACATTCGAGTCGCCTAAACGCGCGATGATGACTATGGCAAAACCGGCCGTCGATGTTTACAAGAAGGGTGAGACGTTGAGCGCCGTGTTGCGCGCCGCCGGCGATTTGTCGGGCCTACAAATGCGAATGCAGGTTACAGATGATATGGGCCGCTTGCTCGGCGTCATCGCGACGACTGCGCGCGGTGAGCGGACTCTCACCTACCCGCTCGCAGACTTTCTCGGAAAGTTTGCGCTCGTTAGTGGCGAATTGGTCGACGAGCGCGGTGCGATTGTGGATCAGGTCCGCGCCAAACCGGTGATGGTGGTGCAGGACTCGCGCCGCCAAAAGGAGTACACGCCGCTCGTCTCCTTCGGCGGCACAAAGCATTACCTGCAAGACGCGCAAATGCGGATGGTGCGCGGCGTGGCCGCCGACACCGGCTTTACATGGGGCGTTGAAGTAGACAACTCCCTCAACGTTCCGCGCGGTACCTTCGGTGTGTACTGGTACGATCGCGGGCCCACGACACCCGAAGGTATGGAGCAGGCGATCGCGGAATATCAACGCAAGGGCGACTTCGAGGCACTTGGCTATCTGACCAAGAAAGAACTTTTCAAACGTACTGGCGATAAAAAGTTTCTGCAACGTACACCTTCCTTCAACGACCCACGGTTCTTGCAAACGCTATCCGACATTGTGCGCGCCGCGGCCCGGAACAAGGCACGCTATAACATGGACTACTACTTCGTCGGTGATGAGGGCTCGCTTACCTCTTACGGCGACGCGGTCGACTTCGATTGGAGTCCGGGAGCCTTGGCGGAATTCCGCACCTGGTTGAAACACGAATACGGGACCCTGCCCTCGCTGAATAAGGAGTGGCGGACGGATTTCAAAAACTGGGACGACGTCGTTCCTTATACAACCGAGGAGGCGCGCAAGGTCGGTAACTTCGCTCCCTGGGCGGATCATCGCGCTTTCATGGAGATCACTTTTGCGCGAGCCTATCAGACGGCACGTGACGCTGTCCTACAAGGTGATCGTGAGGCGCATATTGCCGTCTCCGGCACCCAGGCTACTAACGCTTATGACGGAGCGGACTGGTCGCGCCTTGACCGCGTAATCGACGACTTCCTTTCTTATGACGGCGGCAACCAGTGGGACATGCATCGCTCGTTCGCCAAGCCCGACGCGATCATCGGCTTTTGGACGGGCTACGGTTCACACGGTGCCGCTGTACAGAACGCCATTTGGACCGCTGCGATTCACAATGTGCTACACCCGAATATCTTCTGGATGTATTCGTTCCTTGATCCTGACATGACCTACTCGCAGTCAGCCCGCGACATGGGCGCAGCCTTCAAGTCGCTCAAATTTGAAGGTGTCGGCAAACTGCTGATGGAGTCGAAGCGTCTCGGCGACGGCATCGCTATTCACTACTCGATGCCGTCAGTGCATGGTGCCACCATCCTCGGCTACCACCAGCGAAGCAGTGATGACGACGACGAGGCGCCGAAGGAAACATCGCTAAGTTTCCCTGCCAACCGCGACGGCTGGGTGCGTACGATTAAAGATCTGGGATTGCAGTTTGACTTCGTATCTTCCGAACAAGTAGAGCAAGGCAGCCTGGCTTCCGGGAAGTACAAAGTTTTGATCCTCCCACTCTCGCTGGCGCTTTCGCCGTCAGAGGTAAAAAACATTGAAAGTTTCGTCCAGGCGGGCGGGGTGGTGATAGCCGACGCCGCCGCGGGCTTGATGGACCACCACTGCGCGTGGCAGCAGAACAGCGCAATGAATGAACTCTTCGGTATCACGGCCCCAGCTTCAAATAAGCGAGCTCTTAAGCCTGGCGAAGGACAGTTGGTAGTCACTGATGAGGGCGCACATTGGGGCCTCGGTGCAAAAGATCTCAGCGATCTGGTTTTTGCTGAGCCTTACATTGCGGCCGCGAGCGGCACCTCTCTGATACGCATAGGAGAGACGGATGCCGTCATCACGCACCGCATTGGCAAGGGGTGGACTATCTATCTCAACATACTCTTTGATAAGTATCCAAAGCTGCGCGCGGAAAAGTTTGGCGGCGCAAATTACCGTGCCCTCGTTGACGCGCTACTTGATCACGCGGGCGTCCTCCACGCCGTCCAGGTATTGTCGGCTGACGGCAAGCGGCTCACACAAGCACAGGTTGCCCGCTATCGCTTTGGCGATGCGGAGATTCTGACCATTGTTAAAGATAACGTCGCGGTCGCGGGAATTGTCGGGCAAGACGGAGTTACCATTTACAACGACGCCGCTTTAGGGCAGACAGTCAAGCAGGAGATCACTATCAAACTGCCGAATAAGTTTTACGTTACAGACGTGCGATCCGGTAAACGACTGGGGTACACCGACGTAGTTCATTCTTCTGTGGTCGCAGGCGATGCCGCCGTGCTGAGTTTGAGTCCAGCTGAGAATAAGCTGGCGCTGAGCGGGCCTCCCTCTTCCTCGCGCGGAGAGCATGTCGCATTCGGGCTCTCTTCATCTGTGGCTGGACCTCGCCTCATCCGATGTCACGTCTTCGCGCCCGACGGTTTAATGCTGCCGGCCTATGCCCGTAATTTGCTCTTAGACAACACTGCAACCACATTCGTCCTGCCGTCTGCACTTAACGATCTCGCGGGGGCATACACTATCAGAGCGACGGACGTTGTGACGGGTGCAACCGCCGAGACGAAAATTACCCTTAAGTGATGAGATGAAAGTAGCGATCTTTGATTCAAGACTCAAATTGGCGGAAGCAGCCTCAGACGAGGCTGCCGGTATTATTCGACAGGCAATCGACGAGCGCGGGCAAGCCTACTTAATTGCGGCCACTGGAGCGTCGCAGTTCGAGTTTCTCGAAGCACTTGTTCGGCAGCCGAATATAGACTGGGAACATACGACTTTTTTTCACCTTGACGAATACGTCGGCCTGCCTGCGGCGCACCCGGCCAGTTTTAGAAAATACTTGAAGGAGCGGATCGTTGATCGCGTCCGGCCTGCCGCTTTCCACTTCGTCAACGGCGACAACCCGGATCCCGTCGCGGAATGTCGGCGCCTGGGCGTGTTAATTTCGCGGCAGACAATTGACGCGGCGTTTGTCGGTATTGGGGAGAACGGGCACCTGGCTTTCAACGATCCGCCTGCCGACTTCGAGACGCTGGAACCGTATCTGGTTGTCGAACTCGACCAGGCATGCCGCCGCCAGCAGGTGGGCGAAGGTTGGTTCGAGAGTGTCGATGACGTGCCGGTGCAGGCCATCTCAATGTCTATACAGCAGATCCTCAAAGCCAGACACGTGCTTTGCGTGGTCCCTGATCGGAGAAAAGCCAGGGCCGTTAGAGATTGCTTCGAGTTGGAGATCAGCCCGCTGCGTCCGGCCTCGATCCTCCGGCAACATCTACGTACAACCAGCTATCTTGATACGGAATCAGCCGCGCTCTTAAAGCAACGCTGGACAACGCAGTAACCGAGCATTCAGCGAGCAACGGATCGGTGCTGTGAATGAGCAGGCTAGTCGCCAATTTATCGGACGCGCACCGGATCAGTCCGAATTAATGTGCGTGATATGATGAGGCTACCAACGGCGGCAAACAGAAGCAGATGCGGCAAACCATTAAAATTAACAAGAGCGATAACGTGGCCGTCGCGCTCACGCCACTTGGCGTCGGTGCCCGCATTGCCGATGGTTATGCAGAAGTCATAACCGCGTCAGAGATTCCTCGTGGTCACAAGGTCGCTCTCGGAGACCTGGAGCTCGGCCAGGCCGTGATCAAATACGGCTTCACCATTGGTAGGGCCACGCAGAGAATTAGCTCCGGTGATTGGATTCATACGCACAACCTTGAGACGACGCTTGGCAAGAACGTGGAATATCACTACAGTCCGGACCAAGCTAACGGTGGCCCGCGCTCGGAAGTGAGCGCAGCGACCGCCAGCGACCTTTTGCGTGAGGATTCCACGCGAAAAGAGTTCTACGGTTACCGGAGAGCTAATGGGAAGACGGGCACCCGTAATGAGATTTGGATTATCAACACCGTCGCTTGCGTCAACAACGCGGCAGAGAGAATTGCGAGGACGGCCCACGAGCAGTTTGCGGCAGGCAACATTGACGGCGTCTACGCATTTCCTCACCCGTACGGGTGCAGCCAACTCGGCGACGATCTAAAGGCGACACAGAAGGTGCTCGCCGGTTTGCTTAACCACCCGAACGCGGGCGGTGTGCTCGTGCTCGGCCTGGGCTGCGAGAACAATGCCATCAAGTATTTCGTGGATGAGATCGGCGGTTTCAATCCCGCACGCGTGAAATTTCTGAACGCGCAAGACGTGGAAGATGAGGTCGAGGAGGGTCTTAAACTTGTCGCAGAACTTGTCAAGCACGCTGACACTTTCCAGCGCGAACCGTGCTTACTCGCTGACTTGGTGATCGGAATGAAGTGCGGCGGTTCTGACGGGCTTTCCGGGATCACTGCCAATCCACTCGTCGGGTGCATTAGCGACCGCCTTAGTAAGAGTGGCGGCGCGGCCATCATCTCTGAAGTACCTGAGATGTTCGGGGCCGAGCAGTTACTGATGAACCGCGCGCGGGATGAGAAAGTGTTCCGCGACATTGTAGAGATGATCACCGGCTTTAAGGATTATTATCGACGCCACGGCCAGCCGATTTTTGAAAACCCTTCGCCGGGAAATAAAGATGGCGGCATTACAACGCTCGAAGAAAAGTCACTTGGGGCCATTCAGAAAGGTGGCCGCGCGACTGTCACGCAGGTCTTGAACTACGGTGAGCGTGTAACCGAACCGGGACTGGTTCTGTTGGAATCACCCGGCAATGATGGCGTCTCGTCCACAGCCGAGGCGGTCGCCGGCGCTAATTTGATTCTCTTCACCACGGGCCGCGGTACGCCCTTGGGCGTTCCCGTGCCGACGATCAAAATCTCCACCAACACTGAACTGGCGATCAAGAAGCCGAAGTGGATAGATTTCGACGCCGGAGTCATTCTAAGCGCTGCTAAGACTCTTGAGCAGTTGACAGACGAGTTGCTCGATTTCATTTTGCGCGTCGCTTCCGGTGAAGTCCGAGCGAAGAATGAGCTGGCCGGCTTCCGCGAGATCACGATCTTTAAGACCGGCGTGACGCTGTGATGAGGCTCTCCGTGAAGAGGGTCAAGCGATGAGCTACGCACCTCTGGAACTGACAGGTAAGACGGCGGTCGTTGTAGGCGGCACTTCCGGAATCGGTCGCGCCATCGCGCACGCGCTGGCCGAAGCGGGCGCGGACGTCGTGGCCACGTCACGCCGTATGGAACAGGTAGAGGCCGCCGCAAATGAGATCGAAGAACGCGGCCGGCGCTCGTTGCGCGTCGCTTCAGATGTGTCGAACAGCGCCTCGCTGCGAAGTGTGCTCGAGGCCTGTCTAGCGGCTTTCGGGAAAGTGGACATCCTGGTCAACTCCGCTGGGCGCACCAAACGCGCACCGACCCTTGATTTTCCCGAAGAGGAGTGGGCCGGGATCCTCGACACGAACCTAACGGGTACGTTGCGCGCCTGCCAGATCTTCGGCCGCCATATGATCGAGCGGAGATACGGTCGCATCATCAACATCGCTTCGCTCTCCAGTTTCGTTGCCCTCTACGAGGTGGCGGCGTACTCAGCTAGTAAGGCGGCAGTCGCGTCGCTCACGAAGTCGCTCGCGGTCGAGTGGGCCGCGCATGGCGTAAACATCAATGCGATCGCTCCCGGCGTCTTTCGCACCGCGCTCAACCAAAAGCTGCTGGACCAAACCGAACGCGGGCGCGAATTCTTATTGCGCACGCCCATGAAACGTTTCGGCCAGGTGGAAGAACTGGCAGGCGCGGCAGTCTTTCTCGCTTCGGATGCGGCCAGCTTCGTGAATGGCGAAGTTCTTGTCGTTGATGGTGGTTTTCTCGCTAGTGGAGTTAACCAGTAGGCACGGGTCGTTTAGAAGCGGCGCACACTTTCCGCATTGTCAGGACAAACGTCGGCAGCGCTGACAGAAATGACTGAACGTTCCTATTTACATCTCGGCGGGATACGAGATGTGGAAACGTTTCGGCGTCACTTGCAGGAGCTGCACATCTCGATCCCGTGTGACGTTGAGATGATCCTCGGCGAAGAGTCCCCACTAGCACAGCCGTTGCGGAGGGAAGCGATTCATTTAGGCAATCGTTTCGCCATCCAGCCGATGGAAGGATGGGATGGGACGTCCGACGGGCGGCCTACAGAACTGACGTTTCGCCGTTGGCGTCGCTTCGGCGCGAGCGGAGCGAAACTTATCTGGGGTGGCGAGGCCGTGGCGGTGAGCCACGACGGCCGCGCCAACCCAAATCAACTTGCCATCAATCAGCACGCCCGCGCCTATCTCTACAAACTTCGAGAAGCCCTGGTAGCGGAACACCATCGCTCAGTCGGTTCCCTCGCAAACTTGATGATTGGTTTGCAACTGACCCACTCCGGACGCTTCAGTCGCCCCAACATCAAAGATTTGCCCGAGCCACGCATCGTCTACCGCCACCCAATACTCGATAAGAGACTTGGCATATCCAACGACTACCCGTTGCTAACCGACGGGGAGATCAGAAAAATCATCGAGGACTTTCATAGTGCCGCTCGAGTGGCCCACCAGGCGGGTTTCGATTTCGTGGATATCAAGCACTGTCACGGCTATCTCGGACATGAATTTCTGAGTGCACACACGCGCGCCGGCGACTACGGCGGTAGCTTCGAAAACCGCACGCGCTTTTTGCGTGAAGTTGTTGCCGGGGTCCGCGCCGTCGCGCCGGGCCTAACCATAGGCGTGCGGCTCTCGGCGTTTGACACGATTCCATTCAGACCGGACCCGCAACGCACCACGCCAGGTAAGCTGGGGCCGGGCGTGCCCGAATCATTCTCTGCACTGCTTCCCTATCGCTGGGGCTTTGGCGTAAACGCGGATAATCCTGTACAACCTGATCTCACGGAGCCGGTCCAATTCCTCTCGCTGCTCGGCGATCTCGGCATCAACCTTGTGAATCTTTCGGCGGGCAGCCCTTACTACAATCCTCACCTTCAACGCCCTGCATTCTACCCGCCCTCAGACGGTTACCAACCGCCCGAAGAACCGTTGATGGGGGTCGCCCAACAGATGCACATGACACGCGTGCTAAAGCAGAAATTTCCGTATCTAATCATCGTCGGGTCGGCCTACACCTACTTGCAAGACTTTCTGCCGTACGTCGCTCAGGCCGCGGTGCGCGAAGGCTGGGTGGACTGTGTGGGACTGGGGCGAATGGTTCTCACCTACCCCACGCTACCGCTTGACGTGATTCGTGGCCGTCTAATGCAACGAAAGCACGTCTGCCGTACTTTCAGCGACTGCACGAGCGCACCGCGCGCAGGGCTGCCGTCCGGCTGCTACCCACTTGATCCACACTACAAGCTGTCGTCCGCGGCAGCATCTCTCAAGCGGTTGAAGCGCCGGTCAATTGACGAGATAACTGAGTAGACGTCCGGGCGGAACTTTGAGCGCGGACTGAGGAATCACTGATGAGAGTCGACGACATGATCGGGCGACTGCGCCCACGTCGAAAGGTTTGCGGCATCGCCGCCGCTCTGCTCCCCTTCAACGCCGACGGGAAAATCGCCGTTGAAGCGTTTCAGAGGCATCTGCGGGACACGCATGACGCGGGACTGATTAACGCGGTGAACATGGACACTGGATATGTAAACTATTTGACCGATGCTGAGCGGCTCCAAGTTTTGATATGGTCGCGGGATGCCTTAGGCCCAGGCGTCACCTTCATCGCCGGCGCATACATCGAGGGTCTTGACGGCGACGTTGTTTCTTTATACCGCCGACAGATGGATCAGATCGTCGCTCATGGTGGGACGCCCATCATCTTTCAGACCTCACGGCTGCTTGGTCAACAGTCCCATGAGAAAATCACTGTGTACGGCGGGGCATGTCGGGGCTATCAGGAAGTGCTCGGTTTCGAACTCGATCAGGTGTTCGCCCCAAATGGCGAGATTTTCGACGACGAGACGGTGCGCGGTCTTCTGGACATCCCTGAACTGAAGGGACTGAAGCACTCCTCATTAGATCGGCTCCAGGAGTTGCAACGACTAGCTCTGCGCGACGCGCTGAGGCCGGACTTTCGCATCTATACCGGTAACGACCTCGGGATCAATATGATTGAATACGGCTCCGATTATCTCCTCGGTCTGGCGACATTCGCACCGGATAAGTTTGCCGAGCGCGACCTCCTTTGGGAAACCGGTGACCCTACTTATTACGCATTATCGGATGCCTTGCAGCACCTTGGTAATGTGGCGTTTCGAGCACCAATCCCGGCCTACAAACATTCAGCGGCAACGTTCTTACACCTGCGTGGGCTGATCCCCTCGTCCCGTCCACACCCGAGCGCACCCCTCCGTCCTGCCTGGGAAGCTGACATCTTGCGCGAATGCGCGGAGCGTCTGGGCTACAGACGCAATAATGCTGGTCTACCACGCGGGGCTGAGGCAGTAACATGAGTCGTAATATAAAGCAGGCGACCTGCGACTTGATGCGCCTGCGCGGAGAGAGAGATGACTGAGGATTTGAAACCTAAATCGAACTCCAAATGCCGTTGGGACCTTGTCAGTCTCGGCGAGGTGATGCTGCGTCTCGATCCCGGTGACGAACGCATCCACACCACACGAAATCTTCGCGTCTGGGAGGGCGGCGGCGAATATAACGTTGCTCGCGGCTTGAAGCGATGCTTCGGTTTGAATAGCGCGATTGTCACGGCACTAGTTGATAATGCCGTGGGCCGGTTGGTCCAGGATCTAATCTATCAAGGTGGTGTGGACCAATCGTACGTGCGCTGGGTTGATTCCGACGGCGTCGGCCGAGCGGTGCGCAATGGCCTAAACTTTACAGAACGTGGCTTTGGTATTCGGGCTGCTTTGGGTTGTTCCGATCGCGGCCATACAGCTGTCTCGCAGTTACGTCCAGGCGATATTAATTGGGAGCGAATCTTTACCGCCGAGGGTGCTCGCTGGTTTCATACAGGCGGCATCTTCGCAGCACTTTCCGAAACGACTCCGCTCGTTGCCAAAGAAGCAATGCAAGCCGCTAAAAAGAGTGGCGCGCTCGTCTCTTACGATCTGAATTATCGTCCATCGCTCTGGCAATCCATCGGCGGACAAGCACGTGCTCAAGAAGTAAATCGCGAGCTGGCATCCCTGGTTGATGTAATGATCGGCAACGAGGAAGACTTTACCGCCGCGCTCGGCTTTAAGGTTGAAGGTTTGGATGAGCACCATTCGAAACTGGAGATCGAAAATTTTGGCCGCATGTTCGAACGTGCCGTAAAGCAATTTCCAAATCTGCGGGTAGTGGCCACGACTCTTCGGCACGCCACAACTGCAACCCGTAACGACTGGCGTGCGGCATGCTATTCGGGAGGCGAGCTTTATCAGGCGACGCTACGTGAGGGGTTGGAGATCTACGACCGAATTGGCGGCGGTGATTCCTTCGCCTCAGGTCTGATTTACGGCTTCCTTGAAAACAAAGGTCCGCAGTGGGCGGTCGAGTGCGGAGCAGCACATGGTGCATTGGCCATGACAACTCCGGGGGATACCACAATGGTTACGCTTGCCGAGGTCGAACGGGTGATGAAAGGTGGAACGGCACGTGTGGCGCGCTAGCAATTAATGGAAAAACTTCTGGTACTCAAACGAATAGAAGAGGTCGGGATCATACCCGTCGTGCGCGTTGAATCAGAAGAGGAGGCTATAGCGGTCGCCAAGGTTATCGGTGATGCTGGTATTCCCATTCTGGAAATCACGATGACCGTGCCCGGTGCCGTGAGGGTTATCGAGAAACTCAGTAGGCGTTATGGCGATGAAGTTCTGGTAGGCGCAGGAACCGTGCTCGATCCTGAAGCAGCGCGTGCGTGTATCGGTGCAGGGGCGCAATTTATAGTTAGTCCGGCGCTCAACATGCAGACCATTGAGTTGTGCAAACAGCAGGCGATCGCTGTCTTCCCCGGTTCGTTAACGCCGACAGAAGTCGTTAGTGCATGGCAAGCCGGTGCGGATGCTGTCAAGGTCTTCCCGTGCAGCGCAGTTGGGGGAGCAAAATATCTGCGCGCTCTCCGTGCACCATTACCACAGATCAATTTAATTCCGACCGGCGGTGTTTCGCTTTCCACAGCGAAGGACTTGATTTCTGCGGGGGCTTGGGCGCTCGGGGTTGGCGCCGATCTCGTAAACACCAGAACGATTAAGGCGGGCGAATATGACTCGGTGGCATCCAAGGCTCGCAGTTACGTGGCTGCCGTTCGCGAAGCGCGAGCTACAAAGAGTTTTGAATAAACTCAGTTTGAAACGTCAGGAAGTTTTTTTGCTGTTCTATCTAAGCAGACGCTAACACCAACACAGATGACCCCCCGACTCAAATTACGCGCTCTCGGAGGCAGCCACGGAAACGCGCGTCCATTAAGCGTCCAATAAGCGTTCCCGTGAGTCCGTCAAGTGCGGTAGAGTGCTATCCATACCGCGAAGTTCCTTTGAATTACAATGGGTCGCTTCTCTTTCACGGCGGCGACACGGGTTCGACTCCCGTACGGGACGCCAATACTTTCAATCCCTTACAAATTCGCATTCAAGCTAACATTGGCTGAGCTATTGTTTCACTGCGCCCCCGTTGCAGTCAGGAAGATTTCTTCTAAAATGCTCTCATCCAGCCGAAGCGCATTTTCCTCTGCTCTCGAGTTGGATGGCTGAACAATTTATGGTCTCGATTCCACTATTCACGCGCCACTCAATATCGTTAGCTCTGCCTCTGCTCCTGCTGCTGCTGCTTTGCTGCGTGTGCCAAGTTGGACGCGCTGAGCATCTGCCGCTTAGGGCATACACCGTAGCTGACGGCCTACCAAATGACGTTATTAATAAGATTGTGGGCGACTCGCGTGGCTTCCTCTGGTTCTGCACAGACGATGGGCTTTCACGTTTCGATGGCTATGAGTTTACCAACTACGGCACCGACCAGGGCCTCCCACATCCGGTCGTCAATGATTTTCTGGAGACCCGGGAGGGTGAATACTGGGTCGCGACCAACGGCGGCCTCTGCAAATTCGACCCGAGGGGTATTCCCACGAGCCAAGTCGTATATGCGGACCAACGACCGGCCAATGCGCCTCGCGAGCCGATGTTCACGGTATTCACGCAGCCGACTGATGATCGCTACAGCCGCGCTATCACGACGCTGTTGCAAGGTCGCGACGGTATGATCTGGTTTGGGACTTGGAACGGGATATTTCGTCGAGAGCTGGAGAACGGACGGACGATCTTGCGGTCCGTCGAAATCGGTTTAGGGACCGAGTACCCCGAGCAGAGATTCATCAACACACTGTTGGAGGATCGTCACGGAACGCTGTGGGTTGGCGGGGCCGGCGGCCTTTATCGCCTCTGGCCAGATGGAGCAGTCGCGCGTTACGGCAAGGCGAACGGATTACCCGACGACAACATTCACGATTTGCTGGCAGACCGGGACGGCAGTCTTTGGGTGGCTACGCGATACGGCGGCTTCTTTCAACTTGCCATTGACTCAGGACATGGGTCACCCGTCATCAAGCGCGCTTATGATGACAAGAACGGCCTCGATACCAAATGGATATTCGACCTATTCATGAAATCGGACGGCAAGTTGTGGGTTGGAACTAATCATGGGTTATCCGAGTTCTCGACGAACGATGAGAACAAGGTTGGTCCGTTGCACGCCTACCACAAGGGCAACGGATTCAGCTATCACGAAATAGCGAACGTGACGGAAGACCGCGAAGGCAATCTCTGGCTGGGTACGGTCAACGGCGCGATGAAGCTGGCCCGCGGCGGTTTCACCACATTTGATGAGCGCGACGGTATCTGTTGCGCCAGATCATTTTTTCAAACCGCAGCGGGCGAGGACTATGCGTACGCCGCTGCTCTTGACGATCAGAGGACTCGCCTTTTCGAGAGCGCAGGGTCCGCCGTGTTTGACCCCACAGCTGTCTACTTGGTCCAGTTGGGCCGTTTCGACGGGCAAAGCTTCACGTGGTTGATTCCTGACGTATTGAGGAATAAAACCAGCGCCTGGAGCACTAAGCCAACGACCTTAAAGGCGCGCGCGGGCGAGTGGTGGATCGGCACGGGAGAGGGCCTTTACCTCTTTCCATGGACTGCCAGCTTTGCCGCGCTCAAGACTGCGCGTCCCACGGCGATTTACACGACCCGTGATGGTTTGGCGACACCGGAGGTGTTTTGCATTTATGAAGACTCCCGCGGCGACGCATGGGTATCAACAGTCGGATCGAACCAGAACGGCCTGGCTCGCTGGGAGCGAACCACACGAACACTGCATGACATGAAAGGCACGGAAGGCTTGCCCTCCCTGAAGGACAAACTGCCCACCGCATTTGGAGAAGACGGCGCGGGCAACCTCTGGGTGGGCTTTAGTCAGGGCGAGCTGGCACGCTATCGCGGCGGGAAGTTTGAGCTGTTGACCACTCAAGACGGATTGCCCGCGGGCCGGGTCGATGATCTGTATTTGGATCGAGCGGGCCATCTTTGGGTCGCGATGATGCGCGGCGGCCTTAGCCGCATCGACGATCCGTCGGCTGAGCACCCCGCCTTCGTCAACTACACGACCGCCCAGGGATTGTCGAGTAACTACGTCACCGCGATAACTGAAGACCTTTTTGGCCGGATCTATATCGGCACGGGTCAGGGCATCGATCAGCTCGAACCGGCGACCGGGCGCATCAGGCACTATACGACCTCCGACGGTCTGGCGTCAGGCAAGATTATGGACTTGGCGAGAGATAGTGAAGGCTCGATCTGGGTTGGCACGACAACGGGTTTTTCGCGCCTGCGTCCAGAGCCCGCGCAACCTGCCGCACCGCCGCCGATACTGATCAAGGGCCTGAAAATCGCCGGTCTGCCGCAGCCCATCTCGGCGATGGGCGAGACGGAAGTCTATCTGCCGGAACTTCCGCCAAGCCAGAATCAATTGCAAATAGACTTTGTGGGTCTCAGCTTCGCATCTGGGGAATCGCTTCGCTACCAGTATCGTCTCGAAGGCGCCGACTGGAGCACGCCGACCGTGCAGCGCACGATCAACTATGCGAATCTGGCGGCGGGTCGCTACCGCTTTCTGGTTCGCGCCGTCAACTCTGATGGCGTCACCAGTCCGCAACCAGCGACCGTCGTCTTCATCGTCCAGCTCCCGGTCTGGCAACGCTGGTGGTTTTTATCGCTTATCGCCGTAGGCACAGCGCTGGCCGTTTACGCGATCTACCGCTACCGGGTATCCCATCTCATCGCACTTGAACGGGTGCGCACGCGCATCGCCAGTGACCTGCACGATGACATCGGTTCGGGACTGTCGCGTTTGGCAATATTGAGTGAGGTTGCGCGGCACGATGCCGGAGGCGCCAGGGTGAGCGAGCGCCTTGGAGAAATTGCGAACGTCTCGCGCGAGCTGGTTGATTCGATGAGTGACGTGGTCTGGCTGATCAATCCCAAACGCGATCAGTTGAGCGACCTGGTGCAGCGCATGCGGCGTTTCGCCGCGGATCTCTTGACGGCAAAGGGCATTGAATTGACTTTTCAGGGCCCCGACGAAAGGCGGGTAAAGGTTGACACCAACGTCCGCCGTCATCTTTTCCTGATTTTCAAAGAGGCTGTTAATAATGCGGCTCGACATTCCGGTTGCACGAAAGCAGACATCCGCTTTGTTCTCGATGACGGTCACTTCGTGCTTACCGTGAAAGATAATGGTCGAGGATTTGATCCTGACCAGGCGGTCGAAGGTAACGGTCTGATCAATATGCGGGAACGCGCGCGCTTGCTGAAGGCGATGTTACTGGTGACCTCAGACCCGGGCTCAGGCACTACGATCAATCTGAGAACGCCCGTCTGGTCGAGCGCGAATGAAGGTAACGGGCGACGGCGAGGACCGAGGGCCTTATGAGCGTTCAGTCGTGTCACCGACAGCGCGGGGGAATCCCGGGTCGCTAAAAAGTAGAAGAGCATATCCAACGTCCCCGTCTGTGTGAACGGGGACATGTGGACGTGTACTCAGATATCATGGCGCTCGCAAAGATTCCTTCGAAATGACTCCAGAATCCACTAGCCACCGACTCGGGGCGAAGGCGCCGGACACAGAGACCATCAAGATCGCGATAATTGAAGATCAGCGGGACATTCGTGAGGGCCTCGCGACCATGTTTAGGCTCACCGACGGTTATCGGTGTACGGGATGTTATCGCTCAATGGAAGAGGCGCTGGAAAAGATCGGCCACGATGTTCCGGACGTAGCTCTCGTTGATATCGGATTGCCAGGAATGAACGGTATCGAAGGCATACGCATTCTGAGAGAGCGTCATCAGAAAATACTCCTGCTGATGCTAACCGTCTATGAAGATGATGAATACATTTTCGACGCTCTTTGCGCGGGAGCAAGCGGATACCTGCTCAAGAAAACGCCGCCTACCCACCTGATCGAGTCCGTCCGCGAGGCCAGGGATGGCGGCGCGCCCATGTCCCCCGAAATCGCCCGCAAGGTCATTAAGCTTTTCCGCGACATTCGCCCGCCCGAACGCGCAGATTATCAACTTACGCCACACGAAACGCGGCTGCTCAAGATGCTTGTTGATGGGAACAATTACAAAACAGCCGCGGTGGAACTGAAAGTCAGTGTGACCACAGTGGCCTTCCACATGCGCAACATCTACGAAAAGCTGCAGGTCCATTCCAAGTCTGAGGCCGTCTCAAAGGCCCTTCGCAATCGCCTCGTCTAACTGCGGCAAAGCGCAAAGGGCTAACAGCAAAGGGCAGTTCCCCACATGCGTTTGCGCTTCGCCCTGTTCCCCTTCCTATCTAAACAGACGGTGACAGCGAGAGTTGTTAGCGCTATAGATTCGGTCGCTGGAGGCTATTAGTTATGAGACTTTTACGTGAGCTTCTATTCATTGTCTGTGGCTTGCTGGTTTTGCAAGCTTACGCCGCGATCGCGCAGCGGCACAGCTTGCCGGTGCAGGCCGCGCCATCTTCGGCGTCTGACGCCAGTTATCTACTGAGCACGCAAGAGCGAGGTGTGTTTACCGGGAAATGGAACATGCTGTCCGGAGTCGGCCACACGCCGTTCACTGTCAGCCTGCAACAAACTGGAAGCCAGGTGACCGGAACTTACTCGCCATACAATGGAACCATCCAAGGCACGGTGGCAGACAAGAGGCTGAGTTTCCAATGGACCCAGGATGGCGGCTATAAGGGCAGCGGATATCTGGACATGGACTCTGACGGCAAATCAATGAGCGGCGTTTTCACCATCCTCGAAGGCCCTACTCAAGGTGAGAACAGCGTGTCCGCAACGCGCGCGGAGGCTCCTCCTCAGGAGAGGAAGAATACGCTGCCTTCGGGCTTTCTCAAACCGAGTACCGACATCATCGGAGCGCGCGATACTCGATCCAGGGTTTTCGATTCGAACCTTATTTTTGTATCAATGGATTTACCTCCCGTGCCTCTGGACTGGTGCCGTGACTGGGGCGTCAACTGCGGCAAACCTGCCGCCGACGCCTTCTGCCACTCAAGAGGTTTTGCGGCGGCGAAAAAATTCGAGATCGCCCAGAATATCGGTCGCACGGCCACATTCACCGAACATAAGATTTGCAACAATCCTGACTGTGACGGTTTTGAGATGATCGAATGCGTGGGAACAGCCACCGTCTTCGAAACGCCGTGGATCATCGCCGGTGTCGTCAGAGAGGCGCGTCTGGACTGGTGCCGTGAGTGGACGGTCAATTGCGGCAAACCGGCCGCCGACGCCTACTGTAAATTGATGAAACTCCCGCGGGGGGCACTTAGATTCGAGATCGAAAAGCATGTTCCTCAGACAGCAACCATCACTGAACGACGCCTTTGCGAAGACTGTGACGGCTTCAAGGTGATCGTATGCGCGCCCTCACCGTGACCGGCATGAGGAATACCTGGATGCGGTCCCACTCCCGCTGACAGCGCCAGCAACGCAGAGAAATGGAAATGGCAGAATTCGTGGGAAGGTCCCAAGGGGATGGGCTGGAATGGCTTCACTAAATTGTTCTCGCCCGGCGATGGCCACAAGTATGGAGCGCTGCTCAACGGTGATTTGATGTATTGCGGGCACATCAGCTGGCGGGGCGGCAGTGCAGTGTGGGACACCTGCGCGCGAGCTAGCAGTCATAAGCCATGGCACAAACCGAACGCGCCTTAAAGAAGGAGTCACGCTTATGTCGAAAATCAAACGTCGGGACTTTTTGCTGAGTAGCGCCCCATTGATCACAGTTCCAAGCCTGCTTTCCGCACTGCCCGCGCACGCTGCGGCTAGAGGGCGTTCCGGCATATTGGAAGGGTCTTCGTTAACCATATTTACACCGATGCTCCAGTCCGAGTGGCGGTGGTGCAGCAGGTGCTACATGCTGTTCTGGAACGGTGAGGCGAACAAGGGGCTCTGCGCCGCTGGTGGTGGTCACAGCGGAGGCGGGCCTGGCACGAGCAACTATTTTCTGCACTGCAGTGACAAGGACGTCACATACCACAGCGCAACCAGCGAGTACGGACCTGAGCTGGTTGATAGCCCCGTCTCACAGGTGAATTGGCGCTTTTGCGCAAAATGCTACGTGATGTTTTATACGGGCTCTTACCCTGCTTATGGGCGATGTGCCGCCGGTGGCGCGCATAACCCCCAGGGCTTGTTTTTCTCGCTGCAGCATGATGTTCCCGAAGATGCGAACAACCAGGCCGGCTGGCGATTCTGTACCAAATGCTACGCAATGTTTTGGGATGCGTACCAGGGCAAGGGCAATTGTCCGGGTGGCGGCGGACATGCAGGGCAAGGGTATAAGTTTGTACTGCCACATGACCCTCGACCGGATTTTCACGTACGCGCCAACGTCACGACGGACGGCTGGGCACCGATCGGCGGTTGGGTCGATATCTCGGCGAAGCAGAATGGCGACCTCGTTTTCTCTGGCCACGTTCACAATAGCGGCGCCATAAACATCCGGTTTACGCTTGCCGCCGTACTGATTTCGCCATGTGGGATCTCCTATGGTTTCGCCGTCAATGATCGTCGCGTTGACGGAACGGAAGTTATCATCGGCCGGAATCGGGATTTTGACTGGAACTCGCCGAAAAACGATCCAACTGTCGCGTTCAATTGGAATCAATTCTCCAATGCGCGTCTCGCCTGGCGGCTCGTAGCGAGCTCGGCCGTCGGGTCCGGTATCACAAATTATCTTAAGACGATCGCCTGGGAGGTTTATAAGCGACTACCGCGCGAGACGCAGCTCTTCACTGACCCACCAATGGCCCTGATCCTTTCTCTCTAGAGGTTTTAAAAAGGGTGGTCAGCAGATGTCAGTGAATATCGCGGATGCGACAATCCTAACTGTGACGGCTTTAAGGTGATCGAATGCCTACAGTAACCACGACCGCAATTGTATCCGGTCGAGCGCGAAGTCGCATAAGAAGACCTGTGGAGTCTTCATGTGGCGCAATCTGTTAGATTGCGTCGCGCCCGGGAAGAAACGAAAAGGCAGCCGCAAGCTGGACAGCTTGCTCTACATTTTCCGAGGAGATGCAAATCATGAAATTCAAACTTTGGCGCTGCGTCCTACTGTTTGGAGCCTTTGCGACTCTGGCCGGGAGCTTTTCGGCAAGCGCGCAAGAAGTTTCTGAACTGCGCTGTCGCGGAAACGACAACCCGCTCGTGGACATATTCGTGTTTGACAAGCTGGACGCGGACACTCTTTCGCTTAACTTCAACTCAAGCAAACGAGCGGCTGGACCGGATAGCAAAGGTTTAGATCCTGGAACCTGTTCCTGGATCGACCGAACAGTCAAAGAGGACGAATGGCGTCAGATTCATTTTGTGGTAACGGCCGCGCAAGCGGAGTCAATCCCCGCTCATCTCAAGAATCCAAAAAACTATTGGAGTTTCTTTGTCATCAGTTCAGATCGAGGGTACTTCGAAGCAAAGAGTCATAAGGTCTGGACTGTCGAGACAAATCAAGAGGCTAGTCGGATGCCTTCGCCCAATGAATCTCAACCCAGTCCTTCGCCCAATGAATCGCAACCCAGCATTGCCCCGGCTTCGTTTGCCGGGATGTGGAATATGGCGTCTGGGCCTGGCAGCACGCAATTCAAACTCAGCCTGCAACAAA
>Ga0184619_10000234_pt1 | contig 18819 bp, 15 predicted proteins | sample PLM0_60_b1_FD_133146 | JGI IMG/M metagenome (GOLD analysis project Ga0184619, IMG submission 133146) | Groundwater sediment microbial communities from an aquifer in East River, Colorado, USA - PLM0_60_b1 | ecosystem: Environmental > Terrestrial > Soil > Riparian zone | place: USA: East River...
CCAGCGCGGCGAATCGCGCTTGCCGCCGGACTGCTCTTGGTGGCGGGAGGACTCGCGTTTGGGGGACAGCGGGTCTGGTTATCGCGCGCGACATTGATAGCCCCAGACACCACACGGATTGTCCTTCTGCCGCTGGAAGGCCGCACGTCTGAGACACCTCCATGGCGCGATGACGATCTCATGCATCAAGCCCTCTCAAGATGGAGAGGGTTGCACGTCGTTGATCAGTTTCAGGTTGCTGATGGCTTACGACGCATCGGGCCGAGCGTTTCTGCGGCAAGCGCGGCAACCCTCGCCAGCTCGCTGGGAGCAGGTCGATACATTCGCGGTCAGCTCACGCCCTTAGGAAGTGGGTGGCGGGCGTACGTTGCATTGTACGACGTCGGCAGCAATCGCGCTCTATATACAGCCGCGGATCGAGTCCCAGAGGATCTTGCCGGTGCGACGGCTACGTACTCACGGCTCGCTGATTCGCTTCTGCTTCGAGGAGCAAAGGTCGACTCGAGTCCTGAAAACCAGGTCGGCACCCGATCACTGCCGGCGGTGCAAGCGTTCGGTCGTGCCCAAGCAGCCTTAGACGAGTGGGACCTTGCCGCCGCGGACTCCACGTTCCAAGCCGCGACGATCTTTGATCCTGAATATGCTCGGGCGAGTCTATGGCTCGCCCAAGTGCGCGCCTGGCGTAGTCAGCCGAGAGCAACTTGGACGTCTCTCGCCGAACGAGCGGTGACGCTGGGCAGTCAGCTGAGCGATCGAGAACAACACCTCGGCATAGCGCTCCTTCTCTTAGGTCGCAACGAATACGGTCGCGCTTGCGAGGAGTATGATCGGCTCCGCGCGCGTAACGATCGGGATTTCGCAGCATGGTTCGGACTCGGACAATGTCGAATGATGGATAGAATCGTGGTCAGAGATTCCAGCACCCCTTCCAAGTGGCGGTTTCGAAGCAGCGCATCAAGAGCGATGACGGCCTATGCAACGGCTTTTCAAATTCTGCCATCCGTGCATCGAGGATACGAACGGGGAGCGTTCGAAGGCCTCCGCAATCTCCTGCTGGTTTCGACGGATCTCGTGCTTGGCTACGGGCAGTCCGACAGCACGATGTTCTACGCGCGGCCTGCCTGGATCTCAGATTCTCTTGTACTGGTTCCTTATCCTTGGGAGGTCATCTTCGCTGGCGACAGCTCATCGATTCCGCCCGGCTTCCAGGAAGCCTTAAGCCGCAGACGCGCGGAGTTTCGCCGAATTGCTGCTGGTTGGTCTGCAGCGTTTCCGCGAAGTGCAGGTGCAAAACACGCAGTGGCAGTTTCGCTCGAAATGTTGGGTGATCCAGCTTCGATCGACACGATTCGCTTCGCGCGAAGACTCGAGTCTGACTCAGTGCGTCGTCTCAAGCTTGCCGCGGCAGAAGTTATCCTGTTGATAAAATTCGGAGTTCCGGATGACCTTCGACGGTTACGGTCCGCGCGTCTACTGGCTGATTCGCTTCTCTCTCGCCCGCTTCCGCAAAATGTTGGGGATGCAGGGGCATTAGCACCGGTTGCGGCTCTCAGCGGCCGGTGTGCGCAGACAGATACACTGGCGAAGGCAATGGTCCCGGCCGTTGGCTACGAACGAATCCAAGCATCTCTCATTGGTGATGCATACGCCCTTGTCTCTCGGATATCGATGGGCTGTACCCTTCGCGAAATCACGATGCGATCTGTGTCGCTCGCCATCGATCGAGCGTTTGGACGCGCACCAGCGGAGCAGCGGCGTGTGGCCCAAACGCTTCTGTATCGCCCTGTGATTCTCGCGTACGTCGCCGACCGAAGCGTGACCGACCAAGTGACGAATCAGAGTCACGACAGCTTGCTCATCGCAGTCAATGCGGCCTCTCATGGCGACAGAATTCGCGCGCGGTCTGCCCTCACCGCGGTTGACAACCGCGTTGATCCAGGAGCTCCAACCCCGGATATAACTCTTGCTCGCGCACGTCTTTGGGTTGCCCTTGGAGATCGAGTACGCGCAATTCGAACATTGGATTCTGGACTCGAGACAATTCGATCGCTCGACAGCAAGGCGATCGCGGATCCTGCCAATGCTGGTGCGCTCGTGAGTACAATGGTCCTCCGTGCCGAGCTCGCTTCCGGGATGGGGGACGTACCGACGGCTCAGCGGTGGGCGTCCGCAGCTGTAACGCTGTGGTCGACTGCGGACGAAGATCTTCAGCCGACGCTCACGAGAATTTCTCAGTACGCGAAACAGCGCTGACAGGCAAGTGATCTAGCGCCGAACTTTCCCAACAAGGAGGCCCAGGTGAGTACGCCACTGCTGGTGATGATACGTCGGACACTGAGGAAATCGGTGATTGTCACGACAGCCGTAGTCATGGGATGCCTTGTGACACCGGTTGAGGTGGTGGTTGGGCAGACTGACTCGACGTGCGCTTCTCAGATTCTGGCGTTCCGGAATCTCAAGACTCCTGTCGAGCATGCCGATTCTGTTAGCGTGGACAGGCTCCGCGCGATCCAGGGAATGCTCGCATGCCAAGATACCGCGGACGACAACGCTGCCAGTAGGAGGAGGAATGGATTTAACGCCGAGAGTGCGCGACTAATAAAAATGTATCTTGAAATTCCGGAGTATCACGATGAAGGGCGGTTGCCCGCTGGTAGTGACGGGACCGGCAAACTACTGGGCCCAGTCGCGGCGATATATGCTTCACCATTCCTGCAGGGCTTTACGCGATCCGGGCAGATCATAGAGCACGGATTTCCCGGTATGTTGGCCGCAATCGTGGTTGTGGAGCGTCGGATCGGCGACAATCTACCGGCGACCTACAGCAATCTGTTCCTTCGCTTCGGAGTTAATTGCATTTGGCTGCACTTACCTCCTCCGGCTGCTGCAACGCCTTACGGCAAGGATGTCGCAAAGCTCCCTCTGTCCGCTTATGTGTCATATGCGGGCGATCCCGCAGAGTGTCGCCAGGGTTGGATGGGAAAGACATTGCCTGCGGGATTTAACTTCGTGATTCAGAATGCGGTTAGAGGTCCTTTGCCGGTTGTCGCGGTCCGCGATGATGCCTTCCGACACCCCACCGATTACCCACCCGTGGCGCGGTTCGACACGGATGCGTCTGGAAACCCAGTGCTTGGTTTCAAATGTCTAGATGCTTTTTGCGAGGTTCTTCCGAGGACTACCACGGGCGGACCTACCCAAGCCTGGAAAGCCGTAAGGGCGCCGACGGGGCTAGCCCCCGTAACTGGTGACAGGCCAATGTGGAGTGTACCCGCGGGCACGCAACCAGCGGCAGCGCGCGTGCGGGTGATCAAAGGGTGGCACGACGAACAAGATCTGGGAGTTCGTGATGACAATTATGTATGGCGGCCTTCGGGAGTCACAGCGACGATCGTTCCCAATCCGGGCGCGGCAATGCTCGACAGCGCGTCGTTTCACGCGCGGTGGCACAATGTTGCGACGATTACCCTGCACGGCGACCCGCCTGCAAACAGCAGCTACCAAAAGTGGGGGCTTCAGAAGGGGGAAAACACCGTCAACTTGGGATACAATCCCGCTCGCAAGCTGTGGTTGGTCAGGGTGTTGCGTCCCGATGGCACCTATATCAACTGGTCACATGTGAAGCGGACCCGGCACTTCGATGCCTCGGTGCCTGCGACTGCGCGCTTCCGATGGACCGGCATCGACGAAGGTATCTGGGTGCCGTGTGGCAATGCGTGCTGCCAGTCTGACGGTGGTGGCGGAGGCTTCCAGTAATTGCCAGCTCGCGAGAGTGGAGAAACGGCCCATTCATTACAGAATGGGCCGCTTTGTTTCGATACGCATCGGGCAACGGAATCGTCAACCATTGTGAGGCATCCGCCCACGTTTTTCCCTCGATTTGCCCTCCTAAGTAAAAACCCTGAATGACTACTCAAGACTCGACGCGAGAAGCACTATTGGTGCTCGATGCGGGCCTCAAGGTGCGCGCCGCCAACAAGGCGTTCTACACGATGTTCCGACTCGCTCCCGAGGAATGCGTAGGCCACAAGGTTTACGAGCTGGGAGGCAGAGCGTGGGACGAGAAGCTCCGCCCAATGCTGGAAACGGTTCTTGAGGGCGAGCCACAAGCCGATCACTTCGAGCTAATTCACGACGACAAGGAAGGCGGACACGGCGTCCTCTGGATGAGCGCACGGCTCGTTCCATCCGCTGACCCAGCCGATGCAACCGTGCTGGTTGCCATCGAAGATCTCACCGCGGGTCGCACCGTCCAGGAGACGCTCGCGATCAAGACGCAGGAGCTCAACTCATTCGCTGACCTGGCGGGACGTGCCGCGCACGAGATGAACAACCTGCTTACCGTCATCCGCATGAACGCCGACATCATCGAGGGCGCGCTGCTCGACGCGAAGCTCCCGGCAGTCGAGACGGGAGAGATCAGGCTCGCAGCCGAGCGCGCTGAATCGCTGATGAAAAAGCTGCTGGTTAGCAGCCGCCGGGCGCTGCCCCAACCGACGGGACTTGATCGAGGGGTCGCTTCAGTTCCGTTGCCAGGATCGCCCCTCAAGGAATCGAGCGAAGAGATCGCCACACGCCACTCATCCGAGGCGAAGTCGGGTCGCGTACGAAAGCTCAAGCACGGAGAGCTCACCGGAAAGGAGACCATTCTGCTCGTGGACGACGAAAAATCCCTCCGGAAACTCGGCAAGCGCGTCCTCTCGGCTGCCGGCTACCGGGTGCTGGAAGCGTCCGACGGCGCAATGGCCCTGCGCGTTGCCGCCGAAGAAGTGGGAGAGATCGACCTCGTTCTCACCGACGTCGAGATGCCGACGCTCGGCGGTCGCGGAATGGTCGAGGAGCTCCACGAGCTGAGTCCCGGAGTGAGAGTGCTGTTCATGTCCGGCTACACCGACAATGAGATTCTGCGGCGCGGTATCAGAACATCAGAGACAGAGTTCCTTCAAAAGCCGTTTACGGCCGAGAGTCTCTGCGCCGCCGTGCGCGCAGTCCTCGCCAAGCCGTCCACCGCCACCGCCTAGGTTTCCGACCACCTTTCCGCCCGCCGCCGAGGCACTCCCGCGGCGGGTTTCTTGCCCTGACCCTCCTCCGGAAGCTCCTACTCTCTTGGAGGGACTCGCATGCGCTGGACACCAGGGGGACGTGATCCGAATCTCGAGGACCGGCGCTCTGCCGGCGGAATGGGACGAGGGCTTGGCATCGGAGGCACGGTCGTGGTCCTCGCCTTGAGCCTCATCTTCGGCCGGAATCTTTTTACTGATCTTGGAGTAGAGCCCGCGATCGGAACGGCGAGCGCCCCGATGACTGCCGCGGATTCGGCAGCTGAAGAACCACAGGTTCAGTTCATCTCATTCGTCTTGGGCGATGTACAGAGTACCTGGGCCAAGCTTTTCCAGCAGTACGGCCAGGGATCAACCTACCATCCCGCGCGCCTCGTGCTGTTTCGCAATTCGACCGATTCGGGTTGTGGTCCCGCGCAATCGGTCATGGGCCCGTTCTATTGTCCTGTCGATGAGAGAGTCTACCTCGACCTCGGATTCTTCGACGACCTGAAGAAACGGTTCGGCGCGTCGGGCGATTTCGCGGCGGCCTATGTGTTAGCACACGAGCTCGGCCACCACGTCCAACGACAGCTGGGCTTCGACGCGCGAGTCAGACAGATGCAGGAAGCCGATCCAGCGGCTGCCAATCAGCTATCAGTTCGCATCGAGCTGCAGGCCGACTGCTACGCTGGTGTGTGGGCTCACTCGACCCAAGGTCGGCTGCTCGAAAGCGGTGATATCGATGAAGCGCTGAATGCAGCCTCGGCGGTGGGAGATGACCGGATCCAGAAGCGGACGACCGGTCGGATCAATGTCGACTCGTTCACGCACGGCTCTGCGGCGCAGCGATCCCAATGGTTCAAGCGTGGCTTCGAATCCGGCGATCCGAGAAACTGCCAGACCCTCTGATCGCGCCAGGAAAGACCAGGCAATCTCTAGAGGTATCTGGCCACGAGCATTTGGCGGTGATGCAGCTCGTGCCCGGCGATGATGTAAGCCAGGGCCCTCACGGAAACCTCAGCGTTGTTGGCAATTCCACGGCGCATCCAGGCGGACTCTTCGAGGTGCTTGAATAGAAAGAGAGTCGTCCGGCGCACGCTATCGAGCTCGGCAGCAAGCTCGGCCAGCGGATAGGAGTCGAACTTTGAGTTTCGTACATAATCGTCCTGCTCGAATCCAGGGAGCGGCATCGGATCGTCGCGCGCGAACCTGAGCGCGCGACTGGCGAAAATCCTCTCGCTGTCGACGACGTGTCCGATGACTTCGTTGACGCTCCATTTGTCCGGTGCGTAGCGGTAGGTCGCGATCGAAGCGGGGAGGCCACGGAGCAAGTCCTGGGTTTCGCTCATCTGGGCATCGAGCGTGGATAAAACATCGCCGGCCGGGACCAGCGCGATGTACCTCTCGTAGTATGGAAGAAACTCTCCCTCGCTCGGCCTGCTTGCTCTCGCCGCTGTCACTCTGTCTCCTCGGATTCCCGCTGTGAAATAGAACGCGACCGTGCGCCGCGCGCCACAGTTGGAATTGCCGGCTCCGTATCGGCACGGTATCATCCGGCTTCCTGACACCACGCCTGAGGAATGGCAGAGCGACACGACCCTTACGTATCACTTCGCAATCCCAATTTCCGCTGGTACGTCGCGAGCATCGTGGCGCTGACACTCGGCACGCAGATCCAGGCGACTGTGGTGGCATGGCAGGTTTACGAGCTTACCAAAGATCCACTTTCGCTGGGGCTGGTGGGTCTCGCGGAAGCACTACCGTTCATCGGCGCCGCGCTATATGCCGGACACATCGCCGACCGGCACGACCGGAAGCTACTCTCGCTCATCGCGCTGGCTGTGCAGGCCGGCTGCGGCGTGGCGCTTCTCGTCCTGACTGCCTACTCTGCTCGGTTCCTGGCCGGAAGCGTATGGCCGATCTGCGCGGCAGTGAGCGTGAGTGGTCTCGCCCGAAGCTTCTTCCAGCCGGCGCGAACCGCCCTCGGGGCGGAAATCGTTCCGCGCGAAACCTACGCCAACGCAGTAACCTGGCGGTCTTCACTCTGGCAGGTCGCCGCTGTCGTCGGACCCGCTTCTGGTGGGATCATCTACGGGTTCTCGGGGCCCGTGCTCGCCTACATCGTTGAGGCGATTCTTTGTTTGATCGCGCTCTTTCTGTTCGCGCGGATTGCCTATGCACGTCAGGCCGTCGTAGCCAACGAAGGAAGCATCAAGGACAATCTGACAGCCGGGATTAGGTTTCTGATGACTCAGCCGGTACTGCTGGGCGCACAGCTACTCGATCTTTTCTCCGTCCTGTTCGGCGGCGCGCCGGCCTTGCTGCCGATTTTCGCGTCCGAGATTCTTCACGTTGGTCCACACGGTCTGGGAGTACTGAGGGCTGCTCCAGCGGCGGGCGCTGTTCTCGTTTCGGTCGTTCTCATTCACCGCCGAATCCGGAAGGCGGGCCCGACCCTCTTCCTGTGCGTCGCCAGCTTCGGGTTGTGCTGGATCCTGTTCGCGCTCTCCCGGTCGTTCTGGCTCTCGCTCGGGCTGCTCGTCGTCAGCGGAATGGTAGACAACGTGAGCGTCATCATTCGCTCGACACTACTCACGCTGCGCACTCCGCCGTACATGCTTGGCCGAGTATCGGCCGTGAATCAGATTTTCATCGGATCCTCGAACGAGATCGGGTCATTCGAGTCCGGCGTCGCGGCAAAGCTCCTCGGGACCGTTCGGTCCGTGATTTTTGGCGGCCTGGTGACTTTGGGCGTGGTCGGCGGCACTGCCTGGAGGATTCCACCGCTGAGGAAGCTCGACGAATTGGACTAATTCCTTCTGTCCCCGCACCGTCACCGATGCGAAATTAGGGGCATGGCTGGCTTCACACCTCCCGATGGAACCACTGTGTTGGCGCCGTCCTCCGCGGTACCCGGTTGGACGGCGGAATATGCCGTACCCCTTGGCGGACCCGGCCACCTCCTTTTAGCGACCTTCGAGCAGGCCGCGATCGGCATTGCGCACCTGACGCTCGCGGAAGAATGGATCTCCGTCAATCAGCGTTATTGCGAGATCACAGGCTACTCCCGGGAAGAGATCCTGAAACTCAAGCTCGACGATCTCACGCATCCTGACGATGTGCCAGCCAGCCAGGAATTCATCGGACGTATTCGCTCGGGGGAGCTGCCCGAGTACAGGATGGAGAAGCGCTACGTCCGTAAGGATGGCGCCGTCATCTGGGTCCACCTCACTGTTTCGATAGTGCGGTCGGTTAATGGAGACCCGCTGTACCTCGTGGGCTTCATCGACGACATCACCGAGCGCCGCGACGCGCAGCGCGAAGCGAGCAGGTCATTCTCGCTTTTACGTGCGACCCTCGAGTCGACCGCGGACGGGATTCTGGTCGTCGATCTCAATGGAAAGATTCTGAGCTTCAATCAGAAGATGGCCGATATGTGGGAGATACCGGCCGAGATCTTCAGCTCCGGCGACGACCAGCGGGCAATCGCCGCGGCGCTCGAGAAGCTCGTTCACCCGGACGACTTCATGGCCAAAGTCATGGAGCTGTATCGGCATCCGGAGGAAGCGAGTTACGACGTGTTAGAGCTCAAGGACGGTCGAATCTTCGAGCGCTACTCGCAGCCGCAGCGTATCGACGACGTGGCCGTCGGTAGAGTATGGAGCTTTCGTGACGTTACGTCCCGCAAGCGCGCCGAAGAGCAAACGACTGCGCTCGTGCGGGAGCAATCCGCCCGTGCGGAAGCTGAGAACTCTGAAAAGCGCGCCGCTCTCCTTGCCGAGGCGAGTCGCGTTCTCAGCGCGTCCTTCGACTATCAGACCACGCTCGCCGCGCTGGTACGCCTGGCCGTGCCCGCGCTTGCCGATTACTGCGCTCTCGACATCGTCGGCCCCGACGAGAGCTTCGAGCGCGTCGGAGAGGCGCACGTCGATCCGACCAAGTCGATGCTGATCAGGCAGGTGGCAACCTTCCCGCGGAGCGCACTTACCGCGATGCATCCGCTGATTCGCGTCGTTACAACCGGCGAGCCTGTCCTGGAGACAGAGATCACACCGGCGTTCATCCGGGCTTCATTCGCGGAGCCGGAGCAGCGGCGCACCGTCGAAGCGCTGGAGCCGCGCTCCCTCATTTGCGTTCCGCTGGTGAATTCCGGCAAGCCCCTCGGGGCGTTGACGCTGGTGACCTCGGGCTCCGGCCGCCGTTTCGAGATCGCTGACCTCTCGCTCGCGGCCGATCTCGCGCGGAGAGCTGCCATCGTCGTCGAGCACGCGCGTCTTTTTCACGAAGCGCAGCAGGCAACGAGGGCACGCGACGATGTGCTCGCGGTGGTTGCTCATGACCTTCGCAATCCGCTCAATACTGTGATTATGGCGGTGAGCCTCATGCTCGACTCGACGCCCGTCGAGCGTCCCCAGGAGCGCCGGCAGGTCGAGATCGTGCGCCGTGCGGCTGATCGCATGAACAGGATGATCCAGGATCTGCTCGACGTGAGACGGATGGAATCCGGTCGCCTCGGGATTGACACCAGACCCGAATCACCGGCTTCCCTCGTGAACGACACTGTCGAGATGCTTTTTCCGCTCGCGCATGGAAGCACGATAACTCTCGAGGCGAACGTCGCGGAGAACCTTGCTCCCGTTGTCGCCGATGCGGCGAGAATTCAGCAGGTGCTGTCCAATCTCGTGGGCAACGCGGTCAAGTTCACCCCGCGCGACGGGCGTGTCATCGTGAGCGCCGAGCCGATTGACGGTGGAGTCAGGTTCGGTGTCATCGACAATGGTCCGGGAATTCCACCCGACCAGGTGCCACACATTTTCGGGCGCTTCTGGCAGGCGATGCCGTCGGATCGGCGCGGCATCGGCCTGGGATTGGCGATCGCGAAAGGAATCGTCGAAGCCCACGGCGGCATGATCTGGGTCGAGAGCCAGGTCGGTCTTGGCAGCACCTTCTATTTCACGCTGCCCAGCGCGTCGTAGTTCACCCGCAGTTCACCCACCCGCAATAGGCGCAATCGAGCCTCTCGGAACGCGAATTCGAGTTGCCGCGACGGGCTTGTCGCGTCCATATCCGACGCCCCGCCTCTCCGTCTCGCGGTCTGAGGCGTGACCACCGCGCGCAGCAGCACGAGGAGGAAAACTGGGTCAGTCCGTTTCTCACGAATACATGGGGTCCGCGGCTGCCGCGGGCCTCAGATACGTTACCGATGCGATGCCGGGCATTCGCCGTCAGCGCCACGGTCGCGGGTTCACCTACACTGACCCCGACGGCCAGGTAATTCGCGCGCGCGAATTGATCAATCGGTTCCGCTCGCTCGTGATCCCCCCTGCCTGGACTGACGTCTGGATCTGCCCACACGAGGACGGGCACCTGCAGGTCACCGCTCGGGATGGGCGTGGGCGCAAGCAGTACCGCTACCACCCTGATTTCCGCAAGCATCGCGACGGGACGAAATTCGAGCGCATGTTCGAGCTCAGTGACGTGCTCTGGAAGATCCGCGAGCGCGTCGAGACCGACATCGAGCTCCCCGGTCTGGCGCGCGACAAGATCATGGCGACAGTCGTATGGCTCCTCGAGACCACCCTGATTCGCATCGGCTCCGACGAATACGCAAAGGCCAACAAATCATTCGGCCTCACGACCATGCGCCGTCGGCATGCGACGGTTGTCGGATCGGAGCTCCGGTTCGAATTCCGGGGCAAGAGCCGCATTCAACACGCCGTTGCGGTGACGGACAAGCGGATTGCGCGGATAGTCCAGCGATGCCAGGAGCTCCGCGGCGAAGAGCTTTTCAAGTACATCGACGACGCTGGCAAGCGCCAGTCGGTTGAGGCTGAAGACGTCAACGCCTATCTGCAGGACGTCACGGGCCGGGACATCACTGCGAAGGATTTCCGCACCTGGGCCGGCACCATGCTTGTCGCCGAAGCGCTGCGCAAAATGGGTCCCGCGGACAGCAAGCGCGAAGCGGAGCGCAATATCGTCGCCGCCGTCGATCTCACCGCCAAGCGGCTCGGCAACACCCGCAGCGTCTGCCGGAAGTACTACATCCATCCGGCCCTTATCGAGGCGTATCTCGAAGGCTCGGTCCTACCACCGCTCCCGCAGCGAAACTGGAGCAAGCGCACGCCGCCTCACGGTCCGACTCTGCGTCAGCACGAATTGGACGTTCTCGCTTTCCTCAAAGCCAGACTGAGGCCCCGCCAGCAGCCGGAGGAGAAGAGAGAGTTGGAGCCGATCGGCTCCTAATCGAGGTACGGGTAGTCGGGGTCAGCGAGGCGAGCAGCGCGCGCCGCCGCTTCCGGCCCGGCAATCTCTCTGGCCAGGTCGAGCAGCATCGGACTCAAGTGGCCACCGTAACGGAGCAGGCTCGCAGCGCGCGCTCTCCGCCCCAGCAGGAACGAGAGAAAAGGTTGGTCTGCCTTGAGGGCGTTGCACGCGGGACACGCGAGCACCAGGTTGTCGCGCCGGTCGTACGCCGTCTTCCCCTTCCGCGGCGTCACGTGATCCATCGTTATCGCCTTCGTGCTGACGCGTTGCTCGCAGTAAGCACACACCGGTCCGTGCTGGTCGAGGAGCCACTGCCGTGTGTCCATATAGGCATTGCGGCTCGTTGGGAGCGATGTGTGCTGGTGCGCTGTTCGCCGGACACGTTTACGCGCCTTGCGCGGTCGTCGTCGTGGTGGAGTCAAGTTGGAAAGGTGGAATGGTGCCGATCAGTTGTTCTGAAACTTAACCGCGCGCGGTCTATCCTATCTGGATCTCGGTCGGCACCTCCGCATTCATGAGCGAAGCCCCACCATCGGCGTAGATGACCTGACCCGTGATCCAGTCGGCGTCCTGGGAGCAGAACAAGCCAACCACACCCGCCACATCGGCCGGAGTGCCGAGCCTTCCCATCGGAGTCCACCCGCGGACGTGCCAGTTGGTGATCAGGTCCTGCACCTGCTGCGGCAGGCTGTTCAGCACGCTGTCTTCCGTCCAGCCAGGGCTGATGGCGTTGACCGTGATTCCCTGCTTTGCGAGCGCGACACCGAAATAGCGGACGAGCGACTCCAGCGCGGCTTTGGCCGAGCCCATTCCAACCCAGGGCTGCAGCCCGCCAGTGCGGCTTCCCTCGGCGTAAGTGAGCGCGAGTATTTTTCCGCCTTTCTTCATGAGGGGGACCGCCTCACGCACGCCGACGAGAAACGCCTTCGCCTGGGAGTCGAACGCCGTATCCCATTGCTCGAGTGTGATATCCATGGGTCCTTGAAAAAAATCGGCGGCCTCCGGGCGGGCGTTGCTGACGAAGATGTCGAGCTCTCCGAACTCGTCAGCGACCTTGCGGAACATCGCCTTGATCTCTTCCGGCTTCTTCACATCCGCCTGAACGATGAAGCCGTCGCTTCCGAGCTTTCGAACCTTGGCGAGGGTGTCCTTCGCCGCCGCCTCGTTCGTGAGATAGTGGATGGCGACCTTTACGCCGTCTTTCGCGAGCCTCAGAGCGATTCCTCGGCCGATTCCGCGAGAGCTACCTGTCACGAGCGCGTGCTTTCCCTTGAGTGACATCTGCCCCTCCTTCTATGCGTAGTGGCCGGAACCCTCGCTAAGCTGGGCTATATCGGGGCCGCTCGCCACAGTTTTTTTGGCGACCGCCGGCGTTCGTGACCAGACGCGCTACCACAGCGGCGCTAGATGCTCATTCCACTGAGAGTTAGCTTTTCGCAACGATGACAATGCGCGAGAAACTCGACCTGCTGCAGCGACGGCGCGCTGAATCCGAGCAGGGAGGCGGCGAAGCGCGCCTCAAGACGCAGCACGAGAAAGGCAAGCTTTCCGCGCGCGAGCGGCTGGACCTTCTCCTCGACGAAGGCTCGTTCGTCGAGCTCGACCGGTTCGTCGTCCACCGGTCCACCGACTTCGGACTGGAAGCGCAGAAGTTCTATGGAGACGGCGTCATCACCGGCCACGGCAAGATCGACGGCCGGCTTGTTTACGTGTTCTCCCAGGACTTCACGGTGTTTGGAGGATCGCTCTCCGAGGCGTTCGCGGAAAAGATCGTAAAGATCATGGATCTGGCGATGCGGAACGGAGCACCGGTGATCGGTCTCAATGATTCTGGCGGCGCGCGGATCCAGGAAGGCGTAGTCTCGCTCGGCGGCTACGCTGAGATATTCTTGCGCAACACTCTCGCTTCGGGCGTGATCCCGCAGATCTCGGCCATTCTTGGACCCTGCGCCGGCGGCGCCGTCTACTCTCCTGCGATCACTGATTTCACTTATATGGTGCGCGGCACTTCGTACATGTTCGTCACGGGTCCAAACGTTGTGAAAACGGTGACGCATGAAGACGTGACCATGGAGACTCTCGGAGGCGCAGACACCCACTCTGCAACATCCGGGGTCGCGCACTTTGCCTGTGATTCCGAGCCCGAGTGCCTGCAGCACGTCCGCGATATTTTCCGCTTCATCCCGTCGAACAACCTCAGCGATCCGCCGCGAGGGCCGGGCACCGACCCGCGCGACAGGCGCGACGAATCGCTGCTCGACATCGTCCCGGACAATGCCAACAAGCCGTACGACATGCACGATGTAATCGAACGCGTCGTGGACGATGGCGATTTCTACGAAGTCCAGCGCGAATACGCCGGGAACATCATCTGTGGATTCGCTCACCTTGGCACGTTCAGCGTCGGCGTCGTCGCGAATCAACCGGCGGTGCTTGCGGGAGTGCTCGACATCAACGCTTCGCTCAAGGCAGCGCGCTTCATCCGGTTCTGCGATGCGTTCAACATTCCGATCGTGACCTTCGAGGATGTGCCGGGCTTTCTGCCCGGAGTCACACAGGAGCACGGCGGAATCATCAAGCACGGTGCGAAGCTGCTCTACGCGTATTGCGAAGCGACCGTGCCCAAGCTCACCGTGATAACTCGCAAGGCCTACGGCGGCGCCTACGACGTCATGAGCTCCAAGCACATTCGTGGCGACTTCAATGTCGCCTGGCCTACAGCGGAGATCGCCGTGATGGGGCCGCAGGGAGCAGTTGAAATCCTTTTCAGAAAGGAAATCTCCGAAAGCAGCGACGAAGCGGCCGCAACCGAGACCAAGATCGAAGACTATCGCGAAAAGTTCGCCCACCCGTATATCGCTGCGGGTCGAGGATATCTCGACGACATCATCGATCCGCGCGATACAAGGCCCGCCCTGATCGATGCTCTCGAGACGCTCCAGACGAAGCGTGACAAGAATCCGCCCAAGAAACACGGAAACATTCCGCTCTAATGGACCGAGCGGGCTCTGACGGCAGCCGACTCCTGATGTTCAACAAGGTCCTCATCGCGAATCGTGGCGAGATTGCGCTACGCGTGATCCGTGCTTGTCACGAGATGGGCGTACGGACGGTCGCAGTTTACAGTGAAGCCGACGTGCGCGCGCCCCATGTGCGAGAAGCGGATGAAGCGGTTCTCATCGGGCCGGCACCATCGAGTGAGAGCTACCTGCGCGGCGAACGAATCATCGAAGCGGCGAAGCTCACAGGCGCCGAAGCGATTCACCCGGGCTACGGTTTTCTGTCCGAGCGGGAGTGGTTCGCGCGCGCGGTCCGCGACGCAGGCATCGTCTGGGTAGGGCCGCCGGCGGAAGCCATCGCGGCGATGGGAAGCAAGACGTCGGCGCGCACGCTCGCGGTCGCGAATGGAGTTCCCATCGTTCCGGGCACTACGGAGCCACTGTCAAACGCGAAAGAGGCCGAAAAGATCGCCAAGAAATTCGGCTACCCGGTTCTGCTCAAAGCCGCCGCCGGTGGAGGCGGGAAGGGAATGCGTGTCGTCTCTGCACCGAAGGAGCTCGCGGGAGCGCTGGAAGCGGCGCGCCGCGAAGCGGAGAGCGCGTTCGGAGACGACGCGGTGTATCTCGAAAAGTTTGTGGCGCGGCCCAGGCACGTCGAGGTACAGATCCTCGCCGACAGTCACGGCACCGTGCTTTCCCTCGGAGAACGAGAGTGCTCGGTGCAGCGGCGTCACCAGAAAATGATAGAGGAAGCGCCGAGCGTCGCGGTCACTCCCGAGCTGCGAACGAAGATGGGAGACACTGCTGTACGCGCGGCGCGCGCCGCCGGCTACGTGAACGCCGGGACCTGCGAGTTTCTCCTCGACCAGAGCGGCGAGTTCTACTTTCTCGAGATGAATACCCGACTGCAGGTGGAACACCCCGTAACCGAGCTCGTCACCGGAATCGATCTCGTCCAATGGCAGCTTCGGATCGCGGCAGGAGAGAAGCTCCCGTTCAAACAGGAGGAGATCGCGCCGCGCGGATGGGCGATCGAGTGCCGCATTACCAGCGAAGACGCATCGAACCACTTTCTGCCGTCAACGGGACGAATCGAGCACCTGCATTTGCCGAGCGGGCCTGGGGTTCGCTGGGACGGCGGCATCGAATCGGGCAGCGAGATCGGGCTCTACTACGACCCGATGCTGGCAAAGCTCATCGTCTGGGGCGCAGACCGTGAGCAGGCAGTCACCCGAATGCGGCGAGCGTTGGTGGATCTGGTTATTCAGGGTGTAGAGACGTCGCGCGATTTTCACGTTCGCGTGATGGACGATGACGAGTTCCGTCGCGGTGACATCGACATCCAGTGGCTAGAACGACAGCTAAGCTCGATACTGGAACGGCGGCCCGCCCACGAAACGATCCGCGTCGCCGCGATCGCTGGAGCTCTTCTCGCCGAGCGGGATCGCGCCGCGCGCGCAGTTTCCAGTTCAGTTTCCGAGACAGGCACGGCCAGCAAGGACGGTGGTGTCGTTGCCGATTCGTGGAAACAGGCGGCGCGACTCGACGGCTTGCGCAGCTGATGCCGGTCGTTAGCGTCGCAATCGAATCGATAGCTGCCGGAGGTGACGGAGTCGGCAGGACCAACGGACTGGTCGTGTTCCTCCCTCGCGCAGCCCCGGGCGATCTCGTCACCGCGCAGATTTCCGGCAAAGGACATTTCGCGCGCGGAGCGCTGCGCAGCATTGTGACTCCGTCCCCGGTCAGGATCGAGCCTCCTTGTCCGCATTACACCAGGGATAAATGCGGCGGCTGCCAGCTCCAGCACATGACTTACGACTCGCAGCTTGCCGCGAAGCAAGTGATCGTGCGCGACTCGCTGCAACGAATTGGGAAGCGAAATGTGGATGCGCCGACCATTGAGCGGAGTCCCAAGGAATGGCGTTATCGGGTCAAGCTCACACTTGCGATGCGACGTCGCGGAGGACGCTGGATTGCCGGCCTACACCCTTACGACGACCCGGTGCACGTCTTCCCGCTCGCGGATTGTCCGATCACTGACCGCCGCGTAGTCGCTGCCTGGCACGAGATAATGACGGCCGACGCGTACTTCCCGGACGCAAAGGAGCTGCGCGGGAGTGTTCGCATCACGAGTGACGGGCCGACCTTCGTCATGACGGGGGGCGAGAGCTGGGCCGCGCGCGACCAATTCAGTGCTGCCGTGCCGTCGATTTCCGCCGTTTGGTGGGAGCCGACGGACGACAAGCCGCGCCGCCTTCTATATGATAAGCGCGCGAACCGCGCACCCAGCGCGTCTTTCGCGCAGGTCAACGCCGAGATGGCGGAGATTCTCCGGGCGTACGTCCTGGAACGTGCCAGATCATACCTGCCGGAGTCCGCAGTCGACGCCTACTCCGGCGCCGGCGACACCGCCATCGCACTGAGCAGGGAGGGGGTGGGCGTGACCGCGATTGAGCTGGACGCCGAAGCAGCTGAATGGGCAGCGTCCAAACTGGCCGGTTCTTCACGCGCGATTCACGGTCGTGTCGAAGATGAGCTGCCCGCCGCGCTGCCAGCGGATCTGGTGATCCTCAATCCGCCTCGCGCCGGAGTGGACGCGCGTGTGACGAGCGCTCTCGAGGCCGAGGCGGCCCGAATTCGTGCCGTCATTTACATCAGCTGCGACCCCGCAACCCTGGCGCGTGATCTTTCTCGTCTCCCGAGCTTTCGCGTCGAGTCGCTGCACGCATTCGACATGTTCCCGCAGACGGCCCACGTCGAGACCGTGTGCGAGCTCCGTCCCGCCGGAGGAGCCCCGTGAAATACGTCGTGCAGTTGAACGACGAGCGGAAGGCCGTCACGCTCGATCCCGATGGGGTCCGCTACGAGGCTGAGCCTCCGGCGCGTGCCGAGCTTTCGGACATCGAAGGAAGCCCGGTACGGATGGTGAAGATTGGCACGCACGTCTACCGCGTTGTGGTGCAAAGGAGGCAGGGACGCGGAACGTACACCCTCTGGGTCGATGGCTATCGTTTTCAGACCGAAGCGCTCGACGAGCGGACCCGATCGATCCGAGATCTCTCGGCCGCGCGCGCGGGCCCGACTGGCCCGGCGCCCATCCTCGCGCCAATGGCGGGCTTGATCGTGCGGGTAAGCGTCAAGGCCGGTGACAAGGTCGAGGCGGGCCAGGGTGTCGTGGTAATGGAAGCGATGAAGATGGAGAATGAGCTCCGCGCGACCTCGGCTGGCATCGTAAAGAGTGTCGAAGTTTCGGCTGGGACCGCTGTCGAAAAAGGGGCGCTGCTCGTGGCTCTGGAATAAGGTTAACTGAAAACTGCGAACTGAGAACGACACAGATCCGAGATCCCAGAAGCACAGATCCGAGTTGCTAGGATCGAATCCTCACACCTGCATCTCGCAAGTCGCATCTACGCTTCTGATACCTCGGATCTGTGTCGTTCTATGTTGTAGTTCCCCTCACGAAATGCCGGGCGTCAGCGGTTGACACGTCTAGCCTGGTCGGATAGCTTAAAAGGCTGTCGGAAAACCACTTAGTCGTCATCACCCGCTTGGACCCTACTCGAATCAAAGGGGGCCGGCACTTACATACGTTTCGCCTCACATGAAGACCTACTCCGCGACCCAGCGGGACATCAAGCACCAATGGTACATCGTCGACGCCGAAGGCATGATCCTCGGCCGTCTGGCCACTGAGGTCGCAAAGATCATCCGTGGCAAGCACAAGCCGATGTACACACCCCACATGGACACTGGTGACAACGTCATCGTGATCAACGCGGCGAAAGTCCGCGTCACGGGGAAGAAGGCGGAGCAGAAGCAGTACTTCAGGCACACCGGCTACATGGGTCACGAGCGGTTCACACCGTTCGAGACGATGCTCGCCAAACACCCGGAGCGCGTGATAGAGAAGGCGGTCTACGGCATGCTGCCAAAGACCGCTCTCGGACGCCAGAAGCTTCGCAACAAGCTTCGCGTGTTCGCCGATGCGAAGCATACGCACGCAGCGCAGCAGCCCAAGGTGCTCGAACTCAACAAGAAGAGCGAGAAGTAATGCCGGATACAACGCACACCATCGGACGCCGCAAGGAAGCGGTCTGCCGTCTCTACATCAAGCCGGGCTCCGGCAAGTGGTCGGTTAACGGACGCACGCTGGGAGATTACTTCCCGCGTCCCGCGCACGTCTCCGCCATACAGCAACCGTTCACGATTACCGATACGCTCGGCCGCTACGATGTGAAGGCGAAGGTCGAGGGCGGAGGATTAACTGGTCAGGCCGGCGCGCTGAGGCTTGCCGTCGCCCGTGCGCTCGTAACGATGGATGAATCGCACCGCAAGAAGCTGCGTGACCTGGCGTTGCTGACGCGTGATGCAAGAGCGGTCGAGCGCAAGAAGCCCGGCCGTCCGAAGGCAAGAAAGAAATTCCAGTTCTCGAAGCGTTAAACCCCGAAGGAATCCTTACTTAATGGCTCAGCCAAACCTGGAGCAGCTACTCGAAGCCGGTGTCCACTTCG
>Ga0184619_10000235_pt1 | contig 18745 bp, 17 predicted proteins | sample PLM0_60_b1_FD_133146 | JGI IMG/M metagenome (GOLD analysis project Ga0184619, IMG submission 133146) | Groundwater sediment microbial communities from an aquifer in East River, Colorado, USA - PLM0_60_b1 | ecosystem: Environmental > Terrestrial > Soil > Riparian zone | place: USA: East River...
AACGCCGCGCTCGGCTCATGCCAAGTTATTTGGCACGGGCGACCTGAATCGAACGATGCGCTGTTCGGTGATTGTGGCCCATCCGGCGGATGAAGTAGTCGGCGCCGGTTGTTTGATCTCAAAGCTCCTGGATGTCACGGTGCTGCATGTAACCGACGGTGCACCGCGCGACATGCAGGATGCGAAAGCCGCCGGCTTTGACGAGCGAGCTGACTATGCCCGGGCGCGCAAAGAAGAGTGCCTCGCGGCGCTGGCAATCGCGAGTGTGCCGCGGGATCGGGTCGTCGATCTGGAAATCATCGACCAACGCGCATCAGCCTGCCTGGCAGATTTGACTAAGAAGATAACAATGTTTCTGCAGCAGTCAGCGGCGGACATCGTTGTGACTCATGCTTATGAGGGAGGCCATCCCGATCACGATGCGACTGCGTTTGCAACGCACGCGGCCCTGCGCCTGATGAAGCAAAATGGTTTCAAGCCACCGGTATTATTCGAGATGGCACTCCATCCCAGTGAAGACTTTAAGGCAAAGGTACCGGACTTCTTGCCGGGCGCCGATCGCGAGACGACTACGTTGTTATTGGATGAACGGGCAAAGCAACTGAAGCAGCGAATGTTCGCGTGTTTTGAAACTCAGCGTGAGAGTCTCGAAGTCTCGCCAATCGGTCCGGAGAAATTTCGACAACCAATAGCTTACGACTTCAGCGCTCCGCCGCAAGATGGAAAACTGCATTACGAAAGGTTTGAGTGGGCGCCGACAAGCGACCAGTGGCAGTCACTTGCGTGCGAGGCGCTGGCGGATCTTTTTCCGCAACACGAGGCGAGTCACTAAAACCAGTTGATTACATCGAGGATCTTTCCGCGCGGTCCTAATTTCAGTGACGTGGGAAACCGGTCCGCCACCCGGCACATGTAGATCGATGCGTTGCTAGATTTAGGCACACTCGTTGCAATCCTCGCTTCGGTATAGCCCCCGTAGGTTCTTAACCACACTTAGAAAAACCGGAAGGAATTAAGGATTATGGGACTCTTCGACAAAATGTTTGGGCAGGGCGCTTCTGAATCCGAACAGCAACAAGGAGCACAGCAGCGCTTCAATGAGTTGAAACAGAAATACCAGTCGGTACTCAACATGGCCGACCAACAGCAGATCCAGTTTCAGAACCTTCATGTTCAGGAAAACAAGCTCTTCATTAAGGGCAGTGCACCATCTGAAGATGCCAAGAATAAGTTTTGGGACCAGATAAAGTTGGTCAATCCGAGTCAGGACGACATTACTGCGGAGATTGTTGTCGACGAAACGCGCGCAGCAGCGGCAGCCGCAGGCGGCGGTCAGGGACAAGGAGAAACTTATACGGTTAAGGCCGGTGATAACCTTTCCCGAATTAGCAAGCAGTTTTTCGGAGATGCAAACGAGTACATGCGCATCTTTTATGCTAATCGCGACAAGCTGCACGATCCGGACAAGATTCAGGTCGGACAGCAATTGACCATTCCGCACAAAGGGTAAAGTTCGATACGAAATCAACATTTCAGGTATGCGCCCACCCGCATGCCAGGAATGCGTTGTCGTGGGTCAACGAATACAGAACCGCGAGCAGTAGCGACCGGGTCGGACTTGCGATAAACAACACCTCCATTTCATAGCTCACCGAGAAGGCTACGGTGAGCTCAACGCTGCGCAGACCCGGTCGCTACCGCTTCCGGTTCTGTATTTGCCTGTCCACAGAGCAAATCAGACTCGGTAGTCCAATGCAAAAAGTCTGGCAAGAATTGAAATGACTCGGTGCGAGAAAAGTCAGTGTGGCTAGTTGGCGCTGTAGTATACTCGCCGCAGTAGCTTGGGCTTTAACGGTTTTGATTGCAGAACGCGAACGCTCACCTCATTAACGAAAGCTGGTTTTAATTTAAAAATGCGCGTCTTAGGAATCGATCCAGGTAGCGAAACTACCGGGTGGGGTGTCATTGAAAGTGATGGGCGCCACTATCGGCTGGTTGAGTGCGGTACGATTCGGTCGCCCGCCGGCCAAAGATTTCCAGCCCGTTTGGTAAGAATCGCCGATGCGCTGGCGGACGTGATTCAACGTCACGGCCCGGAAGCTTGTGCTATTGAAGACGGCTTTCTTGCTACTAATGTAAAGGTCACTTTAAAGCTGGGCCAGGTTCGCGGCGTGGCGATGCTCACTGCCGAACGCGCGGCGATTGCAATTCATGAGTACTCTCCCAGGCTAGTGAAACAAACGGTTGCTGGTCATGGAAACGCAGAAAAATTTCAGATACAGCAAATGGTTAAGACCTTGCTTGCGCTCGACAGCGTTCCTGAACCACAGGACGCTGCCGATGCGCTGGCCGTGGCCATCTGTCATTTTCATCATGCCTCGTATGCCCAACGCATTCTTGCGGCGCAGGCTAGGGCAGGCAGCAAGTTAACCGCTTCTATTCAACCGCGCCGTCGCGTCTCCCGCTAATCCTGGCGCGGCTGGCAAATAATTCACCCTAAATAGATCTCAATTTGTGAGGGCTGTGGTGATGAACCGATCCTTACGAGTCTTCTCACTTTCTATCTTTCTGTCTTTGGCAATCTTGCCGTCTGCAACTGTTGCCAAGCGGCGGCCACCCCCGGGCGGACGACTGGCGGTGGTTGCGGATGAACGACTTTCCGCGCTCAGATCCAGTCCTGAGCTTTCAGGAAATCTACTACGCCGGATGGGACGCGGCAGCCTGGTCGCTATTAAAGGAGACAGACGCAGCCGGAATGGAATTGTCTTTTACAAAGTCAATATAACTGTGCGCACCGGTGGGTGGATCCAGCGCGATGCAGTCTTTGCGCCCTCTCGTAACGGTGACGATGCGCGATTGTTAAGACTTATTAAGGCGTCTGAGGGTTTTGATCGGGTGGTGCGGGCGAAGATCTTTCTCGACAACTTCACTAGATCCGATCTTCGACCTGAAGTTTTACTGATCTATGCGCTGGCCGCCGAAGATGCTGCCACTCATCTTTCGCACGACGCTACGCGGCGATTGGATGAGAAGGAAATGAACGCCGGCGGCGCGCCACTGTTCAGTTACTTTTTGAACTTCAACGAATTGGACCGCTACAACCGCCAGGGCATAACATTTCTCTTCGACCAGAGTGCAAAAGAATTCCGCTACGACGGCGAAGGCTGGCAGGAGTTAGTTCATCGTTATCCGCGCAGTCCGCAGGCAGCGGAAGCGCGGAAACGATTGGAAGCGGCATCGCTGCAACACTGACCGGTGGCGCCGACTTGATTGACCTATTGCCCTCTCATACACTTCGTTTTCAAGACTAAGTCCGCTTGAAGGGAAGTGCCGCATGTCAGCTAGATTCCTGTCGCGAGTTTTCCTTGTGTTTGCCTTCGTCTTGCTGTTTACCGTTTTAGCTTGCCAGCAAGCCACGCCACCGGCAAATCAACCAGTAACGAACACAAGCGAATCCAAGGAGTGGGATTCGTATGTAAACGAGTTTCTCGAAGCATACTTCGTGGCAAATCCCGAATTCGCTGTCCGGGCCGGAAGGCATGAGTTCGATGGCAAGCTTACTGACTGGAGCGCGGCAGGCATTGCCAATGAGGTCAAGCGACTGCATGCGGCGAAGGATCGCGTGGCTGGTTTTCAGAACGCGACGCTCAACGAGCGGCAACGCTTTGAACGCGATTATGTGTCGGCCGTAATCGACGGCGATCTCTTTTGGTTGGAAGCGGCGGAGTGGCCATTCCGCTGTCCCCAGTTTTACGCCGACAGCATTGATCCTGACGTTTACGTTTCCCGCGAATATGCGCCGCTCGATCAGCGCCTGCGCGCTTACACTGCTTACGCGAAAGCAATTCCCATCGCCGTCGAGCAAATTCGCAAAAACCTGCGAACGCCACTGCCTAAGACGTTTGTGAAAATCGGTCATACTACTTTCGGCGGTCTTAGTTCTTTCTATCAAAAAGATGTGCCCGGCATCTTCGCCTCCGTAAAGGACGAACAACTTCAGAAAGACTTCAAGGCAGCCAACGACGGCGCCATAAAAGCGATGCAGGACATCGATGCCTGGTTCACAACTCAGGAAGCAACCGCGACCCCAAACTTTCAACTTGGCGCAGAGAAGTTTAGCGAGATGCTGAAAGCGACTGAGCGCGTCGATGTGCCGCTCGATAAGCTGGCCGAAGTTGGGCGGCGGGATCTGCAGCGCAACCTCGAGGCTTTGAAAACTGCGTGTGCTTCTTACGCGCCTGGTAAATCAATTCCCGAGTGTGTGGCGCAGGCGCAGTCTCACAAGCCTGTAGGCGGAGCAGTTGAAGTGGCGCGCAAACAGTTGAGCGATTTGCGGGCATTCATCCTGGAGAAAAAGCTAGTAACGATTCCCGGTACTGAAGAAGCAAAGGTTGCTGAAGCGCCCGCATACAAACGATGGAACTTTGCCTATATCAACATTCCCGGACCGTACGAAAAAGGTTTGCCGTCTACTTATTATCTGTCGCCGCCCGACCCTACGTGGTCGCAAAAAGAGCAGGACGCGTATGTGCCTGGGCAGGGAACTCTGCTTTTCACTTCCGCGCATGAAGTTTGGCCCGGCCACTTTTTACAATTCCTGCATGCCAATCGTTCGTCTTCAAAGCTGGGCCAACTTTTTGTTGGTTACGCGTTCGCCGAAGGTTGGGCCCATTACACTGAAGAGATGATGTGGGAAGCCGGTCTGGGGAATGGTTCCGATGAAATGCACATTGGCCAATTATTGGCAGCGTTGCTGCGCAACGTGCGATTCGTGTCGGCGATTGAAATGCACACCGGCAAGATGACCGTCGCAGAGTCGGAAAAGATGTTTCTCGAACAGGGTTATCAGGACGCCGGCAACGCGCGGCAGCAAGCGGCGCGCGGCACGTTTGATCCTGCCTATCTCAACTACACCATGGGCAAGCTAATGATTCGCAAGCTGCGTGAAGACTGGACCGCATCGCGCGGTGGCAAGCAGGCCTGGCAACAGTTTCATGATGAGTTTCTGAAATACGGTGGACCGCCAATTCCGCTAGTCAGGAAAGCGATGCTTCCGGGAGACACCGGATCGCTCTTTTAGTATTCCAAGTTAAAGCCGGAGCGGTTATTCTTAAGGCCAACCTTATGGCTGAATCGAAGATTGCAACTGCGAATAGTGGGTTTGGTGTCACAACCCGGCGCGACGCGTGGTGGCTTGAACTCATTCCCGTTGTCCTTGTGCTCGGCGCCTTCAGTATTTACGCGACGTGGAGAACCTTTGAAAACGGATACTATGAATTTGGCCCGTACCTTTCTCCTTTTTACTCTCCGCTAATCAAGCCGCGTTGGTGGCCGCTCTCACCTGCCATCTTAATTCTCTGGGCGCCGCTCGGATTTCGCGCCACCTGCTACTATTATCGTAAAGCGTACTATCGGGCTTTTTTCCTTGATCCACCGGCGTGCGCTGTGGGCGAATCGCATCCACACCGCTACGACGGCGAGACAAAGTTTCCGTTTGTTCTCCAGAATTTGCACCGCTATTTCCTTTATGTCGCTTTGATCTTTCTGGTAATACTCTGGTACGACGCAATTAGTGCGTTTTGGTTTGCAGGTCGAGTTGGAGTCAGGGTGGGCTCACTCGTATTGCTAGCCAACATTGTTCTACTTTCGTTCTACACATTCTCCTGCCACTCGCTGCGGCACATCGTGGGCGGCAAACTTGACTGCTTTTCCTGCGTCGCTTTTGGTGGGCCACGACACACGACCTGGCGCGGCGCCAGCTTTCTCAATGAACATCACATGTTGTTTGCCTGGCTGAGCCTGTTTTCAGTTGCGCTTGCGGATCTCTACATTCGGCTCGTTGCCTCAGGATCTATTCAGGATCTGAGACTGCTGTGAACGAAAAATTCGAAACCCACGAGCACGACGTGCTGATCATTGGTGCAGGCGGGGCGGGGCTATGTGCGGCCATCGCAGCGCTGGGCCAGGGTGCAACTGTTGGCGTCGTGTGCAAATCGTTGCTCGGAAAGGCCCACACAGTCATGGCCGAAGGTGGAATAGCAGCGGCCATGGCAAACGTCGACCAAGCTGACGACTGGCGCACGCATTTTCGCGACACGATGCGCGGCGGCAAGTTTCTCAACAACTGGCGGATGGCCCAAATACACGCGCAGGAGGCGCCGGACCGGGTGCATGAACTCGAGCAGTGGGGCGCCCTGTTTGATCGCACCAGCGACGGCGAGATTTTGCAGCGAGCTTTCGGCGGACATACTTTCAAGCGCTTGTGTCACGTTGGCGATCGCACGGGCCTCGAGATGATTCGCACCCTGCAGGATCGCGGCGTCCATCTGGGGATCGATGTTTATATGGAATGTGCCGTGACCCGCCTGCTGAAGGACGGCGATCGGGTTACGGGCGCGTTTGCTTACTGGCGAGAGACAGGCCGCTTCGTTGTGTTCAAAGCCAAATCGGTCGTCATCGCCACGGGCGGCATAGGCAAAGCGTGGCGCATCACTTCCAACTCCTGGGAGTACACGGGCGATGGTATGGCATTGGCATACGACGCGGGGGCAGAGTTGATGGACATGGAGTTTGTGCAGTTTCATCCGACAGGAATGGTTTGGCCGCCGGGAGTGCAGGGAATCCTGGTGACGGAAGCAGTGCGCGGTGAGGGCGGAGTCCTGCGTAACAAAGATGGAGATCGTTTTATGGAGCGCTATGATCCGGAAAAAATGGAACTGTCAACGCGCGACGTCGTGGCGCGTGCCATTTACATCGAGGCAAAGGAAGGCCGTGGTACCGAGCATGGCGGCGCATATCTGGATATTTCACACAAGCCCGCGGACTATGTGAAGAAGAAGCTGCCCAGTATGTATCATCAGTTTCGCGAGCTGGCGGACGTAGACATCACCAAGGGACCGATGGAAGTCGGGCCAACCTGTCACTACATGATGGGCGGCATCCGCGTTGAGGCGGAGACGGCCCAGGCAACTGTGCCGGGATTGTTCGCCGCCGGCGAAGCTGCGGCCGGGCTGCATGGAGCAAACCGCCTGGGAGGTAATTCGCTCTCCGATTTACTGGTTTTTGGCCGACGCGCCGGACTCAGCGCTGCGGAACATGCCAGCCAAGTTGGTCCCGGAATTGTAGATGCGCAGCAGCTCGAAGAAGGCGCCCACGAACTGCTTGCTCCTTTCGAGCGCCCCGCGGGCGAAGGTCCCTATGAGATTCACAGAAGTTTGCAGGAAGCAATGCAGAACTACGTCGGCATCTTTCGCAATGAGGAAGACTTGAAGAAAGGACTATCGGAACTTCAGACGCTGAATGAGCGCGCTGCACGAGTGAAGGTAGAAGGTTCGCGCCTATTCAATCCGGGATGGAACCTCGCACGCGATCTCAAGTCGATGTTGACAGTTTCAGAAGCCGTGGCTTTAAGCGCGCTGGAACGCAAGGAAAGTCGTGGCGCGCATAGTAGAATCGATTACCCCGACTACGACGAAACGTGGGGTAAACAAAACAACATTGTGGCTCGCGACGGGGACAGAATGGAAGTAAAGCAGCGTTCGACAGTCGAGCTGCCTTTTGAACTGAAGCAAATTCTTGAAGAAAAATGAGAGCAAGTTGATGATTCAATTAGGCAAGTTACGTAGTCTCATGGTCAGGAAGGTGGGCTTGCCCCCGCTCATCGGCTGTCTTTGAGTAATCAAGAGCGGGGCAAGCCCGCCTTCCCAACCCCGAGGCTGCTAACTTGCTAGCTACTGGCCAAAGTGAAAAGCTTTCAATCAACAAGATTAATCGAATCATGTAATCCCGAGAGTCTACTGGCATCGCTCAATGACTACTAACGATGGCTGACGCAACATTCAAAGTTTTTCGCGGTGACCGCACTGGCGGTAAGTTGATCGAGTACAAAGTACCTATCGCGCCAGGTATGGTTGTGCTCGATGCGCTCCATTACATTCAGGGACATCTGGCGCCGGACCTTGCGGTGCGATGGAACTGCAAAGCGGGCAAGTGCGGCTCGTGTTCGGCAGAAGTCAACGGCCGTCCCCGCTTGACGTGCAAGACTCGCCTGGATGCTTTGCCCCTGAGTGAACCCATTACAGTTCAGCCGATGAAAAGTTTTCCGGTCATCCGAGATTTGGTAACTGACGTATCCTGGAACTACAAAGTCAACAGCAGGATTCCGCCCTTCAGCCCGCGCCCGAATGTCGAATGGAAAATGGATCAGCGCGACGTTGATCGCGTGCAAGAGTTTCGCAAATGCATCGAATGCTTTCTTTGTCAGAATGTTTGCCACGTCCTGCGCGACCACGACAAGAAGGAACAGTTTGGTGGTCCCCGCTTCTTCGTTCGCATAGCCGGGTTGGATATGCATCCGCTCGACGGTTTGTCTCGAACTGAGTTGCTGAAGGACGAGCTCGGCATCGGTCTGTGCAACATCACCAAGTGTTGTACAGAAGTCTGTCCCGAAGACATTCACATCACTGACAATGCAATCATTCCGCTCAAGGAGCGGGTGGTTGATGATTACTACGATCCGGTTCGCTGGTTCTTGCGGAAGCTAAAGGGAAAGAAAAGATAGGAGCAGTCGGCAGCCGCAGTCGGCAGGAGCACGAGAGCGAGTTACACTTAAGCAAAATGCCAAACAGGTCAAAGCATGGTTTCCGTTGACGCATCGTGCTCCTGCCTCCTGCTCCTGCCGTCTGCCACTGGAAAGGACGCCACATGGAGCTAAAACTTAAGCCAATCTCAATAGCTGGAATTGCGGAAGCGATCTCGAAGACGGAGGTATATCGTTATCTTAATGAACCGGGCGAGGCTGAGTCGATCTGTCGTGACATACTTGCTATTGAGCCTGCCAATCAGGCAGCACTGCGCCTTCTGGGCCTTGCGATCACGGACCAGTTTACCGGGGAGATGTCTGATCGTTATGTGGAAGCAGAACGAGTATTTCGCGGTCTGACAAGCGAGTATGAGCGCGTCTATCACCGTGGCATCCTTCAGGAGCGAAAGGGCAAGGCACAGCTTCAGGCCGGCCGGCCGCCTCACGCGGTGCTACCGATTTTCGAAGAGGCAATGAGACTTTTTGCAGAGGCAGAGAAGACTAGGCCAGCTGACAATGACGATGCGATTCTGCGCTGGAATCGCTGTGTGCGGCTTTTACAGAGTCGTATTAGCTCCGAATGGAGCAAGGAAATGGAAGAATTTGATGCCAGCGAAGGCCCGCCGGTTTAAACTCGCTTGTCTTTTCACGACTCAATGTGGGCGGAGCTTCCTCGCCCGCTTTGAAAGGCCCAATCTAGCAAGTAATTCGGCAACTCAAATAATCTCGGGGTTGGGAAGGCGGGCTTGCCCCCGCTCTTTGAATTTGCTTCCTTACCCTAATGGTGCGCAAATGGTCCAATCAAAATCTCCCAGGCGCACTACACTTTGTGACCGGAAACTTCCTTGACAGGATTCCAGTCTTCAAGCAGGAAGCCTGCTGTCAGTCTTTCATCGAGACTCTAGCAACGTTACTTGAGGACTGGCCTTGCAAACTAATTGCATATGTCTTGATGCCTGATCACACTCATCTGATTGTTAATCCACAAGACGGACGAATCAGGGAATTCACAGGCAAGCTAAAAAGCCTTTCCGCAAAGGCTATCATTAAGACTGCGCGCGGCGTAGATTTCAAAATAGACTCTGACGGCTCGTCTTATCAAGTCTGGCAGGAAAGCTTTAAAGCGGTCCCGCTGTGGAGCGCTTGGATGATTTGGCAGAAGATCAATTACATTCATGCCAATCCGGTGAAGGCTAAGCTTGTGTCCTCTGCCAAAGACTACCGTTGGTCAAGCTTTCAAGCTTTTTATTCAGGAAGTGAAAAACCGCTGAAGGTGGATCAGGATTGGTGGTGGACTGATGATTCCAAGAAGTTGTCAAAGGCTATGAAAGAGTTGGGTTGGAGATCTTATGAGAAAAGGAACAAATAAAGAGCGGGGGCAAGCCCGCCTTCCCAACCCTGAGCTGATTTGAGTTGAAATCTGCCTCGTGGACGAGAGGCTCCTGCTGGAACAGCCCTTGCTCGCCAAATAAACAGCAATTTTCAACTTCTTTCCCGCGAATCTGTTAATAAATCCTCCTGACCGTCGTTTTACTCATTGGAAACGATTTTCAGGAGGCAACCGTGCAGGCAGTCAGAACCTTGAGACCAATTCCCCAACCGCCGAGCGAGCTGGAAACGCTGTTTGAGGCGCATCACGATCGCGTTTTTCGCACGGCCCAACGCATCACCGGCAGCCCGGCAGATGCTGAAGACGTGCTACAGACAGTTTTCCTGCGGCTGGTAAAGAGCGGCGAGCTCCCCGACCTTTCCCAACATCCCGAGGCTTATCTTTCGCGCGCCGCGATCAATGCGTCGCTGGATCTGATGCGCAGCCGCAGTCGCTCAAAATCAGTGGGACTTACGGATGTTGAGGCCGACAATCTTCAAAGCAAAACAAAAAGCCCGGAAGCGCAGCATGCCGATCGCGAGTTACAAACTCTGATCCGGCAAGCGGTCGCGCGTTTAGGAAAAACAGCGGGGGAAATGTTTGTCTTGCGCTATTACGAAGGTCACGACAACCAGGAGATCGCCAAGCTGTTGGGCACTTCGCAGATGGTTGTCGGCGTCGTCTTGCATCGCGCGCGCACGAAGCTGAAGAAAGAAATTGCGCAGTACATGGCGAAACATCAAAAGTAGCACAGACTTTAGTCTGTGCGGTTTGGAAGAAAAGTTGAAATCACAGACTAAAGTCTGTGCTATTTCGGAGAAACATTATGAAAAGCACTAATGATCTTGACCACATCCTCGACCAGGCGACCGCTGAAATGCGAAATGAAGAGATCGATTCAGCGGTAGTCAAACAAGCGGCGGAGCGTGTTTGGGCGCGTATCGCCGCAGAAAACACAAGCCACGCGATGACAGACAGTCGCGCTTCGGAACACATCGAGAATTGCGGTGATTTTCAGTCACTCATTCCGGCGTACCTGGACGGAGACCTGTCCGAAGCTCGTTCGCTGCTGCTGGTGGACCATACGCATGAATGCGTTCCCTGTCGCAGGGCGATGAAGGCTGCGCGTGCGCGTAATGTATTGCCGCTGAAGAGAGTCGCCGCCGCGAAACGTTACAGCATTCAGCCGGTTGTTTTGCGCTGGGGCATTGCAGCTGCGTTGGTGATCGGTTTCGGCCTGTTAGCGCTGCCTTTGGTTCAGCGTTACTCGCCTTTTGGTAACGAGCTGGAAGCAACAGTGCAGGCTGCCGATGGCCAGGTCTATCAAATTGCGGATACCCGCAGTGCGCAGGTTACGGCAGGCGAGAAGCTGCAAAAAGGCGACCGCATTCGCACTGCGAAAGATGCGCACGCCAATATTCGACTTGGCGACGGCTCAACCATCGAAATGCGCGAACGGTCCGAGTTCTTCTTAACGAAAAATGGTCAGGGGACAACCATTCACTTGAACCGCGGCGCGATCATTGTCGAAGCTGCGAAGCAGAAGGGCCAACATTTGTTCGTCGATACCGGGGATTCGCTTGTGTCAGTTACGGGCACAATCTTTTCCGTTAACAATGGCACCAAAGGGTCGCGCGTTTCTGTTGTCGAAGGTGAAGTTCATTTAGACCACGCTAACCGCGATACAGTTCTGCACAGCGGCGAGCAGGCAACGACGAATGCGTCCATCGACAAGGTGCCAGTCAAGGATGAGTTGGCGTGGAGTCGCAAGGCGTCAAGCTATGCCGCAACTTTGGCCAGCTTAAGCGCGCTCAACAAGGAATTGAGCAGAGTGCCGCAGCCGGGTGTGCGCAATTCAACGCGGCTGCTGGATCTGATGCCGGAGAACACGATCGTTTATGCAGCTTTGCCAAATCTGACGTCTACGATCGTCGAATCGCACCGCATTATGCAGGAACGAATCAACCAAAATGCGGCGTTGAAGGAGTGGTGGGAGAAAGAACAGTCTGGGCAGCATGGTCCAAACGTGGACCAGGTCATCAATTCGATCCGCGAGTTTGGGGATTACCTGGGCGAAGAGATCGCGGTATCGGTTTCCCTAAACGACAAAAATGAACCGGTAGCGCCGGTGGTGCTCGCTGAGCTGAAAAACTCCAACGGCTTCCGCACATTTCTCGAGCAGCAGGTGGCGAAGTATGCGAAGTCAACCGACAAACCTGAAATCCGCTTCGTCGATGATCCGTCGATTGCTACGGCTACCACCGAAAAGGGTAAGACGATTTTTGTCTGGATCCAGAATGATCTGTTTGCAGCCAGTCCGGATTTGCAGCAACTGCAGACCGTCGCCGGCATCGTTGGGAAAGGCGGCACAAACAGTTTCACCTCCAGTCCTTTCCATAATCGTATTGCTGAGGTTTATCAGCAGGGCGCGGGTTTGGTCGTCGCCGCGAATCTCGCAAGAATAATTGCGCAAACCAAAGCTCAGCGCAGCAAAGAAGTCAATGGCGATCGTCATGAAGAAGCCCTGAACAAGCTGGGTGTGTTAGGCGTCAAGTATCTCGTTCTCGATCAGAACCAGAGCGATGGTAAGACGCATACGCGGGCGTCGCTTTCTTTCAGCGACCTACAGCACGGCATCCCTTCGTGGCTCGCTGCTCCGGGACCGATGGGCTCGCTCGAATACATTTCGCCGGATGCGAATGTAGTTGCAGGTTTTGTCGTCAAGGATCCCGTGAAGCTTGTTGACGATCTGCTGGGCGTGGTGGAAACAGTTTCACCTGATTTGAAGAAGAACCTTGACCAACAGCAGGCGGATCACGGCCTGGATATTCGCAAAGACATTGCAGCACCGCTCGGTGGCGAGTTTGCCTTCGCAATTGATGGTCCAATTCTGCCAACGCCGGCCTGGAAGATGGTGTTTGAGGTCAACGATTCGGCCCACTTGCAACAGACGCTGGAACGGCTGGTCGTGGAAGTTAATAAAGAGGCAGCCAAGTTTGGCAAAGCCGGACTGGTGTGGGACCGCGCTGATATTGGCGGGCGCACTTACTACATGCTGCGCTCTGCAGACTTTGGGGTTGAGGTGAATTACACCTACGTCAATGGCTACGTGGTGATGGGCCCGAGCCGCGCCATGGTGGAGCGCTCAGTGCGTTCTCAGGAATCGGGTTACAGTCTGTTGCGATCAGCACGCTTCACTGCTGGACTACCTATAGATGGCAACGCGAATTTTTCGGCCATCTTTTATCAGAACCTGGCCCCGCTGGTGCAACCATTTGCCGAGCGCGTTGCAAACTCCGGGGCCGTGCCGCAGGCACAGCAACAAGCAATAAAGACGATGGCGGCTAATATGGCGCCGACGCTCGCGTATGCTTACGCTCAGGGCGATAGCATAACCTTTGCCGCCAATACTGAAGGCGGACCATTCGGCCTAAGCCCGGCAACTCTGTTTGGGATGCCAAACTCATTGGAGATTCAGCACGTTCTTCAGCAGGGCCTGAAACAGAAGTAGGTCTAAAAGTTTCGAGTTTCGAGTTCCGAGTTCCGAGTTAAAGGGCCCGGGGCCCGGAACTCGAAACTCGGAACTCGAAACTAAATTTCAATGAAGCTCACCTTTATCTCGCTAGGTTCATGGCTGCTTGGTCTTTCAATCATCGTGCTTGCTTTCGTAATTATTGAAGGCGACGCCTTAAGTATCTCAAACATCAGAGGTATCACCCTGGTTTCCCTCGTTATCACCGCCCTTCTTTTCTCACTCGCTTATGCTCCGTCTCTGTTCTGGCTACGCAAACGCCTGGGCGGCTGCCAGCCCGCTGCTTTATTCCCGCTTGCATCCGCCTTTGTAATCAACCTGCCGGTTTTTCTGATTGGAATTTTGGCAATAGGCAGAACTTTAGCAGCGACGGAAGCGTTTGCATTCATCAGCGCATTCGTTTTAATGGGTGCAGTCTTTGGTCTTGGTTTTGTTTGGAATTATCAGAACAGAGATATAAAGTCAGCAGCATGGCGATAGCCGAAACAATTCACGAACAAGCAGCGCTCAGGAATCCAGCCAATTTTGCTCCGGTCATAGATCTCAACGACCTCAGCGTGCGGTTCGGCGCGCGGCCAATTCTGAAAAACCTAAACGGTGAACTGCGCGGGCGCGCTATCGGTTTGTTGGGACCTAACGGTGCCGGCAAGACAACGCTGATTCATACGCTGCTGGGCTTTCATCCGCCATCGTCGGGCACTGCGCACATCTTCGGCCGCGACATCACCACCGATGCCAAGCAGATCCGGTCACTCGTCGGCTACATGCCGGAACGCGACTCGTTTATTGCCAGGATGAGCGCAGTGCACTTCGTGCGGTTGATGGCCGAACTTTCTGGCCTACCTTCCGAGGCTGCGCTGGAACGGGCGCATGAAGCGCTCTTTTATGTTGGCCTCGGCGAAGCTCGTTATCGCAGTCTCGACACTTATTCGCTGGGCATGAAGCAACTCGCGAAGCTAGCCCAGGCCATTGTGCATGGCCCTCGTTTGATTTTCCTTGACGAGCCGACGAATGGGCTTGATCCACCGGCGCGCGCGCGCATGATCCGGCTGGTCCGTGAAATTCGCGACAGCGGCAAGGCGCACATCGTTTTGTCTTCGCATTTGTTGCGCGACGTGGAGGAATGTTGCGAAGAGATCTTGATCCTGAAAGATGGACAGCTCGCGGTTTACTGCAATTTGGAAGAAGAGCGAAAAGCAAATCGCAAGTTCTTAATGTTGGAAACGCGTGGCAACCAACACAAATTTGTGGAGGCGATTAGCGCGCTTGGTTGTGAATACGCTTTGACCGGAGAAACGCGAGTCAAGGTTGTTCTACAGGATGGCGTCGAAGTCCGCGATCTTTATCGCATCGCCGCTGACCAGGACATTCAAATCCGGCGCCTGAGTTACAAACGCGATTCGTTGGAAGACATCTTTTTGAAAGCGATGGAAAACGGCCATGGCGGTCTATGAACAAACTTACAAGCCGTATCTCGGGAAGCTGACTCCTGAATGGAGCCGCTTCCTGATTATTCCGCGCCATGCCTTTCGCGACGTCTTCAAGTCGAAGTTGTTCACGGCGTTTTTCATCGTGTGCTTTTTGCCGCTGTTGGTCGAAGCGATTCTGATTTACCTGCATCACAATGTGAATGCGCTCGCCATTCTGAAAGTGAACGTTCGCGAGTTGATTCCGATTGATGCATTTTTCTTTCAAACTTTTGTCAACCTGCAAGCCAGCTTTGCCTTCTTCGTCACGCTATTGATTGCACCACCTTTGGTGGCGCGAGACCTGCGCAACAATGCGTTACCACTCTATTTGTGCCGTCCTTTTTCGCGTCCGGAGTATGTGCTCGGAAAAATGTCTGTGCTCCTGATCCTATTGTCGGCAATGACCTGGATACCGCAATTGCTATTGTTTTGTTTTCAGGCTTATCTCGAAGGCGCCGGCTGGTTTGTCGAGAATCTTTGGATTGCCAGCGCGATCTTCATTGGCAGCGTTGTGTGGATTTTGTTGCTGGCATTGTTGTCGCAGGCAGTCTCGGCGCTGGTGAAATGGCGGGTGGTGGCTAGTGGCGCGCTCCTCGGAATATTTTTAATTCCATCTGTCTTTGGCGAAGTTATAAATCAGCTGTTTTACACGCGTTGGGGAAACATCATCAGCCTTGGGGCCTTGATGAAAAATGTTTCCGCGGGTCTCTTTGGAACGTTTGTGCGGACGACCGGACACATCACGGATTTCGATGGCAACGTCGCGCGCGAAATAGTGATGAACGAACCGCCGCTTTGGGCTTCATGGCTGGCTCTGGCTTTGATTTGCATGATTTGCCTGGCCCTGCTTTCGCGCAAGGTGAAAGCTTACGAAGTAGTGAAGTAGAGCAGGCTGCTGAGTGTTTTTGTTAAGTAGCAGACAAGCTAACGGTCAGCGACATAAGTTAATGAACGAGTCTTCAACAACGATAGTCTTCAATGATGTCTCGAAGTTCTACGGCGAGATACTCGGGGTGAACCGCGTCAATCTGCAAATTGCGCCGGGCATTACCAGTCTGGTCGGACCAAACGGCGCAGGCAAATCCACGCTCATGAACTTAATGACGGGTTTGCTCCGGCCAACGCGTGGTCGCATCACGATTCTCGGCATTCCTACCGATCATCCGGAACAACTTTTTGAAAAGCTGGGTTACTGCACTCAGTTCGATTCCTTCCCGCGCGGGTTGACGGGCAGGGAATTCATCAGTTCATTCCTGCTCGTCCACGGCTACGAAAAGAAAAAAGCTGCTGAGTTGACGGTTACTGCACTGGAACGGGTTAGTTTGCTCGATGCGGCGGATCGAAAGGTTGCGGCATACAGCAAGGGAATGCGGCAACGCATTCGTTTGGCGCAAGCAATCGCGCATCAGCCTTCGGTGATGATTCTCGATGAGCCACTTAACGGCTTGGATCCGATGGTCCGCGCGGAAACCATTGCGCTGTTTCGCAAGCTTGCGAGCGAAGGCCTGCACCTGATCATCTCGAGCCACATCCTGCATGAAGTGGACATGATGTCCGACCGTGTGATCTTGCTGAACAACGGTTATGTGGTGGCGGAAGGCAATGTGCATGGTGTGCGCGACGAGATGGAAGAGCATCCGATGCAGATCCTGATTCGTTGCGACCAGCCTGCAAAGCTGGCGGCCCGCGTGTTTGATAAAGATCATGTGGTTGAAGCCCGCCTTCATGACGACCGCCTGGGACTGTTTGTAAGGACTCGGGATGCCGACCGTTTTTATTTGCTTTTGAATCAAGTGGTCGCTGAAGGTGAAATAAACATTGAGTCGGTCGCGCCAGTCGATGATGACCTGAGCGCGGTTTATCAATACCTGATTGGTTCTGAAGGGAGTAGCTCTTAATTTGGAGTGCGGCGGCCTGGCGCCGCTCTGGAATTCGGTGGATACAGATTTGATTTTTCGAGGGTAGAGCTGGAAGCGATAACACGGGCCAAAGCGCTGCCAGGCCAGCGCACTCCAAAGTGTTGACCGGCGGTTTAAGTTTATGACTAGTTCAACTGTAGACATTGCGCCGCAGAAAACAATCGACAAACAACCGCTGCCCTGGTCGCTTTGGTTTCGGCAGATTCGCGCCATCTTCAGGCTCGAAGTTGAGAAAAACTTTCTTGGACGCCGATCGATTCTGCTTTACCTGCTAGCTTTGTTGCCGATTGTGCCGCTGGTATTGCTTGCGCCGTTCACTCCTCCCGGAAACGAGTGGCGTGATTTCAATCAGTACAACATGATCTACGCGATCTTCTATGGCGGGTTGATTCTGCGCACGGTGGTATTTTTCGGCTGCGCCTGGATCTTCATGAACCTGTTTCGCGGCGATATCATAGACCGCAGTCTGCATTTTTATTTCTTAAGCCCGGTCCGTCGTGAAGTGGTGGTAGTTGGGAAATATCTTGCGGGCCTGGTCACATCTGTCGTTTTGTTTGGTGGTACAACGATCGTTGCGATGCTGCTGGTCTATTTGCCACATTTCTATTCTGAAAGCTCGCGCTTCTTTCTCGATGGCCCGGGGCTGGGCCAACTGTTGACCTATACCAGCATCACCGCGCTCGCCTGTATTGGTTACGGCGCCTTCTTTCTGGTAGTCGGCTTGTTCTTTCGTAACCCGATCATCCCAGCATTGGTACTATATGGGTGGGAGTGGCTCAACTTCCTGATGCCACCGTTGCTAAAGAAAATAAGCGTTATCCACTACCTGAATTCGCTTGCCCCCGTGCCAGTTTCCGAAGGACCATTCGCCGTGGTAGCCGAACCCACACCGGCATGGATCGCGGTGCCCAGCCTAATCATCGTCACAGCGCTGGTCCTGATCATCGCCAGCTATCGCATTCGTCGCATGGAAATTCGCTACGGCAGCGACTGAAAAGCAGTAAATCGTAAATGGTAAATCGGTAAATAGTTGTACTTCGGTTCCTTGGATACTAGACGCAACGGACCGAACGTCGGCCCGCTCTGCCGCTAGCAATATCCACGCTGACTCCAACTATTAACGATTTACCATTTACGATTTACTGCGCCAGGAACTCTCTAATTATTCGCCGCTCGTTCTCATCCTTGATTCGTGTAAATAGTTTCTCGCCGAGTGTCTTGATTGTTCCCGGCTGGTCGAAAGGAAGTCGCTGATACATCACACCTCCGGAGAAATGACAGGGCTGGCAACGCGCCTGAAGGATTGGCCTGACGTGCGTTGTGAAGTCTACTTTCGCAGGGTTGCTGATAGCGGAGTTTTGAGCTTCAGGGGATCGTGAGGTTAGATCTGCGGTGCCGCGAAGACTGCCCTGGCCGACGACGAGATAAGCTGCCGTCGGCCTCAGCAGGCCGCACAGGTTTGAAGTCGATGCCAACGCCAGCACTAAAATCAGCGCGCCTGCCCGCATGAACCGCATCCTACTCGCCTCGCTGTCGGCGCGCAATCTCTAGGTGGAGCTTGGTTTCGACTTCTGAAAACTCTGATCCACAGCCCGTTCACCAACTTCGAAATGCAGCGGGCACTAATCAAGGCTGACCAAACCTTTCCCGGTATTCAATTGAGTAGATGAAGCCGAAGATGAGATGGCGATAGTCGCCAGGCTGAATACCTGCCGAAGCTCGACCATTCGTCAAGACGTCCACCCAATCGTTATACCCAGCCGGCTCCGGATCGCGGCGGAGATAGCCAAAGTATTCCATAGCCACAAACGCCGGATAGAAATATGTGTCCCAGACAACTTTCTGCTCGAAGAACGTTTGCAGTGTTTGCGCCGC
>Ga0184619_10000237_pt1 | contig 18670 bp, 16 predicted proteins | sample PLM0_60_b1_FD_133146 | JGI IMG/M metagenome (GOLD analysis project Ga0184619, IMG submission 133146) | Groundwater sediment microbial communities from an aquifer in East River, Colorado, USA - PLM0_60_b1 | ecosystem: Environmental > Terrestrial > Soil > Riparian zone | place: USA: East River...
AAACGCCTGGGCGAGGCGAAAGGGGCTGTCGGGGAAGGTGAGGATCACGGGTACCGCACGGCAATCGGAAGCATGAAGGCTCTCGAGTCTAGCACGATGAAACCCCGCGCTACCGGGACGCCGGTCCGTCGTCCAGAAGCTTCGTCACCGCGTCGAGAAGGAAGTCTATTTCGGGCTCGCCGATGACGTAAGGCGGCATCCAGTAGACGGTAGCGCCCAAAGGGCGGAGCAGGACGCCCGTCTCGACAGCGCGTCGATGGAAATCCTGAGCGAACCCCGGTCCGGCCTCCCGCACGTCGAACGCCCAGATCATTCCCGCGTTGCGGAAGTGCGCGACGCGTCGGTGCGAGCGCAGATTCTCGGTACGCCGGTTGAGGGTCGCCGCCGTATTCCGGTTGCGCTCCAACACCTTCTCTTCCTCCAGGATGTCGAGCACCGCCAGGGCGGCGCGGCAGGCGAGCGGGTTGCCGCTGTAGGAATGCGAGTGCAGGAAACCCCGCTCGAGCTTGTCGTCGTAGAAAGCCTGGTAGACGCGTTCGCTTGCGAGCACCACCGACAGCGGAAGGTAGCCGCCGGTCAGGCCTTTGGAGAGGCACAGGAAGTCGGGCGCGATTCCCGCCTGCTCGCAGGCGAACAGGGTTCCGGTGCGCCCGAATCCCACCGCGATCTCGTCGGCGATGAGGTGGACGCCGAAGCGGTCGCAAAGCTCGCGCGCGCGGCGCAGGTATTCCGCGTCGTACATGGCCATACCGCCCGCGCATTGCACCAGCGGCTCGACGATGAGCGCCGCGGTCCCGGTTGCGTGGCGCTCGAAATACTCTTCGAGCGCCTTGGCGCAGCGGCCCGCGTACTCCCGCGGCGTCTCGCCCGGCTCCGCCAGACGCCAGTCCGGAGACGGTACCTGCGCGCTCGCGCGCAGGAGCGGAGCGTAGGTGTCGCGGTATAGAGGGATGTCGGTCACCGACAGGGCTCCGAGCGTCTCCCCGTGGTAGCTGTTCGCGAGCGTCACGAATCCGCTTTTCGTAAACTGGCCGGCGCTCTTCCAATAGTGATAGCTCATCTTCAAGGCAATTTCGACTGCGGACGCCCCGTCGGAGGCGAAAAAACAATGGCCGAGTCCGCCGGGAGCGAGCTTCGCGAGACGCTCGGCGAGCTCGACCGCCGGCGCGTGCGTGAACCCGGCGAGCATGACGTGCTCCAGCGAATCGAGCTGGTGCCGCAGCGCGGCATTGATCCGGGGGTTGCCGTGCCCGAGCAGGCTGACCCACCAGGAGCCGATCGCATCGAGGATGCGGCGGCCTTCGAAATCGTAGAGCCAGACCCCCTCGGCGCGGCTGATCGGCACGAGTGGCAGCGTTTCGTGGTGCTTCATCTGCGTGCACGGATGCCAGACCGCCCGCAGGCTTCGATCGATCATGTTTGCGTTCGCGCTCATGCCGTCGCCTCGAGCAGCGGGTCGAGCGACAGGAGCGCCGCGACGCCAGCGGGCGCCGGCTCGCGCAGAAAAGGCACGACACCGAGCAGCGGGCAATCGAGACGCTGCTCGAGCGCGCGGATGTTGCCGTCCAAATGGGGCATGTCCGCAAGGATGCAATTCGCCACCCAGCCCACGCAGCGCAGGCGGCAAGCCCCGATCTGCCGCCGCGTGAGAAGCGCGTGGTTCAGGCAGCCGAGCCGCATCCCGACCACAAGTACTATGGGCAAGCCGAGCCTTGTGGCGAGGTCTGCACCGGTCTGGCGTGCGTTCAACGGAACGAGAAACCCTCCGACGCCTTCGATCACCACGACGTCTGCGAGCCGCGATAACTCCTCGTGGGCGCGTGCGATTGTTTCAAGGGCAATCTCGACGCCGGCGAGCTCCGCCGCGATGTGAGGAGCGATCGCCGGCTCGAAGGCATAGGGATTGGCGATTCGCGGCTTGGCGCTCACCGTGCTTGCCTGCGCTAGGGCCTCGACGTCCGCATAGCGGCCTCGCTCGGTTCCCGCGACAACCGGCTTCATGCCCACCACGGACTTCCCCGTCCGGGCGAAAGCGTGCAGCAGCGCGCAGGCGATCAGGGTCTTGCCGACCCCGGTGTCAGTTCCGGTAACGAAATAGCCCTGACCCACGTTCGGGCGTCTCGTTCTGCATTCAGGCCTGCGTCGCCACGCCGCTTGGGCACACCTCGCGCAGCGCCGCGGCGAGACGCAAAACCTCCCGCTCGCTATGAGCCGCGGAAAGCGAAATGCGCAAACGGGCGGTTCCCTCCGGGACGGTCGGTGGACGGATCGCAGGCACCAGAATGCCGCGCTCGCGCAGCTGCGCGCTCGCCCGTACCGCCTGGCTGTTCCCTCCGAGGACGAGCGGCTGAATCGGCGTATCCGAGGAGGCGAGCGCGCCCTGGCCCCCCCGCAGCTCGCGTTTCAGCGCCGCGATCAGCTTGCGCAGCTGCTCGCGGCGCCATTCGTCTTCCCGGATGAGCTGAAGGCTCGTTTCGACCGCGGCGGCGAGCATCGCCGGCGCGGCCGTGGTGTAGATATAGGTTCGTGCCCGCTGCATCACCGTTTCCACCATTTCCGCGGCGCCCGCAACGAAAGCGCCGGCGACGCCCGCCGCCTTGCCGAGCGTTCCGACGTAGACGATGCGCGGGGAGCGCAAACCGAAGTGCGCCGGAGCGCCACGGCCTCCGGGGCCAATCACGCCGAAACCGTGCGCGTCGTCGACCAGCAGCCAGGCATCGTGGCGCTCGCACAGATCGAGCAGGGCCGGCAGCGGGGCGATGTCGCCGTCCATGCTGAATACGCCGTCGGTCACGATCAGTTTCGTCCTTGCGTCGGACTCGGCCAGCGCTCTTGACAGGAACCCGACGTCCGCGTGCGGATAGCGGACTACCTGGGCGCGCGACAGGCGCACGCCGTCGATCAGCGAGGCGTGATTGAGCGTGTCTGAGAAAATCGCGTCCTCCGGGCCGGCGAGCGCGGTGACGGCGCCGATATTTGCCTGATAGCCCGTGGAAAAAAGCAACGCCCGCGGCATCTGCATGAACTCGGCGAGCTTCGCCTCGAGGCGCTCGTGGAGGGCGCTGTGCCCGCTCAGAAGATGTGAGGCGCCCTCCCCGACCCCGTAACGCGACGCGGCCTCGATCGCCGCGTCCACGATCCGCGGATGGTTGGCGAGTCCCAGATAGTCGTTGCTGCAGAAAGCGAGGACCTCCTGTCCGTCCACGACGATTCGCGGCCCCTGCGGGCCCTGACGGACAAGGCGGCTGCGGCGCAGACCGCGGTGCTCGAGCTCGGCGAGCTGTTGGGCGAGGCGTTGAAAGCTCAAGGGCGGACCGTGCCACGCAAAGCCGCGTGTTTCACGCCTGCGGTTTGAGACGGGCAAGCGCATGGGCCCGCCACATCGGCCAGGCGCGACCGTAGTCCTGACCAGGTACGGAGGCGCGGACCTCCTGCTCGTCGAGGTAAGTGATTTTGCCGCCGGTCCCCGCGATCACGATCGCCTGAAGCTGCATTCGCGCGCTCATTTCGAGATAGATGCTGCGCCCCACGGCGCGGGGCAGGCTCTCGCCCACGGTGACCGAGCCGTGCCCGCGCATCAGCGCCGCCGGGGACGTTCCCAATGTCCTGGCGAGCGCCTGCCCCAGATAGGGCGTCTTGACCAGCAAATCGGTGCCCTTCTCGGCATCCCGTATTTCGAAGTTCGGGACTCCCTCTCCCACGAACGCTGCCATGTGGAAAAGCGGCCGCATCGCGACCGTCGTGACGCTGAAAGGCACGACCGAAGGGGAATGATTGTGCACGACCGCGTTCACGTCCGGACGCGCCTTGAAGATCTCGCCGTGAATGAAGCGCTCCCGCACCGACTCGCGCCCGCGCGGATCGATCGGATTGCTGTCGAGGTCGTACTCCATGATGTCCTCGGGCATCACCATTTCCGGCGCAAGCGAGCGCGACAGAAGGTAGCGCTTGGGATCGCTGTCTGAGCGCACGCTTACGTGTCCGTAGGCGTCGATAACGCCGTGCTCGGCCAGGATTCGGTATGCGGCGACCAGGTCTTCGATGCGTCTCATTATGTTTCTTCTCCTGTGATTCCCGCGAACTCCGCTTGAACTCAATCCGCCTTGATGCCCGCGGCCGTGACCACGCGCGCCCAGCGCGCCAATTCCTTCTTCACGAGCTCGCCGAAGCGTTCCGGCGTGCCGCCGGCCGGCGCCATTCCCTGTTTTGCGAGAAGCTCGCGGATCTCGCTCTGTTTGAGCAGCGCGTTCATTTCCGCGTTTACCCTGGCGATGACCGCCTGCGGCGTCCCGGCCGGCGCGAACACGCCATACCATGTCTCCACCTCGAGGTCGGCGAGGCCCAGCTCTCTGAGGGTCGGCACTTCGGAAAAGGCCTGAGAGCGCTCCGCGCTCATCACGGCCAGCATGCGGAGCTTCCCGCTCTGGACGTAGGGGGCCGCCGTCTGCAAGGACACGATCATGGCCTGCACGTGCCCGCCCACCAAGTCGGCCAGTGCACCGCCCGATCCCTTGTACGGAACGTGCACGAGGTCGATGCGCGCGTCGAGCTTGAGCAGCTCCATCGCGAGATGCTGCGGGCCCCCGTTTCCGGGAGAAGAGTAATAGAGCTTGCCCGGCTGGCCGCGCGCAAGCTCGAGAAATTCGCGCATCGACTTGGCCGGCAATCCTTGCGTGACGATCACCGCCATCGTGCTGGTGGCGAGCAATATGACCGGCGCAAAGCTCTTTACGGGGTCGAAGGGCAGCTTCTGATTGATCGCGGGGTTGGTGCCGAAGGAGGTCGCGGTGCAAAGCAGCGTATAGCCGTCGGGCGCGGATTTCGCGACGAAGTCGGTGCCGATGTTGCCCGAAGCGCCCGCGCGGTTGTCGGTGACCACGCCGATTTTCCAGTGCTCGGCAAGCTTCGGACCGAGAATTCGCGAGAGGATGTCGGCGCCCGTGCCAGGGGTATAGGGAACGACGATCTGGATCGTCCGAGCGGGCCACGCACCTGCATCCTGCGCGAGCGAAGCGTCGCAGCTCAGGCTCAAAGCCAGTCCCAGCGCCCCCACGACGCAATGGCATGCCTCCTCACGCGATGGGATCATCGGTGCGTTTCCTTGCTCGCGGTGACGTCCACGGATCCATTATGCCCAAGAGACATCGGTTCCGTCTTCAGACGGAACGGTCTTTCTTCAACTCCTCGCGTTGACCGGTTTCCTGCGGGGAATTAAAATACGCGCCTTCCAATTTCTCCGGCGATACGCTGGTCGGAGTCTCGAATCCCCGATAGCTCAGTTGGTAGAGCGACGGACTGTTAATCCGCAGGTCCCAGGTTCGAGCCCTGGTCGGGGAGCCAAAATTCGATTGTGCGCGCCTGGACCGGAAAGGTAGACTGGCGCCGTTCTCAAACAAAGGGGAGGTCCAAGAAATGCGCATGCGCCGGTTGTTGATCGCTTCCGTTCTATGCACCGCAACGTACGGCTGCGGGACGACGCCCACTGAACCCAAAGCTGCGGCGTCCGAACCTAAAGCCGCGGCGCAGCCGCGCAGGGAACCCGTCTACACCACCGGAAGCAGATTGCCGTCGACCAATCCCGCCGCCGTTCAGGGAGTGAGCCGGGAGGGGTGGGAAGAGGAACGCCGAAACGCCTCCGGGAACCAGCAGATTTTCAAGTAAGGCAAGCGCTCGGGCTCAGCGTTTTTCTGCGGAGCCGATGACTTCGGCGCGCCGCAGAGCGACATCGAGGCCGGTTTCGGGCAGGATCAGTGCGAAATTCCTCGCCCGGAACGAAGATGCGGGCGCGGGTTTTTAGCGCCATTTAGCCGGGCCGTCCGGCCCGGCCCTCACCCCGGATCCCCTGCCCGGCCCGCGGCCGCGGAGGCAAATACGCCACTTTTTCACGAATTCTCGACACGGCCCATCGGGAATTCCCTGAGGGGGGACGGGGAAAACCCCCGATAGACTCCAAAACGGCACAAATGACAATGGAATACGACGACTTTCGACAACCGTGGATTTGGGAGTATAGTCCTCGCAAAGAGTTCTAAAGAACCATCGATTTCTAAAGAACCACGTATGTTTTTTTAATACACCCATGAAAGGAAGGTCATGAACGCACCGGTCGATTTCAACGTGATAGAGGGGATGTTCAGACGGCAATACAAGCAGATCGAGGTCAGGTTTGATCCCGAGCATGCGATAGCGTGGACCTACATGAAGCCCTCGGGCGCGCCGTGCTTCAACCTCGGCATGCTCGAAGAGTTACGTGCCCACGACAGCGCTATCGAATCCTGCGGGGGTCGCGTGCTGTACAAAGGAGACCTGCATCAGATTCACTACTACGTCGGCGGATCCAGGATCGAAGGCATATTCAGCCTGGGCGGAAACCTCGCCAATTTGGTGCAGCTGGTCAAGTCCGGCGACCGCGACACGCTCATGCACTATGCCAAGCTTGGTGTCGACAACATGTACCAGCGGCTCTGCGGCTACGGAAGTCCCATGACCACCATATCGCTGGTCCAGGGAGAGGCGCTCGGCGGCGGATTCGAAACCGCGCTCTCCTCGAATGTCATTGTCGCCGAGCGGCGCTCGCGGATGGGTCTGCCCGAGATCCTGTTCAATCTGTTTCCCGGCAACGGCGCCTACAGCCTGCTCGCCAGACGCGTAGGGATGAAACGCGCCGAAGAGATGATACTCTCGGGCCGTGTCTACACCGCCGAGGAAATGCACGAAGCGGGCGTCGTCGACGTGCTCGCGGAAGACGGGACCGGAGAAGCGGCTGTGCGGGACTACATCCGGCGCAACGAGCGGCGCCGCAATGGCATACAGGCGGTGTTCAGCTGCCGCCAGCATTTCCACCCCGTGAGCTACGAGGAGCTGCTCAACATCGCCAACGTATGGGTAAATGCGGCGCTGCGCTTGGAAGAGAAGGACCTCAAGCTGATGAGCCGCCTGGCACGCTCGCAGGCAAAGCTCGTCCCGGGTGGTGCGGCGGCGCGGCCGGATGCGGTGGAAATACGGGAGGAAATGCAGTACGCGACCGCCTGAGCGCGGCTGTGCCTGTACGCCCGAAGTATGGGCGCTCGCGCGCTTGAGCCATGACCGCCGGGGCCGGATCCGATCCGTCCCGACCGGTGCGTTAGGACGCGCCCCGGTGGGGCTCATGCGCCGCGATAGTTGCGAAATGCCTTCAGCAGAAGGCTCGCGTTCGTTCCACCGAATCCGAAGCTATTGGAAAGTATGGTGTGCAGCTCCGTGAACTTCGGAGCCGTTACGATCGGCATTCCCGCGAATTCGGGATCGAGGTTCTCGATGTTGATGGAAGGGGCTATGAAGCCGTGCTCGAGCATGCCCACGCAAAAGATCGTTTCGAGCGCTCCCGCAGCACCCAAGGGATGACCGGTCATCGATTTTGTCGATGAGAACGGCGGCGGTTTGCCGTCGAACACCTGCTTCATTGCCTCGACTTCGGCGACGTCGCCTTTGGTAGTCGCCGTGCCGTGCGTGTTGACGGCACCGACGTCGCGGGGACTCATCCCTCCGTCCCGGATGGCGCCCCGCATGCACTCGGCCGCCTGTATGCCGCTCGGTTCGGGCATGACCATGTCGAAACCATCCGAACTCGTGCCGAATCCCACGATTTCCGCGCGCACGCGGGCCCGACGTGCCAGCGCCTGGTCCAATGCCTCGAGCACGACGATCCCTGCGCCGCCGCCGATCACGAACCCGTCGCGCGCGATGTCATACGGGCGCGATGCCTGTTCCGGGCGCTCGTTGAATTTCGAGGCGAGTGCGAAGCGAAGGGCCTGAAAACCGGCGGCGATCAAAGGGTGCACTTCTTCTCCGCCCCCCGCGATCGCGCGATCCACGATGCCGAAGCGGATGAGCTCGTACGCCGTGCCGATACTATGCGAGGAGGTGGAACACGCGGAACTGATCGAATAACTGCGTCCGTGGACCTTGAGCAGGTTGGCGACCGCCGCGCTCGACGCGCTGGCCATGCTTTTCAGCACGACGAACGGGCTGACCTTCGCGATCTCTCCGGAGTGGACCTGCCGCCCTCCCGTGTAGATCGAATCCACGCTTCCGATTCCCGTACCGACGATGCACGCCGTTCTGTCCGATTGCACGTCCGCCTCGGGAAGACCGGAGTCGCCGACGGCGTCGAGCGCGGCGAGGCAACAGTACTTGGATGCTTCCGAAATCACGGGGCGCAGTCTTTTCGGGATGGACGAGCGCTCGAACTTGGTTTCGACGTCCATGATCGCACCGGCCACCCGACTCTTCAGGCCCAGACTTTCCCAGCTCGGCATGGCGCGAAGGCCGCTTGCCCCGTTTTGGAGGGCCCTCACCACCTGGCTGTAATCGTGCCCGAGGCACGATACGAGACCGACTCCCGTGATCGCCACGCGTCGAGGGGCCATTAACTCAGACCGCGTCACGCCTTCCGATTCTGTAGCTTCTTGCCGTCGATCGCCTTGAAAAGATCGCCGATCGTCTGTATGCGGCCGAGTTCCTCATCGTCGATGTCGATCCCCAACTCATCCTCCAGCTCGGAGGCGAGTGTGATCAAAATCAGCGAACTGATATCCAGGTCCTGTCGAAGCGACGTCGCTTCGTCGACGTCGGCCGAGGTAAGTTTTGCATCGGATGCCGCCAGTAGACGCTGAATTATTCGGTCATGGAGTGATAAATCAGCCATGGTTTCTCACGCTGCCGCCTTTTCATGTCACGTCCCTGGCTCAGCGGGCCGCGCTCTGGCTTTTCTTTAGATAATCGAGGAGTGAAGCGCGCGCCTGCTGAAACTGCTCCCGTATCACTTTCAAGACGCGGGGTCCGCTCGCTTGCAGTTCCGATGTCGTCTGGTTGTTGATTCCCGCGCATGTCCGGCACAGCTGCTCGGCGCCGAGCGTGACCGCCGAGCCCTTCATGGCGTGCACGAGGTCCCTGAGCGTTCCGTATTGCTCGGCCGCCACCGCGGCGTCCATCTGCCGCAGCAGCGCCTCGCCGTCCTGGATGAATCCATTGAGGAGCTCCGGCATGAAGGTATTCTCCGTGCTGATGAGCTCAAGCTCGGAGAGCGCCGACGGATTGATGACCGCCTGGGTTCCTTCGTCGCCGCCGGACGCCGCCGGGGTGCTCACGCGCTTCGCGATCAGGCTCGCGATGGTGTCGAGCAGGCGGCGAGCCTCGACCGGCTTGGCCAGGAAAGCGTCGATCCCGGCGTCCTCGCATTCCTTCATCGCCTCCGAGGTCACGTCCGCCGAAAGCATGATGATCGGGACCTGTATCGCTTCCGGGTCCATGAAGCGGTAAGCCCGCGCAGCGTCCAGCCCGCCGAGCTCGGGCATGTTGAGATCCATGATGATCACGTCGAACCGCTCGTTCTCCAGAATATCGAGCGCCTGCTCCCCGTCGTCCACGACCCGGACTCTGTGCCCGGCGCGCTCGAGTATCCCGACGATGACGCGCTGATTGACGGCGTTGTCCTCGGCCACCAGGATCTGGTAGCGGCGCCGGTTGGCGTCGCGGGTGGCGTAATAGTCGCTGAGCGAAATGACGCCTTCCTGGCTCCCTTGGACCGCGGTCGCGGAATGAATGACGTTGAACAGGAGCCGCTTCTTGAACGGCATCTCCAGCACCGCCACGAAACCGCCCGCAAGCGCTTCGGCGCTGCGAATCTGCGATACGCCCGCCGTGCACAGCACCGCAGGAGGCGCCTTCTGGCTGCGGCTGTTGCGGAGCCGTCCGAGATTCTTGCCCGGGGCGATCGCCGTGTCTTCGCGCAGGAGCACCAGGTGATAGGGATGCCCGAGCGACTGCGCTTCGGCGAGGTGCGCGGCGCCCGCCTCGACGCCCGCCGCACGCCCGGTGCGCGCCCCCCAAGTGGCGAGGTCCTGCTCGAGCGCCTGCCGTTCCGCGTCGGAGAAGCCGACCAGCATGATCCGGATATCGTTGAGCCGCAACGAAGCTTCGGCTGCCTGGCCGGTCATCTGCTTCTTCAAGGGCAGATCGAACCAGAATGTGCTGCCCTTCCCGGGCGTGCTGTTGAGGCCGATCTGGCCGCCCATCATCTCCACCAGCTGCTTCGAGATGGTGGTGCCGAGCCCGGTGCCGCCGTAGCGGCGCGTGGTCGAGTCGTCGGCCTGGACGAAGCTTTCGAAAATGCGTTCCTGAGCTTCCGGCGCGATGCCTATCCCCGTGTCCTCGATGGAGAATTTCAGCCGCACCGCATGCTCGCTCTCGCCCAGGCTCGAAACGGTCAGGATGACGCTGCCGGACTGGGTGAACTTGACGCCGTTTCCGATGAGGTTGTAGAGCACTTGGCGCAGATGGTAGGGGTCGCCGCGCAGCGCGTGCGGCACTTCCGGCATCACGTGGGTCCTGAACAGCAGCCCGCGGATCTCGGCCTGCGGCGCAAGCACCGCCGCGGTCCCGTTGATCAGGCTGTGCAGATCGAAATCGGTTTCTTCGATGCTGACCTTGCCGGCTTCGATCTTGGAAATATCGAGCACGTCCTCGATCAGCTTGAGCATCGATCGCGAGGCCTCGTGCATCGCCTTCACCATTTCGGCCTGTTCCGTGTTCAAAGGCGTGTCGCGCAGCAGGTCGTTCATCCCGACGATGGCGTTGAGCGGAGTGCGCATCTCGTGGCTTACCGTCGAGAGGAAACGCCGCTTCGCCTGATTCGCGGCTTCCTCGCGGCGCAGCGAATCGAACAGGCGGGTCACGAGCTTGCCTTGGAAGAGCGACAACAGGATCATGCCCACCATCAGACCGATGCCGAGCACGCGGTTTTGTATCCAGTAATCGTTGAACGTCAGGACTAGGGCGAAGCCCACGATGCTGAGTACCAGCGAGTTGTACAGATAGGGCTTGCCGTAACGGAACCCGTGGCCGAACGTGATCACCAGATAAGCGATGTACAACACCGCGCCGTATTCGCCCAAGTAATACATGAATGCCGTGGTCGAGCCGACGTCGAGAAATGCCGCGAAAACACGACGCGCAGGCGATGCCGCCGGGGAAAAGTAGATCCACCCGAATACCGCGGCGCACAGCGTGAAGTAGCAGACCATGGCGCCGAACAGCGGCAAATTGGGTTCATGGCCGCCAAAGGCCCGCGGGAGGAGGTACAGGAACAGTATGACCCCGACCAACAGCCGAACGATCGCCTGCTCGTGTTCGGTGTCCGCGCGCCCCGTAAAGCGGGCACGAACGCCTGCCAGGATCGATGTCAGCGCCATCCGGCCCGGTCCCCGGTCACTGCGCCAGCCGATCGGCAAACCGTTCGCCGATGGAAAAGACTTCTTCTCGGTTCCGCGCCAGGATTTCCACAAGCTGCGGATCAAAATGCCTGCCGGCGTGCTCTTCCATGTACACGAATGCTTCCGCCACGGGCCAGGCCGGTTTGTAGGGGCGGACCGAAGTGAGCGCGTCGTAGACGTCGGCGATGGCGACGATTCGCGCTTCGAGCGGGATGTGCTCGCCCCTCAAACCGGTCGGGTAGCCGCTGCCGTCGTACTTCTCGTGATGGCCGAGCGCTATCATGGCGGCCATTTGCAGATATCCGGAAGCGCTATCCTTCAGCATGTCGTAACCGATGCGCGCGTGGGACTGCATGATTCGCAGGTCCTCGCCGTCCAGCCTGCCGGGATTCTGCAAGATCCTGTCCGGTATGCCGATTTTCCCGATATCGTGCATCGGCGCGGCCAGCTCGATCGCGTCCTGCTCGGCAGAGGACAGCCCGACTCCCCTGGCGATCAGCGCGGAGTACTTGGCCATCCGCACCAAGTGCATTCCGGTCACCTTGTCGCGCTGCTCTGCGGCCTTCGCCAGTCGAAACAGCGTCTCGACTTCGCGTCGCCGCAATTCGCGGGTGGCCTCGTCGATCTTCTGCTCGAGAATCCGGGTTCGGTTTTTCTTGAGAATTTCATGACGGCGCAGGCTCAAGAGATTGCGGCAGCGCGCCCCGCATTCGAGCCGGTCGATCGGACGAATCAGGAAGTCGGTGGCCCCGGCCTCCAGGGCACGGTAGCGGACTTCGCGATCGTTGACGACCGTGATACAGACGATCGGAACGTCCTCGTAGCCGAAAATGCGGCGCAACCGCCGGATGACCTCGATGCCATCGAGGTTCGGCATCTTGTAGTCGGTGAGCACCATGTCCACGGGATGCTTGCGCGCGTATTCGATGCCCTCCAAGGGGTCGGCAAACGTGGCGACCTCCAGGCTCGCGTCAAGGCTCCTCATGATCTCGCTCAGTACGATGCGCCCTGTGGACTGGTCGTCGATGACCAGGATCTTGAGCGGCGCGAGCTTGGCTTCGATCGAGTCGTGAACGAGCGTAAGCGGTCTAGACAACGTGGTGGTTTTCATTGGAATTTCCCGTACACCGGCCCACTGGGAGGCTCCCCTATCCGCCCTCCCGAGTCCAGGTCTAATTACACTATATTTGACGGGAAATTGCGAGGAACACCGGATCGGGCGGGAAATTGCGAGGGACCACAATTCCTTGCATTTCAGGGCCCTGCCCCCGCCCCCTTCAGGCCGCGCGCTGTTTCGGGGAGAGGAACGCCGATTCCATTTCGCGGCGCACCCGCACCGCCTCGGCCCCTGCGTCGTGGGCGACGTCGGCCCAGCACAGGACCCGCCCGGCCTTGACGGGATTGACGAGCTTCACCTGCTGCGCTAGGCCGAGGGGCAGCGCGCCGAGCGCAAGGGAGTCCGCTGCGGGCATAAGCCTGCCCACCACCATGTAGCCGCCTTCGCCGTCGAGAACCTCGCCGGCCTTGAGGTCGCGCTTGGCGCTCGCCACTGCATCGGCGCGAAACCCGGTTGCGCAGCCGGTCGGCTCTCCGCGCAACCCGACCGAGGCCACCGAAATTCCGGCCTCGAGCCCGATCAGGTGCCAGCGCCTGTACATGGCGGCATAACGGCCCGAGGGGTCGGTTCGCACGCCGTATTCCATGAAGCAACGCCGGATGTAATCGGACTCGCCCTCGAACACCACCCACACGCCGAAACGGATGTCGTAGGGAATTGCCCGCCCGTCGCGATCGAGGGAGGACACGACTTCGATCTGCCCCTTGTGATGCAGCTGCCCGCCTTCGGGCTTCGGCCGCATCACGACCGGCAGGTCTTCTACGGACGCGGGCGGATACGCGAGCCCTTCCGGCGCCGGCGTAAGCCCGGTCGCGTTGCACACTGCAGTGGCTTCGATCGCCGGCTTCGAGCCGTCGAGAAAGGAATTGAACATCTTCGGGTTGAGTCCGCCGGCGCGGGCCTGCTCTGGCGTAAGGCCGTAGTAACCCCACACGGTTTCCGGCGTGGACTGCGCGAAATGCGGCAGCCATTTGTGGCCGCGCCCGGCCGCGACCACGGGGAATCCCGCCGCGCGCGCCCAATCGACGAGATCGCAGATGATCGCGGGCTGATCACCGTAGGCGAGGCTGTACACGACTCCCGCATCCCTGGCTTTTTTCGCGAGCAAGGGCCCGCAGAAGGCATCGGCCTCGACCGTCACCATCACGACGTGCTTGCCGTTTCGGAAAGCGGCGAGGGCATGCTCGACTGCGGCGATCGGATTCCCGGTGGCTTCGACGACGATCTCCACGGCCGGGTGCGCGACGAGCGCGCGCCAGTCCTCCGAGACGTGCGTCCGCCGTTCCTTGAACGCCGCATCGAGCGACGCTGCGTCGTATTGCTCCGGCTTCCAGCCCACGCGCTCTAGGCTGGCACGGGCATTCGCCGGCGAAAGGTCGGCGATGCCGGCGAGATGCACGCCCGGCGTCCGCGGTACTTGCGCAATATACATGGCGCCGAATTTGCCCGCGCCTATCATGCCGACCCGCAGCGGCCTGCCCTGCGCCTCGCGCTCCAGGAGCTTTGCGTGGCGATTCATGCTGCCTTGAGTTCGCCTTGCAGCTCTTCCGGCGGAGTTCCGTTTCTCCACGGAAGCGGCACCTCGTAGTGCGCGAGCAGGCAGTCATCGGGGAGGCACTTCAACGGCGTGAAGTCTCGGTGCGCGATGTACCCGGGACGCTTGAAGCGCCGTATGTGGTTCGACACCGCGCACAGGCTCAAATAGACGCTGACCCGATTCCAAGGAGAGAGGTTGGAAGTGGAGGCATGCACTAGACAGGAGTGAAACAGAATCATCGATCCGGGTGGACCTTTTGGAGCCACGATGCCGCCGCGTTCGACGAGTTTCTTGATGGTGTCGTGGTTGATCGTCCATAGCGGGTAGCTGGTCGTCGAGGTATCGTGGTCCGCTTCGATCACGCCCAGCTTGTGGCTGCCGGGAATGAGCATCAGCGGTCCGTTGAACTCGTTGACCTCGTCGAGGAAGATCGCGACGTTCATCGCGCGAGCCTCGGGCATCAGGTCGTCGTTCTTCCAGGTGCCGTAGTCTTGGTGCCACTGCCAGACGTCGCCGTCGAAAGCCATCTTGCCGTTGATCTTGAACTGGTGCATGTACAACTCTTCGCCGAAGAGCTGCATGATCGGCTCGACCATGCGCGGATGGCGCGCGAGCTTCGCAAAAGGGGTGCTGTACATGTGCGCGGCGAAATTGGTGCGCACCGCGTCGCTGTCCTTCTCGCGCACGTTCTCCGGCCGGCGCTGGGCGTAGAGCCGCGGCACCTCGTCGAGCAGGACTTTGATCTCATCCGGCCTGAACAAGCTCGGAAAGAAAAGATAGCCGTCACGCTCGAAATGCTGGAATTGTTGCGGGTTGAGCTTCATCGGCACGATTCCCTGCGCGGACCTCGGGATGAGCAACCCTTATTATAGACCCGGAAACCCCGCTCTCAGCGGCCGCCGGCTCCCGGCGCCGGACGCGGCGGAACAACCTGAAAGAAGACCTCGTCCTGCTTGATGAAGCCGAGTTCGTAGCGGGCCCGCTCCTCGATCGCTTCGAAGCCCTGCTTCAGGTCACGTACTTCGGCATCGAGCGCGCCGTTGCGCTGGCGTAACCTGGCATTCGCTTCTTTCTGCTCCTGCACCTGCTGGTCGAGGCTCCATACCCGGAGCCATCCGCCCTTCCCGAGCCACAAGGGATACTGCAGCAAGAGGATTAACGCGGCGAGAGTAAAGGCAAGTATCTTCATCTCAGCTGATAGAAGGCTTCCCGCCCCGGGTAGCCGACAGCGTCGCCGAGGTCTTCCTCGATACGCAGCAGCTGGTTGTATTTCGCGACCCGATCCGAGCGCGACAGCGACCCGGTCTTGATCTGCAGCGCGTTCATGCCGACCGCGATATCGGATATCGTCGTGTCCTCGGTTTCCCCAGACCTGTGCGAAATCACCGCGGTATAACCCGAGCGCTTCGCGAGCTCGATCGCCGCGAAAGTTTCGGTGAGCGTCCCGATCTGGTTCACCTTGATCAGGATCGAGTTGGCGATGCCGAGCTGGATTCCCTCACGCAGGATCTTGGTGTTGGTGACGAAGACGTCGTCACCCACCAGCTGGACTTTCTTGCCGAGCTTGTCGGTCAGTGCGCGCCAGCCGTCCCAGTCCGACTCGGCCATCCCGTCTTCGATGCTGATGATCGGGTATTTGTCCGCCCATCTTGCGAGAAGTTCGCCGAACTCCGCGGAGCCGAGCTTTTGCTTCTTCGAGTCGAGAAGGTATTTTCCGTCCTGGTAGAACTCTGAGCTGGCGCAATCGAGCGCGAGCGCGACGTTCGTGCCCGCGTGATATCCCGCGCGTTCGATTGCCTCGAGCACCAGCTGCAACCCCGCTTCGTTGCTCGGCAGGTTCGGCGCGAACCCCCCTTCGTCCCCGACCGTCGTCGACAAGCGCTTGCTCTCGAGGAGGCTCTTCAGCGCATGGAAGACCTCCGCGCCGCAGCGCAGGGCTTCGCGGAAGCTCGCCGCACCGACTGGCACGATCATGAACTCCTGGATATCGAGATTGTTGCTCGCGTGAGCCCCGCCGTTGATGACGTTCATCATCGGTACCGGCATCTGCATTCCGCCCGAGCCGCCGAAATACCTGTAAAGCGGCAGCCCCGATTCCTCGGCCGCCGCTTTCGCGACGGCCATGGACACCGCGAGAATGGCGTTCGCGCCGAGGCGCGACTTGTTGTCGGTGCCGTCCAGCTCGACCAGGGTCTTGTCGATGAAGCTCTGCTCCTGCGCGTCCAGACCCATGATCGCCTCGGAGATCTCGGTATTGATGTGCTCGACCGCCTTCAGGACGCCCTTGCCCCCGTAGCGCCCCTTGTCCTGGTCGCGGAGTTCCAGAGCCTCGCGGCTGCCGGTGGAGGCCCCGGAAGGCACGGCGGCGCGGCCCATGACCCCGGACTCGATCAGCACATCCGCCTCCACGGTCGGATTGCCCCGCGAGTCGAGAATTTCTCTTGCGACGACGTCGACGATCGAGCTCATTTATCTGCCCTTAATCTGCGTTTTCAGTTTCTGCTCCGCGAAGCGCCCCCGCTTCACCAGCGCGTCGAGCTCTTTCAAGGTGGCCAGCAGCTCCTTCATCCGATCGAGGGGCCAGGCGTTCGGGCCATCCGAGAGAGCCCTGTCCGGGTCCGGATGGGTCTCCATGAACACCCCGGCGATGCCGCTCGCCACCGCCGCGCGGGCCAGCACGGGCACGAACTCGCGCTGTCCTCCGGAGGAAATCCCCTGTCCGCCCGGGAGCTGCACCGAATGCGTGGCGTCGAACACCACGGGGCAACCGGTCTCGCGCATGATCGCCAGAGAGCGCATGTCCGAAACCAGGTTGTTGTAACCGAACGAGGCGCCGCGCTCGCACACGAGGATGTTGTCTTTTCCGCTCGCCTCGCGCGCCTTCTCCACCACGTTCTTCATCTCGGCCGGCGACAGGAACTGGCCCTTCTTGATGTTGACGGGCCTCCCCGCTGCGGCGACGGCGTGTATGAAATCGGTCTGGCGGCACAGAAACGCCGGGGTCTGCAGCACGTCGACCGCCGCCGCGACTTCCGCGACGTCTTCCTTATCGTGGACATCGGTCAGCACCGGCACGCCGACCTTCTTCTTCACCTCGGCGAGGATCTCCAAACCCTTGCCCATCCCGAGGCCGCGGTACGACTTGCCCGAGCTGCGGTTGGCTTTGTCATAGGACGACTTGTAGATCAAGGGCACATCGAGCTCTTTGCAGATTTCCTTCAGCGTGGACGCCGTATCGAGCGCCATCTGGCGCGATTCGACCACGCACGGACCGGCAATCAGGAACAAGGGCTTGTCGAGGCCGGCCTCAAATCCGCAAAGCTTCATGCTCTCAAGCCGCGATCGCGGTCTTGGTCTTGCTGGCCTGGTATTGCAGAGCCGCCTCGACGAACGCCGTAAAGAGCGAATGGCCGCCACGCGGCGTCGACGTGAATTCGGGGTGGAACTGGCAGCCGATGAACCAAGGGTGCGATGGCAGCTCGATCATCTCGCACAACTGCTCGCGCTGGGTGAGGCCGGAAACGCGCAAGCCCTTGTCCTTCAGCCGCTGCACGTACTGGTTGTTGACTTCGTAGCGGTGGCGGTGGCGTTCGTTGATCACGTCCGCGCCGTAGACCTTGCGCGCCAAGCTCCCGGACTCGAGCGCGGCGCCTTGAGCGCCCAGGCGCATCGTCCCGCCGAGATCGGACTTTTCGTCGCGACGCTCGATCCTGCCGTCGCGCTCCTGCCACTCGGTCACGAGCGCGATCACCGGGTGCGGCGTGTCGCGGTCGAACTCCGTGCTGTTCGCGCCCGCGAGGCCGACGACGTTGCGCGCGAACTCGATCACCGCGAGCTGCATGCCCAGGCAGATGCCCAGATACGGGACCTTGCCCTCGCGCGCGTACTGGATCGCCTTTATCATGCCTTCGATTCCGCGCCGGCCGAAACCGCCCGGAACGAGTATCGCGTCCACGCCTTTCAGGAGCGTGCCGGTGCCGTCCTTCTCGATCGTCTCCGAATCCACGTAGCGGATGTTGACCCTGCTGCGCGCGTGGATCCCGGCGTGGACGAGCGCCTCGTTGAGCGACTTGTAGGAATCGGTAAGGTCGACATACTTGCCGACCATGGCGATGGTGATCTCGTGCTGGGGATGCTCGAGCGCCTCGACGAGCTTTTTCCATACCTTGAGCTCGGCCGGCTTGGCGATGATGCCGAGCTTGTGGCAGACGATTTCATCGAGCATCTGCTGGTGCAGCATCCAGGGAATCCTGTAGATCGAGTCCGCGTCCCAGACGGAGATGACAGCGTTGGCCTGAACGTTGGTAAACAGCGCGATTTTTTTCTTTTCGTCCTCGGGGATGGGGCGGTCGGAGCGGCACAAGAGCGCATCGGGCTGGATGCCGATCCCGCGCAGCTCCTTCACCGAGTGCTGCGTGGGTTTGGTCTTGATCTCGCCCGCGCTCTTGATGAAAGGCACGAGCGTCAGGTGGACGTAGCAGGTGTTGTGCGCGCCGAGCTCCAGGCCCATCTGCCGCACCGCTTCGAGGAAAGGCAGCGACTCGATGTCCCCGACCGTGCCGCCGATCTCGACGATCGCCACTTCCGCTTCGCCTGCGCCGCGCGCGATGAACGCCTTGATCTCGTCGGTGACATGCGGGATCACCTGCACGGTGCGTCCGAGGTACTCGCCGCGGCGCTCTTTTTTGATCACCGAATCGTAGATCTGGCCGGTGGTGAAGTTGTTGTTCCGGTGCATCCGGGCCGACTGGAAGCGCTCGTAGT
>Ga0184619_10000238_pt1 | contig 18646 bp, 17 predicted proteins | sample PLM0_60_b1_FD_133146 | JGI IMG/M metagenome (GOLD analysis project Ga0184619, IMG submission 133146) | Groundwater sediment microbial communities from an aquifer in East River, Colorado, USA - PLM0_60_b1 | ecosystem: Environmental > Terrestrial > Soil > Riparian zone | place: USA: East River...
ACTCCTCGCACGGGGCAAGCAGCTCCTGCTCGGTCCGGCCCGGCTCGAACCCGTCGAGGAAGATCCAAAAGCCCTCGGTGTTGATACGCACGCTGTCGCGCACCGACTCCAGCTCTTCCTCGCTCTTGACGGCGCGCGCAAGGTCGAAGCCGACGTCCCACGGGACGAGTTCGCACGCGTCCTCGAGCGGACGGTAGTCGCGCACAGGCATCACGTAGTCGAGCCCGTAGACGCCAACACGCTGCCCGCGCAAGCGGTCCGCGAGCCAGTCCCCCGGGCGTTCGGCGAACACTTGCTCCTCGACCAAGGAGGTTCCGTGCTCGCCGACGTAGCGCGCTTCGCTCGGGAAGACGATCGCGGGCTCGCCCTCGCGCGGCAGCAGGACGTAGGCATAGCGGTGGACGATCAGGAACCCGGAGAGGTAAGTCACGGCCCCCTCGAACCCGGTGTACTCGCTGCCGCACACCAGCGCGGCATCGAGGCCGTCGTCTTCGAGGGCCGCGCGCACGTTCGAATAGCGTCGCTGGAGCTCGTCTTTCGTCACTGCCACGATCGCTCGACTCCTTTCACCAGCGCGAGTATCGTCCGGTTCAACGGCGTCGCGACGCCGCTTTCCTGGCCGAAGCGGGCGATGCCGCCGTTCAGGTAGTCGATCTCCGTCGCGCGGCGGGCCTCGACATCCTGGAGCATGCTCGCCTTGTGGTCGTAGGCGACCTCGGGCTTGGCCGCGTGGTCGATCAGCTCCTCGGGATCGGCATCGAGCTCGATCCCCTCGGCCGCGGCGACCGCCTTGCCCTCGTCGACGAGGCCGGAGACGAGTGCCCGGAGGCCCGGGTCCTCGCACACGCGCCCATGCGTCAGGCCAGTCAGGGCGCCGACCGGATTGGTCGCGGCGTTGAAGATCACCTTCCGCCACTGGGGCCCGCGTGCGTCGAGAACGGCGGTCGTGGGCATGCCGGCGCGCGTGCACGCGTCTGCAAGCCTCTCGATCGCCTCCGCCGGCGCCGGGCTCGGCTCGAACGGGCCGATCGTCGTCTCGCCGCGCACGTCCCACTGAACGTGCCCCGGCTCGACGATCCGGCCGGCGGGAAATGTCGTGCCGCGGATGACCCGGGAAACGTGCTCCGCAAGCGCCTCCTCGTTGCCGAGTCCGTTCTGGACGGAGCACACCGAGCCGTCGGCGAAGGCATGCGCAGTGTCCTCGATCGCGGACGCCGTATCCATCGCCTTGGTCGAGACGATCCCGAACTCACACGCGGGCAGCTCGCCCGGATCGGTCGTCGCCCGCAAGCGGCCGACGACCTCGCCGGCCCCGGAGAGCCGAAGACCGTTCGCGTTGATCGCATCGACATGGCCCTGCGCGCGGTCGTACGCCCACACGTCGACGTCCTCGAGCCCGGCGAGTTGGGCCGCGAAGAGCGAGCCGACGGCGCCGCACCCGACCACGCAGATCCTCATGACGGTGCCTCCGCGGGCCGGCGCCTTCGCGGCCACCGCAGCCGGAGCTCGCGGCCGCCGGTCAGGCCGGAAGGCCGCAGGATCAGCACCAGCGCCATGATCGCGGAGAGAAAGACGAGGCGTGTTCCCTGCGGGAGCGTGAACGTGAAGAGGACATGGACGCCCGATTCTGCCTGGCTGAGAAAGGAGTCGAGCCCGCTGATTGCCAGAGCGCCGACGACGGCTCCCCAGAGACTCGTGAGGCCGCCGACGACGAGCATCGCGAGGGTCAGGAACGTCAGCTCGAGGTAGACCTGCTCGGTCGTGATCGAACCCAGCATGTGCACGTAGAGACCGCCGGCGAAGCCCGCGAGCGCGCCGGAGAGGGTGAAGGCCAGCAGCCGCTCGAGGTGGATGTTCACCCCCACGCTGCGGGCCACTGCCGGGTCCTCGCGAGAGGCCCGCAGAAGACGACCCCGGCGGCTCCGTTGGTAGAGAAACGCGACCACGATCGCCACGAGCGCGCCGAGCGTCGCCTGCAGCACGCCGGTCGTCTCGGGCACCAGTGCGAGGGTGGTGGCGCCGGGCCCGATCTTCGTCCACTCCCTGAGCACGTTGTGGGTGATCTCGAGCACGGCGAAGGTCGCGATCCCGGCCGCGAGCCCGGAGAGCCGCATCAACGGCAGCCCGACGACCAACGCGAAGACGCCGCCGAGCGCCGCGGCCAGGAGAAGCGAGGTGACGTTGCCGACCGAGTGGTCGCGCAGGAGCGGAAAGATGCTCGTCAGCACCCCCTTTTTCGACTCGACCGGCACGGTCATGACGCCCGCCGCGAACGCGCCCACGGCGACGAAGCTGATCTGCCCAAACGAGAGCACTCCCGAGATCCCGACGAAGACGTAGATCGCGACCACGATCGCGACGAAGACGAGCGCGTTCAGGAAGTAGCCCTCGTTCGAGTCCGAGGCCGTTGTGGCGAGGAAGCCGACGAGAATGACGAGCAGCGCAGGGCCGAGCACCTCGCCGAGCCCGGCAAGCCGGCGCCTCATACGCGCTCCACCGGGGCCCGGCGTCCCCACGCGAAGAGGCCCGCGGGCCGCAGCAGCAGGACGACGATCACCAGCGCGTAGACGACCGACGGCAGAAAAACCGTCTGGTCGGTCGGGAGCGCGGCGTTGACGAGGACCGAGACGAAGCCGATTGCGAAGCCTCCGAGCGTCGCCGTCCAGAGGCGGTCGATCCCGCCGACGACGACGCCGACGAGAACGACGATCGTGTCCTCGAGGGCGAAGGTCGGCTGGACAAAGGGGTTCTGGACGGTGAGCAGGACGGCGACGGCGGCGGCGAGCAGTCCGGAGACGACGACCGCGAACGCGATCACGCGGTTGGCGCGCACGCCGAGCAGCCGGGCCGTGCGAAAGTCGCTGGCCGCCGCCCGAGTATGGAGCCCGATCGTCGTTCGCGTGAGCACCAGCGCGAGCACGATCAGCGCGCCCACGGCGACCCCGACGGCCACGAACGTCACCTTGCGGACGTCGACGCCTCCGACCGTGATCGCCTGGTTCAGAGGCGCGACCGCGCTTGCGACCTCGCCGAGGGTGCCGTCCCGAAGATCGATGATCAGCGCAACCGCCTGCAACAGAAACGAGACCGCAAACGTGGTCACGAGCATCACCGCCGGCGACGAGGAGCGGAGCGGGCGGAAGACGAGCCGGTCCATCGCGAGCGACAGCGCCACGACGACCGCGAAGCAGGAGACGATGCTCGCCGCCACGGGCCAGCCCGACGTGTAGGCGAGCGTGTAGGCCCCCGCCATGATCAGCTGTCCGTAGGCGAAGTTGACGAGCCGTAGGACTCCGAAGACGAGCCCGATCCCGACGGCCATCAGCGCGTAGACGGCTCCCTGGCCGAAAGCGTCGCCGAGCGTCTGGAGATCGATCGAGGCGAGCACGCTCACGAGGCGAGATAGGCGCCGATGATCTTCTGGGTGTTCTCCGCGTCGGCCGGTCCGAGCGTCATCCGCAGCTCGCCCCCAACGAGGACGTGCGTCCGGTTGGCAAGCGCGACCGTCCGCTGCGCGCGCTGCTCGACGAGCAAGATCGTCGTGCCGAGCTCACGGATGTCGGTGAACGCCTCGAAGATCCCGTCGACGGCAAGCGGTGCGAGACCGAGCGAAGGCTCGTCCAGGAGCAGGATGTCTGGGCGGGAGACGAGCGCACGCCCGATCGCGAGCTGCTGCTGCTGGCCGCCGGAGAGCGCCCCGGCCGGCCGGCGCCGGAACTCGGCCAGGATCGGGAAGAGCTCGAAGGCCGGGGCCAACGGGTCGCCCGTGTACACCCTCCTGCGTGCCGCCAGGCCGAGGCGAAGGTTCTCCTCGACGGTGAAGTCGCCGAAGATCCGCCGCCCCTCCGGCACGAGCGCGATGCCGGCGCGCGCAATCGACTCGGCCGAACGGCGACGCAGGGTCTGCCCGTGCAGCCGGATCTCGCCGCGGTGCGCCGGCAGCAGGCCCATGATCGCGTGCAGGGTCGTCGACTTCCCGGCCCCGTTGGGGCCGATCAGGCCCACGATCTCGCTCCTGCCGACACGCAGGCTGAGATCGCGAACCGCGGAGACTCCGCCGTAGCGGACCTCCACCTCGTCGAGCTCGAGTGCGGCCGCTTCAGGCATCGGTGTCCACCGCAGTCTCGCCCAGGTAGGCGGCGGCGACGTTGAGGTCGTCGCGAATCTCCTCGGGCGTCCCGGCCGCCAGGGTTCGGCCCTGGTCGAGCACGTGGATCCGGTCGCAAACGCCCATCACGAGCGCCATGTTGTGATCGATCAGCAGCACGCCGGCCCGATGCTCGTCACGCACCGAGCGGACGACGTCGGCGAAGTCCGGCACCTCCGCCTCCGGCAGGCCTGCGGCCGGCTCGTCCATGAGCACGAAGTCGGGCTCGGTGACGAGCGCGCGCGCAACCCCGAGCCGGCGCTCGTCTCCCTGGGCCAATGAGCCGGCGCGCGTCTCGGCCAGACCGGTCAACGCCAGCCGCTCCAGCAGCTCGTGGGCGCGCCGCCGCGCTTCGCGCGCGCCGACACCGACACCGAGAGCGGCGACCTCGACGTTCTCCCGCACCGAAAGCGCGCGCAAGGAGCGACTGTGCTGGAACGTGCGGGTCAGCCCGGACCGCGCCCGGCGATGAGCGCTCCAGCGGGTGATCTCCCGCCCACGGAGCTCGACGGTGCCCGAGCTCGGTAGGTCGAACCCGGTGAGCACGTTGACGAGCGTCGACTTGCCGGCGCCGTTCGGCCCGACGAGGCCGACGACCTCATGGGCGTGTAGCTCGAGGGTGACGTCCTGCAGTGCCCGGACGCCCTCGAACGAACGGGAAACGGCGGAGGCCCGAAGGGTCTCTTCGGGCCTCCGCTCGATCTCGCTTGCCGGCGCCGGTTCTCCCAACTACAGCGTCGGGATGACCTTGGCCCGTACCAGGCCCTTGAAGCTGGCCTTGTTGTTCTGGATCTGGATCACGCGGTAGTCGCGCCCGAAGACCGTGTGCAGCTTCCTGGAGAAGCTGATCCTGCCGCCGAGAACGGGAACGCGCTTGAACTTGACTAGCTGGGCCGACAGGGCGGACCCCTTCGTCGAGCCGTGAGCCCGCCTGATCGCCGTGACGACTCCGTCGACCGCATCGGCACCGCCGAGGAAGCCGCCGGTACCCGGAGTGGCGTTGGCCCTCTTGAGCGACGCGATCATCGCGCGGACCGCCCTCGACGGATCATCGCCGAAGACCGACGCGTAGGTCACGCAGTAGTAGTTCGTGACCTTCGGGTTGTTGGTGGCCCAGTAGGTGCCGTCGCCGGCCCACGAGTTGAGGATCGGCGTCTTGTTCCCGAGCGACCGCAGGCCGGATACGAATGCGGGCAGCTCCCCGAACGCCGTCGACGTGACGTACACGCTGGCCTTGTGGCTGTTCAGACGGGTGACCGCGCTCTGGACGTTGTTCGCGCCGGTTGCGTACGACTCGCGGGCGACGATCCTGCCGCCGAGTTGCCTGAAGCGCTTGTCGAACGCCTGGACGACGTTCTTGAAGTAGACGAGATAGGTGTTGGTCGCCAGCCCCGCGGTCTTCCAACCTCGCCTGTGGGCGTACTCGGCCATCGCGGAGCCTTCGTCCTGGGCCACGTTTCCGAAGCTGAACGCAAGCTTCCCCTTGGCCGCGAAGCGCTTCGGGCCCATCTGGTCGGTACCGATGCAGGGTGCCACCGCGAGGACGCCGCGGTTGATCGCCGCCTGCACCACGGGCGTCGCATAGTCGACGTCGCACGTCGTGAAGATGATCTTGGCGCCCTGTCCGAGCAGGCTGACCGCACATGCCTTGGCCGTTGTCGGGTTGTTGTTCTGGGTGTCACAGGTCTTGATCTGGAGGCGTCGTCCGCCGACGCCGCCCTTCGCGTTGATCTGCTTGACGCGGATCTTCGCGGCGGCAAGCGCCGGATTGTCGAACGGGGCCATGTTGCCCTTCGAATCGAAGGCCCACCCGATCACGATCGGCCTATTCGCGTCCGTCGCGGCACGGCCGCCCGTCGCTCCCGCGATGGCGGCGATCGCAGCAGCCGCTCCGAGGAGCACCACCAGACCGCTCCACCTGGTCGTCCTCTTCACTGCGCCTCCTCTCGTCAGTCCTCCGGTCCCTGCAGCAGTAGAACTTACTACGGTCGCGCCTGATCTACGATCGTCCATGACGCCTCTCTGGCCTTGACGAGCCGCCAGAGCGCGGTGTGCAGCGGCGTCGGGACGCCGAGCCGTTCCGCCTCGCGAACGAGCGCACCGCTGATCTGGTCGACCTCTGTCGGGCGGCGCTCGCGCACGTCCTCGAGCATCGACGGGTAGTGACGGCTGCCGCGCTGCGTGGCGAGCACGTTCATCTCCCAGGGATCGTCGTGGAGCTCGACGCCCGCGGCGGCGGCGACCCGCTTGCCTTCGGCGATCAGGTCGTAGACGAGTTGGCCCAGATCCTCGATCCGGTCGCGCGCCGCGAAGTGCGGATCGTGCGGAAGCTCGGTGAGCGCCGCGACCGAATTGACGGTGGCGTTGAAAATCAGCTTCGACCACTGCGCCGGACGCAGGTCGCGGAACGCCTGCGCCTTCAGTTCGGAGCGCAGCAGCAGCTCGGTCACCTCCTCGACAAGCACGTACGGCGTCTCGCCGTAGGGGCCGAGCCACGTTTCCGTATCGAGGATGTACTCGACCTCCGTGTCGGAGTGCCGTGTCCCGCTCATGAAGGTGACGGCGGAGATCAGGGGCCAGGAGCCGCGTCCGGCAAACGCCTCCTCGGAGCCGAGACCGTTCTGGACGGTCATGACCGCGGCGCCGGGCCAATGGCCCGCGAGGCGTTCGGCAACCGCCGCGATCTCGGTCGTCTTCACGGCCACGATCGCGAGCCCCGGCTCGGGCAGTGCGCCAGGCCGGGTCGCGGCCTGGACGCTCGCGTGAAAGTCGTGGCGGCCGGTCACTCTCAGGCCGCGCTCGTTCAGAGCCGCGGCGTGCTCCTCCCGGCGGCAGAGCACGGTCGTCTCGGATTCGCGGGCGAGATGCCCTGCGAACAGGCTGCCGATCACGCCGGCGCCGACTATGCAGACACGGTCGACAGGACCTCCCGCATCCGCTCGACGCCACGAGCCGCCAGCTCGCGGGGGTCTTCACGCCAAAGGGATCCGTCCAGCTCCGCCTCCGAGAAGATCTCGAGGTCGAAGAGGCCGTCCCAGCGCAGCGCTTCCAGGATCGGCCCGAACTCGATCGTCCCGTCTTCCGGCAGCACGCGGTCGTTCGTGTGCCTCGTCGGCTCCCGCCAGTCCGCCAGGTGGACGCCGTAGATGCGCTCGCGGTGGCGCTCGATCTGCTCGAGCGGCTCGCGCCACAGGTGCCACGTGTCATACATCAGTCCGACGTCGGCGCCGGACTCGTCGACGAGCGCAGCCGCCTCGTCGAGCGAGCTGACGACGGTCCAGAAGTGGGCGAACTCCCGCTGGATCGGCTCGAGTGCGACGCGGACGCCCGAGCGCGCCCCCTCGTCGGCGATCGCGCGCACACCGTCAAGGATCGCGGCTCGGTCCTCGCCCGGCCCGGTCAGGAAAAGCATGCCGGATGGCTCGAAGGGTGCAAGCCGCCTGATCGACGCGCAGATCGCCTCGACCCGCGCCGCCGGGTCCGCCGGGCCCTCCATCAGCGGCAGCGGCAAGATCGACGGGACCGCCGGCACGGCAGTCGCCGCCTCGAGCCCGCTCCGCCGGAACCGCTCGAGGGAATCCTCGTCCAGCTTCATCTCCCAGATCCCGATCCCGTCGGCCCCGGCGGCGCGGTACACGTCGACGTCCTCGGCAAACGACTGCGCCACGGTCGTGATCTGCGAGATCGAGATCCTCACCGGCGAAAGCGCCTTTCCACCCGTGTGAGTAGCCCCGGCTCGAGCAGCCGCTTCGCAACGAGCGTGCCCGAGCCGGCGCCGAGACCGGGGCCCGGGTGGGTGCTCGCGCCGATCTGCCAAAGCCTCCGGACTGGAGTGCTGTGCCCGGGACTGGCCGCGAACGGCCGCCAGAGCAGGTTCTGATCGAGCGCGAGCGAGCCGGAGTACGGGTCGCCGTGGAGGAGATTGATGTTGGCCGCCTGCAGGTCGGCAGGCGAGAGGACGACGCGCCTCCGCAGCGCCGACTCGAGGTTCGGGACGTGAGCGACGATCCGAGCCTGGATCCGGTCGGCGTAGCGTTCCCGCAGCTCCTCCGTCCAGCTTCCGTCTCCGGTCTCGAGCTCCCCGGCCGCGTCGCCCTTCACCTGCCAGGGAAGCTCCTGGAGCTGGATCCAGAGCATTCCCGTACCTTCCGGCGCGCGAGACGGATCAATCGTCAACGGCTGGCCGACGACGACCGTCGCCTCGGCCGGTAGCAGGCCCCGCTCGGCCTCGTTGACGGCGCGCGAGACGCCGTCGAGGCCCGGTGTCAGATGCACGATCGCCGTCCGACCGAGCCGCTCGTCCCCCTCCCACCGCGCCGGCTCCGACAGCGCGAAGTGGATCTGCATCTCCGAGCGTCCGTAGCGAAACCGCTTTCCGCGCCCGGCCAGATCACTGTCGAGCAGGCGGCCGTAGAGCTGCGTCGGCGTCACGTTCGCGATCACGGCGTGCGCGGCGGTCAGGTCGGCGCCATCGGCGAGCCGAACACCGGTCGCTTCGCCGTCGCGAACGAGAATCCGCTCGACATCTCGCCCGGTCTCGCAGACGCCGCCGTGGTCGTGGATCAGATCCACCAGTGCGTCGACCAGCCTCGCGCCCCCGCCGCGGGGGATCGGCATTCCGCCTTCCTGGATGGCGACAGCGATCACCTGGGTCATGAAGCCCGACGTGGCCGCGTCGGGGCCGAGCCCGGTGTGGAGCACCCAGGGCGCCAGCAGCCCGTGCACGCGCTCGGAAGCGAAGCTGCCGGTCAGCCAGTCGCGGCTCGAGGCGAGCACGGTGCCGGTGAACTCGACCAGCCCGCGCCTCCCGAGCCGGCGATAGGCCTTCAGCCCGAGCGCCGCCCCGTCCTTCGACCAGAGCTCTGTCCCGAGCACCCCGAAAGCAAGGTCCGCGTTCGGTAGGAACTCGTCGAGCGCCCGCCTCCACGCGCCGCCGTCGCCCTCGGCGTGCCGGTCGAGCTCCGCCGCGTTCGCCTCGGCGCTTCGGAGCAGGAAGGCCGCCTCCCCGTCCGGATAGAGACTCGCGGTCGGATGCTCGGTGTTCAGGTAGTCGAGCCCGCGCGCGGCGAGCTCCTCGCCCAACTCGGCGTGCGCGGCGCCTCCGACCCAGAGTGGGTGCCAGGCGCTGAAGACATCGTGGTGGTAGCCGGGCTCGGTCAGCTCGGCCGTCTGGATCGCGCCGCCTAGATAATCGCTGCGCTCGAGCACACAAACGTCCCAGCCGGCCCTCGCGAGCAGCGCTGCGCAGGCGAGCGAGTTGATCCCGCTGCCGACGAGGACAGCATCATGGTCAGCCACGAACGAGCTCGAGAAACTCCTGGTCGGTGACGAGCCCGCGCTTGCGCGCGCCGAGCTCCTTGACCGCCGCGAGCACGTCCGGCCGTCGCTCCTCCGGCACGTCGACTCCTAGCTCCTCGGCCTTGATCCGGATCGAGTCGAGACCGCTCTTCTTGCCGAGCACGATCCCACGCTCGGCCGCGACCAGCTCCGAGGAGTAGGGCTCGATCGAGGGCGGGTCGTGGAACTGGCTCGCAACCGCGCCGCTCTCACGCCGGAAGAGCGTCTCTCCGGTGACCGGCTTCCACGGCTCGAGTGCGTACCCCGACAGGTCGCGAACGTGCTCCGACACGTCCCGGATTCGGTCGAGCCGCAGGTTCGACTCGACGCCGTACAGCGCTCGCAGCGCCAGCGCCACCTCGCCGAGATTCGCGTTCCCGGCGCGCTCCCCCATGCCGTTGATCGTTCCGTGGATCCAGGTCGCGCCCGCACGCACGGCGGCGACCGCGGCGGCCGTCGCAAGCCCGAAGTCGTTGTGACCGTGGAAGTGGACGGGCACCTCCGGGCCGGCGAGGGCAACAGTCCGGCCGACGAGCTCCGAGACCGCCTCCGGCGAGGCGATGCCAAGCGTGTCGACGACGCAGACCTCGCGCGCGCCGGCCTCGATCGCACTGCCGTAGACGCGCTCATAGAACCCGGGCTCCGCGCGGGTGGAGTCGACCCCGAAGAAGGCGGCGTGGATCCCGTGCTCGGCCGCGAACGCCATCGCGTCGGTGATCCGGCCGAGCATCTTCTCGCGGGAGACGCCGATCGCCCCGAGCTTGAGATCGGAGATCGGCGACTCGATCACAGAGGCTCCGACCCCGAGCTCGACGAGCGCCTCGAGATCGGCCGGGACCGCGCGAGAGAACCCCCAGATCTCCGCCTGGAGACCGGCGCCGGCGATCAGCTTCACCGCGTCCCAGTCGTCCTGCGAGACTCGGGGAAATCCCGCCTCGATCCGGTCGATCCCGAGCTCGTCGAGCGCGCGGGCAATCTCCAGCTTCTGCACCGGGTCGAGCACCACGCCGACGGTCTGCTCCCCGTCGCGCAGCGTCGTGTCGTAGAGACCGACAGAGCCCCCGAGTCGCTGGTCGTCGTTGAGGGTGCCCGTCCAGATCATGCGGCCCTGACGATCCCGTCCGGAAACGACGAGAGCTTCTCCGGCCCGGCCGCCGTGACCAGGAAGTTGTCCTCGACCCGCAGCCCGCCGCCGCCCTCCCAGTAGATCCCCGGCTCGATCGCGAGCACCATTCCCTCCGCGATCGTGCCGCCGCCGGCCTGGTGCGCGTACGGCGGCTCGTGTGCGCGCGCGCCGACGCCATGGCAGAGCGGATGGCTCGGCTGGCCGGGGTGCCCCAGCGCGGCGATTGCCTCGCGCCCGCTGCGGTCGAGCTCGGCGAGGCTCTGGCCGGGCCGGCAGAGCTCGACCAGCTTCTCGTAGACCGAGAGCAGCTGTTCTTCCAGCTCCGCATACTCGGGGCGCGGCTCGCCCGGGCAGACGTTCTTCGTGTGGTCGCACCAGTAGCCGTCGGCGCACACCCAAATCTCGAACAGCGTCGGCTCGTCATCGCGCACGGGGCCGTCGCCCGTGGCCGTGAAGGTCTTGATCCCTGGGCCCGACCAGACGAGCGAGAAGGCGAGGGCGAGGTCGACGTCAGGACGGTTCGTGCCGTGACCGTGGACGTGCCCCTGCCAGAGAGCCGCGGCCTCGCTCTCGCTCATGTCGGGGCGGAGCTGCTCCTTGACGTGCTCCATCGCCGCGGCAGCGATCTCGTTCGCGATCCGCATGCGCTCCAGCTCCTGGGGCGTCTTGATCGCTCTTGCCGCGCTGAGGAGCGGCGTCGCGTCCGCTGCCGGAGCGAAGGCCTCGAACCAGGCGGCGGTGAACGTCGTCGGCTCGCCGACCATCCGGTCGGACGCCTGCGTGCCGAGGGAGAGCTCCAGGCCGACGCGGCCGTAGCCGCGCGCCGCGGCCTGCGCAAGCTCGAGGGTGCGCGAGAGCGGCGGCCGCGGATCGTCGGGCGCGTAACCAGACAGAAAGCGGACGTCGTCCGTCCAGGCCGAACGCGCGGCGTCCTCGGCAGAGGCCTCGAGGCAGATCAGCACCGGTTGCCCCTCGCGCGGGAAGACCGCCGCCTCGTACCCCTTCATGCCCCAGAAGTTCGTCAAGTACAGGACGTTGTCGGGCGCGCGCACGACGAGCGCGTCGAGTGTCGCTTCCTCCATCGCCGCGCGGACGCGGTCAAGCTTCGCTTCGTCCCGCGGCCAGGGCACCGCTACCAGCGCACGCGCGGGGGCGCCGGCTCCCCGTGCCCCTCCTGCCACGAAATGACGGGGTTGCGGAGCACTCCGATGCGCTCGATCTCGCACTCGAGCACGTCGCCGGGCTTCAGGTAGAGCGATGCCGGGTCCTCGCTGAAGCCGGCGACGCCGGAGACGGTTCCGGTCGAGACGACGTCGCCGGCGCTATAGCCGAGCGCCGAGTAGTGGGAGAGGATCTCGGGGATCGTCGTCGACATCCGGCCCGAGTGCGACGTCTGCCTCGTCTCCCCGTTGACGCGCAGCTCCATCGCCAGGTCGTGCGCGTCGGGGATCTCGTCGGCCGTGACGATCCAAGGGCCGAGCGGGCAGAACGTGTCGATCGCCTTGCAGAACGAGAAGACGCCGGAGCGCATCTCGCGCCGCTGGATGTCGCGTGCGGTGATGTCGTTGAAGATCACGAAGCCGCCGACGTAGTCCATCGCCTCCTGGGGCGAGAACCACTTCCCGGACTTGCTGATCACGACCGCAAGCTCGAGCTCGTAGTCGAGCTCCTCGGTCAGGTGCTCCGGGTAGACGATCGGGTCGTCCGGCCCGATGATCGCGTCGACGTTCTGGAAGAAGACGATCCAGGGCGCGATCTCGTGCGACCAAGCGACGCGCTTCGACTCCTCCTCGTGCTCTCTGAAGTTCCCGGCGGTGTGGAAGAACTTCTTCGGCACGATCGGCGCGCGGAGTCTCACCGCGTCGAGCTCGTGAACATCGCCCGTCTCCCGCGGGGCCTGCCCGGCTTCGAAATACGCGCGCATCGAGGGGATCTCGAGCTCGACGATCTGGCCGTCCCGAAGCTCGCCGACCCGGCCTTCGTCGAACGTGACCAGCTTCATTCGGCGACCCCGCAGATCCGCCGGGCCGCTCGCGCATAGACGTCCGCCGTCTTCACCAAGCCGTCGATGTCGAGATTCTCGCCGTACTCGGTGTCGAGCAGGCCGGTGGAGGTGCCGTAGTTGACGGTCTCGATCCCATAGCGAGTCAGTACCGAAGCGTCGGAGAACCAGCGGGTCACATCCCGCTCGGGCGGCTCCCCGAACACCTCGGCATGACTATCGTCGATCGCCGCCACGAGTGGATGGTCCTCGGCAATTTCTGAGCCGGGCGCCGTGACGTAGACCTCCCCCTCGACGCCGTAGTCGGGGAAACGGCGATCGAGCTCGCGCACCAGCTGGAGCACCTCGCCCCGCGCGACCGGCATCGGCTTGCCCGGCGGCACGCGGATGTCGAGAAAGAGATCGGTGCGGTGAGGCGTCCGCGAGACGCGCCAGCCGAAGCCGCCCTGCAGCGCGCCGACGTTGACGATCGCTTTCGCGCCGCGATATGTGTTCTCGGGATCGTCCTCCCAGCTCGGGATCCACTCCAGCACGGCGTCCAGAACCTCGCGCATCCGCAGGATCGAATTCTGGTCGCGCATCCCCTCGCTGAACGCGGTGTGGATGAAGTTTCCCCTCGTCGAGATCCTCAGCCAGAGCGAGCCGAAGTGGCCGAGGACGACCTTGCCCTCGGTGGGCTCGCCGAGGATGCACATGTCGGCGACGCCCCCGTGCGTGACGAGGTGGCGCGAGCCGGTGGCGTAGCCACGGAACTCGGCGCCCTGCGCGTCGCCGAACTGCGCCTTCTCGATCTCGCCGCAAACGGCCGCGATGACGACGTCACCACGCAGCCGCACGCCCTCCACGGCCAGGGCTCGAAGCGCCTCGACGTAGCAGGCCAGCGCACCCTTCATGTTCGAGATCCCGAGGCCGTAGAGGCGGTCGTCGCGAACGAACGGGTTCGGCTGAAAGCCGGGCACGTGGACGAGCCAGGGCTCCTGTCCCGAATACGACGTGTCCATGTGGCCGTTGAACATCAGCGACGGGCCGGCGCCGGCCCCGCTGAGGGTGCCGACCACGTTCGCCCGCCCCTCCTCGACCTGTTGCCACTGAACGTCGAGTCCGAGCTCGCGGAAGGTGTCGGCCATGAATGCGGCCATCGCTTCCTCGCTACCGGTGAAGCTCGGGATCGAGATCGCCCGGCTCGCCCATTCGACGAGCCTGTCCCGGTCAATGCTCATACGGCAACCTCGTGAGCGGTTCGTTGGAGCGGGAGAGGAATGCCGATCCCAGTTCTCCGGCCAAACTGGACGCGTAGCGTGCTCACGCGCGCACGCGCGGCAGCACGCGCTCGCCGAAGAGCCGAATCTGTTCGTGCCGCCGGTCGCCCCAGAGCTCGAGCATCACGTGCGTGCAACCGGCGTCCCGGTATTCCTCGATCGCAGCGACGCATTCGTCCGGGGTGCCCGCGATCGGCCGGCACTTGTCGAGCAGGGCGTCGCTGACCTTGGCCTTCGCGGCGAGCCGGCCGCCCTGCTCCATCGCCTCGGCGACCGGGCGGATCTCGTCCTGCTCGATCCCGGCAAGATCGAGCAGCGTGTCCGCCGAGCCCTGAATGTTCTGGACCTTGTTCGCCAGGTACATGGCTGCGATCTCGCGCGCGCCGTCACGGCCGGCATCCCGATCGTTCTCGTGGATCGAGGCGACGATCGTGCAGCCGATGTCGATGTCGGCGGCGACGTTCTCGCGGGTGTAGCGGACGAAGGCGGGCGTGGTGATCGAGGGCGTCAGGCAGCCGTCCGCAATCTCGCCGGAGAGCGCCTGCATCTTCGGCGCCGTCGCCGCGATGTACACCGGTGGTACCTCCCGCGGCGTATGGGCGCCGGTCTGAAGCGCCGGCACATCGGCGCTCCACTTGGGGCCTTCGTACTCGAACGCGTTGCCGGAAAGCACGCCGCGGACGATCTCGACTGCGTCGCGCATCGGCCCGAGCGTCTTTGAGGTCTGCAGACGGGCGTTGTTGAGGAAGATCTTCGACGTCCCGAAACCGAGGATGAACCGGCCGGGGCCGGCTGCCTCCTGCACGACCCGGGCGTCCATCGCGACCTGGACCGGGTGGCGCGTGAAGGGGGAGATGATCCCCCAGCCGATCGTCAGCCGCTCCGTCGCTCCCGCGATGACCCCCGAGGCAACCGTCGAGGAGCGCGCCTCCATCCCGTGCTTCCGCCACCAGGGATACGCCTCGGCGAGCCAGATCGTGTCCATGCCCGCCTCGTCCATCGCGCGCGCCGACGCGACCATCTCGTCGAGCGGCTCCATGGTGAGCTGCATGACCCCGATCCGAAACGGTTGGGCCACGGTTTGGAGGCTAGTCCTCGGTCGAGGTCGTCGGCCCCTCGGGCTTAGGCTCGTAGGTCTCGGGCGCCAGCGGAGCGACGCCTTCGTCCGCCCCGCTCGAGCCCGAATCGGGCTCGAGCTCGGGCGAGCTCTCCGCCGGCTCGCCGTAATCCTTGAGGTCGGAAGCCGCGGGCGAAGGGGCTTCTGTGGCGGGCGGCTCGGCACCAGCCATGCCGCTGGCGCCGCCGGCCGAATCGCCACGCTCGGACCCGGCCGCCGTCACCTGCTGGTCAAGCGCGGTCAGCACGTGCTGGACCTGCTGGTTGACGATCGGCTGGAGCACTCGGTGGCCCATCGACCCAACGGGGCCGGCGATTGTTACGTCAGCCTCCCACTCCATCCGCGTCCCACCGCCGGCCTCGCTGAGATTGAAGGCGGTCGTCATGCTCAGGATCGCGCCGACGCCGGTGCCTTTGATCGCGAGGCGCGCCAACTCCGGCTCGCGCTCCTCGGTCTTCTCCATGTTCATCGTCATGTGCAGGGCGCCGAGGCTGAGCGGAATCTTCACCTTCGCGCTCCAATGGCGTTCGTCCTGAACGTCGAAGCTCTCGACGCCGGGAATCGTCTTCGCCATCGAAGCAGGGTCGTTGAGCACGACCCAGACAGCTTCACGGGGAGCCGCGAACGAGCGTTCGCCGGCGACCTTCACCGCGATTCCACGCTGACCCGGGCGCGGGAGGCGTCGGGCTCGCGCAGCATCTCCCAAACCCGCTCGTACGGATTGAAGCTGTCGTGGACGATCGGCCTCCCCCGGGGGCGAAGCGCGTCCTGCAGCGCCGCGCAGACGGCGTGGATGCCGGCGCCCCCGCCCTCGCCCATCCCTTTCGTCCCGAGCGAGGTGAACGGCGACGCACTCTCGATGTAACCCGTCTTGAGCGGCGGCATGTCGAGCGCATGCGGAACGTGGTAGTCGTAGAAGTTGGGCGTCAGCAGGTTCCCGTCCTCGTCGTAGGGGAACGTCTCGTGCGTCGCCGCACCGAGCGCCTGAGCCGTCGCGCCCATCACCTGGCCTTCGACCACCTGCGGGTTGATCCGCTTGCCGCAGTCATCGACCGCTGCGTAGTCGACGACCTCGTACACCCCGGTCTCAGGGTCGATCTCGACGAGCGCGGCGTGAACCTGCGCCGCGTAGGTGAGCGTCAGGTTGCCGTACTTGCGCTCGATGTCCGGCACTTCGAACGGTGGCCTGTAGACGTAGCGGCAGTTCAGTGTCACGTCGAGGTCCTCGGGCAGCCCGGCGTTGTTCGCGTTGATGATCGCGCCAAGGGCCATGAACGGAAGTGCCGCTTCGGGGTTGCCCTTGATCCGCGCCTGCCCTTCGGCGAGCTCGATGTCCTCCGGCGAGCAGGCGAGCACGACTGACGCAAGCTTGCGCATCTGCCCGGCGAGCATCTCGGTCGCTCCTTTGACGGCACCTAGGCCGGTGACCGCGAACTGGCTCGCGTACGTTCCCGAGAAGCCGGCGTGCGAGTTCCAGTAGGAGTCGTGCCCGGCTCGGACGTTCACGTCGTCGACCGAGCAGCCGAGGATGTCCGCGACGACCTGGGCCGCGGTCGTCTCGTGGCTCTGTCCTTGCGGGGTCGTGCCGAGCGTGACCACGATCTCGCCGAACAGGTCGAGCTTCACGGTCGCGACCTCGTTATTGCCGGAGAACTGCAGGTCGGGGTTGATCAGCCGCGACTGGCCGAAGTTGTTCGTACCCGAGTCCAGCGTCGAGCCGATTCCGAGCCCGAGCAGTTTCCCCCGCTGCTCGGCGCCGGCGCGCCGCGACTCGAGCCCGTCGTACCCGATCAGGTCGAGCGCGACGTCGAGCATCTTCGCGTAGTCGCCGGAGTCGTAGATGCAGCCGTTGGGAGTCTCGTACGGCATCTCGTCGGCCTTGATGTAGTTGCGCTTGCGCACCTCGACCGGGTCGAGCTCGAGCTCGCTCGCGACGATGTCGATCACGCGCTCGGTGAACCAGAGGTGCTGCATCCGCGAATAGCCGCGGTTCGGCGAGACCGGCGCCTTGTTGGTCACCACCTGCCTGAAATCGAGCCGAATGTTCCGCCAGCGGTACATACCCGGCGTCACCTGCGCCCAGATCACGCCGCCGAGCGGCTCGTAGCGCAGCCAGGCGCCCGCGTCGTCCAGCGCGGTCGTGCGGAAGCCGAGCAGCGTCCCGTCGCTCTTCACCGCGACCTCCGTGTCGAGGAACCAGCGCTCGTTCCCGTGCGACATCGAGAGGTGGAAGTCGGTCCGCCACTCCGTCCACTGGACCGCGCGGTTGAGCTTGCGCGCCAGCAGGCAGCAGGCGACCAGCTGCGGGTGCGTCGTGATCTTGTTGCCGAAGCCGCCGCCGATGTCCTGCGTGACGAACCGGAGCTTGTCGAGCCCCACGCGCATCGCCGGGCCCATCATGATCGCGGCGAACCCGGGGAACTGGTTGTTTGTGATGATCGTCCACTGGCCGGTGCCGCGGTTGTACTCGACCAGCGAGCCGTTGCACTCGAGCGGGGTCGAGTTGAAGCGGTCGAAGTGAAGCTCCGAGATCTTGACGACCCTGTCGGCCCCGGCGAACGCGGCGTCGAGATCTCCCCACTCGAAGACGCCCTCCCAGGTCAGGTTCGTCCCGGCCTCGTCGTGCAAGACCGGGGCCTCGTCGTCGAGCGCGAGGCGCGCATCGTTGATCGCCGGCAGCGGCTCGTAATCGACTTCGATCAGCTCCGAAGCGTCGCGAGCGCCTTCGCGCGTCTCGGCGACCACGGCGGCAACCGGCTCGCCGACGAACCGCACCTTCCCGACCGCGAGGCAGTAGTCCTTGAGGTGCGCACCCGGCGGCGAGGAGATCTGGAAGAACGGGTCGGTGAGGGTCGCGACCTCGTCGCCGGTCAGCGTCCCGTAGACGCCCGGCTGGTCGAGCGCGGCCGAGACGTCGACGGAACGGATCTTCGCGTGGGCATACGGCGAGCGGACGAAGTGGACGTAGCCCATGTTGTGGCGCTTGACGTCGTCGAAAAAGACGCCCTCGCCCTGGACGAGCCGCTTGTCCTCCTTGCGGGGGACGTTCTGGCCGCTCCAGGTCTCCCGCGTGGCCTCTTCGACTTCGGTCTGCTCGGGAGCGACGGTCGTCTCGCTCACGTACCGACCTCCTGGCCCGACGCCACCTTGATGGCCTTGACGATGTTCCAGTAGCCGGTGCAGCGGCAGATGTTCCCCTGAATTGCCTTCGCGATTTCTTCGTCCGAGGGACTCGGGTTGTCCCGTAGCAGCGCCGTCGCGCTCATCAGCATCCCGGGAGTGCAGTAGCCGCACTGCAGCGCGTGGTGGTCGCTGAAGGCCTGCTGAAGCGGGCTAAGCTCGCCGTCCGCGAGCCCTTCGACCGTCTCGATCGACGCCCCATCGGCCTGGACGGCCAAAAGCATGCAGCTCTTCACAAGTGTCCCGTCGAAGATCACGCTGCACGCGCCGCAGTTGCCGGTGTCGCAGCCGACGTGGGAGCCGGTCAGGTCGAGGTCGTCACGGATCAGGTGAATCAGCAGCCGACGCGCCTCCACCTCGCGCTCGTACATCGTGCCGTTGATCTCGACGGTGATCCTGCTCGTCGCCGGCGCCGCCCGACCTGCCTCCACTCAGTCCCCCGCTCTCTCGGTCGCTTGCGTCGCCGCCCGGACGGCGA
>Ga0184619_10000242_pt1 | contig 18501 bp, 18 predicted proteins | sample PLM0_60_b1_FD_133146 | JGI IMG/M metagenome (GOLD analysis project Ga0184619, IMG submission 133146) | Groundwater sediment microbial communities from an aquifer in East River, Colorado, USA - PLM0_60_b1 | ecosystem: Environmental > Terrestrial > Soil > Riparian zone | place: USA: East River...
CGCCCAATTCTTTCAGCAAGCCGAGATCGCCGACGCGCTTCGCTCCGAAACGAAAGTCCTCACCGATCAGGAGCCAGCGCGCCTGGAGCCGCTTCGCGAGCACCTGCTCGACGAACGCTTCCGGCGCAAGGGCCGCGAACGAGCGGCTGAAGCGCTGGACGTGCACGCGTTCCACCCCGTGCGCCGCGAGGAGCTCGAGCTTTTCGCGCAGTGAGGTCAGGCGCGTGGGCGCCGCCTGCGGCGCGAAGAACTCGCGCGGATGGGGCTCGAAGGTAAGCACGCAGCTCGTCAGTCCGCGCTTGCGCGCCCCGGCGCGGAGGCGCTCGAGCATCGTCTGGTGTCCGCGATGGATGCCGTCGAAATTGCCGACGGTCAGCGCAACCGCAGGCAGCACCGCATCGGAACTGCCGTGGGTAAGCAGCATGGAGCGCCGGGAATAAACGCAAAGTTCTGAATTATAGCGGCTTTTGACGGACTAGCCTCCTGGGACGCCGACGCGAACGCCGCATCGGAGCCAATCGCGAAGCCGCGAGGGATTAAGATGCTCGCTCTCGGACAATCTGTTCCAGATATTCATCGCGCCGATCTTCCTCGTGGCCGAGGTCTTCTTCGCCCTCGGCTAGAAGCGCGAAGTTCGGAAAAAAATCGAAGAGAGACTCGCCAGCTAGTTTAGGCGCGTGGCCGCCTGCTTGAGCTCCAGGATCTTTTCGTGGATTTCCGCTACGTCCGGCGCCTGCGGGCGCCGCCGCAGATAATTCTGCAGATCGGACAGCGCCGGCCGGAAGCATTCGAGCTGCTGGTACACCAGCCCCCGATCCCGAAGTTCCTCGGCCGACTCCGGCATCACGAGCAGCATCCTGTGCATGACCGCGAGCGCGTGTTCGAGCCTTCCCGTCTGCGTATAGATGTTCTTCAGGTTGCGCAGGACCCTCGCGATGATCTGCCGCGGGGTCGCCGGCTCCAGATACTGGTCGAGCTGCGCCTGCTCCGCCTTCCCGGAGGGCAGAACTTGCGCCAGCCGCTGGCGCAGATCGGACTCGGACTGCGCCTCCCCCCCGGTGAAGGGGTCGAGCACGAGCTGACCCCGCTTGACCGCGAGCTTGACGAGGAAATGACCGGGGAAAGAAACGCCTTTCAAATTCAGGCCGAGGCGTTTGCCGATTTCCAGATAGAGAATCGACAAGGTGATCGGAATCCCGGTGCGGCGCTCCATGACCTCGTTCAGATAACTGTTGCGCGGATCGTAGTAATCCACCAGGTTGCCCGAGAAGCGCATTTCGTTGAACAGGTAATAGTTCAAGGCGAGCACCCTCTGCTCGGAAAAGGCGTCGCCCGCGAGGCGCTTCTTGATGGCGACCGCGATACCGTCGAGCTTGGAGAGGTACTCGGGAATGTCCAGCTCCGGATAGATATCCTGGGCGAGCATCAGGCTCGCCTCGGCGAGATTGAACTGGTCTCGCGAAACGATTTCCGCGAAATGCTCGAGCCGGGAGTTCACGCAGCGCGTCTTGAGAAGTCACCCAGCCTGAAGCCGAACAGCCACAAGCTCGCGAAGTACGCGCTCCCGCCGAGGAACACGAGTCCCGTGACTGCGGCGGCCCGCGTCGCCCCGGACGCGCCCAGCCACCAGGAAACCGGGCCCATCGCGAGCCACAGCGTGACCGCCATCGCGGTCAGCGCCCCCGCGACCTTGAGCGCGAACGTCCCCCAACCCGGCTGCGGCCGATAGATCCCGTGTCGCCGCAACTGCCGGTAAAGCAGGCCGGCGTTGAGACAGGCCCCCAAGCCGATCGCGAGCGCAAGCCCGGCGTGCTTCAGGGGAACGATCAGCGCGGCGTTCATGAGCTGGGTGGCGATCAAGGTCACGATGGCGATTCGGACCGGCGTCCGGATATTTTGCCGCGCATAAAAGCCGGGCGCCAGCACCTTTACCAGAATCAGGCCAAGCAGGCCGACGCTGTAGGCGATGAGCGCCTGGCGCGTCATCCAGAGGTCGTGCTCGCCGAATCGTCCATAGTGAAACAAAGTCGCAACGAGCGGCACCGCAAGCATTGCGAGCGCCACTGCGGCCGGCGCCGCGAAGATGAACGTGAGGCGCAGGCCCCAGTCGAGCAGTTTCGAATACTCGCCTTCGTCGGAGGCGGAGTGATACTTCGACAGGCTGGGGAGCAGTATGGTTCCGAGCGCCACCCCGAGCAGTCCCGTCGGGAATTCCATCAGCCGATCGGCATAGTAGAGCCAAGATACGCTGCCGTTCTGGAGAAACGATGCGAATATGGTGTTGATCAGCAGGCTCACCTGGCCGGCCGAGACGCCGAGCGCCGCCGGCGCCATCAGAACGAGAATCCGGCGCACGCCCGGGTCCGAAAAGGACAGTCGCGGTCGAGGCAGCATGCCGATTCTTGCGAGCGCCGGGATCTGAAACGCGAGCTGCAGCACCCCGCCGGCGAATACCGCCCAGGCGAGCACCATCACCGGCGGATCGAAATAAGGGGAGAAGAACAGCGCCCCGAAAATAAAGGAGAGATTGAGCAGCGCCGGAGTGAGCGCCGGTATCGCGAAGCGGCTCCAGGTGTTGAGAATGCCACCTGCGAGCGAAACGAGCGAGATGAACAGAATATAGGGAAAGGTGATGCGCAGCATCGCCACCGTGAGGTCGAACTTCGCGGGCGTTGCCGCGAACCCCGGCGCGCTCACGTAGATGATGATCGGCGCCGCCGCAACGCCCAGCGCCGTCACCGCAAGGAGCGCAAGAGTCAACAGGGTCGCGGTGCGATCGACGAGCAGCTTCGTTTCCGAGTCGCCGCGGCGGGTCCGGTATTCCGAGAGCACCGGAACGAAGGCCTGCGAGAAGGCGCCCTCGGCGAACAGGCGGCGCAGCAGGTTGGGAATGCGGAAGGCGACGAAAAAAGCGTCGGTCGCGAGGCCCGCGCCGAAGAGCCTCGCGATCAGGACGTCCCGCACGAATCCGAGGATGCGCGATACGAGCGTCATGCTGCTCACGGTCGCGAGCGCCTTCAGCAGATTCATGCGGAGATTATAGCTTTCATCCGCGGGAAACCTTGCGCCGCATGGCTGCAGCGATTACAATTGCGCCCTTTCGTTCGGGAATTGACATGGCAAATACTAAGGGCGCGCGCAAGGCGGCCCGCCAGGCCGAGAAGCGGCGCAAGCACAACGCCAGCCTGCGCTCGGCGCTGACCAGCGCCATCAAAAGCGTCACCAAGGCGATCGCCGCCGGCGACAAGGCTGCCGCGCGGAAGACTTTCAGCGAGGCCTCGGGAATCATGGATCGCATCGCAGACAAGAACGTCGTCCACAAGAACGAAGCAGCGCGGCACAAGAGCCGCCTTGCCGCGCGGCTCAAGGCGATGCCGGGATAAGCCCGAGTCGGGCGCGCGGCGGAAAGAGGCGGCTCGGCCGCCTTTTTTATTGGCGTTTCCTCCTTGCACTCCCCTGCAGTTTGCCGCAACAATCCGGATTTCGTTTTGCGCTCCGCCACATGAAAAAGCCGGTCAGCCGGGTCCTTATCATCAACGATGAACCGTTGGTGCTGAAGGAATTCGTCAAGGGGCTGAACGCGGCCGCGCGCTCCCTCGACAATCCGCTCGGCATCACGTTTTCCGGGGTCACCACGGCGCGCGAGGCGCTCGCCGCGATCGAGGAGGACGGCGATCTCCAGGCCGTCGTGGTCGACGACAAGCTCTACACCCTCAACCAGAAGAGCCCCAAGAAGGAGATGTCGGCGCTGGAGCTCGTGCAGCGCGTCACGCGCTTTCGGCCCGAGCTCGACGTCTACATTCTGATCGCGCAGGAGCACGAGGACGAGATCGTCGATGCCCTCTTCGCGGAAGCGGTCGACGGCTACTTCTACCGCGAAGAGCGCGATTACCGCGGCATGTACCGGATTCTCAACGCACAGGTCCAGGAGCGTTCGCGCACGCCGTTTTACGACCAGCTCAAGAACTACGTCTGGATGGCAAAAGACTCCTGGCACACTCCCGGCCACTCATCCGGCGAATCGCTGCGCGGCAGCCCTTGGGTCAATGATTTCTACGATTTCATGGGCGAGCATATCTTCGACGCCGATCTTTCGGTGTCGGTGAAGATGCTCGACTCGCTGATGGAGCCCACCGGCGTGATCGCCGAGGCGCAGACCATCGCGGCCAAGGCCTTCGGCGCGCGCCGCACCTTCTTCGCAACCAACGGGACCTCGACCTCGAACAAGGTCATTTTCCAGACGCTGCTCGCACCCGGGGAAAAACTGCTGCTCGACCGCAACTGCCACAAGTCGGTGCACCACGGCGTGGTGCTCTCGGGCGGCCATCCGATCTATCTCGATTCCTCGATCAACGCCAAGTACAGCTTGTACGGTCCTGTGCCGAAGAAGACCATCCTTTCCGCGATCCGCAGGCACCCGGACGCCCAGGCGATCATTCTCACCTCCTGCACCTACGACGGGCTGCGCTACGACCTCGCGCCTATCGTCGAGGCGGCGCACGCGAAAGGCATCAAGGTGATCGTGGACGAAGCCTGGTACGGGTTCGCGCGCTTTCATCCGGCGTTCCGGCCCACGGCGCTCGAGGCGGGGGCGGATTACGCCACACAGAGTACGCACAAGGTGCTCTCGGCGTTCTCCCAGGCCTCGATGATCCACGTGAACGACCCCGGATTCAACGAACACCTGTTCCGGGAGAACTTCAACATGCACACTTCCACGAGCCCCCAGTACAGCATGATCGCGAGCCTCGATCTGGCGCGAAAACAGGCCGTGATGGAGGGCTACAAGCTGCTCTCGCGCACGCTCGCTCTCGCGCAGGAGCTGCGCGCGCAAATCAACTCGACCGGCGTGTTCCGCGTTCTGGAGCTCGAGGACCTGCTCCCCGAGGAACTCGGGCGCGATGGAATCCGCCTCGATCCCACCAAGGTCACCGTGGACATCTCGAAGTGCGGGTACACCGTCGAGGATCTGCAGCGCGAGCTCTTCGACCGCTACAACATCCAGGTGGAGAAATCCACGTTCAATACGCTCACTCTGCTGCTGACGATCGGCACCACGCGCAGCAAGGTCTCGCGCCTGTACGATGCCCTCATGCGCATCGCGCGCGAGGGCCGGCCGCCGCGCCGCCTGTACCGCTTCCCCGAGATCCCGGGATTCACGCGCCTTCGCTACCTGCCGCGCGACGCCTTCTACTGCGGCGGAGAGGTGGTGCCCCTGGTCGACGAGAAAGACAACATCAGGCGGGACCTGCTCGACCGGGCGTGCGCCGACCAGATCGTCCCCTATCCCCCGGGCATCCCCGTGCTCGTCCCGGGTCAGGTCATCACGCGCGAAATCGTCCACTATCTGGTCGGTTTGCTGCGCTCGCAGAAGCGCGTCGAGCTTCACGGGATCGTCTACGACGGGTATCTGCCCTGCTTGCGGGTCTTGAAGCCGGCCGAGGAGCGGGGCCTGCGCCGCATCGGCTAGGACATCCACGGACCGTTGGTCCGGCCTTGCAACACCAAAAATGTTATGTTATACAGTCATTTCCGAGAAAATTATGCCGCCGTCATTGAACACGACGAAATTCGGCTTCCGCATCCGCACCCGGCAGGGCCTGGTGGTCAAGCACCTCATGATCCACGGCCGCGACGAAACCGACGCCGAGAGGAAGCTGCGGCAGATGTATCCGCACTGCGAGATCCTGGAACGCAGCGTCATGCAGCCCGCGGTGATGCAGCCGAGCTTGGCGCCGGCTTCGGCTGCCCCCGACGGAACGAGCTTCGAAGAGATCGTCTCCCTGATCAGCAAGTAGCACCGGGCGCCGACGAAGCTTCGAGAAATCCCGAAGACAGCAACTCCTCCAGCAGTCCCGAGTAGTCCTGCGCCCCGCGGCTGTTGGGCGCATGGCTGAAAATGTCCTTGCCGAGCATGGGGCTTTCCGCGAGGCTCACCGCTTCGGTGATGCGCGTCTGGCACAATTCCGCCCCGAACCGGGAGGCGAGCTGCCGCGCGATGTCGTGCGACATGCGCCGGCGCGAGTCGAACCGCGTCAAAAGGTAGCGGCGCTCGACGCGCCGCTTCAGCACGTGTTCGAGCGCCCGCAGAGTGTTTTCGAGCGCGAGCGCCGCCCTCAGGGCCAGGTAGTCGGTCGAGATCGGGATCAGAACGCGTTCGGAGGCGAAAATACCCGAGAGAGACAGCACCCCCAGCATCGGGCAGCAATCGATCAGTACCGGGCGCTTGCCCTCCCAGCCCGCGTCCAGCCCCTGCTTGAGCCTGTTCAGAATGTCCGGCCCCTTGCCGAACAACGAATCCACCTTGATCAGCTCCATATGCGCCGGGATGAGCTCGCCGCCGAAGCGAATCGGGCGCGCGACTTCCTTGAGCGGCCTGCCCGCATTGAAGTACGCGAACAGACTTTCCCCGCTGGAGGCTCCCGGGTTGAGGATCGAGCTGAGATGCGACTGCGCGTCGAGGTCCACGAGCAGCGGCACCCCACCCCGCCGCGCGAGCGCCGCGCCCAAGTTGAGCACGGTCGTTGTCTTGCCGACCCCACCCTTCTGATTGAATACTGTCAGGCGCGTTCCCATGCCGAATTCGTTGTGCTAAGCTACCGGCCCTTCAGAGCAAATCGATTATCGCACAGGGCGACGAGATGACCTCACTCCGGCTAGCGCGTCACGCAGGCGCCGCCGCTTCGCCCATTCGGCCCGACACCCGACGACGCCGAGCGCGGCGATAAGCGCAATCGGCGCGCCTCACGGCGCGTTTCAAAGAGATTTTGGCGCAAGTGCTTCGTTGCGCCGTAAACACATTAACGGGTGATTCCATGTCTCATTCGATGAACACATACAGCCGGATCCCGATTGCCTTTACCCGCGGCGAGCGCGTGTGGGTGTGGGACGAATCCGGCAAGAAATACCTCGACGCGCTCGCGGGAATCGCCGTCAACACGCTCGGCCACGGCCACGCGAAACTGACTCGGGCGATCGCGGAGCAGAGTTCGCGTCTGATCCACACCTCCAACCTCTACCGCATCGCCGAACAGGAAAAGCTCGCGGACAAGCTCGCGGCGATCAGCGGCATGGAGAACGCTTTCTTCTGCAACTCGGGTTGCGAGGCCAACGAGGCGGCGATCAAGCTCGCGCGCCTGCACGCCAACGGGAAGGGAGTGGAGAGCCCCGGTATCGTCGTCATGGAGAAGGCATTCCACGGCAGAACGCTCGCGACGCTCTCGGCCACGGGCAACCGCAAAGTACAGCAGGGATTCGAGCCCCTGGTGTCCGGTTTCGTGCGCGTGCCGTTCAACGACATCGAATCGGTGCGCCAGGTCGCTTCGCGCGACAAGAGCGTCGTCGCGGTGCTGGTCGAGCCGATCCAGGGCGAAGGCGGAATCAATATCGCCTCGATGCGGTACCTGCGCGATCTGCGCGAGCTCTGCGACCGCCAGGGTTGGTTCCTCATGGTGGACGAAGTCCAGTGCGGGCTGGGCCGCACCGGCAAGTGGTTCGTCTATCAGCACGCCGAGATTCAGCCCGACGTCGTGCTGCTCGCCAAGGGCCTTGCCTCGGGCGTGCCGATCGGAGCCTGCCTCGCCCGCGGAGCCGCGGCCGCGGTGTTCAAGCCCGGGACTCACGGCTCCACGTTCGGCGGCAATCCGCTCGCCTGCGCGGCAGCCCTCGCGACGCTTGCCGCCATCGAGGAGGAAGGTCTCATGAAGAACGCCGAGCGCGTCGGCGGGATTCTGCTCGCCGGGCTCCGCGAGGCGCTCGCGGGACGTCCGGGCGTCGCGGAGGTGCGCGGTCACGGCCTCATGATCGGCGTCGAGCTCGACCGGCCCTGCGGGAATCTCGTCGGGCAGGCCCTCGAAGCGGGCCTGCTCATCAACGTCACCATGGACAAGGTGATTCGGCTGCTGCCGCCGCTCATCATGAACGAAAGCGAAGCTCGCCAGGTGCTTTCCATCCTCGTTCCGCTGGTGCGTTCGTTCCTCGAGCAGCCCGCCCCAGCGCTGCCCGCGCGCGCATGAAAAAGGCGCAGGCCCGGCTGCGGCACTACCTGCAGTTCAAGGACTTCTCGCGCGAGGACTACGAGCATCTGTTCGCGCGCACGCGCTGGATCAAGGACAAGTTCAAGCGCTACGAGCGCTACTGGCCGCTCGAAGACCGCACCCTCGCCATGATCTTCGAGAAGCCCTCGACGCGCACGCGCCTGTCGTTCGAGGCGGGCATGCACCAGCTCGGCGGCGCGGCGATCTACCTGTATACGCGGGACTCGCAGCTTGGGCGGGGAGAGCCGGTCGAGGACGCCGGGCAGGTGATCTCGCGGATGTGCGATCTGGTGATGATCCGCACTTTCCAGCAGGAGATACTGTCGCGCTTCGCGGCGAGCTCGCGCGTCCCGGTGATCAACGGCCTCACCAACGAATACCATCCCTGCCAGGTACTCGCCGACATCTACACCTACATCGAGCGGCGCGGGTCGATCCGTGGCAAGACGGTGGCGTGGATCGGAGACTCGAACAACGTGTGCAACACCTGGCTCCAGGCGGCGACGATCTTCGATTTCAACGTGCACGTCTCGACCCCGCCTGGCTACGAGGTGGAACCCGAGCGCGCCGGGATTTACGACGACGCGAACTACGAGAGCTTCGCCGACCCGATGGACGCCGCGCGCGGCGCCGACCTCGTCACCACCGACGTCTGGACCAGCATGGGCTTCGAGTCGGAGAAGGAGGAGCGCGGGCGCGATTTCGAGAACTGGCAGGTGGACGGGGACATGATGCGTGCGGCGAGGAAGGACGCGCTGTTCATGCACTGCCTGCCGGCGCACCGCGGCGAGGAAGTCGCCGGCGAAGTGATCGACGGGCCGCAGAGCGTGGTCTGGGAGGAGGCGGAGAACAGATTGCACACCCAGAAGGCGCTGATGGAATTCCTCCTGCTCGGCAAGGTAAAGAAGGGCAAAGACGAAAAGGTGAAAAGGTGAAAGGCAAGATCAAGAAGGTCGTGCTCGCCTACTCGGGCGGGCTCGACACCTCGGTCATCCTCAAGTGGCTGCAGGACGCCTACGGCTGCGAGGTCGTCACGTTTACCGCCGACATCGGCCAGGGCGAGGAGCTGGAGCCCGCGCGGAAAAAGGCGCGAAAGCTGGGTGTGAAGGAGATCTTCGTTGACGACTTGCGCGAGGAGTTCGCGCGCGACTTCGTGTTTCCCATGTTCCGGGCGAACGCTATCTACGAAGGTGAATATCTTCTGGGAACCTCGATCGCCCGTCCCCTCATCGCCAAGCGCCAGATCGAGATCGCGCGCAAGACCGGAGCGGACGCCGTTGCGCACGGCGCGACCGGCAAGGGCAACGACCAGGTGCGCTTCGAGCTCGGCTACTACGCGCTCGAGCCGAATATCCGCGTCATCGCGCCCTGGCGGGAGTGGAACCTGACTTCGCGCGAAAAACTGCTCGAATACGCGCAACGGCACGGCATTCCCATCGAGGGAAAGAAGAAGGGCGGCTCGCCCTACTCGATGGATGCGAACCTGCTGCACATCTCGTACGAAGGCCGCATCCTCGAGGACCCCTCGCGCGCGCCCGAGGAGGACATGTGGCGCTTGACCGTATCGCCCGAGGAGGCTCCCAAGCGCAGCGAATACACCGAGCTGGAATACCGCAGCGGGGACATCGTCTCCGTGAACGGGAAAAGGCTGAGCCCCGCGAAGGTGCTCGCGGAGCTGAACCGCCTCGGCGGAAAGCACGGCATCGGGCGGCTGGACCTGGTCGAGAACCGTTACGTCGGAATGAAGTCGCGCGGCTGCTACGAGACGCCAGGGGGCACGATCATGCTGAAAGCGCACCGGGCGATCGAGTCGATCTGCCTGGACCGCGAGGTCGCCCACCTCAAGGACGAGCTGATGCCCCGTTATGCCTCGCTCATCTACAACGGCTACTGGTGGAGCCCGGAGCGAGTCCTCCTTCAAACCCTGATCGACGCCTCGCAGAAGGGGGTGAACGGCCGCGTGCGCCTCAAGCTCTACAAAGGCAATGTGATTGTCGTCGGCCGCGACTCGAAGTCCGATTCGCTGTTCGATCCTGCGAGCGCCACATTCGAGGAGGATCGCGGTGCCTACGACCAGGCCGACGCCTCCGGATTCATTCGCCTGAATGCGCTGCGGATGCGCATCGCCGCGAACCGGCGGCAAGGGAAAAGACGCTGAGCGTTTCTATTCGAACTTATTGGTGAGCGTGCCGATGCCATCGATCACGACGCTCACCGTGCTGCCGGGCGTCATCGCCCCGACGCCCACCGAGCTGCCGCAGGCGATCACGTCGCCCGCCTCGAGCGTCATATCCTGGGAGATCAGGCTCACCAGCTTCTCCGGGGGAAAGACGATGTCCGAAAGCGCATAGTTCTGGCGCTCCTGGCCGTTGAGGATGGTCTTCACCGTGAGCTTGGCCGACTCGATCTCGGTCTCGATGCAGGGACCGAACACCCCGAAGGTGTCAAAACTCTTCGCGCGCGTCCATTGGGCAAAGACCGGGTCTTTCGCGATGATCTCGATCGCGGTGACGTCGTTGACACAGGTGTAGCCGAGAATGTGCCTCGCCGCGTCGCTCTCGGACACGCCGCTCGAGCGTTTGCCGATGACGATGCCGAGCTCGCCCTCGTACACCACCTTTCCGCTGTAGGATCTCGGCCCGCGGATCGGTTCGCCGTGCGCGAGGAGCGAGTTGTTGCCCTTGAGAAAATAAAGGGGCTCGGACGGGACCGCGTGGTCGAGCTTCGCGAGGAGCTCGTGATAATTGTCGATCAGCGCTACGATCTTCCCCGGCACGCTCGGCGTGAGCAGCTTCGCGGCAGCGAGAGGGATCGCCTGGGAGGTCGCCTCCGGACCCGCGAACATGCTGCCCGAGTGCACCCGGACGTTGTCGCCTTCGAGCTTGCCGAAGTATTCCCGCCCCTGATAGGCGACGCGTACCCACTTTGCCATGAGACCTCCTTCAAACAGGGCGCGTGCCCGCCCTACAAGGCGCTCCGCCCGAAAACGCGCGATCATACCCGGTCATCCCTCGCTCCGCACGGAGAACGATTGCGCATCCGAATTTATTCCGACCTCCATCTGGAATTCACGCCTTTCGAGCCCCCGGCACACGACGCCGACGCGATCGTGCTCGCCGGGGACATCGACAACGGCGCGGCCGGGATCGAGTGGGCAGGAGAAGCCTTCGAGAAGCCCGTGCTCTATCTCGCCGGCAACCACGAGTACTACGAGGGTGAATTCGACGCGGTGCAGGAGGCCATGGGAGCGGCGGCGCGCAAGCGCTCGGTCGAGCTCCTCGATTGCAGCGGAGTCGTCCTCGACGGTGTTCGCTTTCTCGGCTGCACGCTGTGGACCGATTACTCGCTCGCACCGCGGGAGGAACGCCCTGCCGTGATCGAGGCCGCGCGCAAGCTGAATCCGGACTACCAGTTGATCCAGCGCGGCTCCCGTGCGTTTTCACCCGAGGATGCGATCGCTCTGTGCTCCCGGCACCGCGCCTGGCTCGCCGCTGCGCTCGCGGCGCCCTTCCCGGGGAAAACGGTCGTCATTACCCACTTCGCGCCGCACCCGCGCTCGATCGCTCCCGCCTATGTGGGACATCGCGCCAATCCCGGTTTCGTTCTCGATCTCGAGGACATGATGGGGAGCGCGGCGCTGTGGATCCACGGGCACACGCACACCTTTTTCGACTACCGCGTGCGTGGCACGCAGGTGATCTGCAACCCGCGCGGCTATCCGGGCGAAGCGACCGGGTTCAAACCCGACCTGATCGTGGAGGTCTGAGCTCCGGGGGGGTTCACCCGCGCCGCGACTCGGAGTCCGGGTTTTCGCTTTCGGGGAAACGACGGTCTGTATAATTCCGCATCCATCCGGAATCCAACATGCCTTCCTTCGATATCGTCTCCGAAGTCAACAAGGTCGAGCTTAAGAACGCAGTCGACCAGGCGAACAAGGAGATCGCGAACCGCTTCGATTTCAAGGGCTCGGACGCGCGCGTGGAGCAAGCCGAGCTGGTGCTGACGCTCTACGCGGATGACGATTTCAAGCTGAAGCAGGTGACCGACGTCCTGCTCACGAAGTGCGCGAAGCGCGCGGTGGACGCGCGGATGTTCGACACGAAGACGGTCGAGAAGATCGGGACCAAGGTGAAACAGCCGATCCACGTCAAGGCGGGAATCGAGCAGGAGAAGGCGAAGAGCATCGTGAAGCTCCTCAAGGACTCGAAGATGAAAGTCCAGGCGAGCATCCAGGGAACCGCGGTGCGCGTCTCGGGTGGTAAGAAGGACGATCTCCAGGCCGCGATTGCGCTGGTGCGCAAGTCGGTCACCGATATTCCGCTGCAGTTCCAGAATTTCAGGGACTGATCGCCACTACCCCCCGCTCAGCGCGCCGACGATGACGACTTCGTCGTTCGCGGCGAGCGCGGCACTGAGATCGCGCGCCTGCTGCTGGTTGACGAAGATCTTGATGTGGCGCCGGATCGCGTCCTGCTCGTCGATCATACGGAAACGGATCCCGGGATAGCGCCGCTCCAGGTCGGCGAGCAGCCCTGCGAGCGTCGCGCCGCGCGCTTCCACGTGCGCGCGCCCCCCGGTGTAGTCGCGAAGCTGCGAGGGGATGAGGACGTTCATTCAGCGGCCGGCTGCCTCGACCGAGTAGATCTCGGGCAGGTGGCGCGCGATCGATGTCCAGCGATCGCCTTCGCTCGCGCTCATCCAGACTTCGCCGCTCGTCGTGCCGAAGTACACGCCGACCGGATCGCGTGCGTCTGCGCACATTGCCTGGCGTTTCACGGTGAACCACCCCTGCTTCGCCGGGAGGCCCTTGTCCTGGCGGCGCCAGGTCCGGCCGCCGTCGCGCGAAACGTAGGCCGCGGGCTTGCCCTCCGGGGAAACGCGCGGCCACACGGTGCCGCCGTCCATCGGGAACACCCAAAGCGTGTCGGGGTCGCGCGGATGCAGGACGAGCGGAAAACCGATGTCGCCGATCGCCTTCGGCATGGCGTTGCCCACGCGCTCCCAGCGCTCGCCGGGGCGGTCGAGGCGGTACATCCCGCAGTGGTTCTGCTGGTAAAGGCGGTCGGGCGCGAGCGGATGCAGCCGCATGCAATGCACGTCGTGGCCGTACTCCGGGTCCTTGACGGGAAGGAAATCGGCCGCAACGCCCTGGTTGAGCGGCCGCCAGGTCTCTCCGCGGTCCGAGCTCTCGAACGCGCCGCCCGCCGAGATGCCGATGTAGAGATGCCGGGGGTCGCGCGGATCGACGTTGATCGAGTGCAGCGTCGCGCCGCCCGGCGGCCCCTGCTCCTGCTCGCCGCCGATCCAGACGATGCGCATGGGGTTGGCATTGAAGCCCGCGACGCCTTCCCAAGTGACGCCGCCGTCATCGGAGCGGAACAATCCCGGCGGCGAGACGCCTGCGTACCAGGCACCGGGCTCCGAAGAATGCCCCGGCGTAAGCCAGAAGACATGTTCGACCGAAAGTCCCTTCTCGCCGGGAGCCGCCTTCGGGAACGCGGGCGGGCGCTCGGCCTCCTTCCACGTGCGGCCGAAGTCGGTCGAGCGGAATACGGTCGGCCCGAGATGGCCCGCGCGCACGGCGCAGAGCAGCGTCTTGCCGTCGCGCGGGTCGAGGACGAGATGGTTGACGATGTTGCCGAGAAAATGCGGCCCAGCGAGCGCCCAGCTCCTGCGCGCGCGGTCAGACTTCATGAGGAACACGCCCTTGCGCGTTCCGACCAGCAGGGTCACTGGTCCCGAAGCTGGACGTGGGGTCCCCTTTTTTGCTTTGGCCTTCGGCATAAGCACCCTCTCTATGTTTTCAGTCCTTCGATCCAGCGCCCGTAGAGGCCCGCGGCGATCGCGTTGAGCGAATGCACGCGCTCGTCGAGCCGCTCGAACATCTGCTCCGGGGTCTGCACCGACGGCCCGGCCTTCGCGACGAGCTCCTTTTCCCAATCCTCGCACCAGGCGCGGATCAGCTCGGGCGTCATCTCGACATGGCATTGCATGCCGAGGTGCTTGCCCAGCACGAACGCCTGGTTCGGGCAATACGGACTCCCGGCGATCCGCGTCGCTTTCGGCGGGATGGTGAAAGTCTCGCCGTGCCAGTGAAAACCGCAGAACTCCCGCGTTGCGCCGAACCACTCGCGTGCGTGAGCGTTGTCCTCGATCGTGACCGGGCCCCAGCCGATTTCCTTGACGCCGTTGCGCGTGACCTTCCCGTCCAGCGCTTTTGCCATCAGCTGTCCTCCGAGACAATGGCCGAGCACCGGAACGTCGGCGTCGACCGCCTTGCTTACGAGGCCGAGCACCGGAGGAATCCACGGCAGCTCGTCGTTCACGCTCATCGGCCCGCCCATGAATGCGAGACCGGAGAATTCGCGCGGATCCGCGGGGACCGGCTCGCCCGCGTCCACTTTGACGAGCCGCCACGGAACGCGGTGCGCGTCGAGGAATGTGGCAAAATAGCCCGGCCCTTCGGTCTGAATGTGTCGGAAAATCGCAACTGGCTTCATGCGCGAAACGAGGCCAACGTGGTCAAGCTTCGTATTGTAGCGTCGCTGCTCCTCCTGTTGTCCTCTGCCGGCTGGACCGCCGAGGTGAACGTGATCGGCCTCTTCCCCGGCAAAGCAGTGGTCGTGATCGACGGCGGGGCGCCGCGCGTTCTTTCGGTGGGCCAGAAACCCGTTGAGGGTGTCACGCTGATTTCGACCGACCGCGAGTCAGCGACCCTGGTCATCGACGGTCAGAAAAAGATCCTGAGGATCGGACAGCATCAGGGGGGGCCGGCTCCGGCCTCTCCGAGCCAGAGTGCCACGCTCACCGCGGACCCGCGCGGACATTTCGTCGTGGACGGGCAGGTCAACGGCGGCGCGGTGCGCTTTCTGGTCGACACGGGTGCCACGGCGATTTCGCTCTCTTCGGGGGACGCGACGCGGCTCGGAATCGACTACCGCAAAGGGCAGCCCGGATTGATGGGCACCGCCAACGGTACGGTGGTGGTCTACCGGGTGAAACTCGACACGGTGCGCGTCGGCGACATCCTCATCAACAACGTCGATGGAGCCGTGCTGGAAGGCAACCCGATGCCCTTCGCGCTGCTCGGAATGAGCTTCCTGAACCGCATGGAAATGAAGCGCGAAGGCCAGACGATGGTGCTGATCCGGCGGTTCTAGAACCCGGTCCCACCGGTTTTCGGTTGGGGAGGGGGCAACGGGGGAACCGTAGGGTTCCCCCGTTCGTTACTTGCGGGTTTTGTCTTTTTCTATCAGGGCGTAGGCCGAGTGGTTGTGAATGGACTCGAAGTTCTCGGACTCCACCCGGTACCACTCGATGCGCTTGTCGCGGTTCAGCTCCGCGGCGATGTCGCGCACCATGTCCTCGACGAACTTGGGGTTGTCGTACGCGCGCTCGGTGACGAATTTTTCGTCGGGCCGCTTGAGCAGCCCGTAGAGCTCGCTCGAGGCGTGCTTCTCGGCGTAGTCGACCAGCTCCTCGATCCACACGAATCCCTTCGTGCGCGCGGTGAGGGTGACGTGCGAGCGCTGATTGTGCGCCCCGTAGTCCGAAATGCGCTTGGAGCAGGGGCACAGGCTCGTCACCGGCACGACGACCCTCATCTTGAAGCACTTCTCGCCCATGTCGATCTCCCCGACGAAAGTCACTTCGTAGTCCATCAGGCTCTTCACCTTCGAGATCGGCGCGGCTTTGTTGACGAAGTAGGGAAACGTCATCTCGATGTGGCCGGACTGGGCTTCCAGGCGCTCGACCATCTCGTCAAGCATCAGCTTGAACGTCTCGACCGAGATCTCGCGCTCGTGCGCATTCAGGATCTCGACGAAGCGCGACATGTGCGTTCCCTTGAACTGGTGCGGCAGGCCGACGTACATGTTGAACGTCGCGACGGTGTGCTGCACGTCGCCTGAGCGTTCGGCGACGCGGATGGGATGGCGGATCGCCTTGATCCCGACCTGGTCGATGGCGAGCTTGCGCTTGTCCTCGGAGCCCTGGACATCGGGAATGGCAAGCGGATCGCGGATGTTCATGAAGAGCCTTTCGTCACGTTGGCTCAGTGTTAGAGGATTTTAGCATGCGTTCCGTTCCCCACTTTTTCAAGACGCGCGCGGACGGCGGCGACGATTCCCGCCCTGTCCAGGCCCACCGAAGCGAGCAGCTGCGCCTGGTCGCCGTGATCGACGAAGCGGTCGGGAAGCCCCAGCTGAAGGAGCGGGGTGACGAGTGCGCGCGCGGCGAGCGCCTCGGCGACGCCGCTTCCCGCGCCGCCCTGGACCGCGTTCTCTTCGATGGTGACGAGGAGCCCGTGCGTCCCCGCGAGCTCGGCCGCGAGATCCGCGTCCACCGGCTTCGCGAAGCGCATGTCGACGACGGTTGCATCCAGGTCGTTGCCTGCCTCGAGCGCGGGCTTGAGCAGGCTGCCGAACGCGAGAATCGCGACGGAGCCTCGTCCGCCGGCACCGCGCCGCCGTACGACCCCCTTGCCGAGCGGCAGCGGGCGCATTTCCTTCATGATCCCCGCACCCGGGCCGCTGCCGCGGGGATAGCGCACCGCGGCGGGCCGGTCGAGCGAGAACGCCGTGTACAGCATCTGGCGGCATTCGTTCTCGTCGCTCGGGGTCATCACCACCATGTTGGGCACGCAGCGCAGATACGTCAGGTCGAAGGCGCCGTTGTGCGTGGCCCCGTCGCCGCCGACGAGGCCCGCCCGGTCGAGCGCGAACACGATCGGGAGGTTCTGGATGCAGACGTCGTGGATGAGCTGATCGTAGCCGCGCTGCAGAAAAGTCGAGTAGATCGCGAGCACGGGCTTCAAGCCCTCGCAGGCAAGCCCCGCAGCGAAAGTGACCGCGTGCTGCTCCGCGATGCCCACGTCGAAATACCGGTCGGGAAATTCCTGCGCGAAGCGCACCAGCCCCGAGCCCTCCCGCATCGCCGGGGTGATGCCAACGAGACGTGAATCGAGCCGCGCCATGTCGCACAGCCACTCGCCGAACACCTGCGTGTAGGTCGGCTTGCCGCCGCTCGCCTTCTTGATGCCCTGGGCGGGATCGAACTTGCCCGGACCGTGATAGAGCACCGGATCGGCCTCGGCGAGCTTGTAACCCTGACCTTTCTTGGTGACCACGTGGAGGAACTGCGGGCCTTTCAGCTCCTTGATGTTCTTCAGCGTCGGGATGAGCGAGTCCAGATCGTGGCCGTCGATCGGGCCGACGTAGTTGAACCCGAATTCCTCGAACAAGGTCGAGGGTACGACCAGGCCCTTGGCGTGCTCCTCCATCTTTTTCGCCAGATTCCACAGCGGCGGCACGCCGGCGAGAACTTTTTCGCCCGCTTTCCGCGCCGCGGCATAGAAGCGCCCCGACATGAGCCGCGCGAGGTAGCGGTTCAAGGCACCCACCGCGGGGGAAATCGACATGTCGTTGTCGTTCAGGATCACGAGCAGGTCGGTGTCCATCACACCGGCGTTGTTGAGGGCCTCGAAAGCCATGCCCGCCGACATGGCGCCGTCGCCGATCACCGCTACGACGTGGCGCTTCTTCTCGCCGGTGTCGCCTTTCAGTTTCGCGCCCTGCGCCATGCCGAGCGCAGCGCTCACCGAGGTGCTCGAATGGGCGGTGCCGAAAGTGTCGTACTCGCTCTCGCTGCGGCGCGGGAAACCCGAAATTCCCCCGCTCATGCGTATGCGGCTCATCGCTTCACGGCGGCCGGTGAGTATCTTGTGCGGATAAGTCTGGTGTCCCACGTCCCAGACGAGTCGGTCGTAGGGCGTGTTGAAGACGTGGTGCAGCGCGATCGTCAGCTCGACCGTCCCCAGGTTGGACGACAGATGGCCGCCGGTCTGGCTGACCGATTCCAGAATGAAGGTGCGCAGCTCGTCGGCGAGCCGCTGCAGTCCCCGGCGGTCCAGGGCGCGCAGCGCCGCCGGATCGTCGATGGTCTTCAGCAGCTCGTACGCGGCCGGATCGTATTCGGCCGTTCCGGTCCCCGGTTTGCTGCCGGGAAGATCCGCTTTTCCGATCGCGCTCATGAAGGCGAATTATCCCGCAAACAGGGAAGCTTGTCCGAGACGAACGCGATTTTTCCGCAGCTAGAACTTGCGCAACACGATGAAATCGGCCAGCTCGGCGAGCCTTCGGGCGCCACCGTGCAGCTCCGATAGCGCGGCCTGCGCCTCTTCGCGCAGTTCCTCGGCGAGCGCCCTCGCGCGCGCGAGCCCGAGCACCGAGACGTAGGTCGGCTTGTTGTTCGCCGCGTCCTTGCCGACGGTCTTGCCGAGCGTCGCGGTCGAGGATTCCTGGTCGAGAACGTCGTCGACCACCTGAAAAGCGAGGCCGACGCATTTCGCGTAGTGATCGAGGCGCGCAAGTTGCTCGGGCGCGAGCGCGTTCGAGCAGCGCGCGCCGAGCGCGACCGACGCACGGATCAGTGCGCCGGTCTTGTGGATGTGCATGTATTCGAGCTC